>Ga0335074_10004016_pt1 | contig 20259 bp, 23 predicted proteins | sample Lox_Sample_23_FD_206715 | JGI IMG/M metagenome (GOLD analysis project Ga0335074, IMG submission 206715) | Soil microbial communities from Loxahatchee National Wildlife Refuge, Florida, United States - Lox_Sample_2.3 | ecosystem: Environmental > Terrestrial > Soil > Wetlands | place: USA... | reverse complement strand
GGAAGATCGGGTCGGGATCTGTCACCGGTTTACCTCGCTGAGGTGGCAGGGGCCGGCGGGCCAGAGCGTGACGCTCCGCCCGCCGGCCCGGTCGGCACTACGCGTACGGGGAGTAGAACCGGTGGTAACGGGGGCGCCCGTAGAACGGAATCCCGCCGCCGTACGGCATCATCCGGCGGTGCGGGAAACCGTAGCCGTAACTGCGGTACCCGCAGCCGCCGTACCCGTAGCCGCCGCCGTACCCGAAACCGCCGCCGACCTCGGTCAGCTCGGCCGACGTCAGCTCCTCGAGCCGGTCGCTGGCCGTGGACACCTGCTGTGCCTTTCGTGCCATCATTCGCGCCTCATCCCTTCTCCCTAAGGCGTTTGCCGGATTCGCCCATCGGTAGGCGATTCCCACATACCGGCACGAATCAGGTCTGCGGACGGTTCGGCTGGCGTGATCCTGTTTGCCGAATCGTGATCTGTTCGTGACCCGTTATTGACAAGACTGTGCATGCAAAAGGGCCGGCGGGCCGAGCATGACGCTCTGCCCGCCGGCCCCAGGCCGTGCTAAATGAACGGGAAGTGCCGGTGGTGACGGTGATGGTGGTGGTGATGGTGGTGGTGCCGGCGGAACGGGAACCCGCCGCCGCCGCTGACCTCGGCCAGCTGCGCCGGCGTCAGCTCCGTAAGACCCTTCCTCGCCTCGGCCAGCTTCTTGACCCTGCGTGCAACCATTTCGCGCCTACTCCCCTATCTCCCGAAGGCGTCGTGGATTCGCCCATTGTTAGGCGAGTCCCCACATTTCGGCACGAATCGGGACCATGATCGGTTCGGTCAATAGCGCGCGGGCGACCCAATCGTGACTCAGCTGTGACCTCGCGGCGGCGGGGCCCCGGGGGGTGCTGGCTGGTGGGCGCGGGGGTGAAACCACGGCCCGTTCGGCATAAAGATCTTGATGATCCCGAACGGGCCGTGGCGCTACGGTCCGGGACTGAGCTCAAGCAGGCTCGCCCTTGAGCGTGAAGCTGGACAGCAACCTGACCGCCAGGACCAGCGCCGCCACGGTGACGATGGCGCCCATGACGATGGACACCGAGACCGTGAGTCCGGCGTTCAGGGTGGGGTCGTGCGCGATCCCGTTGGCGATGCCGAGCGCGTAGTGACCGACCGACAGCAGCCGCGCGCCGCTGACGAAGTTGGACAGCAGGGCCTCCCAGATCAGCACGTAGAGCAGGCCGACCGCGATCGCGCGGGTGGTCGCGGCCGAGACCATGACGAAGATCGCGTTGTAGATCACCGCGGCGACCAGCGCCCCGACGAACAGGCCGACCGCGAAGTCGGTGTTGTTGATCGCGACGGCCGGGGTGACGAGGGTGGGCGGGCCGTTCGGCGTGACGCTGAAGACCGGCGCGGTACTGCCGCCGCCGGAGATCAGCGCCGCGATGAGCTCAGGAACCGCGGCGAAGACGATGGTCAGCCCGGCGGCGACCAGGAACTTGGTCACGATCACCGACGAGCGGCGGACCGGGGTGGCCAGCAGGTGGATGACGCTGCCGTCGTCGATCTCGGCGCCGAGCACGCTGGACCCGATGATCAGCGCGGTCAGCGGCAGCAGGACCGAGAACCCGAACGTGCCCAGCACGTGCGAGGGCCAGGGCCGGGCCGACGGGTGGCTGGCCTTGAGGGCCGCCGTGACCGCGATCAGGATTACCGCGGGGAGCGCGAACAGCAACGCTCGCCTGCGGCCCATGGTGGCGCGGACCGTGATCCAGGCGACCGTGGGGTTGAACAAGCCGGACATGCTGCTCCTTAGTCGGCAACGAGGTAGGCGAAGACGCTTTCCAGGGACTCGTCGGTGGGCTGCACCTCGCGCAGCCGGACGCCGTGATCCCGGGCCAGGACCGCGATGTCCCGGCAGAACGCGCCGTAGTCGGAGGTCCGGACCTGCAGGCCGGTTCCGGTGAGTTCCACCGCGGTGACCGCGGGCCGGCCGATGAGGGTGCCGCCGAGCAGGCGGTCATCGGAGGACCGCACGGTGAACACGTGCGGCCGGCTGGTCATCAGCCGCCGGATGGCGCGGAAATCGCCGGAGGCGGCCAGCCGGCCGGCCACCACCACCTGGATCGTGCCCGACAGCCGCTCCACCTCTTCCAGGATGTGCGAGCTGAACAGGATCGTCCGGCCCTCGGTGCCCAGCTTGTCGAGCAGGTCCATCATGTGCAGCCGCTGGCGCGGGTCCATGCCGTTGAACGGCTCGTCGAGCACCAGGATCTCCGGGTCGTGGACCAGCGCGGCGGCTACCTTGATGCGCTGGCGCATGCCCTTGGAGTAGGTGGCGATCTTGCGGTCCGCCGCGTCGGCCATGTCGAGCATGGCGATGACCCGCGCGGCGGCGGCGGCCGGATCCGCGAGCTGATGCAGCTTGGCCGTGGCGACGACGAACTGCTCGCCGGTCAGGAACGCGTACACCGAGTCCCGTTCGGGGACCAGGCCGACGGTTCGGTAGATGTCGGGGTGGTGCCAGGGAGGCTCGCCGTTCACCGTGCTGGTTCCGGGGGGGACGACCCCCCCGCTCCCCCCCGAGGCTCCGCCAATCGTGATCTCACCGCGCGACGGCGGCAGGAAGCCGGCGATCATGTGCATGATCGTCGACTTGCCCGCGCCGTTCGGGCCGAGCAGCCCGGTCACCCCGGGCCCGATCGACATCGTGACGTCGTTGACCGCGACCACGTTGCCGTACCAGCGGGAGACGTTCTTCAGCTCGATCGTCATGCCCGGCTCACCTTCCGGTAGCGCGCGGCCAGGCCCCCGAGGCAGGCCGCGAGCAGGAGGACCCCCACGATCCCGTAGAGCGGGCCGAAGCGGCCTGGGTTAGCGTCTTCACCCGGCGACGTGCCGCCGAGCCAGATCCGGATCCCGTCCAGGATGTTGAACGGGCTGAACAGCCCTCCGATCCGCGCCCCGGTGGAGGTGGACGTTATCCCTCCCTCGGACTGGATCAGCAGCTCGGACACGGTCCAGGTCAGGAAGCACGAGATGGCCACGATCCCGGTCGCGTACGCCCGGCGCCCGGTGAGGGAGGCCAGGAACAGGCCGACGGCCGCCATCAGCACGGCCCACATGAGCCCCACGCCGAGGCCGGGGATGAGCGCCTTGGTCTCCTCCCACACGCCGTGGCCGTTCTTGGCCGACGAGATCGTCCCGACGTACGTGATGAGCAGCGGCACCTCGATCAGCAGCAGGAGCGCCGCGGTGAGCGCGAGGTACTTGGCCAGCGGGTAGTCCCCGCGGCGGATCGGCCGGGAAAAGTACAGCGGCAGCACGTGGCTGCGCAGGTCCCTCGATACCAGCTCCGGTGCCTGCGCGGCGATGAAGATCGTGACGACGATCACCCGAAGCTGGGGCGTGTAGACGTCGTAGCCGAACAGCCGCGGGTTGCCGCGGGCCACCGCGAACGCGTTGACGAACGCGGGCAGGCAGATCGCGATGACGGCCAGGATCGGGATGATCTTGGCCTTCACGCCCCGCCCGATGCCCCACGAGGAGCGGAAGCTGTGCCAGATCAGGGCCCTGACGATCTGCACCCGGCCCAGCCGGGGGCCGTCGTAGCGACGGTAGCCGAGGTCGTGGATGACGCCAGCGGCGCTCGTGGTCTCAGACATGCTGGCTGCTTTCCTCGCTTTGCTCGTCGCGGAACAGCTCCTCGACCTGATGGCGCCGCTGCTCCAGCCGGCACAGCGGCAGGGCCAGATCGGCCACGGCGTCGCGGACGACGTCGTAGATGTCGTCGCTTTTCAAGGGGACCAGGAGGGTTCGCTGGGCGACGGTGGCGGTCAGGCCGCGTTCTGCGAGCTCCGCCGCCAGCTGGGCCAGGCCTTCGTCGACCTCGACGGCCAGGACCTGGCTGGCCTGGGTGAAGCTGGTGATCGTGTCGGCCCGCAGCAGCCGCCCGGCCTCGATCGCGACCAGGTGGTCGCAGATCCGCTCGATCTCGCCGAGCAGGTGAGAGGCGACCACGATGGAGATGCCGAACTCGGCCCCGATCCGGGCGATGAGCTCGAGCATGGCGGTGCGCCCGGCCGGGTCGAGCCCGTTGGTCGGCTCGTCGAGCAGCAGCAGCCGCGGGTCACCGACCAGCGCCTGGGCCAGCTTGACCCGCTGTTTCATGCCGGTGGAGTAGGTGCCGATCAGGCGGTAGCGCTCCTCGTGCAGGCCCACGTGACGCAGCGACTCGGCGGCGCGCTCCTTGGCCACGGTGGGCGGCAGCCCGGACATCCGGCCCATATGGGTCACGAACTCGGTGGCGGTCACGTCGGGCGGCAGGCAGTCGTGCTCGGGCATGTAGCCGAGCAGGGTCCTGATCGTCTCGCCACTGGTCTGGGTGTCGTAGCCGAGCACCGTGGCCTGGCCCTCGGTCGGCGGGAGGAGGCCGAGCAGGATCTTGATCAGGGTCGACTTGCCCGCGCCGTTCGCACCCACCAGCCCGGTGACGCCGGGCGCGACGGTGACAGTGAGACCGTCCAGCGCGGTCACGTCACCGGGATACACCTTGGTCAGCGCCCTGGTCTCGATGACAGGGGGGCCGGCGTCCGGCGGCGGCCCCGGTGGCTCGGGGGCTTCGGTAGATGACATGGTGCTAACCGTGCCAGCGGGCGGGCGGGCCCGTCATCCCCCCGCAGAGTGAAGTGTTCTGGTTGTTCGGGCCGGCGCGCGCGGGCTGCTCATCGCCGCGGCCTACGCCTGCAGGATGACGCCTCCGGCCGCCGTGGCGGTTACGGTTGGTATGTGCGCACCACCTCGGCTCCCCCGACTCCGCTGACCAAGCGGCTGGGACCCAAGCACTGGGCGGCGCTGGACTACGTGGCCGGCGGGATCACCACGCTGTTCCTGGCCGTGACGATCAGGCGCAGCCTCCGGGCCGTGCAGTTCCTGCCCGGTACCGTTCACTACTTCTCGCTGCCCGAGGCCGGGCCGCTCGCCTTCCTCGTGGTCGCGGCGGCGGGGCTGGCGGTGGCCCTGCGCCGGCGGCGCCCGGTGTTCATGCTCGGGGTGCTGCTGGTCAGCTCGGTGGTCGGGACGGCGCTGACCGGCCCGGCCGTCGCGACCACCTTTTTCGCGCCGGTGGCCTACGTGCTTAACCTGGTGGCGGCCACCTACGAGCGGCGCCGGGACGCGATCCGCGTGCTGGCGGCGGTCTACGTCACCCTGATCTTCGACGCCGTGCTGCTGATGATCGGCTGGAATGGCGCCTTCAATCCAGGCGGCGTGATCTCGGTCGCGCTGTTCATGATCGTCGTGTGGGCCATCGGCTACAACACGCGCCAGCGGCGCCGGTATGCGGTCAGCCTGCAGGACGAGGCGGCCAGCAAGGCTGTCGCGCAGGAGCGGCTGCGGATCGCCCGGGAACTGCACGATGTGGTCGCGCACAGCATGAGCGTGATCGCGATCCAGGCGGGCTACGGCCAGTACGTGATCGATTCCCAGCCGGGTGACGCGCGGGACGCGCTCGGCGCCATCCAGGCCACCAGCCGTGAGGCGCTGGACGAGATGCGCCGGATGCTGGGGGCCCTGCGGCAGGCCGACGATTCCGAGTCGGCGACCGGCCCGTTCGAGGGCTCGCGGGCCCCCTCTTCCGACGAGCCTGGTGCGCCGCTGTTCCCCGCGCCCGGGCTGGCCGAGCTGGACCGGCTGGTCGCGCGGACCGCGGGCGCGGGCGTCCGGGTCGACGTGACGCGCTTCGGCCAGCCTCGCGAGCTGCCCCCGAGCATCGACCTGTCGGCCTACCGGATCGTGCAGGAGGCGCTGACCAACGTGGTCAAGCACGCCCAGACCAGCTCGTGCCGGGTCCTGCTCGGCTACCGGGACGACGAGCTGACCATCGAGGTCACCGATAACGGCGCCGGGATGCCCGCCCCGGAACTGGCCGGCGCCGGGATGGCCCGCGGCGCCGCACTCTTGTCCCGGAACGGGACCGCCGCGCACGGTGTGGGCGTGCTGGACGCCGCGCCGGCGCCGCCCGGCAGCGGTTCCGTCCCGGCCGGGGCCCTGCCCGCCGCGGGGCACGGCATCATCGGCATGCGCGAGCGGGTCACCCTGCTCGGCGGCCAGTTCAGCGCCGGACCGCTGCCCGGCTACGGATTCCGGGTGAGCGCGCACATCCCGCTGTCCGCCAGCGGCGCATGACCGGCACCGAACCCATCCGGGTCGTGGTCGCCGACGATCAGGCTCTGGTCCGGGTCGGGTTCTGCGGGATCATCTCGGCCACGCCGGGCTTTGTCGTGGTGGGCGAGGCGGGCAGCGGCGAGGAGGCGGTCGAGGTGGCCCGGCGGGCCAGGCCCGACGTCATCTTGATGGACGTCCGCATGCCGGTCATGAACGGGATCGAGGCGACCCGGCAGATCACCCAGAGCACCGACGTCCGCGCGCTGATCCTGACCACCTTCGACCTGGACGAGTACGTCTTCGCCGCGCTGCGGGCGGGCGCCAGTGGCTTCCTGCTCAAGGACACCCTCCCGGCCGACCTGCTCACCGCCATCCGGGTCGTGGCGGCGGGCGACGCGCTGCTCGCGCCGAGCGTGACCCGGCGCCTGATCGGCGAGTTCGCCCGTACCTCGCCTGCCGCGTCCGGCGTTGCCGGGCCCGACGTGGTTGGGCCCGACGCTGGTTCGCCTGCCGGGGCCGCGGCGAAGAGCGGCCGCTGTACCGCCGGCCACCTGACCCGGGTGCTGACCGACCGTGAGCTGGAGGTCCTTGCCATGGTGGCCCGGGGCCTGTCCAACGGGGAGATCGCCGAGGAGCTGACGATCAGCCCGGCCACGGCCAAGACCCACGTAGCGCACCTGCTGACCAAGCTCGACGCCCGGGACCGCATCCAGCTCGTCATCATGGCCTACCAGTCCGGCCTGGTTACCACCCTCCAGTAGGGTGCGGGGATGGTATCTGAGATCTTTGACCCTGAGCAATGGCGATGCGTGGAGGGGTTCTCCTTCACCGACATCACCTACCACCGGGCGGTGGGCTCGGGTACGGTCCGGGTCGCCTTCAACCGGCCCGAGGTCAGGAACGCGTTCCGGCCGCACACCGTCGACGAGCTGTACCGCGCGCTGGACCACGCGCGGATGTCCGGCGACGTGGGCTGCGTGCTCATCACGGGCAACGGCCCGTCGCCGAAGGACGGCGGATGGGCGTTCTGCTCCGGGGGCGACCAGCGCATCCGCGGTCGCGACGGATACCGCTACGCCGACGGCGAGACGGCCGAGACCATCGACCCGGCCCGGGCCGGGCGGCTGCACATCATGGAGGTGCACCGGCTGATCCGGTTCATGCCCAAGGTGGTCATCGCCGTGGTGCCCGGCTGGGCCGCCGGCGGCGGGCACAGCCTGCACGTCGTCTGCGACCTCACCCTGGCCAGCCGCGAGCACGCCCGCTTCAAGCAGACCGACGCGGACGTGGGCAGCTTCGACGGCGGCTTCGGCTCGGCCTACCTGGCCCGCCAGGTCGGCCAGAAGTTCGCCCGGGAGATCTTCTTCCTGGGTGAGACCTACGACGCCGCGGCCGCGCACCGGATGGGCATGGTCAACGCGGTGGTGCCGCACGCCGACCTGGAGCAAACCGCGCTGGAGTGGGCGGCCAAGATCAACGCCAAGAGCCCGACGTCCCAGCGCATGCTGAAGTACGCGTTCAACCTGGTCGACGACGGCCTGGTCGGGCAGCAGGTGTTCGCGGCCGAGGCTACCCGGCTGGCCTACATGACCGACGAGGCCGTGGAGGGCCGGGACGCGTTCCTGGAGAAGCGTGCCCCGGACTGGGCGCGGTTCCCGTACTACTATTAACCCGGCCCCCCAGGGGGCGACCCCCCTGGGGGGCCGGGTTAGCCCGCTGCGGTGCTCGCCGTAGTGTCGCGCGGTTGGGGGGCCGCCGGCCTCCGCAAGCCGCGCGACTAGTGCGAGTAGTGCCCGCGGTAGTACTCGAAGACGAAGCCGATCGTGGCGAACACCGTGGCCAGCATCCCAATCAGGAACAGCCACCAGCCGATCGCGAAACCGAGCGCCGCCGTGGCGCCGCCCAGCCCGAGGAACAGCGGCCACCAGCTGCCCGGGCTGAAGAACCCGAGCTCGCCGGTGCCCTGCGCGATCTCACCCTGCTTGTCGTCTTCCGGCCGCCTGGGCAGTCGGCGCCCGGTGAACAGCACGTAGAAGCCGACGAGAAGCGCGAGGCCGACGGCGAACGCGAGCGCGGACGTGCCCGTCGGGTCGTGCGAGGTATACCAGTACACGACGTCGGCGCCGGCGAAGAAGACCCCGGAGCCCATGAACAGCCAGCCTTCGACCCTCATGCTCCCAACCCCTACTTCTTCGCGTTCGAGATGGCCGGGATCTCCTGCTCAAGGCCGTAGGAGGCACGGCCCCACTTGATGTCCGGGTAGTGCGCCTCGAACGCGGGCCGCTCGGACCTGATCCGCGGGATCCGGTAGAAGTTGTGTCGCGGCGGCGGGCAGGAGGTGGCCCACTCCAGCGAGCTGCAGAAGCCCCACGGGTCCTCTTCGGTCACCTGCTCCCCGTACCGCCAGGTCACGTACAGGTTCCAGAAGAACATGAGCACGGACAGGGCGAGAACCCAGGACCCGACCGTGGAGATGATGTTGAGCGTGGTCACGTTGCCCGGCAGCAGCGGGTAGTTCGCCGTCCGCCGGACCTGGCCCTCGACGCCGGTCCAGTGCTGGACCAGGAACGTCATGTTGAAGCCGATGAACATGAACCAGAACTGGATCTTGCCGATCCGGCTGTTCAGCATCTTGCCGGTCATCTTCGGCCACCAGAAGTAGAACCCGCCGAACATCGCGAACAGCACCGTGCCGGCCAGCACGTAGTGGAAGTGCGCCACCACGAAGTAGGAGTCGGACACCGCGAAGTCCAGCGGCGGGGAGGCCAGGATGATGCCGGTGATGCCGCCGAACAAGAACGTGACCAGGAAGCCCACCGCGTACAGCATGGGCGGCTCGAAGGTGAGCTGCCCCTTCCACATGGTGCCGATCCAGTTGAAGAACTTCACCCCGGTCGGCACCGCGATCAAGAACGTCATGAACGAGAAGAACGGCAGCAGCACCGCGCCGGTGGTGAACATGTGGTGCGCCCACACGGTCATGGACAGGCCGGCGATGGAGATCGTCGCGGCGATCAGGCCCTTGTAGCCGAACAGCGGCTTGCGGCTGAACACCGGGAAGATCTCGGTCACGATGCCGAAGAACGGCAACGCGAGGATATAGACCTCTGGATGGCCGAAGAACCAGAACAGGTTCTGCCACAAGATCGCCCCGCCGCTGTTGGCGCTGAAGACCTGCGCGCCGAGCCGGCGGTCGATCTCGAGCACCAGCAGCGCGGCGGCCAGCACCGGGAACGCCATCAGGATCAGCATCGAGGTCAGCAGCGCGTTCCAGGTGAACATCGGCATCCGGAACATCGTCATGCCCGGCGCGCGCATGCAGAAGATCGTGGTGATGAAGTTGACCCCGCCCAGGATGGTGCCGAACCCGGATAGCACCAGGCCCATGATCCACATGTCGGCGCCGATGCCGGGCGAGTAGATCGAGCTGGTCAGCGGCGAGTAGGCGTACCAGCCGAATGACGCCGAACCGCCCGGGCTCAGGAAGCTGGCCAGCAGGATCAGCCCGCCGAAGGTGAACAGGTAGTAGCTGAGCAGGTTAAGCCGAGGGAAGGCGACGTCGGGCGAGCCGATCTGCAGCGGGATCAGCTCGTTCGCGAACCCGACGAACAGCGGGGTGGCGAACAGCAGCAGCATCAGCGTGCCGTGCATGGTGAACAGCTCGTTGTACTGCTGGTCGGACACGAAATGCTGGTCCGGCCCGAGCAGCTGGATCCGCATCAGCAGGGCCATGACCCCGGCGCACAGGAAGAAGAAGAACGAGGTGATCAGGTACAGGTGCCCGATGATCTTGTGGTCGGTCGAGGACAGCCAGTACGCGAGGATCGATCCCTTGCGCTCGGTCTTGCTCTGCGGGATGGCGGCAATGACCGGTTGCTCGATGGTGCTCATTGCGTGCTCCCGGAAGACTGCTGTGCCGCCTGTTCGGCGGCCATGTCGGCCTGGAATTGCTGCGGGGTCACGACCTTCACAGTAAACAGCATGCGACTGTGGTAGAGCCCGCACAACTCACTGCAGTGCCCGATGAAGGTTCCGGTCTGCGTCACCGTGACCTGGAAGTGGTTCGGGTGATCCGGGATGACGTCCCGCTTGAACAAGAACTCGGGGATCCAGAACGCGTGCACCACGTCGGCGGAGGTGAGGTTGAACTCGACCGTCTCGTTGGTCGGGATCTCCAGCACCGGCAGCGGTCCTTCCTCCCACATGTTGCCGGTGTTGGTCACGTGGTACTGCGGGTAGTTGAACTGCCAGCTCCACTGGAAGCCGAGCACGTTCACGATCACCTGGGGGTGGGGCGAGATCTTGTTGATGTAGTTCTCGTCCTTGGCCGTGTAGTAGAACAGGACCGCGATCAGCACGAACGGCACCGCCGTGTACATGATCTCGATCGGCAGGTTATAGCGCGCCTGCGGTGGCAGCTTGTCGCCGCGCTTGCGGTGGAAGATCACCGCCCACAGGATCAGGCCCCAGACCAAGACCCCGACGGCCAGCCCGGCGATCCAGGACCCCTGCCAGAGCGTGAGCACGGTCTTGCCCTGCTCGGTGATGGGATTGGGGAAGCCGAGCCTGGTAAACGAGTTGTTCGCGCAGCCGCTCAGGCCGAGGACCAGCAGGACAAGCGTGACCGTCAAGCCCGTCGCGCGAGCGACGCGCACCCGGCGAGGACCAGGGGACCGGGTTCTTGGCGAACCTTGTCCGTCGTGATCGGTAGTCAAGGCGAGGGCCTTCCTCGGTTCTGCTACAGCGTGTCGTGCAAACAGTATCGCGCGCTGACCCCGGGGCTTCGGCGACCCCCACATGTTTCTGTCATCTTTGCGTTCCGGCGCGTACCGCAGGCGGCGGCGGGCATTATGCATTCATGACCGGACGCCGGCTTCGCCTGTTCGGGCGAGACCCCGCACCCCGCCGCACAGACCGGATGGACGCCGCGGTCAGCCCTTTTCCTATATCCGAACGGGCCGTGGCACCACCCCCCGGCCTGGCTCCGGCGCTAACCATCGACGCGCTCGGCCGCAAGTGCCCGATCCCGATCATCATGCTCGCGGACCGGATCAGGGACGTCCCGCTGGGCGCCATCGTCTCGGTCCTGGCCGACGATCCGGCGGCTTACACCGACGTGCCGTCCTGGTGCGCGATGAAGGCCCAGGAGTTCGTCTACGCCCAGGATCTCCCCCGCGGCTGGGCCCTGTTCATCCGCCGGGCCGTCTAGCGCCGCGAGCGTCGCGAACGCCGGCCGGGCGCCGGCCGGGCGCCGGCCGGGCGGCCGGACGTTTGGGCCCGGTGCCACACAGGGCCCGATAGACGGGCCCGGGGCCACACGCATCCCACTTGGAGGGCGCCAGCGTTTGGGTCCGGGGCCACACAGGGCCCGATAGACGGGCCCGGGGGGACACGCAACCCGTTTGGGCGTGCGCGTTTGGGCCTTTGGACGTGGGCCAGGGGACGGCAGAGGTCCCGGGGGCGGAGGTCCCGGGGGCGGAGGTCCCGGGAGGCGGAGGTCCCGGGGGCGGAGGTCCCGGGAGGCGGAGGTCCCGGGAGGCAGGGCCCTGGGAGGCGGAGGTCCGGGGGGCGGAGCTTAAGAGGTGGGCTTGAAGCGGCTGGTGAAGCGGGGGTCGTTCTCCCACCACAGTTGTGACGCTTGGGGCTCTTGTTCGTCGGCGGGCTCGCCGGGTGTGGCTGGCTCGGCTGAATCGCCGGGCTGGCCGGGGTCGGCGGAGGTGCGGGCGGAGGCGGGGAGGCGGGGGTCGGCGGGGAGACCGGGGGCGGCGGGGAGGTGGGGGGCAGCGGGCTTGCTGGCCGCCTTGAGCTGGGCTTCTCGGGCGTCTAGCTCGGCGTCGATCCGGGCTGCGTCCGATTCGTCCTCGCGCATCAGGTGGATGAGCTGGGCGGCGAGGAACGGCAGGCCGACCAGGTCGCCGAGGACCCACAGCACTCCCCCGGCGATGACCTGATCAGTGGCCAGCGTGGGGCCCCAGGGCCGGGCCAGCGCGTGGAAGTAGGAGGCGCCGATCAGGTTCTGGTCGGCGATGACGGCGATCCCGAAGAACGCGTCCCCGATGACCTCCGCGCCGGTGATCCACATGGCGACGACGTACGGGTACTCCTTGGGCACCGGGTCGACGCGCAGCAGCGTCCAGAAGAACACGTAACCGGGGATCATCAGGATCAGGTAGGTCAGTTCCCGCAGCGTGGCGCTGTGGAAGACCGCCACGTACCAGGACGTGAAGTACATCACGAACGGCACCGCGACCAGCGCCAGCGTGGTGATCGCGGGGAAGGTCACGACCCGGGCGCCCCGGGAGCGGATGGCCGCCTCGACGCGGGCGCCCGCCCGCGGGAACACCGCGGTGAACAGCGTGACCGGGCGCCCCAGGGCCAGGAACAGCGGGACGACCAGGACCAGCAGCACCGTCTGAACGGCCCGGGGGTACAGCAGGACGGACTGGTAGACGCTGACCCAGGACATGGTGGCGATGACCAGGAAGCCGAGCCCGAGGCCGCAGAACCAGATCGGCCGGGCCACCGACCAGGCCGTGGTGGCCCGGACCCGGCGGACCCCGGCGAGATAGCCGCCGCCGAGCACGACGATGAGCGCCAGCATCCACGGGTCGAGCGTCCACTCGGTCAGGGCCCGGGTGACGGTCAGCTCCGGCGGCCCGTGATACCCGGACGCAAGCGCACGGGTCAGCCCGGGCCCGCCAGCGGCCGCGAGAGCGGTTCTCATGCGTGTCACGCTACCGCCATCGATGCCGGCCGGGTCGCAGCAGGTGCGGTGCCAGGGTGGTCAGTGACCATCAGGCATGAGGGCTACCAGGACGTACGGGGTATCTCCCGGTCAGCACAGACTACGAGGTGCTGCTCGAGCCGGCCTGGACCGCGCTGACGAACAAGGTCTGGACCGGCTCGGCGCACGCCTCGGACGAGTCCTTCAAGTAGACGGGGGCGGTCTGGTTCGGCGGGTAGATCCGCAGGTAGGCAGCCTGGGACGGGCTGCAGCTCGCGGACGGGAAGTTCAGCGCGTCCACGATCTGCACCACGGCGTTGGCACTGGATCCGGCGGCCAGCGTGATCACCTTGACCGGCACGGTGCTGCTGCGCTGGGCGGCCAGGCCGATCTGGGTGTAGGGCGCGGCGGACACCAGCGAGACACCGGGGTAGCCGTACAAGGTGCAGGTGGCGCCCGAGGTGTTGGTGAACACGATCGTCTGGTACACGCCGCCCGCGTAACCGGACGGGGAGCCCAGGGTGACGCTCAGGCTGCTGGTCGCGCAGGAGGTCCCGGTCACGGCCGGTGACAGCGAGGTGGACGGCACCGTGGCCGGGGCCGTCGGACCGGTCGTGGCAGGTGAGCTGGACGAAGTCGTGGTCGATGGCGCGGCCGCCGAGCTGGATGACGAACCGGACGAGGAGCAGCCGGCCACTGCCGCGAGGACGATCAGCGCCGCGGCGGCGCCCGCCTTCACGCTGCCTGAACGCTTGAGGATTGGAAACACTCCCGTGCCTCCCGTCTGGGGGCGCCACATGCGCCATCCAGCACAGTATGACGTTCCGGCGGGCATGCCGGTTGTAACGCGCCCGGCCGGGCCGCGGTCACGGTTCGGCGACAGCAGGAACCATGGACCGTTCGGCCCAAAGGACAGCGAAAGGCGATCAGGCGGACAGGCGCGTGGCGACCTCAGCCGCCGCGGCCGGTCCGTAGGCGGCAGTGAAGCGGTCGGTCAGGGGGCCGGGCTTCAGGCTGTACTCCTGCGGCCCGGTCGATTCCAGCGCGTGCACGGCCATCAGGTTGCCGAGCTGAGCGCAGCGCTCCAGGGACAGGTCCCAGGCCACGCCGGCCAGGAAGCCGGAACGGAACGCGTCGCCCGAGCCGGTCGGGTCCACCGGCTGCGCGTCCGGTATCGCCGGCACCGTCACCGGCGGCTGCCCGGCTTGCTGCACCCGCGCACCGCCCGGGCCCAGGGTGGTGATCCTGACCTTGACCCGGGACAGGATGTCCGCGCTGGTCCAGCCGGACTTGCGCTCGATCAGCGCTTCCTCGTACTCGTTGCCGAACAGGTACTCCGCGCCGTCCACCAGCGTGCGGACCTGCTCGTCATCGAGGATCCGGGCCAGCTGCTGGGAGGGGTCAGCGGCGAACGCGATCCCGGCGTCGCGGCACTCGGTGGTGTGCGCCACCATGGCCGCCGGGTCACCCGCCCCGATCAGGACCAGGTCGGTGCCGCCGTTCGCCTTGGTCAGCGGCACAAGCTCGATCTCCCGGTCCTCGGCCATCGCGCCGGCGTAGAACGAGCCGATCTGGTTCCCGTCCGCGTCGGTAGTGCATACGAAGCGCGCCGTGTGGTACAGCATCGACTCCCGCACTCCGGCGGTGCTCACCCCGTGCGCTTCCAGCCAGTTCCGGTAGTCGGCGAAGTCGGGGCCGACCATGCCGATCAGCAGCGGCTGCAGCCCGAGCGCGCCCAGGCCGAAGGCGATGTTGGCCGCTACGCCGCCACGCCGGATGGCCAGCTCGTCGACCAGGAACGACAGCGAGACCTTGTCCAGCTTGTCCGCGATGAGCTGATCGGTGAACTTACCGGGGAACGTCATCAGGTGATCGGTCGCGATCGACCCGGTAACTGCAATGCGCACGGTGGCTAACCGTACCAGCACATGCCAGCGCGTCAGTGGAAGGAGTCGCCGCAGGCGCAGGAACCCGTCGCGTTCGGGTTGTCGATGGTGAAACCCTGCTTCTCGATCGTGTCGACAAAGTCGATGGTCGCGCCCATCAGGTACGGGGCGCTCATCTTGTCCGTCACGACCTGCACGCTGCCGAACTCCGCGACGATGTCGCCATCGATCTCGCGCTCGTCGAAGTAGAGCTGATAACGGAGCCCGGAGCAGCCGCCCGGCTGGACCGCGATGCGCAGCCTCAGGTCGTCCCGGCCCTCCTGCGCAAGCAGGCCGCTCACCTTGGCGGCCGCGCCATCGGTCAGGATGATCCCCTGTGTGGCCTCTTGCTGAACAGTCACCTTAGCTCCCGCCTGGTTCGTGTGCCGTGGGGCTACCCCACGTGCAATCCCAACGATAAGCGGTGCGGCGGCATTCCAGCCACCCGCACCGTTGTAGCCCGCGTCACAGTCCCGGGGCGCCCCAGACGGGGAACCAGCGGGTCAGGTCCTGCTCCCACTTCAGGTCGTCCCCGATGGTCGTCTTGATCTCCAGTTCGAGAGCGTTGTTCCGGCGCTCGCCGTCGAGCGGGGCGAAGGGATAGAACGTGCCCCGCTTGTACAGGTAGATCAGCGCGAGGCGGCGCTCCTGGTCGTCGCGGAAGGCGACCAGGGTGCACAGCAACTGCGGGCCGAAGCCGGCGTCGACCAGCGAGGAGTTGACCGCGTGCAAGTCGGTGACCAGCGCATCGAGCTGATCGGACATGTGCGAGCTGACCAGCCAGGTGAAGCCGTAGGTGTCCTTGGTCACCTCGACCGGCAGGCCGCCTTCCTTGCCCGAGCTCATGTCGAGCAGGTCCTCGACCTCTTTCTGCACATCAGAGAAGGACCGGCCCTCGACCTGGCGGAAGCAGACCGAGCCGGAGCCAGTGGGCTTGAACGTACTCCCGGCCTCCAGCGTGATCGCCGCCGACGGCAGGGCGAACAGGTCATCCAGCTTGGGCTGGACCGGCTTGGTCCGGCCTAGCAGGGTGTCCAGGAAGCCCACTGGCTATGGTCCTTACCGGGTTACCGGCCCTGGCTGAGCTGGCGCTGGACCTTGTCCAGCTCGGCCAGCCGGCGCTCGAGGCTCGGGTGGGTGGAGAAGATCGCGGACAGGCTCTTCCCGCCGCCGGGGGCGCTCAGGTGCATGGCGGGCGCGAAGAAGAACGCGTTCAGCGGCTCGGCGGTGCGCAGGTCCCGGGTCGGGATCTTGGCCATGTCCCCGGTCACCTTGATCAGCGCGCTCTTCAGCGCGCTCGGCTGACCGGTGAGCAGCGCGCCGCTGCGGTCCGCGGCCAGCTCACGGTACCTGGACAGCAGGCGGATGAGCAGGAAGCTGATCGCGTAGACGACGATGCTGACCGCCATCAGGATGAAGAAGATGTAGGCGCCGCCGCCGTTGTTGTTGCCGCCCCGGCCTCGGCCGCCGCCACCGAACAGTTCTCCGTAGAAGGAGATCCTGATCAGCAGCGCGGCGATGATGGCCAGGAACGACGCGATGGTCATGACCTGGACGTCCTTGTGCGCCACGTGCGACAGCTCGTGCGCGATGACGCCCTCCAGCTCCTCGGGCTCGAGCTTGTTCATGATGCTGTCGGTCACGCAGAGCACCGCCTTGTCGGCGTTGCGTCCGGTGGCGAAGGCATTCGGGATGGGGCTGGGGGCGATGGCCACTCGCGGCTTGGGCATGTCGGCCAGCGCGCACACGCGGTCCACGATGCCGTGCAGGTACCTGGCCCTTTCCCCGTCGTTCGGGCTGACCTCGACCGCACGGGCCGTGCTGAGCGCGATCTTGTCGGAGTAGAACAGGGACCCGATCGCGAAACCGCCGCCGAGGACGATCGCGAACAGCACGATCGCGGCGTCGGACGCGTGAGTCGCCGCGCCGATCCCGATGATCGCGGCGATGAACCCGACAAAAACCAGCCCGAGCAGGAACATCGTCGCGGTCATCCGCGCCGTCAGCCCCCGGTCAGGCGCATACCTGGTACGCGCCGCCATGGCGCCACCTCCGTTCGGCCCCGGTCGGGTTGTTGCCCTCCGGGAACCACCAGCATTCTTAGCTGAAATGTATCCGACGGATGCTGAACCTTCGCTGAACGTTGCCCGCAAGTCTGCTTGTGGCTCGGGCGTGTGTCCCCCGAGCGGCCAGGCCCCCGCGCGCGCTGGGGGTCTCAATCCGGGATTCAGCCCGGGATGAGGCCTTCGTCCGTGAGCAGCTTGCGTACCTCGTCCATGCTCGAGTCCTCGTGAGGAAGGATCAGATCCGACGATTCAAGGATATCCGGCGGCAGCGGTGCACCTTGCGCGCGAACCTGGGCCAGCAGGCGCGTCAGCGCGGCGGTGAACGCGGGTTCGTCGCTGCGCTCGACCGCGCTCTCAAGGTCGGCATCCAGCTGGTTGAGCTCCGCGGCGGCCGCGTCGTCGACGCGGAACTGGCCCCCTCCGAGGATCCGGACGATCACGATCTATCACCATCCTGCGGCTCGTCCGCCAGGCCGGGCAGGTCGGAGACGGGCAGCCCGGCGGGCTGGGTCTGCTGCGACTGCTGCGGCGGCTGGGCCTGCTCCTGCTCCTGCTCCTGCTCCTGCTGCGGGTTGTACTGGGGCGCGTACGGTCCCGGCTCCTGCGACTGCTGGGGCGCCTGCTGTCCCTGGGTGTCCTGGGTGCCCTGGCTGGTGCCGTTGGGCGCGGAACCCTCGAGCTGCTTGGGAGCGCCCGTGGTGATCTCGCCCTTGAGCATGGCCAGTTCCCGCTCGACGTCGCTGTTGGCGCTCATCATGTCCAGCTCGGACTGGATGTCGTCGCGCCTGCCGCCCACGGCGTCGTCGAGCGCGCCGGAGGCCATCAGCTCGTCGATCGCGCCGGCCCGGGCCTGCATCTGGGCGGTCTTGTCCTCGGCACGCTGGATGGCCATGCCGACGTCGCCCATCTCCTCGGAGATGCCGGAGAACGCCTCGTTGATCCTGGTCTGCGCCTCGGCGGCGGTGTAGGTGGCCTTGATGGTCTCCTTCCTGGTCCGGAAGGCGTCCACCTTGGCCTGCAGGCGCTGGGAGGCGACGGTCAGCTTCTCCTCCTCGGCCTGCAGCTGGGCGTACTGCGTCTGCAGCTCGTCCAGCTGGGTCTGCGCCGAGGCCTTGCGCGTCAGGGCTTCCCTGGCCAGGTCCTCGCGGCCCATGCCGAGGGCCTTGCGCGCCTGGGTCTGGAGCTTGTCCGCCTGCTGCTGTAGCTGGTTCATCTGCAGCTCGACGCGCTTGCGCGACGTGGCGACGTCCGCTACCCCGCGGCGGACCTTCGTCAGCAGTTCGAGCTGCCGCTGATAGGAATAGTCCAGAGTCTCACGCGGGTCTTCCATCTTGTCCAGGGCCCTGTTGGCCTTGGCCTTGAAGACAAGTGAGACTCGCTTCATCACGCCCATACGCGCGGCCGTCCCCTTCATTAACATCTACGCCGCCGGCGTGACCGCACGACCCGGGCCGAAGGTGGCCGGGCGCCCGGCTAGACGGCGGACGAGCCCGTGCGACTAGTCGCATTCCACCCTACGCGGTCGCCAGGGTGCGAGCTACCGTTGTGCGGGCCTGGCGGGGCTAAGCTATGCGCGTGTTCCGACGCCGCAGCGCCGGGGCGACGGACGGCACGGCCCAGGATTCCCCGGGCGCGCAGAGCCCGGACGACCCGGCAGAAGTCAACAAGCAGCCCCGCTCTCCCGCCGAGGCGGCCAAGGGGCGGCCCACGCCCAAGCGCAGTGAGGCCGAGCGCAAGCGCCGCCAGCCGATCACTGGAGCCCGGCAGGCGACCGTGCCGCGCACCCCGGAGGAAAAGGCCAAGGCGCGCAGCGAGCGCGGCCGCAAGTACGAGGCGATGAAGGCGGGCGAGTCGTGGGCGCTCAACCCGCGCGACCGCGGCCCGGCGCGCGCGCTGGCCCGCGACTACATCGACTCCAAGCGCCGGGTCAGCGAGTACTACATGTACATCCTGATCCTGCTGCTCGCCGCCGTGTTCATCCGCAACAAGACTGCGGAGACCTACGTCTCCCCGCTGGTCCTGGTGCTGGTCCTGATCATCGTCATCGACGCCCAGTTCATCAGGCGCCAGCTGCGCAGGCTGGTCAGCGAGCGGCTGCCGGGCGAATCCACCCGCGGCCTGACGATGTACTCGGTGATGCGCGCGCTGCAGATCCGCCGGTTCCGGATGCCGGCCCCGCGGGTCCGGCCGGGAGACAAGATTTAATGGACTACCGCCACCTCGGCCGCAGCGGCCTGAAGATCAGCGAGATCGCGTACGGGAACTGGATCACGCACGGCTCCCAGGTCGAGGAACAGGCCGCGACCGCGTGCGTGCGCGCCGCGCTCGACGAGGGCATCACCACGTTCGACACCGCCGACGTCTACGCCGGGGGGCGGGCCGAGGAGGTCCTCGGGCGGGCCCTGCACGGCGTTCGGCGCGAGTCCATCGAGGTCTTCACCAAGGTGTACTGGCCGACCGGCGACGGGCCGAACGACCGGGGCCTGTCGCGCAAGCACATCACCGAGTCGCTGCACGCCTCGCTGCGCCGGCTGGGCACCGACTACGTCGACCTGTACCAGGCGCACCGGTACGACCACCAGACGCCCGTCGAAGAGACCGTCCGCGCGTTCGACGACCTGGTCCGGGCGGGCAAGGTGCTCTACGTGGGCGTCTCCGAGTGGCGGGCCGAGGAGATCTCGGCCGCGCTGCGGGCCGCCGACGAGCTCGGCCTGGACCGGATCGTGTCCAACCAGCCGCAGTACAACATGCTCTGGCGGGTCATCGAGGCCGAGGTCGTACCGCTGTGCGAGAAGGAGGGCCTCGGCCAGATCGTGTGGTCCCCGATCGCGCAGGGCGTGCTGACCGGGAAATATCTTCCCGGTGCCCCGTTCCCGGCGGACTCGCGCGCTACCGACCCGTCGGGTTCGGGTTTCATGGAGCGGCTGCTGCGTGACGACGTGCTCACCGCGGTCCAGCGGCTGGCGCCCATCGCGGCCGAGGCCGGGCTCTCGCTGGCGCAGCTGGCGGTGGCCTGGACGCTGCAGAACCCGAACGTGTCCGCCGCCATCGTCGGCGCCACCCGGCCCGAGCAGGTGCGGGAGAACGTCAAGGCGTCCGGGGTACGGCTGGACGCCGCCCTGATGAGCCGGATCGACGAGGCGCTGGGCGACGTGGTCGAGCGTGACCCGGACCGCACCCGGAGCCCGAAAGCCCGGCCCTAGGCCAGCGCGGTTTTAGTCTTCTTTAGTCTTCGGGGTGCAGGCTCATCGGGCCGTATTCGGTCCGGGAGTCCTCGAGGAGGGTGACCTGGTCCACGCCGAGCTTGAGCAGCGCGCGCCAGTTCTCGCCGAGCCAGCTCTCCGCGTCCCCCTGGCTGACGAAGATCGCCTCTTGCAGGTCATCGGCGGCGACCGGG
>Ga0335074_10004014_pt1 | contig 20262 bp, 16 predicted proteins | sample Lox_Sample_23_FD_206715 | JGI IMG/M metagenome (GOLD analysis project Ga0335074, IMG submission 206715) | Soil microbial communities from Loxahatchee National Wildlife Refuge, Florida, United States - Lox_Sample_2.3 | ecosystem: Environmental > Terrestrial > Soil > Wetlands | place: USA... | reverse complement strand
GCTGGGGTTCTTGTGCATGGTGAACCAGCAGCGCGACCGACCGCGCCTGCCGACCGCGGACGATCTGGCCGCGCTGCGGGCGCTGCCGACGGTTGCAGAGTTTTTGGAGAGTTGAAAACAGGAGCTCCCCCTCCCCTCGTGGGAGGGGGCCGGGGGGAGGGGGCCGTACAACCGCATCGCCAGCCGCCTCCCCCAGACCCCCTCCCCCAAGGGTGGGGAGCAATCATTTCCTCGGGGGGAAACCATGGCGCCCAACGCGAAGCGCGTGTTCTATGTGAAATACCTGTCCTCGCCCTTGTACGCGCAGATCCTGGCGCAGCGGCCCGACGTCTTGCTCGACCGGCTGGAAAACGAATCCCCGGACGATGTCGTGACGCCGATCCTGAACATGGCGCATGTCTACCAGATCGGTGCCTCGCGGCAGGTGATCGCGCCGCATTTCCAAGTCGGCGCCGCGTTGCTGCCGCGCATGCCCAATCTGGTTGCGGTGTCGTCGAACGGCGCCGGCTACGACACTGTGGACGTGGATGCGTGTACCGCGCAGGGGATTGCCGTGGTGAACCAGTCCGGCGGCAACAAGGAAGGTGTGGCAGAGCATGCCCTGGCGATGATGCTGACATTGTCGAAACGCATCATCGAGACCGACCGCCGCATGCGCGCCGGCCCCGGCATTCCACGCAACCAGTATATCGGCCGCGAGCTGCTGAACCGCACCGTCGGCGTGATCGGCATCGGCAATGTCGGCAGCCGCGTCACCGAGCTGTGCCGCGGTTTGTTCAAGATGCGGGTGCTGGCGTACGACCCGTACCTGACGGCCGCGCAAATCAATGCGCGCGGCGCGGAGAAAGTGGAACTGGACGAACTGCTGCGCACCGCGGACTATGTGTCGGTGCACTGCCCGCTGACGCGCGAAAGCCGCGGCATGATCGGCGCGGCACAATTCGCCTTGATGCGCCCCGATGCATGGTTCATCACCACGGCGCGCGGCTTCATTCACGACGAGAACGCCCTGGCCGAGGCGCTGGCGTCGAAGCGCATTGCCGGCGCGGGCCTAGACGTGTGGGAAGATGAACCACCGCCGCACGACCATCCGCTGCTGCAATTCGACAATGTGCTGGTGAGTCCCCACACCGCGGGCGCCACCGAGGAATCGCGTGAGAACATGGCCCGTTTCGCGGCGGAGCAAGTGCTGGACATCCTCGATGGCAAGCGCCCGCCGCGGCTGGTGAACCCCGAGGTATGGCCGGCCTATTGCGAACGGTTCGGGCAGATCATGGGATATCGTCCGGCGGCGTGATCCCGCGTGACACCGGACGATGTCGCGCGGGCGCGGCATGGTCCGGCGTAGCCCGGCCTGTTTTGTGCAGAGGCAGCGCCGTCGAGCGGGAGCCACAGAAGACACCCCGTACATGTCTTTGCGAGGAGCGAAGCGACGAAGCAACCTCGGTCGAATAGAAGCTGGCACGTCCGTCCCCCGTGTGACCAAGGTTGCTTCGCCGCTTCGCTCCTCGCAATGACATGCAATCGGCCCCTGGTATTACAGCGGGCACACCGCAGCCTGATCGCGGCGGAGCTCATGCTGCCGGCCGTTCACCGAAAGCGTCATGGCATTGCCCGCTTGCAACTTTGCGAGAAGACATTGCCCTGCGCTGTCGATCTCGATCTTCAGGCGGCGGCCACGCCATTGAATTACGAAACCCAGGCTCTGCCAACTTGCGGGCAGTTTCGGATTGAAGGCGATCCCCTCGCCGTGCAACGATAACCCGGCGAAGCCAAGAACAGCCACCATCCAGCTGCCGCCGAGAGCGGCCATATGCAGCCCTCCGGCGATTGCCGTGTGCGTGTCTGCCAGGTCGATCGCTACGGCCTGCTGGAAGTATCGTAGTGCCAGGTCGGAACAACCCAGCCGCGCGGCGACCAGCCCATGCATGGCGCCGCTGAGCGAACTGCCGTGACTGCAGCGTGGCTCGTAGTAGCGGACGTTGGCCGTGGCACTGTCACCAGGAAATTCCTCCGGCAACAAGCCGAGAAGCGCGAGCACATCGGCCTGCTTGATCACCTGGGTTCGTTGTATCCGCTCCTGCCCGAGCACCACGTCCATCGGCACAGAGCGACCGGAAAAGGCCGCGAGATCGATATCCTCCAGGTCGAAGAACCCGGCGAATTGTTCGAACAATCCGGTCCGCGGATCCCGTCCGGTTGCCATCGTCTCCGCGTCGGTCCGCCATTGCGCCAGTTCCGCATCCACCAACCCGAGCCGGGACGAGAGATTTGCCCAGTGGTCCGGCCAGCGTTCCCGAAGCAAGGCGGCGACGTCAAGCGCGCGCCGAATATTCCAACGCGCCATGACATTGGTAAAAGCGTTGTCGTCGATTTGCTCGTGATATTCGTCCGGCCCGATGACACCGCGAATGTGGCAGTTGCCGTCGGGTTCGGGTTGGGCGCGGCTCGACCAGAACCGGCCCGTCTCAAGCAGGATCTCGGCGCCCGCGTCGAGCAGGAATTGCTCGTCCCTGGCCGCTTCCCAGTACTGCCAGACCGCATACGCAACGTCCGCGGTAATGTGCTGTTCCAGCTTGCCACACAGCACATCGACAATCCGGCCATCCGGAACGACGACCCGGTCCGGCGTCGTCTCCGCACCGGTGTCGGCAGATTCCCAGGCATACATGGCGCCGCGCCATCCCATCGCGGCGGCCTTGGCACGAGCGCCGTCAATGGTCCAGAACCGATACATCAGCAGCGCGCGGGCCGCCTCCGGCCAGGTCAACGTGTAGAACGGCAGCAGATAGATTTCGGTGTCCCAGAAGACATGCCCGTGATAATCTTCACCGGTCAGCCCACGCGCTCCGATGGAAACACGTTCATCCGCGGGATTAACGGCGCTGTTGAGCTGATATACGGCAAAGCGCAACGCCTGTTGCGCGGCAGGATCTCCCCCGATGCAGATATCGCTGCACTGCCATCGCTCTGACCACGCCGCCTCGTGTTGCTCGACGACCTTGCGCCAGCCGAGCCGCTGGGCATCTCTGAGTTTTCCCCATGCGATTTGCCGCGGATCCGCGTGCCGCGTGTCGCTTCGCGCCGCGGCGATCAGCCGCACAAGGTGTATCGTCTGGCCAGGATGCGTCTTCCAATGCCATGACCACGCAAATGGGCGGGGCCTCGCCGGCACAATGTCGGATCCGTCGATTTGCAATGACGTTGCGGCAGCCATCGCCAGACGCTTGCCCGAATACCTGGTCCGCCACACACCGAGGTCATGCTCCACCTTCTCGGGAACCAGTCCGAGACCCAGCCCCTCAAAGGATGCTTCCAGCGTAACCTCGGTTTCCCCCTCTTCGACCTGCAATTCCACAACGTGCAGCCCGATTGCGCGTTCACATAACGAAACCAGGCGAAGTGTGCGCGCACGCACAGCAACAGACGGGCCGGCCAACCTGGCTCCGGTGAGCAACATGCCGCGCCGCATGTCGAGCGTTGTGTCGTGCGAGATGGCTTCGACGGGATGGTGTGCAAGCAATTCGTCAGTGGGAATGATTTGAACTCGGAGCCAACCGGCGGCGGTGATGAGCGCGGGCAGGGGATGATCTGGGCCGGATATATCAAACAGACCGGCAACATAGGTGCGGACGGGCTCACTCCAGCGCGACCCGTGACTGACCGCGCGCGCGCCCCTGACCCCCAGGAAGCCGTTGCTGATCGAAAAGCGCGCCTCATAGATACCTTCACGGACCGGGTCGTACCCCTTTGCAGCGAGGACCCAGGCAGCATCGGGTGCCGGTTCGAGCAAGCTTTCCATCTCACGCCGCCCGATCACGCGGGACGCAGGCTGAGCCGGCCGGCCGCCAGCTCGTCGATGGCAATTTCATCGAGACTTGTCACCACCACATCCGCGCCGGCCGCCCATAGCAAATCCGCGTCGTGAAGCCGGGCCACCCCAAGTGCGGTCATGCCGCCGGCACACGCCGCCTCGATTCCGGCCGGTGAGTCCTCGACCACCAGGCATGCCGCAGGCGGCCGCCGCAGCTCCGCGGCGGCAAGCAGAAACATCGCCGGATCAGGCTTGCCCCGGGGCAGCTCGCGTCCGCAGACATTCACGGTGAAAACATCAAGCAGAGTCGGCCCGGAATCGAGCCTGATGGCCTGCAACATCGGATTGGCATTGCGCGAAGACGACGCAACCGCGATGGGCCATCCCAGCACCCGAATCGCCTGAACGAAGTGAAGAGCGTCGGGGAAGGCAGTGAAATTCCCCGCGCGGATCAACGTCTCCAGCCGCTTCTGCTTGCGCTCGGCGTAAACGCCGGCCTTGCGCTTTGCATCAGGAACACCCAGGTGCTCCAGCACGGCGAGGGCACCGTTCAAACGCGGTTTGCCGGCGACGTGGGCCTGATAGATTGCCGTTGTCAAACGCTCGGGGGCAACATAACCCGCAAGCGCTTCGCGCCATGCACGTTCGTGGGGTGACGCCAACAGAACGCCATCAACGTCGAAGATGGCTGCCGCCAGGTCCTGATTCATGGTTACGGTTCGCATCGTAATTTGCGCCACAATCTAAGGCACCGCGGCGAGAGTGGGGTTGATTTAGGTCAAGGCGCGCCGGTTAAGAAGCCGTTAAAAACCCACCCGTTGGGTGGCTTGGTCGGAACACCGGCGTGCTGGAGGTGATGATGTCGCACTCATTTGAACGCCAGCTTGATCTGGTGCTGGACACCCGCGCGGAGCGTCGCCACCAGAAACAGGCTGACACCGCGGCGACCGAGGCTGCAATCCACAGCGGCCATGCAAAACTGGAACAAATTCAGGCCCAGTTCTGCGACGAAATTCGCCCGCTCATAGAACAGGCGGTGGCGAGAGCCAATCGTCATTTGGCGAACCGGTCGGAAAGGTGCCAGCTTTGCGAGATCTCGGGATATTTCACCGGTCCGCTCTACCCTGGTGGTTCGGCGTGCAATCCGATTGCATTCGAATTGCGCGTGGATGGCGCCGAAGTCGGGGAACCGCTCATTGTCGAATTGACACATGATGGAATGATCGAAGCATTCCTTGGACCGTATCGTCCGTGCGAACCGGGCGCTCAAACGACCAGGCTCAGCCTCCGTTGGCGTCCGGTTCCGTTGGGCAAGTTCAATGCTGAAATGGCTTCCGAGCTGGTGCTTCGGTATGTGACCGCTGTCACCGCCGCATGGCCCTTGGGCCGCGAGCCAGCAAGGTCGCAAGTGCACCAGTAAGCCGACGGCCGGCACCCTGGGGCGCCCCGAACATCGACGGTCGATGCGTATAGGGCCCGCTCGTATTACTCGGCGACGCGGATCGCCTCCGGCACCAACGAGGCAACATCCGCCGCCGTCCCCAGCGTCACACTGACCCGCAACCCTGGCCGTGCATCCTCCAGCCGCAGCACGGCACCGTGCAGCTCTGCGACCGCCGCGACCAGACTTAGACCCAGGCCGCTGCCTGGCGTCGTCCGGCTGTGGTCCAATCGATAAAACCGCCGCAGCACATGCTCTCGCTCCGCCTCCGGAATGCCTGCGCCGTTATCCTCCACCGCCAGCACCGCCTGACGCCCCTGCCGACGCAGCGACAACCGGACATCCGTGCCGTTCGGCGTGTGGCGCAATGCATTGTCCAGCAGGTTCACCAGCATCTGTGTCAGCAACTCCTTATCGCCATGCACGGCGATGCCCGGAGTCACGTCGGCAGTCAGGCAGCGTCCTTCGTCCTCTGCCGAAGGCGCGAATGCATCGGCGACCGTCTCCGCCACCGCCGACAGGCTCACCCGGCAAAACGCGGCACGCTGCGCCCCGGCCTCGACTTCGGCGATTCGCAGCAGCGCGGCGAAGGTGCCCAGCAGCGCCTCCACGTCCGCTTTCGCGCGGTCCAGCGCATGGTCGCGTTCCCCACTGGCAACAGCGAGGCCGCGTGCCTCCTCCAGGTGTTGCTGCAGCCGCGACAGCGGCGTCCGCAAATCGTGGGCGATGTTGTTGGACGCCTCGCGCACGCTGATCAGCAGCTTCTCCATCCGGTCCAGCATGCGGTTCAGCGTCTCGGCCAATCGGTCCAGATCGTCGCCACTGCCCCGCAGCGGAATCCGCTGGCCAACATTGCCATCGATAATCGCCTCGGCCGTGCGCGACATCGCATCCACCCGATGCAGGAATACCCTGCTCAACCAGATGCCGCCGGCACCGCCAAGCAGGATGGTGATGGCGATGCTGAACACAACGGCGCGCAGCACGGCGTCGTCGGCCCGATGCACGCGGCGCAGATCGTCGGCCACTGCGACGACAACGCCATCCGGTAATTGCTTCACATAGGCGAGGACTGGCTTCGGGCCGTCCTGGTCCGTCGCGGTCAGCAGCAGCCAGCCACGGCGGTCACCAACCATGGGAAGCTGCCCGGCGAGCCGCCTGCCATCCGGGGATTGCACAAGGTAGTCCAACGCGCCGGCGCCACGGGAATACCGCTGCACATGTGCGATCAGTCCGGCCGTGCCACCCTTCTGATTCGCCTCAGCGAAATGATCCAGCGCGACGTGCACCCGCGACTGAAGCTGCTGGATCAGCGATTCGTGGGTCATCCAGAAGACGGCCGCGCCCAACGCCACCGCGGATGCCGTGAACAACAGGAGATAAAGCGCGGCCAGCCGGAAACTTGCCGTGCGGAGGAGCCTCGTTCTCATGAATAACGAAGGGCCAGATAGGTTGTATTCGTCGTGGCTTTTTACGTCGTGGCGACTCGTGCCATCGCGAGTGGTGTCGCCGCGAGTCATGTCATTGCGAGGAGCAGAGCGACGCAGCAATCCTGTTCGTAGAAATGCTCCGACTGTTCGTGTGCCGCTCGATCGAGATTGCTTCGTCGCTTCGCTCCTCGCAATGACATATCTACGCAATGCCATAATCACGCATTGACGTTCCGCAGCCTACGCGGACGCAACGGACGCCGGGGCGCGCAGCGCATAGCCGGCACCGCGCACAGTGTGGATCAGTTCCGGCCCACCCCATTGGGCGAGCTTCGAGCGCAGCCGGCTGATGTGAGTCTCGACGATGTTCGTCTTCGGATCGAAGTGAAAGTCCCACACCGCTTCCAACAGCATGGTGCGGGTCACGACGCGCTCGGCATGACGCAGCAAGTACTCCAGCAACTGAAATTCACGCGGCTGCAGGTCGATCTCCTTGCCGCCGCGCACCACCGCACGCTTCAGCAGATCCATTTCCAGATCGCCGGCGCGCAGCACGGTTTGCACCTCCACCAGAGGCGGCCGCCGCGCCAGCGCGTTCACCCGGGCGAGCAATTCGGCAAAGGCGAACGGCTTGGCGAGGTAGTCGTCACCGCCGGCATCCAGGCCGCGCACCCGGTCGCCGACCCCGCCAAGCGCGGTGAGGAACAGTACCGGTGTGCGTATGTCCGACTCGCGCAACATGCGCACCAATGCCAGGCCATCGACGCCCGGCAGCATGCGGTCGATGATCAACACGTCGTATGGCGCGTCCCCGGCGCGGAACAGCCCGTCCCGCCCATCCGCCACGTGGTCCACGGTGTGGCCCTGCTCGCGCAGCCCGCGTGCGACATAGTCGGCGGTCTCCTGGTCGTCTTCGATCACCAGTATTTTCACCAGCACCCCCGAGCTTGCAGCCCGGCATTTGGCCGCGCGGCGCGATAATCAAACGGCAGGACGGCATCGCGAAACCGCGAGCCTCGTTTGCCACAGAATTGGGAATTCCCAATCCCGGTTGCCACCGTCGGATTCTATACCAATCGGTATAATTGCGCCGATCAGGCCACAAACAGCCAGGATTATGGTGTGCGGTGCACAAACCTGCGGCATGGCGAGCCAAAGCGGCTCGTGCCGTGGGCTTTTGCCCAAAGGCGCCTGGCCCGAACGGGCGCGGCCCTTTGGCGCCAATCCGGGGCCGCACTGCCGGCGGTCCGCACAGCAGGAGATGTCGATGCAGAAGCTGCTTCTTGCGGCTGCGATGGCGGCTGGCCTCGCGGCCCCCGCGTTCGCACAGTCCGCCGCGACCGATCAGACCGTATACGACCCGTTCAGCACCGGTTCGGTCGAGGTGCCCGACGACCCGCCGAGCCCGGTGGCGCCCACCGCGGCGGCAGCGGATCGAGAGGTGCCGGGGTCGCTCAACTCGGGTCTCGGGTCAGAGCAATCCTTCGAGGCCGGACTGGGCAAGCCGCGTGATTGGACGGTGTCGAACCCCAACAACTTCAACACGCCAGGCGGCTGATCTCTGACGCCATCGGGCCGCGGCGCTCGCAGTCCGGGCGCCACAGTGAGAGAGATCGCGGAAAGACGGGGCTGGTCGATCGACCGGCCCCGTTTTGCGTTGGCCCGTTTTTGCGTTGGCCCGTTTTGCGTTGGATGGCGCGGCCCGGCAGGCGGCGACCCTACTCGTCGCGTAACGGCCGTGCGAGCAAATCCGTGATTGCCTGCCGCAGCGTCGTGCGGCCTTCCAGCAAGGCCGCGACCGCCGTGCAGATCGGCAGATCCACGCCCACGGCACGCGCGACCAGCGCCGGTGCCGTCGCCACACCCTCGGTGACTGCGCTGCGCGCCGCCAGCACATCCGCGAGCAACTCCCCCCGGCCGAGCGCCGCGCCCAGGCTGTAGTTGCGGCTCGCCGGGCCGGTGCAGGTGAGCAGCAGGTCGCCCAGCCCCGACAGGCCCATGACGGTCTCACGCCGGCCACCCAGCGCCACCGCCAGGCGCGCCAGTTCGGCGAGGCCGCGGGTGATCAAGGCGGCGCGGGCGTTCTCGCCCAGGCCGGCGCCGATGACCGCCCCCGCGGCGATGGCGATCACATTCTTCGCCGCACCGCCGACCTGGGCGCCGATCGGATCGTCGTTGCCGTAAAGGCGGAAGGTCGGGGTGGAGAGCGCACCGATGACTTGTTCACGCAACGCCGCCTGGGTTGCCGAGACCACTGCCGCAGCCGGCAGCCCGGCGGCAACCTCGTGGGCGAAATTGGGGCCGGTGAGAACGGCCGCCTCGGCACCGGGGTGCAGCGACTGCACCACTTCCAGCGGCAGCAGGTGCGTGCCGGTCTCGAAGCCCTTGGCGCAGATCACCAGTGGCGCCGTGCCTGGTGGCAGACGGGTCAGAATGGCGCGCTGATGCTGCATCGGCACCGCCAGCAGGACCACGCCGCGGACCCGGCTCAGGTCGTCGGTGACTGTGACTTGCTGGACAAGCCGAACGCCAGGCAGGCGGATGGACTCGCGCTGCGCTGCAAGATCCCCCGCACGCAGGGGATCGCGCGCCCAGAGCAAAACATTGGCCCCCGCTCGCGCCGCCTGGATCGCCAGAGCGATGCCCCAGGCCCCGGCGCCTACGATGGAGACGTCACTCATCGGCGATCCTGGTCACGGCCGCATAGGCGCCGCGCTCATTGCGCCCCAGCCGTTCCAGCAGCGCCTGCAAGATCGGCGGTGCCTCCTGCTCGAACCCGAACGGCGGATTGACCACCAGCAGGCCGCATCCGTTCAGCCGATCCGGCAGCAGCGGCTCGCGCAGGCACAACTCGGCGGCGACGATGTCGCGGATGCCGGTTTGCTGCATCGCTGTGTGGAAGCCGCGCACCGGGGCACGATGCTTGATCGGATACCACGCCGCCAGCACGCCGGTGCGGAAGCGGGCATGCGCCGTCGTCAGGCCGGCCGCCAGATCGCTGAACTCTTCGGTGTTCTCGAACGGCGGATCGATCAGCACCAGGCCGCGCCGCTCCTTGGGCGGCAGCAGGCCGCCCAGTGCTTCCCACGCGTCGCGCTGGTGCACCGCGACCTGCGGATCGCGCATAAAATGGCGCCGGAGCACGAACAGATCGTCAAGTTGCAGTTCGCAGCAGGCAAGACGGTCTTCCGGGCGCAGCATGGCGCGAACCAGCACCGGGGAGCCGGGATACAGGCCCAGGGTGCGTATGAAGCCGAGATAGCGGCTGAGTCCGGCCGGCGGCATCTCGATCAAACGGTCGATACCCTGGCGCCATTCGGCGGTGCGTTGCGCCGGGCCAGCGGTCAGGTCGTAGCGGCCGGCGCCGGCATGGGTGTCCAGCACGAAGATCGGCGCCGGCTTCCGCTGCAGCGCGTCGATCAGCCAGACCAGAAGCGCGTGCTTCATGCAGTCGGCGAAGTTGCCGGCGTGGAAGGCGTGTCGGTAATTCATGGCCCGTGCCTGGTACTCGCTATCAATCGTGCACGACACAGCCCGCTCCGCCCAGCCCATGTCATTGCGAGGACCGCGAGCGGAGCGTGGCGGGACGAAGCAACCTCGTTCGCTCAAAGCCGCCGGACCTTTCGTGCGCCCACACGACCGCGGTTGCTTCGTCATTTCGCCTATCGCAATGACATGGCTGGGTGTGCCGCGCACCTCGGATGGCAGGTACTAGGTCCGTGGGCGGCCAAGGCATAGGGCACGGCCGGCGCTGCCGCGGCCTTGCCCTTCGCCGCGAACCCCGGGACACTCTCAGCCACGAATTGGGAGGAGCCAACGAACATGCAAATCCGCCCCATGGGACCGCAGATCGGCGTCGAGGTCACCGGCGTCGACGTCAAGACGCTCGATGATGCAGGGTTCGCGCCAATCTATCAGGCCTGGCTGGAACGCAACGTGCTGGTGGTGCGCGATCAGGACCTGTCAATGGAGGACTTCCTGCGCTACAGCCGCCGCTTCGGCATCGTAGTACCGCATCCGTCCAAGTCCACCCGCCATCCTCAAATTCCCGAAATCACCTTGCTCGGCATCAACAAGTTCGACGCCGACGGTAAGCTGAACCAGGCCATCTACCGCCGCGGCGCCGAAGGGTGGCATACTGATGGTGCCTATGACGCTGATCCGTTCAAGGCAACGCAGCTCTATGCGCTGGCAATTCCGAGCCGCGGCGGCGACACGTTGTTTGCCAATGCGTATGCGGCGTATGCGGCGCTGCCGGACCGGCTGAAGCAGCGGCTGGAGGGGCGGAACGGCGCGTTCACCTACGGCGGGCGGAAGCAGAAGACGGCGCTGCTGAATCCCGAGGATCGCGACTGGACGCCGGTGCTGCATCCGATCGTCCGCACGCATCCGGAGACAGGGCGCAAGTCGCTGTATTATGACCCAGGAAAGATCGTCGCGATCGAAGGGCTGGACGCAGCGGAGAGCGACGCGCTGATAGAACAATTGGAAGCCTACATGATCCAGCCGGGTGGCGAATACCGCCATCAATGGCGCGTCGGCGATATCGTCATTTGGGACAACCGTTGCTCCTACCACCGCGCCGCGGGTGATTATCCGCCGGAGGAAGATCGCATACATTGGCGTGTGTCGATCAAGGAGTTTGCGGCGGAGGGGCGCCTGGCGGCGGATTAGAATTAGCACCCGCCGCCGCGTAGGGGGCTAGTATCCGGACTCAGAGAAGCGCCAAACACGCCCCAACATGTCATTGGAGGCATGACTCGCGCTTCTCTGATTCCAGGTACTGGCGGCGGTTAAGCCGACGCAAGTTGCCAAACTAGCGGCTAAGTCAATGCAAGCGCTATTCCGCTGCCCGCTTGGCATGTGTGCTGGCGCTGATGCCGCGCGGTAGCTGCGACCCCAGCGCCAGGATCGCCACCCCCAGCAACGCGGCCATGATAAAGATGCCGCGGAAAGCTTCGCCCACCGCAGCAGCAAGCTGCCGCATCGGCGCTGTCCGTGCGGCTGCCGCGCCGGATGCACGCAGCAGCCGCCCCAGCGGGTCGGCGGCAGCGGGCGCCAGGTGTTGCATCGCAGTCGCCAGCACAATCCCTGCCACCGCCGCACCGATCGCCTGGCCCAGGAAGCGCAGAAACAACACCGCCGAGGTCGCCGCGCCGCGTTGCGCATAGGAAACCTGGGTCTGCACCGACACCACCCACGTCGTGTTGCAGAACCCGAGCCCGAGCCCCAGGACCGACGCCCCAACCACCACAGGCACGATGCCGGACGTGGAATCGAGGCTCGCCAGAACCAGCGCTCCCGCAACAATCGCCGCCCCGCCGGCGCAGACGATCGTGCGATAAGCGAGATAGACTATCAGGCGCCCGGCCGAGATGCTGCCGGCCGTCCACACGACCGTCATGATGCCGATCGCGCCGCCCGCCATGCCGGCGGAACGTCCCATCGCGCCCTGGATGAAGGACGGCAGGAACGCCGTGATGCTCATGATCGTCGCGCCGAGCGCGAAGCCGCCCAAACTGCCGATGGCGATGATCCGGTTGCGCCATAACGCAAGCGGCAGGATCGGTTCCTCGATGCGCCGCTCGTGCCGCAGCAGCAGCCCCAGCGCCACGATGCCCACCGCCACGGCAATCAGCGCGTTCAACACGCCGATCTCGCGTCCGCGGTCGGCCGCGAAGATGATGGCGCTGATCGCAACAGCCAGCAGGACGGTGCCGCCATAGTCGATCTGGTGGTGCCGTGGCTCCCGGGCCTCACGCAGGAACGCGATCACCATGGCGATCGCTGCCGCACTGACCGGCAGGTTGACCCAGAACACCGTGCGCCAATCCACCGCCTGCACCAGAAAGGCGCCCAGCGATGGCCCCACGATGGCCGCGACGCCGAACACGCCTGACAGCATGCCCTGAATGCGTGCACGTTCGACCGGCGTATAGATGTCACCGACAATCGTATAGGCGATCGGCTGCACCGCACCGGCGCCCACGCCCTGCAGGGCCCGGAACACAATCAGCATCGCCATGCTGTTGGAGAAACCGCATAACAGAGAGCCGATAAGGAACATGGCGGAGCCGGCGACGAAGACGCGTTTGCGCCCATGCAGGTCGGCGAGGCGGCCATAGACCGGGATCGTCACCGCTTGGGTCAACAGATACGCGGAAAACACCCAGGAATAGAGTTGCGCGCCATGCAGGTCCGCGACGATGGTCGGCATCGCGGTGGCGACGATGGTGATCTCCACGGCGGCTGTGAAAGTGGCCATCATGCAGGCGGCCAGCACCAGCCCACGGCGCGCATGCGATCGCTGGACGTCCGACACGCAGCCTTTCCCCCGATGCCATTGCCGTCTGCCGCATGTACTGATAGCCGCAAAAGGTGCATGCATGAAGCGGATAACGACACAGCACGGAGACGCGCCATCTTTCCTCGATTCCTGCCGCTGGGCGACAGCGCACTGTCGGTTGAATTTGCCAACGAGATCGATCCGGCAGTGAACGCCTCGGTCCAGGCGCTGGACCGTGCGATCGCGGTCTCGAACCTGGAAGGCATCGTCGAAACGGCGCCCAGCTTTCGCGCGCTGCTGATCGTCTATGAACCGGAAATTCTCGGGCTGGAGGAGCTGATCACGGCGCTGCGCGGACTGCTGGCGGAGGGTTTGCGTTCACGCAGCGTGACAGGACGATCATGGACGATCCCCGTGTTGTACGGCGCTCCGTCCGATGCCGACTTGCTCGAAGTCGCCGCTGCGACGGGTAATTCACGTGCGGATGTCGTTTCGATTCACAGCAGCGCCGAGTACCGCGTCTATTTTGTTGCGTTCATGCCCGGCCTGCCCGTGCTGGGCGGCCTGCCGCCGGCGCTGCATCTGCCCCGCCGCCCGGAGCCGCGGCAGGGAATCCAGACCGGGTGCGTGATGATTGGCGGGATGCAAGGACTGATCGTGCCGATGACAATGCCAAGCGGCTGGTACAGTCTCGGCCAGACGCCGTTGCGCGCGTACCGCCCGCACGCACAGGATCCGTTTTTGTTCCGTCCCGGAGACCGCATCCGCTTCCGCCCTGTGACGCCAAGGGAGGCGGACGCGCTGGCGGGACTGCCCGGCGAAAGCTTCATGGATTCGGAGGCGTAGCCAGCGTGCCTGCTGCGTTGCGTGCGATAGCGCCCACCCGGTTCGTCACCGTGCAGGATGGCGGCCGCCGCGGCTGGCGCCGTTTCGGCGTCGCGGTCTCCGGCGCGATGGACCGGATGTCACTCGCTATCGCCAATGCGCTGGTGGGCAACCGGCCGACGGAAGCAGGCCTGGAGTTCGCCCACGCCGGCGGCGAGTGGCTGGTCGATGCACCATCCTGCCGCATCGCCGTCACAGGTGGTACGTTTGCGGTGCTGGTGGACGGCGTCCCGGTGGGCGCGTTCCGCTCGATCACGCTGCGGCAGGGCCAGAGGCTGCATATCCGCGGTGCGCCGGATGCCGTGTGGGGTTATCTGGCCGTGGCGGGCGGCTTCGATATCGCGATGCAGTTCGGCAGCCGGTCCACGCATTCGCGCACCGGGATCGGCGGCTGGTCCGGTCGTGCTCTGGTGCCCGGTGATGCATTGCCATTGCGTCTGGCGCAGTCACCGGACGAGCCGGACCGTACGATCGACCCGCCAGTGCGGGAGGCGGCACCGTTCCGCCTGGTACTCGGGCCGCAGGACGACTATTTCGCCGAGTCATCACTTGCAGCGCTCGTGAGCGCGGATTTCAAAGTGACGCATCATATGGACCGCATGGCCTATCGCCTGGACGGTCCGGTGCTGACGCACCGCGAAAGCTATAACATCATCACCGACGGTGTGGTGCCTGGCAGCATATCGGTGCCCGGCACTGGCCAGGCGCTGGTACTGATGCGTGATGCGCCGACAGTTGGTGGCTATCCGAAGATCGCGACGGTGATCGAATCCGATCTCGGCCGTCTGGCGCAGCATCGGCCGGGCGCGGCCATATCATTTCGGGCTGTCACCGCGATCGAAGCGCAGGCGCTGCGCCGCCGGTTTCTCGCACGATTGCAGATCATCGCCGAGAACCTCGGCAGCCCGCGGTTACAGGTTCCCCGGTCGTAGCCGGCCCGTGCCGTCGCGAGAAACCGAACCCAATGTCATTGCGAGAAGCGTAGCGACGAAGCAATCTCGTTCGTGGAAGCCTGCGGACCATCCGTGCACCCGTGCGACCCGGATTGCTTCGTCCCGCAACGCTTCGCTCGCGGTCCTCGCAATGACATACTGGGGCGATGTCGCGCTTCTCTGATTCCGGGTACTACGCCGGTTCTCCGCGCATCGCGATCGATAGCCGCCGCAGCAATTGCTCCGCGTTGCAGCGCCGAAGCGCAAGGATGAATCGCTGCCGCAGCTCGGGCCGCACCGCCAATTGGGGCTGATAGTCGAACATCAGCTCGGCGCAAGCCTCGCGGCCCTCAAGGGACAGCCCCGCATCGGCGAGCGCGATGATCCGCTCGATCTCAAGCGATATCACGTCCTCGTGATCGCGGCCGCTGATGGGCAGGCCGCCGGCCGGCCGCTGGTCCGAGTGGCGTGCTCGTTCCATCACCAATGTCGTATGATCTCCGTGCGGCATGGCACGCTCCCGTTAATTACTGACGAATGTGTGGCATCCTGAACGCTACAAAGCGGTTGCATTCCGTGAAAGCCGCAACCTTTCCGTAAGAGTCCCCGGGCTATGCAGGCTGCGGGTGATCCGGGTGAACGGGGCCGAGGTCATTCCAAGGGTCCGATATATGAACGGGCTCTGTAAGGACGATACGAGCATGATTATTATGAAGCCGCTCACGTCGCGTTGCCGACAGACGGCAACGGCGGCCTTTACACCCTGGCCGGCCGCCCAAGGCATATATCGCCGTGCCCTGTCGTACGGCTCCATGATGCCTGAACTGGCGGCGATTCTGGGGCTGATCGCCCTCGTTTGGGTGAGCATCGGCATGCTGCTGGTTCGCGAACGCCAGCACGCTATCGAAGCCGCGCGCAGCGCCACCACCGTGCTGGCAACAGCGTTCGAGGAAAGCACCAAGCGCATCATCACCGAGATCGACCAGACGTTGCTCAGCGCGCGCACCTCCTATGAAATGGAAGGCGATCAATTCGATATCGCCCGATGGGCTGGCAGCATGATTCGCGGCGACGAGCTGCGCGTGCAGATCGCGTTGATGGACCGCGCCGGCAATGAAGTGAAATCGACACTGCAACGCTCGAATCTCCGCAAGGTCAACATCGCAGACCGGCCGCATTTCCGGGCACAGCTCGATCCTTCGCTTGACGATCTCTATATCAGCGATCCTGTCGTGGGCCGCGGCAGCGGAGAGCAGACGATCCAGTTCACGCGCAAGGTCGTGAACCGGGACGATGCCTTCAATGGTGTGTTCGTTCTCTCTCTCGGCTGTGCGCAGCTTTCGACGTTCTTCGACACGTCGCAGATCGGCGACGGCTTCGTCGCCTTGTTCAAGACCGACGGCGTATTGCTGGCGCGCGGCCCCATCGAGCAGGGCGGCATTGGCCGGAGCTTCATAGATGATCTCGGTTTCCGATCCCTGCTGCGGACGGACGAAGGCACGCTGCCTTGGTCCGATGTATCGCCCGGCGCCAAGCGGATCGTCAGCTATCGCCGTGTCGCCGGTTATCCGCTGATCGTCGCGGTCGGATTTTCCAAGGGCCGGATTTTCCGGCCGTACTGGTATTCCGTTGACCACTTCGCTGAGACCGGCGTCGTGGCCACTGCCGTGATCCTGTTGCTCGGCGCATTCTGGATCCGCCAGCGGCGCCGCACGCTGGCAAACGGCAACGCGCTTTCGCTGACGCTGGCGAACATGAGCCAGGGCATCGCGGTGGTCGATCGCCGCGGGAATACGCCGGTGATCAACGAACGCGCCCTGCACTTGCTCGATCTGCAATGCCAGGACGGCAACAGCGCGATCGTGGAGCGGCTGGAGACTGTGATTGGCGACTCGGCCGACGAGCATGCGACCAGGGATCAGGGCGACGGCAGCCTGACAGTGAAATCCATCCGTGCCGATGGGCGGGTGATCGAGGTGTGCCGAACCGGGCTGCCCGATGGCGGCGCGATCCACACACTCACCGACGTGACGGAACGCCACAAGGCCGAGGAACGCATCCGTTACCTGGCACATAACGACACGCTGACTGGCCTGCCCAATCGGCTGTTGCTCGACCAAAAGTTCGGCGAGGTGTTGCAACGCGCAACCTCCGCCGGTGGGCTGATGCTCACCATGTTCATCGATCTGGACGGCTTCAAAGGCGTGAATGACACGCTGGGCCACTTGCTTGGCGACCGCCTGCTGACGCGGGTTGCCCAACAGATCCGTGTCGAGGCTCGGGTCGAGGACTTTGTCGCCCGCCTGGGTGGCGATGAGTTCGTGGTGCTGGTTCCCGCCCCCGATATTGCAAGCGGGATCACTCTGGCGCATCGCATCATCGAGCGCATATCGGCGCCGGTCACTCTTTCCGGCCACGACATACGCATCGGCGCCAGTATTGGAATTTCGGCGTTCCCGCAGGACGGCGCCGACAAGGAGACATTGTTCCGCAAGGCTGACATAGCGCTCTATCGCGCCAAGGCGGAAGGCCGCGGGCACTGTGTCGTGTTCGAGCTATCGATGGATGAGGCATTGCAGCGCCGCGTATTGCTCGAGGAGGATCTCCGCAAGGCGCTCGGCACGCCGCAGATGCACGTGCACTATCAGCCGAAATTCGATTGCGCGCACCGCCGCCTGGTGGGGTTCGAGGCGTTGACGCGATGGGATCACCCACAGCATGGCTGGGTTTCGCCCGAGGTTTTCATCCCGATCGCCGAAGAGTGCGGCCTGATCGGCCGGATCGGCACCTGGGTGCTGGAGCGTGCCTGCCGCGAGGCCGCTGGGTGGCCCGCCGATTGCCATGTTGCCGTGAACGTCTCACCGATCCAGCTTCGCGATCCCGAGTTCGCCGCCACGGTGCGCCGCATCCTGCAGCGCGCAGGATTGCCGCCGCGGCGACTGGAGCTGGAGATTACCGAGAGCGTCATGAGCGACGACAGTGAGAAGACGATCGCGACCATGGCGAGCCTGCGGTCCATGGGCGTCACCTTTGCGCTGGACGATTTCGGGACCGGCTACTCGAGTCTCAGCAATCTGCTGCGCTTCCAGTTCGATGCGGTGAAAATCGACAAGTGCTTTGTCCAGACGCAAACCAGCGACGCAGAGGCGCGCGCGATCGTCGAAGCGATCGTGGTGATGAGCAGACATATCGGACTGGTCGTGACGGCCGAAGGCGTTGAGACCGAAGAACAACTGGCCTTGCTGCGCCAGCAGGGATGCCCGGTGGTGCAAGGATATCTGACGGGCAGGCCAATGCCAGGCTGGCAGGTGCCGGGCTACTTCAAGCAGCGCCACCCCGGCATCGACCAGCACGAAGAAGAGATGCTGGCGGGGGATTGAAACAACCTCTCCCGCGCGCGCCACCCGCGCGCGTGGGAGAGGTCAAGACGCGAAGCGTCGAGGGTGAGGGTGATCGGGCCGGTACCCTACCGGTACGCCAATCGCTTTTGAACAACGCGTACCGACCCGATCATCCTCCCCCTCGGTGCCAGAGCACCAAGACCTCTCCCGCGTGCAACGCGGGAGAGGTTTTCTTCCGGCGCACTTTGCCGCACGCTCCCTCCGACCAGCATGGAGCGCCCGACATGTCCCATCGACCCACGATCTGCGGCACACGCCACGCCGTGTCCGCCGGCCATTACCTTGCCGCTGCCGCGGCCTTCTCCATCCTCGAGGCCGGCGGCAACGCGATCGACGCCGGCTGCGCGGCGGGCATCGCTCTGGGCGTGCTGCAACCGGACCTGGTAAACGTCGCCGGCGTGGCGCCGATCATCATTCGGCTGGCGGATGGCACGGTGGAAAGCATCGCCGGCCTCGGCTGGTGGCCGAAGGCGCTGCCCGCCGATCTGTTCATGCGCGAGCATGGAGGAAAAATCCCCGACGGCGTGCTGCGCACCGTGGTCCCCGCGGCGCCGGATGCCTGGATCACCGCCCTGCGCCGCCACGGCACGCTGCGTTTCGCCGACGTCGCCGCCCCCGCTATCCGCTTCGCCGCCGAAGGCTTCTCCACCTATGCCTTGCTCTCGGCATCGATCGCCTCGCACGAGCATGAGTACCGCCGCTGGCCTTCCAACACCGCGATCTTCCTGCCCCATGGCCGCGTGCCGCAAGCAGGCGATAAATTCGTGCAGACCGATCTGTCGCGCACGCTGCAATTCATGGCCGACCAGGATCGCGCCGCCGGCCCCGACCGCAACGCCGGCCTGAATGCCGCGCACGATGCGTTCTATCGCGGCGACATCGCCCGGGAGATTGTGAAATTCCAAAAGTCCGAAGGCGGCTATCTGTCGATGGACGACCTGGCATCCTACCAGTCGCCGATCGAGCCGGTGGTGCGGCGGCGCTGGCGCGGGCATGAACTGATCACCTGCGGCCCGTGGTGCCAGGGACCCGCATTGCAGGAAGCGCTCGCCTTGCTGGAGCATGTCGGGATCGCCGGCCTGCGGCATAACAGCGCGGGCTACCTGCATCGGCTCATCGAATGCGTGAACCTCGCGATGGCGGATCGCGAGCACTATTTCGGCGATCCGAATTTCGTCGATGTGCCGATCGATTATCTGCTCGACCCGGCAACGATCGCCCGCCGCGCGGCGGCGGTGCACGATGACCGCGCCTTTGGCCAGATGCCGGCCCCGCTCGATTTGCCGGGCCGGGCGCACGCGGCCAGTGCCGCGGAACTGCCGAAGGTGGAAGCCGACACGTCGTATTGCTGTGTTGTCGATCGCTGGGGCAATGCGTTCAGCGCCACGCCATCCGATGGGTCCGGCAACGTGCCTGTCGTGCCGGGGCTGGGCATCACGCCATCCGGCCGCGGTTCCCAGAGCCGTCCCGACCCGAAACATCCCGCCGGCGTCGCGCCCGGCAAGCGCCCCCGGCTGACCCCCAATCCCGCGCTGATGCTGACCGAGAGCGGCGGCGTCATGCCGTTCGGCACGCCGGGCGGCGACGTGCAGACCCAGGCGATGCTGCAGGTGCTGCTGAACGTCCTGCATTTCGGCATGGATCCACAAACGGCGATCGAGGCACCGCGCGTTGCGTCGTATTCCTTCCCGTCCTCGTTCGCACCGTTCGAATATTTCCCAGGGAGCGTCGCGGTGGAATCGCGCATCGGCAAGGCAACGCGCGACGATCTCGCCGCGCGCGGGCACGAGATTCGCGATTGGCCCGAATGGACCTGGCTGGCAGGATCGGTGGAGGCGATCGTCACCGACCCAACAGCAGGGCTGATCTCGGCTGGCGCCGATCCACGCCGTCCGGCCTACGCGATCGCGATCTGACAAAACCTCTCCCGCGCTGCGCGCGGGAGAGGCCGGGATGCTAAGGGCCTGTAGTGAAGCAAGTGCTCCAATTGGCGCAGCGGTCGTGCGTACCGTGTCATGGTCGGCGCAGGCCGGCCAAGCACGACATCTGTGGTGTTAGCTGGAAAGACGTGGA
>Ga0335074_10004013_pt1 | contig 20265 bp, 16 predicted proteins | sample Lox_Sample_23_FD_206715 | JGI IMG/M metagenome (GOLD analysis project Ga0335074, IMG submission 206715) | Soil microbial communities from Loxahatchee National Wildlife Refuge, Florida, United States - Lox_Sample_2.3 | ecosystem: Environmental > Terrestrial > Soil > Wetlands | place: USA... | reverse complement strand
AGAATAGGAGGCAAGGCCGCGCTGTACGACTAAGGATGGATTTAGGGGGTTGTAGGGTAGTCCTTAAAGAAACACTACCAACAAAACAAATTCTAAAGCCCCACAAGGGACTCTAGAAAGCAGAGCGTGTACTACTTCGTATAAGAAGGATAGGGCTCGCTAAGTTCCTTTATAGAAGAAGCGTGCTTGGTGTTACTACTACAACCTGCCTGTATAGGGCAGGATAGGAGATGCCACGCCACATGGCCTTATACTGTGCGTACAAAGCAGATAGGAGACACAACCTGTATATAGGCCAAAACTGGTCATACCCTTAAATGATAGGCACAAATGAAGGGGCTAGGCACTTCGTATAGTGGATGATGTATTTAGGAAGGCTAAAACAGTTTGCTTTAGCTAAACGCTTGCTATTCAACAGCAAGTAGCTAGGTAGCCCTCTCTTTGACAAATGGGTGGCAGTAAGGCTACTTATTTAGTAATTGCAGGCCGCAAGTAAATTATAGCTTTATACAAGGGCAAGAAGCTTAGGGGTTTTCATCTTACTATAAAAGTGTGACAGCACGTACAAAATACTATTCTATGAGGGTAAAGGGAGCTCTGTAGATTGCACTAATCGAAGATACTAAACTAAGGAGAGAAGAAGATTGCTTTTGGGAGGGTAGTCGTCCCTTATATGCACATTCCCTGCCTGCTTGTCCCTAGCGTTACCCTTGCTAGTCGAAGGCATTGAGCCTCCGTAGTTAGGGGCTGAGGCAATAATTGTTTAATGCGTACATGTGACGAACCGTCACAAAAAGTAGTAAGGTTTTCCCTAGTTTAAGACCTTTTATAGGAGACCTATATTGCCTTAAGCTCAAACAGTATAAGATTAATATAACCTTATTATTATTCTTATACTATTTGAGCTAAAAGCTATATAGGGGATCTAGCTATTTAATGCAAGGAAACCTTACTACTATGATAGCAGGATAAAAGCCTCTACTGCTATTTGTACTATTGTGCTTTCCCTTGCAGCTTATACTGTTTAAAGGGTGACTGTGCGCCACCTACCTTTAAGACAAAAGAGAGAGCTTTACTCGTACAGCTTATTGAATACATCTTGAATGTCCTTAGTGCATTTTAAGGCTTTTGTCGACCTTAGTGGCCGCACTAGACCTCTCCTACGCTTTTCTAGTGGGCTAGCTTGTAGGCTACTCGCTGTACGACGAGAGCCTTCTAGGATCTACTAGTCGTCTCCTTCCTCCTCTACTGTTAGTGCTAGTGGTAGTGCTAGCACTAGTGCTAAGTTGAAAATAAAGGTTCTTTTTGTTTGTACAAGCAGCTCAGCCCCCACCTAGTAGCATACTGGTCGTATGCTATATGCCTCCTATACAGCTATAGTTTGTTTCTTTTGCTCTAAGCACTCCTTAGCCTAAGACTAGTGCATTCTTTGACAATTAACATACTAGTACTTTGTACAATCCTTTTTGCCTAAGCAATCGTTTGTGGTATGCAGCGCAAACGCTACATCTCTATGTATTATAACAATTGTAGCTTACATGGCTATATTAATAGCATTTGAAACACTAAGTAACAACACAGTTCCTGTTGAACAGCTCACAGTCGTATAATTTGTAGTGCTAGATTAGTCCAGCGTCTATTAAGCGGTTGGCCTGCTTTGGCTCTGCTACGCTAATAATTAGTAGCCTAGTTGTACGATTAGACTGTATGAGTCTCTTTCTAAAAGCTACTTGCAGGATATCCATGTTCTTATAGAGTCCTAGGTTCTACTTGTAGACCTGTTCAATCCGCTCGTCTGGTGAGCCTTACACTTAATTCACCTGCACTAAATGCAAATTCCCTCATTTTAACACGGGCACCTGTCCTAAGCGTAGCAGTCCACTTCTAATCTGCTAGCCAGCTCGTACGAGCTTTCTCATCTGCTATTGTCGCCACTATGTCCCCGCTAGGCAGCCAGCGAATCGCCACTGCCTCCCTAGTTTCAGTCCTAAGCCTACACCCTGCCCTTGTCCCTAACGCGTTAGTACATGCTTGTATCAATGCTGGAGTGTTAGTATTATAACTAGTCGTTTTAAGGCTTCTACAGCTGCAACAGCTGCGTACGAAGCCCACGGCCCATCTAGGACTTTGTTAGAAGCCTTAATGCGGTCTGTAAGCTTTTAGACTGCGTCTTTTAATTGCCCCCTTTATGCAGGAGGGTGTTGGTGGTGTTATCACAACGCGTCAGACTGAATGGACCACCGCGTCCAGCTCTGCTTGTACGCTCTTCAGCGCTCCTTTCTCTTTTAGGTAAGCATCGACTATTTCGTACGATTTGAATAATGCAACTAGTATGCACTCTATGTCTTAGCTAAGGGTAGTAAGTCGGCTTGGTGCATCTGCTATCGCGTCGTCGTTGCAATTACTACTACTACTACTACTACCACCACCAACATTGCTATGCTGGCTGCGAGCTGGCTTGCTGCTAGGAGCTATTAGCTCGTACGATTAAGAAGGTATATATGTTATCAAAGCAAAGTATGTTGTATGCGTTTTAGTTAGTTCTATATAAGATTAATAATAATAATATTGTACAATATATAATATCCTTTGCTAGTTTAGTATTTTGTACGTTAACCTTTAGCTTTATAGCATGCTTTTACCCTCTTTAGCATACCCTTTACTAAAATCTCAAATAAAAATCAGGCAAAGCATCTTAAACTTTAATCAAAGCATTTTCTAAAGCTCTAATATCCTCTTTTAATCTCCTAATTATATGTTACAAACTTAGAGTTGGTCTTATAATAGAATTGCATTAGAAGTCTTAGGAACACCTAGTTGGCAGCCTGTTAGCCCCTTTACAGTATATTGTGTATTAAAAGAGCATGGTTATAGAGTGTATAAGAGGACTATTAAGCTAGGTTTAACAAAAGAGCAAATGAGGGAACGCTTAAAGTGGTACTTAGAGTATGAGTATTAGGATTTAGAGGATTAGAAGAATGTTATTTAAACAGATGAGATAAGTGTTCAACTTAGAGGAGTAAGAGGTAGAAGAAGAATATGGAGAAGGAAGGATAAGGCTTATTATAAGCATGTTATTGCACACTGTTAGAAAGGATTCAAAGAGTTTATGTGGTAGTCCTGCTTTTTGTATAATAAGAAAAGTCCTTTTCATATTTAGGAAGAAGAAACTCCAGCTGAAAAGAAGGCTTGTCAAAAAGACTTAAAGGCTAGGAATGCAGCAAGATATAATAAGGACAAAGAGGAGTGGGAAATAGCTCAACTTATCTACTGCTTATACGCAATACAGGCGCAATTAGGGACTCAGGCAAAGTGGAAGCATACTAAGGAGAATAGAGCATATGTTCTTAAAGAAGGGAAGGGGGGGATCAATTGGTACTAATATTAGGAAGTGATCCTTAAGCCTCTTCTACTCCCTTTTGCTAAGGAGTGCTTAAAGGATAGGCCTAACATTATAGTTTAAGAGGATAATGCACCTGCTTATGCCTCGCACTACTAGCAAGAGGTATATCATTTTTAGGAAATCCAACGACTGCTATGGCCAGGCAACTCTCCCAACTTAAATGCAATTAAACCTACTTGGTTCTAGATGAAAAGAGAGACCACGAAGAAAGGGCCTGTGACTTCTAATAAGAAGTTGAAGACAGAGTGGATAAAATGCTAGAAAAACTTGCCACAAGAGACTATTCAAGCTTGGATAGAAAGGATACCAAGCAGATCAAGGAGGTTATTGCACAAGAAGGCAACAATTTGTATAAGGAAGGTCGGAAAAAAGGACAAGAAAAAAGAAGAGTTCATTAGATCTATTATAACTACTTTTAACCCTTAATCACTAAACCTTAAAGATGGTAGAGTATCACCATTTAGGCGAGCTCCGCTAAATTACAGCGTATTTATAGGGTGGGCGTGCGCCATGGTTACAGGGCCTGATAGGGCCTTTACACCCTGTAATCTCAAGACTTTTAACCGCGGTCTTCGTACTACTATATTCATTGTCGCGCGATAACACAACTACACGATGCGTTCTGTAGATCTTTCTGATTGCAAAGACTCTATTATATTGTGGAGTTAAGAACGTATACCCAATGCTGCTATTATCAGTAACCTTCATGTAGAATTCGGTCTTACAATCTTACCACGTATATTGCGACGCTAAATGAAAGAATGGAACATCGCACGATGGCGACGGGAAGTTGGCATTTATCGATTACAGTCTACACACATCTAAGAGACTGCAGCAGCTGAATTAAGAAGAGTAGTTGGTTAAGAGCTTGACAATGGAACAATTAAAGGTTATAGGAAAACTTTGTTACAACAAGTTAACGCCCAATTATTCCCTATTGCAAATGAAGACGCTAGATGGATTGTTAAAGCTTAAGTACAAAATGAGTAGTGTTTCCTTCTTTTCTATAATCTTAATAAATCGCGCAATTAATAACATAACTCCTTTCTGTTTAGTTCCTAGTGAAGCTTATAATTCTCAAGAAAACTTCTATTTAATTTGCAAAATTGCATTGTCTAAAAAGCTAAATGTTATTGATCTTAATGCTATTCCAAGTTCTATACCTACTCTGCTATTGTTATTATTAGTACTATAAGATCGCGCGATACACATTCTAAGTCTTCCTGCTAGTTGATCTGTTGCAGGATCAGCAATTCTTACTGCAAACGTTTGTGCCTGGAAAGAAAATATACTATCTGCTAGTCAACTTGCACTTTTTGTACGTAGTAGCAAGTTGATTACTCGTGTTACATATTATATGATAGTTAGTTTGTTTGAAATTACTTATCACTTTAAGTCTTATTAAGATAAAAGAGATAACATTCGAACTTATAAAGATATTAACTGTAAAAGTAAGCAGTTTTATTATCGCATGATTGTTTAGCTATGTTAAAGGCTTAACTAATTTATATAAGTACTATAAGCATAGTTCTCTAAGAACCTATCCCTTTCCTTCTAATTGAAGAACTTATTAAATACCTTGTTGCAAAACTGCTAGTCGCTTAATAGAAAGATAGTTCTTTTATTATATTCAAACCTGATTTTATACTTCAAGCTAGCCCTTAAAAAGATGCAAGTTTACATCTAACTTTAATAGAATTTGGATTTTCTCTTAATAAAGTTTCTTCCTTCTAAGATCTTATCTTACATCTTCAATCTAATCTGTGCGATATTGAGAAAGGACGTATAAGTATACAACTTCATATTATACAACTAGTTTATAATATAAAAGTAACCTTTTAGGCTTAAAACGAAGAAATAAAGAGACTAAAAAAGATGGAAGAGTTAGATATATCGCGCGATAAGATAGCACTTTTATAAAAACAGTTTTTAAAGCTTAAGTCTAAAAAGGCTAATAGAAAGAGAATTAAGACTAAGCCTCCTTACTCTCAAATCAAAAAAGAGAAACTAGTAAGTTGTTGCACGATATAATACATATGTTTTTGCTAATATAATAATAGATTAAATCTGAGCTTCCTTTATATATTGATATTGCGCGATAAAGCCTAACACTTATACATCGTACTCGAGCTTTAAAAGCTGTATATTGTTATATAATATTAAATTTTAAAGGAGAGGAAGAAGAAGTAGAAGACATTTTGAGGAGTGTTCTTTAGTTACAATTGTTATTGCGCAATAGAAAATTTATAATTTCAAAGTTATTGCATTAAAAATTAGCGCTGTCTATTATTATTATTATTATAATTCTTACACTGTTAGAGCTAAAAAGCTATGCGGAAACTCTATCTATTTGTGAAAAAAACAAGGAAACCTTACTACTATTATAGCAGGATAAAAACCTCCACTGCCGTTCTTCTTGTCTGTGTTTCTCTTGCAGCCTATAATTACTAAAAGGTAGCTACACTGCTACCTACTTGACTAATAGGGCCTACTCATACAACCCTTTAAACACATTCCGGATGTCCTTAGTGTTCTTTGCAGCCTTTGTTGATCCAACTGGTCGTCCAGGCTTCCTGCGTTTCACTGGCGGTCCAGTTGGTGGGCTTGTCGTCCTACAGTTCCTGACCTGGGTCTACTGCTGCTGCTCGTCCTCAACTGTAAGTGGCTGGTAACTGCAGTTATTGGGCTCTGGGGCCGGGGCTGGAGCCGGGGCCGGAGCCAGGGCTGGGGGGGCTGGAAGCGGGTTGGTCTATTGCTATATGCTAGCTGTGCGGCTGTCTTTGTTTCGCTCGCTCTGGGCATTCTCTAGCCCAGGACTGGTGTTTGCCATAGCAGTTTACACACTCGTATTTCGATTTGTCGTCCTTTCCAAGGCAGTCGTTTGTTACATGCCCTGAGCCTGCACAGCATCCACAGCGTGGTAGATTTTAGCAGACCCGTGCTACGTGCCCAAACTTGTAGCACTTAAAGCATTATGTGACAACGCAGCTGCCATCAAATGGCTCGCAGTCGTGCAATTCGTGGTGCCAGATCAAACCTGCGTCAATTAGGCGATTGGCTTGCTCTGGCTCTGCCACGCTAATAATCAATGGGCCTGTTGTACGACCAGACCGTAAAAGCTTCTTTGTGAAGGCCACCCGCAAGATCTCTACAGATCCACGGAGCCTTGGGTTCTGCTTAGCGCTGTCTATTCCTTATTGCATTAAAAATTAACGCTGTTTATTCCTTATTTGTACATCTTTTTACTAACTTTCTATGCTGTGTATTTTGCTAGTGCTTTTGTTTGCCTTCTACCACGCGATCTCTTTTCTACAATCTCAACTTGCTTTGGTGGTAGTAAGGGTACATCTTGTACTTTGCATGTAGTAGCATGTCTATCTCTTATGCATGCTCTACAGCCACCTTAGAAATGACCTCTTAACTTTTTTGCATTCTCCTATAAATAGACCTGTCGCGCGCTTGCATTTCTCGCATTAAGCATTACTAGTAATCTTAGTTCCACTAAAATAATATAAGTAAATCATAGACAATGATAAGTTAGAAACTCACCGGCTTTGTACAAGAAGTGCAGAAACCACACGAGGCTCAATTGGATCTTTAAATATGCGCTTTGCTGATTGCGCGATAGTAGCATCTCAGCTAGGGAGCTGAAGAACTGCTTGATTTTCAGGGGAGAAGCATGCTGGTTCAAGCTCGTTGTCACCACAGATGATTTGTGATGTAAGGGCGCATCCCTGCGTGAAGACCAAGGCGAGCATGCTTGGCAATGGAGGGACATTGATATCTCTGAGCTATATACATACTTGGCTATCTTATTTTATATGGGTTTACATATAGAAAATGATACTGAGTTGTACTGGTCGCAGAGGGAGGACAGACCACTACACTGGCCTGTGATTTCAGCTATGGGACGAAAACGGTGGCATAATATTCATCAAGCGTTTTATATATCGGATCCTACTCTTCCAACTAATACAGTATTTGAGAGATTGGAACCCTTGAATTCACATATTTAGGAGGCTTCTCGTTAGTATTGGATTCCTAGCCGAGACCTTGCTGTCGACGAGTGTATGGAACGCTTTTCTGGCCGCAGTTTGGATATTGTGACTATTCCTAGCAAGCCAATATCAACTGGATACAAAGTCTGGGCAATTGCTCAGCTTGGATATATTCTTGGTGTCCTATATCACCGCAATGGCAAAGGCCCTGTTGGTTCTAAAGTGCCACTAAATTCTGGAATCAATCCAACTCAAGCTGTCGTTGTTACACTACTAAAAACCTTACTGAATCCACCAACAGGCCCAAGCCTACGATATTGTGTTTGGTTAGACAACTTGTTTGTTAGTACAACCCTTTTTTCCTACTTATGTCGCCTAGGCTACGGAGCAGCGGGCACTTGTCGTACAAATTCAGGAATATGCTAGGAATTCGCATTGAAAAAGAAGGCTGAACAGGCCAATCAATCAATATCTCAGTGGGGTTCGCTTTGGCAAGCACCTACAGAAGACAACCAAGTACTACAAACAGCCTGGAAGGACAATAACTCAGTCTTTTTTTTGTTGACAATCTATCGAATTGGATTCTGAGATAGTTCGAAGCCTGCAAGCAAAAACGAAACCTGGCAACTTAATTGGTCGGGCCCTCATTGTATACGACCGTAGACGGCCAAGAGCAACCTCTACAGCAGCTAAATCTGTACGAGCCGAATTTGGTGATGCTGTACGAAAGAACTTAGCTATTCCTTGTAGTATCAACGAATATAATCACAAAATGGGCCAGGTAGACTTAGCAGACCAATATCGAGCTGGTAATCCTGGACGACGACGTATTCGACGAGGTGGCTGGCATGCTCTTTGGAAGTTTATATATAATACTATATTGGTAAATAGCTATTTATTGTCTAGCTACGTTGGTGGAAGGGTAACAGGTTCTGGTCACGAGAAAGGACAGAGGGAGTTCCGAGAAAAGCTGACATCTCAGCTTTTTGAACTTGCAAGAGCTGAGGCGCTAAAGCAGAAACGGGCGGTTTCATATACAAAAAGGCCTGTAGTTGCTACACGAGAGCAGCACGTCCAAGTTCATCGAGAGAGGGAACAAGACTGTTGTGGTTGTTCTCTTACTGGACAGCTCCGGGAACCGTCTCTGAAACGGAAGGCTTTGGGCGAGTTGTCGACCAATCAGAACGCTCCAAAAAGGCCTCGAGCAAGTGTTTATGGCTGTAAGGTGTGCGATGTCTCATTATGCAAAGAGGGCCCTTGTTGGAAGGCGTATCACGATCAGTTTTGTAAATAGCTTCATTCTCATGTAAATACGTTGATTCTATTGGTCAGAAACCCTGACACGCTAAAATACGCAAGCGAGTGGCTGCCAAGGGGATACTTCCACTGCCCTCTCCGCCGCCCTAGATGTTGTTGACAGCTTCCTCAGCTGCCTCTGCCTGTCGCAGTTCTTGCCTGCTCCACTGTCACGTAGCCGTGAATCACAGCATTGATCATTAATTCCAATTGCGATGTTGTCCAACATCGACCGACACCTCGAAATTAGTAGTTGAGCTGTAGTATTGACCAGCAGTCGTCATAGTGCAGTCTGGATGAGGTATTCGCTACAATTATTACGGATGAAATAGCTGGCAATATATAGTTGATCTCACCTTAATAATGTCTTCGAGTTCGTCCAGCCAAATTACCATCCATCCACAACCTTCATCTTCACATTCCATCCCTTTTCCGGCTTTAGAATACCTCCTCCAAATACCATCTTAATCTTCTGGTTCTCCATCTTCATCTCAAATCTCCCAACAATCGCTGCCAGGATACAGGAAAATTCTCCCTTTGCAAATGAGAAGCCGATGCAGCTCCTGGGGCCGTGCCCAAACGTCGAAAATGCATAATTCGACGCCATACCCCCCGCATTCGCCTTGCCGGCCCCCAGCCACCGCTCCGGCTTGAATTCCTCGGCATCCGGGCCCCAGACTTCTTTCGACCTGTTGAAGGCCCACAGCGGGATTACTACCGACGTGCCTTTAGGAATCATAGTATCGGCAATGATCGTGTCGCATGCTGCCTCCCGTAAAAGCAGTGGTGATAGGATAAACAGCCGCAGCGCCTCGTTGGTAACCGCTTGCAGATATGGCAGCTTCGAGTCGAACACGTCGCTGTTTACGGCAGTGACATCATCCTTGACGCTGGGGAGATTGGTGCGGACTTCCTCGCGCAGGCGTGTCTGCACTTCCGGATGCAAACAAAGCAGGTAGATGGCATACGAGATAGCCACGGCTGTAGTCTCATGACCCGCCGCCATGAACGTCATAACCTGGTTGACGAGCCCTTCTTCTGTGAATGCGCCTGACTGTATTGCCACGCTAAGGATATCCACGTCAAACCGGCCGTCTGCTTTCTCTATCATCTGCTTCTTTGCTTGGATTAGATTGAGACACGTCTTCCTGATGATCCGAGCCGCCTCATTAACGTCTTCATTTCGCTTCAAAGGCAGATTGCGCATGATAACGTTCGGTATGGCGAAATCGACAATCGTTAAGATCCGCGCTGTCAATGACGGCGCGAATAATTTGCGGTATGTCCTGTTGAGGTCTGAGTCTGGCTCTGCAATGGAGTTGAAGTCTTGGCCGAGCCCAGCGACGCCGATGATGTCGAGCGTTCCACGGCTAGTCCAACCGCCCATCTCGACAGTGGAGTTTGGTGCCGTGGCAAGAGCAACAGTCATAGCTTGGGCAAGTTCACGAGCCTTCGACCAGAAGAGCGGGTAAAGGTCCTTGATATGACGGAAAGCGAAGGCGGGCAAGAGATTCTTACGCTGGATCTAGTTATGCAGGATCGTCAGCTCGCCTACACTCAGTTGCTCGCTTAGTTTACGGCTTCGTAGGTGGGGAGAGAGAAAACGAAGGGACAGAAGACTAGAGACAAAGACGATTTGGCATCAACACTCACCTTATGTTCTTCACCTTCAGCCAGCAAGATCCCTTCGCCTAATAGTCCTGAAAATACTCGACGGAATCGTGACGGTTTAACAAATTCATAATTTTTCTTCACAAGCACCTCTCCCAGAGCTTTTGGTGAGCATATCAAGAGACGTTCGACATTGAAGAGGCCCATATAACGGATGATGCCATTGTTCGGGAATGTATTGATCCATTCTTTCATTGGTGTGCCGTCTGGCTGTCTTTGAATACGTATAAACTGACCTAGGAAGAAGTTGCCATCCTATACGAAGTGATCTGTCAGAGCTGTTCAAGTAGCTTTGAGGGCTATAGACATACTTTTGGTCCGGGCAGGTGCCGCAAAGGACTAAGAAACTTTGGATAAATTAGGATCATCCAAATCTGTTTTGCGATGTATTGTAGCAAGAATAGTTGTACAATAGTCCATATGTATGATGAAAAGAGCATATATTGTGGATACTGATGAGTAAGGAAGAGTGAGACAGTAACGGTAGCCAACGTGGCCTTATTCAAGATGGTCATGGTGAGCGATAGTGGAGACGATATCGAAACTAGCGAGGTCGCGGGAAATGTCAGCCGAAACTACTTCGACGCAACGGTGAGCCACGGTGAGCCAGGTCCTTATATCTAGCGTCGAAAGGTAAGTGCGGTGACATTATTAAAGGGCGGAGCATTTCGGGCGACGGGAAACCATCCACTAATGACAAAAGTATTTACCCAAACCTTAAATCTTGGGGCTCGCTAAACAGGATAAGGCGCAGGGGAGCTGTAGCGACATCCACCCTGTTCTTCGGTGATAAGGATCGCTAAACGGAATGCTAAGCTATATACTCTCAGTGCAAGGCCAATTGCCCCTCCAAACTAGATTCCCAGAGCTAAATACTGCACTAATTACCACATATTGGTAGTAATCCCCCATGCTCTAGAACGGGGAATGAAGCGAAAAGGGTTACTACCAGACGATCTTACAAGAGACCGATTGATATACAAAATAAACCAAGCCTTGCGCTGATTAGCTCAAAAGTTTCGAAATTTCGGCACTGATTACTCCAAATGTCTCATGGCAATTGAGTCCAAGGTCTTACTTGGTTTGGCTCTAAAGTCAAGTTCCAGTTGGCTTATAATTTTACTCCAAATAAGTTCTGCTGACCGAAAAGAGTTCAAATAGACAAGTAACCTCAGCCATATAAAGCGCGATCACTTATATAGTCAATCTGCTGGATAAAACAAAGATTTTGTAACTATTGTTATATGAATTATATGAAAATAGAGAAGTGCTATTATATTCTTTGTAGAAGAGGAACCGTAATAAAAAGAAAAGCACTATTTAATCCTTCCTTGAACTTAGAATCAACTACAATATTACTAGTAGGTGCCTTTAAGTTAGTGTTCTCTGAATACTGTTAACTCTAAGAAAATAAAACTTTCTTTGGTATGTTATACTGTGATATTTGGGGGATATTTAAGTACAATATCTGAGTAGCAATTAAATAAATTGAACGATAGAACGTAATTGAGATATAAGTCACACTGTAAGCAGCAGTATACAACAGTAGTATTAGGCATTTGACGTTACAATTATCGTACAACATCAGTTATAGCATATGACAATACTACAACACTTTGGTTTCGTAACAACCTACCCAATCTACAAGAAAACCTCGATGCCCGCGTCGATAAGACTTTACGTTCAAAAACCATCTGTGGGCGAGCGTAATGGACGTGTAGCCATTATAATAGCGTTATCCATATCATAGGTGATTGGGCAGGCAGCTCAATTAGTACGCTAGAACACTTAGTTATTTTTTTAAGTAATCTAATAAGTCTAGAAATAGCTTTACGATAATATTGTACAACGTTGAATTTATACTCAACCTAAATTGGTAGATAAAATACCCTTATCTTTAAGAGGTTTAAGGAGCAGCCAAAATATCTTTTTGCTATATAAGATTGTCTCCTTTTGCTAGAGATTATAAAATCTCGTCTAAATTTAAATTTCAATTTTGAAGAATCCCTGCTAATTAGTTGTGAAAGGGTACTATAGTAGAAGTAGCAAGCTCAATAGCCTAGAATATCTAAGGATTTTGTCTGGATTCGGAATAAATTAAACTGGATCTATATTAGGTGCGTAGTTGTGCTCTAAGCATGTACTCTCTAAACACAATCGGTCACTTGGCTACTTTGTTTCGATGTATAGAGACCAAATTTATATTCTCTATTATAGGCTTAGCCTTAACCACTTTACAACTAGTTTCGATTTTTTTCTTCTCCCTGAGTACTTCTGGTGATAATTTCGTGACTTCATAGCAATTGCAAAACCATAAGTAAAGGCCCAGATTTGAAGTTGGATAAATGTAGCTTTAGGACTTCAATAGCCCCATTCTCTTTTGGAGGAGTTTGAATCGCAACAAGCAGGGCAGCGGCCTTAACTTGGACGATAAGCCTAGGTGTCTTAGCAGATGTGGAATTTTTTATGGCAAATATAGGTTCCATTTCACCATGTTAATAAATTATATTAATGAATCTACAAGTAACACTTCTGAATACCGGCAGTGACAACAGTATTATGTCATTGTAGCTAGGATTTTATTGAAAAGCAATGTGGGAAACCCTTACACAGCCCATCTTCAATAACATGAGACAACCTTGCTCGTGGCTTTTGAAGAACACCCCAGTGTTCTATAGGTTGGAAAAGTTGCATTGTTGTATGAAGACAGCATGACTACAGGAGTTCCAAAACTCGACCTAGAACTATCACACGGCCATGCCGTGCTTATATATACCCTCTCTGTAGCTGCCAGTGGAAAATGTGCTTACGCTGTGCAATAACATCATCAGCTTAGAGGCTGTAAATATTATAATAAGCAATCCTTCCCACTAAGCTACATAAACAACTTCGCAAAGCAGAAAATTCATTACTTGTACAAATACGGACAGGATGAATCGGCCTAGCAAGTTACTTGTACAGCTGAGTACCTGGCCACCTCACAACGAACCGCGAATGTGGAGGGGTCCTGAGACCCCTAAAAACATAGTTTTATACCGCGAAAGAGAACAGAGCCGTCGTACACTCCTACGCACGTCCTGCGAGGGACGGTGGACTACTGGAAGCTTGTTGGTAAAGGCGAGGGAGCAAAGGTTATCACAAAGTGGACAATGGGTTCAGGAAGGCTGAGACAGTTCGCGCTAGCGAGACGCTTGTCGTACACTAACAAGACGCCTTCCTTTCAACTAGGAGGCAGTAGTGAGACTGCACTAGTACGGTATTACAGGCTGCGACTTAAAACAGAATTTGCATACATGCTAGGCAAGGTATTGCATCCTGCTCTATAGTGGGTTTTCCTTAGCCTAGACAGAGTAGAATTTCCGCATATATTTAGGCTGCATCGGTGTAGGATTTAATAAATAAATGAATAAATTCTTCCCACTAAGGTGAATTAAATACCGTTTGTGCAATGTCGTTGTCATTCGGTTTCCCGCTTATTTCCTCACGGAGACCGCTACCAATGCTAGTATCTTCTTAAACTGTTCTCGGCGAGGATTGCCTCTTTGGGTGAAAATCAGTAGCCACCTGACACAAGGCTTAGCAGAGCATTGTAGGAAGATCACCAGCAATTTTCAGATGTTTTGACCCTGGTTTCCTGCGTAGTAGTATTCCCTTCCACTCTGTTTTAGGGTATTTACCTACCTCACTTTGTCCGTCACGCTGAAGCACCTCATCTATATTATCTACCTATTACTCTCTTTCTACCCACAAACCTCTCTAACATATGCTTCTCTACAGTACCCATCTTCTCACCCTCCTTTACTCCATCAAAAGGCACGAGCCTACACTCCAGGTTGCTATCAAAGAAAAATGGTAGAATGTAATGATGTGTAGTCCCCGTCTGAGCTTCGACTCTATGCAAGCTGCTCTTATATAGACCCCTTGTCCATTTACCCAGCATATCGGCGACATTGACGACGTAGGCGTCTCGATTTGGGGGAACAGAATTCCACTGGCCCTGGTACTTGACATGCAAGCCTGGCTTATCGTCCTGAAACAGCAAAGTTAGGGCTCGCTCGTGAACCCAACAAGTCTAAGTTGGTGGTTGGAGGATAATATAGAGATTTGAGCACTGTGGACGGCTAGTTGGACAGGAACTCGTCGAAAAAGCCAGGACCGTATGGTAACCCGATAGCGATTATTTGAAACATAATCCGCACTAGCTTGTTCATTTTGGCGAAATAGGTGTCCATTGGGTCTTTAAAAATAGAATAAGGGAGCGTTGAGGGCGGTGGCCAGTGGTTGGGTCCGAGAAACCGGGGATGTGCTTTAACGAGTGGATGGGTGGAAGGGAGGTCAGGGGATATGTAGTAAGCTTATGTTGTGGTTAGTGTCTGAACCGTTAATAGGATGTGATGTACTTTGTTGATGGGCGGAAAGGAGGCGGTTCTCGCTTCCTTTACATCCTCGATTTGACCTGTGTGCTCCTCCTGTGTCCCATGACATCAAATCCTCTCCCTCGTGACCCATGCATTCTTCTGTCCAGCTTTGCCTTCTCTTCTAGCCGTAGCAATGAACACAGCTGCCCCTCGGAGGACATCGTCTTGCAGGCTGCGTGGGATGCCGTGTCCGACGATCTGCATAAAGCCGAATGTTGTACATGCTGTTCGCACGGCCTCCACGACTTCAGGCGCGGAGGTTGAGGTGGGATCGGTACGATATGGTGAGATGTCGACTGTGGGCACAGTGAAGGTAGGGTTTTGATATTCTGGATCTGTCCTGGTCATTATGAACGAGGAATTGATGGAAAATATCGCTAGGTGCGTTGAAATCTTCTTGGTCTTGATTTTGGTGGTTAGGAATTTGGGGAATGGGTTTCAAATGTTAAATATGTAGAATGTGATTTACGAGTTGACGGTTATCAGATGTACCATGGCACTAGTCATATATCAAATGTTCCGTTCCACATCTATTCCCCGTCGCCCATCGGATGTGGGATAATTTAGTACTGCCTTCTGCGGCTAACAGCAAATTCCCATTTCTTGTATTCCGTAATTCCTGTAATTCATCCTTCCTCCCTTAGACTTATCTCAGTTTATCCAGCGGTGAACCGTTGTTCAGTCTGCCAAGTACCGCCCGCATTGTCACGAGACAGTACGAGAAAGTGACCTAGATCACGTGTAGCTTGAGTAACTAGAGCATATAGCTGCATATCTTGTGGTGCTCCTTCTTAACTCGTCTTCTATTCGGGTTATTATATTTTTGTAGTTTATGCATATAATGCGACAAGTAGGCATTGCTACCACAAGGGCAGTTCCCTTCATCCGTCTCTATTAGTTTCTTAGGCAGGGAGCCCACTAGTGCTTCCGGAGCACGGAAGTGAGGGGTAAGGGAGTAGCATGGGAGCAAGATGAAACATGTTTGGTTGCATTTTCTGCGCCCTAGAATTCGGCTATACCAAATATTTTGCCGAGTACGAAGGCTGCGGCCACAAGTCTGAGTAATATAGCGCGTCAGGCCCTGTAGGAGCCTAGGGAGCCCCCGATTAGAGCCTGTAGAACCCTGTAGGTCCACTAAAGTATAATGCTAGTGCGCCATACTTTAGCGGAGACGCCACATAATTTAGTGGGTGGCCCACCATAATTATAGGTCCTTAGCCGCTGAAACTACCAGCCGGTCGGAGCTCTGCACCGCACTGGCTTACACGCTTGTAGTGGCTTACAGGGAGCGTACGCTATAACTACAGGGAACCCCAGGCTCCCACAGGGAGCTCCCTAGGCTCCTACAGGGCCGAACGCGCTATATTACCCAGACTTATGGCCGCGGCCTTCGTACATTCGCCCGTGCTGCTGAGGTTATGGGAAAATTTCCTACTCTGTCAGGCTGAATAAGTATGCATGCACATTTTACTTAAGGCATTGTGATATGACTATCTTTCTTCAGTCGATTGTCTTGTTCTACGCGCAAATCTTTCTATCATGAAGATTGCCCAAATTGCAGCAAGTCTAATTGCCGCCTTCCGGTCCGACAGCAGTCCCTTCGCCGCCATCACTGCACTGAGGCCAACAGATGATTTCGGAAAGTATGTGATTCAATCGGAGGGCATCCGGTTAGCATTCACAAGGCATGGTGGCGCACTTGCGAACCTATGGATCAACGACACACATGGCAACGAAGTTGATGTTGTTCTTGGATTCGACTATGCATCCGAGTATTTGAACTCCATCAGAAACCCTTTTCTAGGTGGCGCCATTGGTTAGCAGAGAAAATGTCTGTACTTCTCAATTATGTATGTTGATTCGACGGGGCACAGGTCGGTACGCCGGTCTCATTAGCGGAGCAAGCTTCGACCTAGATGGTGTCAAATATAACGTCTCTGCAAATAGCAACGGCAACGGGAAGCCCGTGACAATCAATGGCGGAAAGCGTCCATGGGGTCGGATGAGTTTTGATGTAGCCGCTCACACAAACAACAGCATCACATTTGTCGTCTTCGACTTTCAAAGGAACGGTTTTCCCGGCACAGCGGTCTCAAGTCTGACTCACACAGTCACTCCTTATGAATGGCGTATAGCGTACGGAGTGACGCCAGTTGTGGCGAAGTCCCCTATAAGTTTGAGCACTCAGGTTTTCTGGAATCTTGACGGCTTTGCAAGAGAATCTGTGAAAACTGTTACAGATCATATGCTACACCTCCCTTTCTCGGGTCTTCGCCTCGCCGTCGATGAAGGTAGGATCCCAACAGGCGATATAACTGGCAACAAGAAAAACTCCACCTACGATTTCTGGTCAGCTTCTAGGCCCCTAGGTGTCGGCTTGATCAAAGCGAACACTGGCTACGATGACACCTTCCTGGTCAGCCGCTCACAGCCCTGGAACTGGAACACTAATCCTGTGGCCACTCTTGTATCTCCTCACTCCGGAATCAAGCTCGATCTGTACACGGATCAGGAAGCGCTCCATGTGCTGACGTGGAACGAAGAGGATGGTGAGCATGTCCTCTGCGCCAGCACTCATGTATTGTTTTCCTGCTGACAAGATGTACACAGGCTCAATTAAACTTAAGAAAGGCCAAGGCAAAACAGATGTGCCCCAGTATGCAGCAGTATCTCTGCAGATGCAGGATTGGACAGACGCAATCAATCACCCCGAGTGGCAGCGCGACAGTAAAATATTCTGGGGTACTGATCAGCTGTACGTGACAAATTCCAAGTTCAAGTTTTCGGTAGAGCAAGTTCGTCCCCGCGGATGAACTACGTTGAGTTTGAACACAGGTTTAATCACAGAGTCAGAAAATTGGTGTCAGCTGGCTGAACTTTGAAGCTTATATTTGCATGTTGCAATAGACTATAGAATATTGGACGCTATAAAATTAGTAGGAGGCTTGTAGATGTATATCGATGTTTAAGATACAGTAGTTGAATCCGTAAAAAGTCCAGTTGAAATGATGGATTCGGGATGTCCCTAGAGAGGGTGAGATTATATAGAGAAAGGAAAAGTTATTTCCCCGGGCCGATGGCATATTAGCAAGACTAATTGGAACACTCCTTAGGTACAGATAAAGATATTAGTTCTTATGTAATCACAGTGGTACATCGAACTTGAAGCTCCCGGGACCTTCAAGAATGTCGTCGACTTTGGTGCTATATATAGTGACACTTTATCCTATCGTCGCTGCAGAGACGAAACACAAAATTGTCGGCAAGAGCCGGACTTGTGTAGGGTTTTGTTGGTAGTAAATGGCGTTTAATCGCAAACGATGCATTTACGATTTAGGTCCTGGAATTATATACAAATACCAAACTTCTTCTATGTTGATAAGGAGGACCAAAACGGACTCGCAGTAGTAGCATTATTTACGAGGAGTTGTCATGAAGTCGCCGACCGGCGACTTTTCTGCAAATGAATATTCTAACTGCTTTCCACTGTCAACCGCCTTTGCAGTTCTTGACCCTCTTCTCTCTGTATATAGCAATTCCATTTTCTTTGATCTTTCATTTCTAGTTTATTATTGTCTTTGTTTTTAGCCTCTCGTCTGCACTATGGTAGACCCGTTTTCGATGAAGGATTCTCCATCCGCTGATCATGCCGCCGAGCTGACTCATCTGTCGGAGCATGAATGCGGCATCATCAAGCGCCAGCTTGATGTTACTACTGTTAGTGTGACGTTCCTCAAGCTCTTTCAGTATGTGATGACGACCGACTTGATAATCATCTTTATCAGCGCTCCCTGCGCCATCATCGGCGGCACCACCCTATCCCGAACGTGAGTGAACTATACTCGACGTTGTTGAAAGAACCCGATTAACCAATTGCAGATTGTCTTTAGATCTTTGGCCAGCACATTTCAGAGCTACACTGTCTACCATTCTATCACCAACTCGGCCTTCCAAACCGCGTTGTCGAAGTTATGACAGGCGCTCTCCTTCTAGCAAGGTCCTCGATATGTTATGGCAGGAGATGTGGCCCTGTCGCAGCTGCTCACTACTCTCCTAGCAGTCATTGTTAGTGCGTTTGCCCTCACAAACGTTAGTCCGAACGTGCAGGTGAGTTTCCGTGGCCTTATTTATTTCGTTATAATTTTTCTCGGCCTTTTTAGATGACGCGCGATTTTTTGACAAAAATCAAGGCCTTCTGGCTTGCAGTAGCGGTAGCTGGTAAGATCTTGAATGCCATCGAATGCATTTCCGCACAAGACCCAGGGTCCGAGAAGAGGGTGAAATTGGATAATGTCGAAGGAATCGTAGAGCTGCGAAACGTGAAGCATATCCATCCATCGCGACTAGAAGTCTGCGTATTAGACGACGCAAGCCCGGTTGTGCCGGCCGGTAAGACCGCAGCTCTCGTGAGTGCTTTGGGGTCAGGAAAGAGTCCGATTATCGGTTTGATTGAACGGTTCTATGAGCCAGTTGGTGGACAGGTTCTTTTAGACGGTCATGATATCTCGACCTCAAATCTGCGCTGCCTAAGGCGGCAGAGGTCTCCCATCCATCAAGAACCGGTACTGTTTAACATAAGCATCTTCGAGAATATCGGGCATGGTCTCATCGGAACTTCATATGAGAATGCAAGCAGAGAATCTCCGATGAAGCTGATTGTCAAAGCAGCCAATAAGGCAAACGTACGTGACTTCATTTTTAGCACTCCCCAAAGGATACGAGACGTAGGTTGGTGAGCGTGGTTACTTGCTCTCGGGTGGTCAGAGGCAGGGCGTTGCTATAAGTAGAGCTATCGTGTCAGACCCTAAGATCCTCTTGTTTGACGAGGCCACCTCAGCTCTGGACATGAGGTGCGAAAGAGTGGTACAAGAAGCTCTAGACGCTGCTGCCAAAGGACAGATGATAATCATTATCGCTTACAGACTATCTACTGCCAAAATGCAGATAATATCGTCGTCCTTTCTGAAGAGCGCATTGTCAAAGAAGGGGCGCATGACTCTCTTTTAGAACAGAAGTCCCCGTACTGTAACCTTATTCGGGCCCAAAAGTGGTGGATAAGAATGAAAAGAGAAATTCTATAGGCATGCAAAAGGATGCGATCTGTAAGACCGAAATAGCCATTTCGTCGAATTCGCGAATCCGTGTGTACTGTACCAACGAAATAGCTATTTTCGCCCAAATGGCCAATTAGCAGCCAAATTGGCCATTTCGACGATTTTTCATAAAACTGGTGATAATTGCCTTGGTGTTTTGGTCTATCTTAATTGACTTAACCTACAGGTTGGCATCGCCGTCGGCATTGTAGGCCTCTGTTTGGGTCTATCCCTTCGTTTTAGCTGTATCAATGCATTGATCGGATGCATTAATGCCGTCCTAATCGACAGCGTCAATGGAAACCGGATTAGCTATACCCGTACTACCTGATACGAGTCTCCTATCTCGTATAGACGCTGTATAGGAGGTATCGTGTATATAGATC
>Ga0335074_10004012_pt1 | contig 20268 bp, 14 predicted proteins | sample Lox_Sample_23_FD_206715 | JGI IMG/M metagenome (GOLD analysis project Ga0335074, IMG submission 206715) | Soil microbial communities from Loxahatchee National Wildlife Refuge, Florida, United States - Lox_Sample_2.3 | ecosystem: Environmental > Terrestrial > Soil > Wetlands | place: USA... | reverse complement strand
GGCCTTCGCCCTCGGACCGCACCACTGCCTGGGCGCCGCCGCCGCCCGCCTCCAGGCCCGCGTCGTGCTCCAGGAACTGCTCAGCCGCTTCCCCCGCTTCGCCGTGGACGCCGCGGCGGGTACGTTCACGCTCGGCCACTACACCCGCCGCTACGCCACCCTCCCCTTCACCACCGCCGCATTACCCTCGGCCCCGCGACCCAAGTAGTCCGCTACCCGAGTAGCTGGGCGATCTCGGCCATCTCCGCGTCGCCGAGGGGACCGTATTCCAGGGCGCCCGCGTTCTCGCGTACATGGTCCACCGCGCGGAAGCCTGTCAGCGGGATCGTCACCGTGCTGCGCGCCCAGATCCAGCTGTACGACCGAGCAGTGCTCGCCCGCCGCCCAGGCGGCGGCCCGCCGAGGATCATCGGTGCTCCATCCGTACGTCCTGATCTTTCCCGCCGCTACAAGCGATTCAAGCTCCTCAACGAGCGGCATGGTCTGCGCCGGCTCGACATCGGCGAGATGAAACTGGTAGACATCGAGGTAGTCAGTACCGAGGCGGCGCAGCGTCGCTTCCAGCGCCTGGCGCAGGTAGCCAGGCGTAATATCCGGCGTCAGCAGCTGCCGGGCCGACTCGTCGTGCGTGTTCCCCCACTTGCTGGCGATCACCGCCTCGTCGCGGTGACCGGACAGCGCACGGCCCAGCACTCGTTCGCTGCGGCCGGTTCCGTAAACGTCCGCCGTGTCGAAAAGCCTCATTCCCAGGTCGATTGCGAGCTAGATAGCCTTCATCGACTCGCCGTCATCGACTTCTCCCCAGCCGAGCGGCGTGGTGTCATGCCAGAACGGGCCGCCAACGGCCCGGCAGCCCATACCCAGCGGCGGGACCACTATACCGGACCCGCCGAGCACGCGCTCATTAATCTTCGCCACCAGACCAGTATCCCATCGGGGAACATAGGTGTAAACTGGCCTATAACTATCGAATAAACTAGGATGGCCCATATGGCGCAAATACCGACCATCTATTTCGATGAGTATAGGGCTGCTGATTCCACGCGGCGCAGCGAGATGTTGCGGGAAATCGACAGCAGCCTGCGGCGGGTCGGCATGTTCCTGCTACGCGATCACGGTGTGCCCGCCGAGCTTACTGAACAAATGCGGGCGTGCGGCCGACGATTCTTTGCCCTGTCGGCCGAACAGAAAATGAAATACGCGGTACAAGGCCGTTACGACAATGGCTGGACAGGTCCTGGCCTGCTGGCCGCCGCCGCGATCGAGGGCGGCGAGAGCACGCCGGATCTGCACGAGGCCTTGCACATGGGCCCCACGCATCGCACCGGGAACGCCGAGTTCGACGCGCTGTACTACCCGGAGAACAGGTGGCCCGCGGAAGTTCCGGAGCTGCGCGCCGCCGCCGAGAAGTACACCGCGCATATGGTGCGGGTCTCGCTGCAGATGATGGAAATGCTCGCGGCCATCCTCGGCCTCCCTCATGATTTCTTCACCGTCAAGGCCCAGCGGGCGACCTGGACGCAGAACGTGAACTGGTACCCGCCGCTGACCGCCGTGGGCGCCGTCCAGCCAGGCCAGATGCGGGTCGGGCCGCACTTCGACTTCGGGTCGCTGAGCCTGCTCGACCGCCAGCTCGGGGTCGGTGGCCTGCAGGTCTGGAGCAAGGACGAGGGGTGGGAAACCCCTCCGTACGACCCCTCCGCGCTGGCCGTGATACTCGGCGACCTGATGAACCGCTGGACCGACGGGCGCTGGCGGGCGATGCGGCACCGGGTGCTGCCGCCTAGCCCGCAAGCGCCGGACGAGGAGCTGTTCTCTCTCGTCTTCTTCTTCGAGGCCGATCCCGACGCGGTGATCGCTCCGCTGGGCCCGCCGGCCGGCGGCGGCGAGGGCAAAGCGCCGGTCGTCGCCGGGGAGTCGATCCTCGGTAACCTCGGCATCATCACCGCCCCGATCGGCTAGGATCACCAGCTCGCCCGCCGACGAGGCGGGCAGGCACATCAGTCCAGGTCGGCCAGTCCAGACCTGGATCCGCTCACCAGCTCGCCCGGCAGGGCGATCGTGTCGCACAGCCGTGCGCCGGCGGTCACCCGGGCGCCGGGCAGAACCACCGAGCGCTCGACCCGCGCGCCGGGCTCAAGCACGGTGCCCGGGTACAGCACACTCCGGTGAACCTCGGTGCCCACGGGTAGCGGCCCGCTGGAGACGGCGGTACCGGGACCAGTCAGCTCCGGGCACGCCCCGGACAGGGTCCGTGGCACGTCACCGAGCGGCAGCGCGCCTGGAGTTCTGATCAGATCTAGATGACCGAGCAGGTAGCGCTCGACAGTTCCGATGTCAGCCCAGTAGCCGGTCACGGGGAAAGCCCGTACGTCATAACCACTGGCGATCATGAACGGCAGGATGTCGCGGCTTATGTCGTGCTGCCACGCGCCGGCCGGCAGCCGGCTGAGTTCGCCCAGCACACGCAGCAACGCGTCGGCGCGGAACAGGCAGAAGGCCGTGAAGATCAGGTCGGAAGAAGGGCTGGCCGGCTTTTCCACCAGGCTGAGCACCCGGCCGTCCTGGTCTACCTCCACCATCCCGAACAGCCGGACAAAGCGCAGCTCGATACGCTGGACGCCGATCGTGACATCGGCTCCCGTCTGGCGGTGCGCACGCACCATCGGCCCGTAGTCGAACAGGTATACGTGGTCGGCGTGCAGGATGAGCAGGTCGCGGCAGCCGGGCCGGAACAGCCACTCGGCGTTGGTCAGCAGCGCGTCCGCCGTGCCATGCTCGGCGGGCCGCGCGGGCAGCGTCAGGTCTGGCGGCAGGCCGCTACCGCGAGCCGAGCGGTCGATCAGGTTTTCATACGGTCCCAGGTGCACACGCAGCCGATCGTGACCGTCCCACCAGCGCATCAGGTGGTCGATCAGCTCACGTTCCAGGTGCCGCGACATCAGCACCAGTTCGGGCACGCCCGATCGGGCCGTGTTGGCCATGCTGAAATCCACCAGCCGGCAGCAGCCCGCGTACGGCACCATCGGCTTGCACACCGTGTCGGTAAGCCGCCCCATGCGCTCACCGCGTCCACCCGCGAGCAGCGCCGCGCGCACGTCACTCAGGTCACTCATCGCTGGCCTGGCCCGTACTGAGCGCGGCGGCGGCCGCGAAGACCTCCGCGAACCGGTCCGCGGTCTGCCGCCAGGAGAACTGCCGGGCCACCATGACCGCGCGGTCGCGGACTGCCTGGAACCGGTCCGGCTCGGTCCGCATCATGTCCAGCATGCGCCGCAGGCCGGCGCACAAGGCGTCGGTCAGCACCGGGTCATTGATCCGGAACGAGCGCGGCAGCGCCAGCCCGGTAGCGGCAGGATCGGTCACGTCGGGCACGTGCCCGAAATGCCGCATGCCTTGCTGCGCGGTGGCAATCGGCACCGCGCCCGCGGCCATCGCCTCGCCCATGGCCATCAAGAATGTGTCCATCTCGAACTTCGACGGGAACACGCACACGTCACTGGCCAGTGCCCACTCGATCAGCTCAGTCTGGGTCATCGGCCCGGTAACGATCCGGACAAGGTCGGGATACTGGCTGGTCAGCGCCTCCATGTCGGGGTCGGCCGGTGGTTGCGGGGCCAGGCAGTGCAGCAGCGCGTTGAATCGCTCACCGTCGCCGAACAGCCGCGCTATCGCCCGGAACAGTTCCTGCTGTCCCTTGTGCTGCACCGTGTACCGAGCGTTGTGATAGACGGTCGGCAACGCCGGATCGAGCCCGAGCGAGGTCAGCGTCTGCTTGCGCCCGGAGTCGCTGCGCTGAAGGTTCAGCCATTCATCACCGATCGCGCAGCCGCCGACGAAAAGCCGGTCTCGCCGGGCGAGGAGTTCCCGGCGAGCGGAAAAGCCGGTGAAGATCTGCTCGAACGGGCCGCCCGCCTGGCTCAGCGCATGGTCCAGCTGTCCCTGGGACAGGAAGTCCAGCGCATCGGCGCACCTGGCCACCAGCCCGAGCAGGCTGACGTAGTCGTGATCCGGCCGTTCAGGGTGCTCGTCCGCAAGCAGCGCCGCCGGCAGGAACTCACGCAGGTCGGGTGGTACCGGAGGGTCCGCCAGCCCGTTCGCGAGGCCGGGATCACCGCCGAGGAAAGAAAGCAGTTCACGCACTTGCGGCCCGTAGACCTTGGTGTTGACCGGCATGTTGGTCTGTACGGTGGATACCGTTACCAGCCCGCGTCCGCCCAGGGCCGCCACGATGAGATAGTGAAACGCCGGTTCGTGCATGTGCAGCACCGCGCCTGGTTCGGCCATCTCGGCCAGGAACCGGGCAGCGGCGACCTGGAAGACCAGCGGCTTGAGAAAACCCAGGCTCTGCCCTTCCAGCTCGGGCGGAGGATAGAAGCTGCCGGTGAAGTCGTCGAGCAGACCGCCGGCCAGGAACACGATCCGCACACCATCGATGTCGGCTTGATGAGCGGTCGCGGAGACCGCGACCTCCGCCTGGCCAGCGAAATCCGGCCAGATGGCCGGGTCAAGCCGGACCGGGACCTGCGCGGTGTACCGCCAGTCGAGCGTGGTGACCGGGTACCGCTCCCGCAGCCCGCCGAGCAGGCCGTGCGCCGGAGTCAGGCACGTGACCCGGTGCCCGGCCGCGCGGAACTGACGGCATAGGTTCCACAGATACACCGACGTCCCGGCCTTCACGAGATGATCGTCGTAGCCGCTGAACTCGAAGTCGCACTCGATGATGTCCACTAGTCCACTCCGGTTAGTTCCATGCGCCACACGCCGCGGTCGATCCTGGAATCCGCGGGGTTCTGCGCGACGTACGTGAGCGCCGCGAGGACGGCGGCGGCGGGATCGCCGATCAGCCGCACCGGATCGGCACCGAGCCCGGTCGCCGCGCCGGTGAGCCGGGCGAACAATTCCGGGCACCCGCTCATCACGCCGCCGATCACGGACATGCGCCAGCCGGGCACCAGAGCCGCCGCGTCACGGGCCGCGCGGATTCCCAGCACAAGCTCGGCGATAATGTCGCTGACCAGGTCGGCCGCGACCGGATCCCCGTCCAGCCAGGCCCGGAGCACGAGCGGCGCGAGCGCGGCCACCCTGGATTTCGGGAAGGGCAGCCGGGCCAGCCCGCGGGCCAGTTCGGGAACGGGCAGGCCGGCGTGTGCGGCCAGCAGGCCGCAGATCGCCGTCCGCGGCCCGCGTCCGTCCAGCCCGCGGACCGCCGCTCGCAGGCCGCGCAGCCCGAGGTCGAACGCGCTGCCCTCGTCGCTGCCCAGGTACTCGCACCCGCCTACCCGGACCGGGGCTGACCGCCCGTCGGTGGCCAGGAACCCGGAGCCGGTGCCGCACACGGCTATCACGTGGCCGACGCCGGCCGGTGAGCTGAGCAGGAGCGGCGTGACGTCGTTGGACATCATCAGGTCAGCGTGCAGGCCGGCCGCCTTCGCAGCCTCGGCGCACCGGCCGGTCTCCCGCTCCGCCGTGGCCTCGTCGATGGCCGCCGAGGCCAGCCAGATCGCGGGCCTGGCCGTCGCGCGCCTGGCGTGCTCGCGCAGCCGCGCGAACAGTTCCGACAGGTGCCGGTCCGTGCTGCCTTCGCCGACCGAGCTTGGGTTCAGCGGCGGTGCGGTCCAGCGATCGCCGTTCCACGCGCACACCGACGTGCCGCTGCCACCCGCATCGACGCCGTACAGCGGACGGTCCGCGGCCGGGTCCGTCACGATGTCGTCGCCGGTGCCCGGTCGGTCAGGGCAGCACGTATCTCGTCGTCGCCCACGTCGTCGGCGATGAGCGTGCTGCCGATGCCGACCGGCATCACGAAACGCAGGCTGCCGTCCCGTACCTGGCGGATCTTCGCCAGCGCCGCGATGACGTCATCGGCGGCTAGCGGTACCGGGATCTGCTCGGCGGCGACGGGCAGGCCGACGGCGCGGAGGATGCCCGTGATGCGCGCCGCCACCTCGGGCGCCAGCACGTTCCGAGCCACCGCCACCCTGATCGCGACCGCCATGCCGTAGCCGACGGCCTCGCCGTGCAGCACGGGCCCGTAGCCGGTGACGGTCTCGACCGCGTGGCCCACCGTGTGCCCGAAGTTGAGCGTGCGGCGCAGGTCCACCTCGTAGGGGTCGCGCTCCACCAGGACGCACTTGATGGCGGATGCGGCGTGCACGAGTTCCCGCAGCGACGACACGTCACGTGCGAGCAGCAGGTCCAGCCGCTGCTCGATGAAGCCGAACAGTTCCGGCGAGCAGATCACCGCCAGCTTGATGGCCTCCGCGAGCCCGGACCGCACCTGCCGCGGGTCGAGCGTAGTGAGCCAGCCGACGCACGAGACCACCGCGTCCGGCGCGTAAAAGGCGCCGATGAGGTTCTTCGCGGTGCCGTGGTCGACACCGACCTTGCCGCCTACGCCCGCGTCAACCTGTCCAATCAGCGTGGTGGGAACGTTTATATAGGGAATACCACGCATATAAGCACTCGCGACCCATCCGACCGTATCGATCACCACACCGCCGCCCAGCGCTATCAGCGCGTCGCGGCGTCTTGTGTCGCTGCGTGCTAGCCAGTCGAGCAGGCTGATCGCGGTGGGCAGGCTCTTGCTCCGCTCCCCCGCCGGGATGACCATCTTCCGTATACCGATCCCGGTTCCGGCCAGCCATTCCGTGACGCGTTCACCGTGGATTGCGTCAACCGTTTCGTCGGTGACAACGGCAATCGTCCGGCCGCCGATCATTCCGGCCAGCACCCGCAAAGCGTCATCCTCGTCGGTGACCACATGAATGCTATATGTGCTTGTTCTCTGCATTATGCTGACGATAGGTCCGTCCAGCGGGGGGATCGGCTGATTATCCCGGACGGCCAAATACCTGTCCATTACTGGCCCTTCTTTTCCTAGCGGTGCATCCTCACCAGGTACGGCCCTCGGCCGACTCGCTCGGCAGGAGTTCCCGCAGCAGGCCGAGGCTGCGGGCGATGCTCTGCAGTCTGGGCAGCAGAACATCCTCATGTTCTACGTACAGGACTCGCTGGAACCCCTCATCGATCAGCGCGGTGATAATCCCCGGCCAGTCCATCGTGCCCAGGCCGAGCGCGCGGAAGCGGACCGGTGGCCCTGGGCCATACCGGCTCCAGCCGTGGCCGGCCGGAGCCTGGCCGCCGGTCCAGGTCTGCAGGTCCTTGGCGTGCACCGCCGCCAGCCTGGTCTGCCAGCCGCGGACCGCCTGCACCGGGTCGTGACCCATGGCGGCCAGGTTCGCGGGGTCCACGCACAACGCGAGCGTGTCCGCCCACCGCCGGCCGGCCGCGAACAGCAGGTCCGCGCTGGCCCGGTCATAGACGACCTGTTTGGGATGTGGTTCGAGAGCGACCGCCACGCCCGCCTCGCGGGCGGCGGTCAGCACAGGCTCGGCCTGGGCGAAGAACTCCGCGATGTTGTCGGCCCAGCTCACGTCGCTACCCCACCAGGACAGCCAGCGCGCGAAGTCCGGGCAGCCGACCATCAGCCGCGCGGTGCCCGCACCGAGGCGTTCGGCCAGGCGGATCGCCCCGATCGCGCACCGGACCCCGTGCGCTCGCTTGTCCGCGGCCGACCCGGTCACGATGGCGTCGGTGTGCGGGCCGTGCGGTCCGAGCAGCAACTGGCCATCACGGCTGTTGCTCACGCAAGTGACGGTAAATCCCCTGCTCACCGGCCCGGCCAGGACCGCCGCCACCTCATCCAGGTAGGTGGAGTCAGAAAAACAGCGGCGTGCGTCGACCAGTCCGAGCGTGGTATCGGTGGGAAGATCCAGGCACAGCGGGCCGAATCCGGCCGCCTGGGTGAGCGCGGTCTCCAGGCTTGTCCCGCCGAACGCCGCCAGGCACACACCTAGCCGCATTCCCTCTGGTCCGCTCATCGCCGTCAGGCATCCCGTCCGTGCAGGCTGGGCACCGCTGGGCGGGCCGACAGCATCTCGCGCAGCCCTTCGGCCGGTGTCATCGGCCGGCCCCCCGGCAAGCCGGCGAAGGAGCCGCTGGCCAGGGAGGAGAACCGGGGCCGGCAAGCCCACTCCGTGTCCTGCCGCGAGCACGGCCTTACCAGCGACGTGTCGGCTCCGGCCAGCTCGTAGGCAAGCCGTGCGAACTCATACCGGCTGAGCTCGACAGGGCCGGCCAGGTGGTTTATCCCGTGGCTCTCCGGGTGCTGGCACATAGCGGCGAGGACGGCCGCCACGTCGCGGACATGGACCGGGGTGAACGACTGGTCCACCGGAACGGACATCGGACGGCCCTCGGCGGCGGCCTCCAGGCAGCACTGCGCGAACGTCTCCCGCAGCCCGGAGCCAGCCCAGCCGTACACCAGGCTCACCCGCAGGATCATGTGCGGCGCACCCGGCCTGCCGTGGCCGAGCAGCGCCCGCTCGGCCAGCGACTTGACCCGGCCGTACCCGTTGGCTGGCACGACCGGGTCATTGATGCGGTACCGGCTCCGCGTGCCGGGGAACACATTGTCGGTCGACACGAGGATCACGGGCGCGCCTGAGCGGACGGCTATCTCCGCGGTGCCGCGATGCACCGCCGTCGCGGCCGGCTCGTTCGACTCGATCCACGTCACGTTGCTCGGCCCGTGCACCAGCAGCACGCACCGCGGGCGCAGGCCGTCCAGGACCAGGCGCAGCCCGTCCCGGCCGGCTTCGCTGGCCAGGTCCAGGCCATGGTAGCCGGGCAGTCCGGCCGGGCGACGGCCCACGCTGGCCACCGGCACCCGCTGTGCCGTCAGCATCGCGCGTACCGCCCCGCCGATCAGTCCGTGACCGACGATCAGCACGCCGCGCTCGCTCCCCCGCAGGGTCCCCGGTACGTAGCCGGCCGAGCCGACGGTCGACATCGTCAGTCCGTCTGGCCGTTGGCGGAGAAACGGTTCATGCGGCCGATGGGCTCGGTCGGATGCCAGCTGAGCGGCGGTATGTCAACAAGGCCGCCGTCCTCGCGTATGTAGGCAGACGGCGGGTGATGCATGTGCAGCAGCCAGTCGTCATAGTTATCCAGCGGGGTATCGAGGTCGAGGCGATGCAGGAAGTCATAGTCCTCACCGCCCCACCCCTCGTATCGCTCGTCCATACCGCCGATCCGGTCGTACGCGGCCGACCTGACCCACACGCAGCAGCCGGGTGGCCGCCGGAGCATGAACCCGCAGAAGTAGCCGGGATCCGCTTCCGGCTTACGTTCACCCACGCGTTCACGGATCGCGTGGGAGGTGGCCTGCTCGTCCAGGGACAGCATGTTCCGGTAGGTCAGGTGGCCGCCGGTTCCCGGCCGACGGAAGCGGGCCGCGTTCCGTTCGACGAACCGGTGGTCGGTCAGGACGTCGGCGTCGAGGATGCAGATCGCCTCGGGCCGGCCGGGAGTATGCCTGACGCCCACATTGACCGTCCAGGCCTTGTTGAACGGTCCGGGCTTGGCCGCGAACAGGTAGTGGTCGGCGAACGGCCTGATGATGTCGCTCCAGCGCGGTTCGGAGTCGGTTTCCACGACGGTGACCTGGTACCGTTCCCGGGGGCTCGACTGGTCGCGCAGCGCCAGCAGGCAGGCCAGCAGATTCCGCAGCCGGTTCCGGTCCGCGCTGCGGTCCTGGAACGGGATGACGATCAGCACCTCGGCCTGCGCCGGGCTGGCCAGCGGCGCGCCTGGCGGCATGGCGAGCAGTTCGTCCACGTGCACGGCAGGCTCGTCGCGGTCGTAACGCGCACCCAGCTCATACCCGAGCCGGGAGTTGCATTCGGATTCCCAGGCAAGGTCATAGATCCCGGCGACCACGGCCGGGTCGGCGCCGACCAATGCGTTCCGCAGCGCGAAATACCGGGCGGGATCGGTCGGATCGTCGGTCAGGTCGCTGCCCAGCGACCGGATCTGGGGATCCTCGCACTCGGTCACGGCCTTTATCACGGCGCTGCGCCAGGGACGGCCACGATCCCAGAAGTAGGCGCTGGCGCTGCGCGCCCTCGCGTCGGAGCCGACCACGATGCTGTCCGCGACCGCGGTGGCCAGCACGTCACGTCCGGCCGGTTTGACAATGGACACGGGACTCCTTTCCGGGCTGTGTTTGCGGGCGTCAGGGCACCTGCGCCGCCTCGGGTTTCCTGGCCGGTACTGGTTCCCGCATGGGCTTGACGGCCCAGACCAGGCCCGCGGCGACGAAGGCCAGGATGCTGACCAGCCCGAGCGCCATGGGCAGTCCCACCGCCTCGGCAGCGAAGCCAATGACCGGCGGTCCGGCCAGGGAACCCATGACGGCGATGCTGGAGACGACCGTGATGGCCGGGCCCGCGACCTGTTCGCCGAGCCGTCCGGCCATCGAGAACGTTACCGGGATGACGCTGGAAAGCCCGAGGCCAAGCACCGTGAAACCGCAGATCGCCGCGGCGGGCTTGCCGATCAGCAGCCCGATCGCGAAGCCGGTGCCCGCCAGCGTCGCCGACGAGCTCACCACCCTCAGCCCGCCCCACCGGGCGATGAACCGGTCGCCGAGCAGCCGCCCCACCGCCATGGCCAGCGAATATGCGGCGAACCCCGACGACGCCAGGCTGAGGCTGGCACCCAGGTTGCTGTGCAGGTAAATGGCGCCCCAGTCGCCGACGGCGCCCTCGCCGAGCAGGCTGCACAGGCCGGTGATCCCGAGCAGGACCAGCACGAACCGGTACCCGGCCGGCAGTTTGGCCCAGCCGCGCTTGGTCCGCGGGCTGCGGGCCGCCTCACCGGATGGCGGCAGCAGCCACGAGGACGCCACGATGGTGACGACGCACAAGATCACGGCGACCAGGAAGAAGTGCAGAGCCGGGGGCACGCCCAAGGCGGCGGCGCGCCCGCCGGCCGCGGAGCCGACCAGTCCGCCCACGCTGTAAGTGCCGTGGAACGACGACATGACCGACCGCCCCATCCGGTCCTGGACGGCGACGCCGTTGGAGTTGATCGCGACATCGAGAATGCCGAGCGTGGCCCCGAAGCCGATCAGCGCGATCCCCAGCACGGTGACGTTGGCGGCCAAGGCGGGCAATGGCAGCATCACGCAGCACGACACGATGCCGATGCGGACGATGGCGCGGCTGCCCAGCCGGACGACGAACTGCCCGGCCACCGGCCGCGACAGCAAGGCGCCTAGGGCGATGCCAAGGAGCGCCAGTCCCAGCGGACCAGTCCTGGCGTGCACGTGGGCCGCGACGGCGGGTACCCGGGAAACCCATGTGCCGAATATCGATCCGTCGGCGAAGAACATGACCGCGATCGCTACCCGGGCCTGGGACAGCCGGCTTCCTGACCGCACCAGCGCGGTGAGCCGACCCATCGGGGTCACAGCGCCGCCCCGCAGGCTCCCGTGCCCCGCCGGGGCATGCGCATAGCAGTACTCACCCTGCTCCGAACGCTAGAATGCATTACCGGACAGCATCCATGCATATCTCATACAGGTAAATACGCAGGTGGCCGACGACTTCAGCTAGGACCCTAACATTCGGAAGCGGGATTGTCTACGCCTCAAGCAATATCGATCCATAGGGCCAGCAGGCAAATTGAATCCGCCCGGTAAAGAGCTGGCACCATTGCACAACGTCATTGGATCTGCCCCCATAGTGAAGCTCATCCACCCAGGCATGTTACCATTGTGGCGTTGCTGCCTCCTGGTGCGCTCGGTACTGATATGCGGATCCGCGACCGTTGCCATCAGCAGTTGCAGGATAGCGATACTGGGTCTTTGCGCGGTTAGCCACCTTCAACCGCAGTCGCGCGGGCGGTCATGGTGCTGGCCCGTCGCCTGGCGCGGTGCTGGCCCGCCGCCTGGCGCGGTGCTGGCCCGCCGCCTGGCGCGGTGCTGGCCCGCCGCCTGGCGCGGCACTGCCCGGCCACCATATTGGCAGGAAAGCGACGTGTGTGCCGCACGGTACCCATGTGACTAACGGGCCAGGTCCCGGTCGCGACTTTCACGGGCTCTGGCACACTTTCCGGGACGTCGTCTCCGATGACACGGACACCCGCAGGTCCCGGTGAGCGGCCAGAACGGGGCATATCACCCGCACGGCCAGCGAGATGGCACACATGCACCCTTCGGGCGGCTAGGGTCGGCAGCCGGTCTCCCCGTAAAGTGTGCCAGAACCATTTAACGTGGAGTTCTGCCGCATCGTGGAAGGTTAACCGTCGTATACGTATGACAGACGGACACGAAGCGGTAGTCTTCCACGTTATTTCATGCCGCATTTTCATAGCACGCCACCCGAGGCCAGCGCGCGCCGCACTCACCTCGTTTTCCGTCCGGATCGCGCCGTGAGCAGGCTGGCCCGCCAGCCATCGGACGCCGCTGCTCGCGGGCCGTCTCCGCGGCCACCGCGCCCGCTCCCCTATCCCGGCGCTCCCGCGGACAGCCCTCGGCCCTCCCCTCACCACCGGGAGGAGCACCACCGTTCGTTCTGATACATACCTTCTTGCGGTGCGAGGCCGTCTTGCGGTGCGAGGCCGGCCGTCTTGCGGTGCGAGGCCGGCCGTCTTGCGGTGCGAGGCCGTGACTAGAGCCATCCGTGCAGCCCACCCCCAGTCAGGCAGCCGGTGGGGCCAGTTTCTCGGCATGGCGGGACGGCGAGCGAACGCGTCACGGCCGAAATCGATGCGATGACCGGGATGATAAACCAGAAACCTGCGCCTTGAAGCACCCCTACATAAGCTCGGACCGCCATTGCGACATCTGCATGCGCGGTCAGGTACTGAGCCAACGCTCGAACCATTCCAGGATGGCCTCGAATCTCGCCACCCGGTGGCTGGGCAGGCCGGACCGGGACAGCTCATGACCTTCGCCGGGGAACAGGAGCATCTCGACGGGGCTGCCGCGCAGCTTGAGTGCGACGAACAGCCGCTGCGCCTGCTCGAGCGGGCACCGCCAGTCCTGCTCGGAATGGATAATCAGCATTGGCGTGCTGATCGAGTCCGCGTAGCTGAGCGGGCTCTGTCTCACCCAGCCGGCCGGGTCCGGGCCGTACATGGCGGGGGCGAACCGGAAGCCGATATCGCTGGATCCGCTGAAGCTGTCGATCGCGTTGACCGCGCGCTCGCTGACCGCCGCGCGGAACCGGTCGCCTGCCCGGCTCGCTAGCCAGGTGGTCATGTAGCCGCCATGCGAGCCGCCGAGCACGCCTACCCTGTGGCCGTCCAGGTCGGGCGCGGCAAGCGCGGCGTCCAGCAAGGCGATCAGGTCGGCTGCGCTGCGCTCGCCGACGTCGCCGGTCACGTACCTGCCGTGCGCCTGACCATAGCCGGAGGACCCACGCGGATTGCCCATCACGACCGCGTACCCGGCTCCGGCGTAAACCTGCGCCTCGTCAAACAGCGACCAGGTGTACTGGGCGAACGGGCCACCGTGGATCAACAGCAGCACAGGGTGCGGCCCTCCGCCCGCCGGCCTGACCACCCAGCCATGCACGGGGTAGCCGTCCGGGGCGGTCGCGGTCACCTCCTGGACTGGACAGATGCCGACGGCGGCCGCGAAGTCCGGGCCGAACGAGGTGAGCTGGATCTCCTGGCCATCGCGCACCACGACAAGCTCGCCCGCGCTATTCGGATCGGCAACCGCCGCGGCGATCGTGCCGTCCGCAGCAGCACTGAACCCCCGCACCACGCGCCGACCGCCGATCAGCGACCGCGGCTCCCCGCCGCCGCACGGCACCTGGAGCAAGGTGACCGCTCCCCGGTCATCGTTCGCGAACAAGACGCCGTCCGCGACAGGCACCAGCGAGGGACCCTGGGAACCACGATGGAACCGCTCCTCATCGGTGACGCGCCGGGCCGGGCCGGACCCGTCCGCCGGCACCAGCCAGATCCCGCAGTTGCTGCCGAGGATCACGGCGCCCGCCTGGCTGAGCGGCGTGGCCGTGAAGTAAACGCCCGTGCCGTCAGGGGAGAACACCGGATCGCCTGCCGCCAGGCCGCCCGCGGTCAGCGGTCGCAGGTCCGAACCATCCGTGGCGCATACCCACACGTCGGCGCGCAAGTCATCGCCGCTGCCCTCATGCCGGCCGGCGGTGAACGTCAGCATCTGCCCGTCCGGGCTCCACGCCACGTCCTGGTGGTTGAAGTTCCCGCTGGTGACCTGGGCCGGTGACGGCGACGGCTGGAAAGGATCCACAACGAACAGCTGGGACGGCCTGTCGATGGTGAAACCGACGTTGTCCAGGCGGTACCGCAGCCTGGTGATGCGGCGTGGGGGTTCCTTCTCCGCCGGGCGGCCGCCGCTCTTGGCCCGGTACCTTCCCTCCTCGGGAACCCTGCTCGCGTACGCGATCCGGTCCGAACCCGGACTCCAGGCCGGTGTCCCGGCGGCGAGCACGTGATCGGTGACACGGCGCGGCTCTCCGCCGCCGACCGGCATCACATACAGCTGCGCCGGGGCATCTACCGGGTCGGATCGCAAGAAGGCCAGCCAGCGGCCATCCGGGGAGTACGCCGGCGACTGGTCGCGCGGGCCCTCGGTGAGCTTGCGCGGCGGGGCCGCGGAGTCATCGGTGCCAGCCAGCCACAGCTCCCCCTGGTACGCGTCGGCTTCCATGTCCATGCGGGTGACCGCGGCCACCACGTGCCGGCCATCCGGCGCGATCGCCGGGGGACCAACCACGCGCAGCAGGGCAAGATCTGATGGTTTCATCCGATTAGCGTACGACTGTCCGGCCAGATCACCTCAGCGAAGCGGACCGCATACGTCCCACCTCACGTGGCCAGTATCCGCGCCCGCTTGACCGCGTCGCCGTAGCCTGATGGTCATGGCCAAGGTCTTCATCAGCCATCGCGGAGCCGACTCCAGCGAGGCAGAGCGGCTCGCGGTGGAGGTACGTGCGGCGGGCCATGACGTCTGGCTGGACGTCTGGAAGATCCTGCCCGGCGACTCGATCGTCGCGAAGATCAGCGACGGGCTGGAGACCGCCGATTACGTTGCGGTGTGCTACTCGTCGGCCGGCACCGGCGGAGCCTGGTACGACCGGGAGTGGGAATCTACCCTGAGCCGCCAGCTTGAGGGGCACATGGTAAAACTGCTCCCGGTACTGCTAACCGGCCGGCGTGCCCCGGCGATCCTGAAAGACATCAAGGCCGCGGACCTCATCTCCGACTGGCCGGCTGGGGTCGCCGACCTACTCCGCGCGATCAGCTGAGACTCCGAATCGGACGTCTTCCCGGTCGAGGATCCAGGGCTGCTGTCCGGCCGGACGGGCGACGATGTGCAGGCAGTTCCCGGCTAGCAGGTAGGAGACCTTCTCTGGCGCCCGGCCCGGCCACGGCAGCGACACGGTGAACCGTACATTCCCGCGGCTTCTCCGGCGACGGCACAGCCGCTCGACGTCCGCGTCGCGGAGGACCGGGAACTGCCTGCCGCGGGTCAAGATCACGTCGGCCTCCTGGAGCCTGATGCCGCTCTCGCCCGGGTCTACGATCAGGTCCAGGCGGTCTTTCTCGATGACGTAGGAGACCTTCGCGATCGCGTCCTTCCAGTGGGGAAACGACACGTGGACGTCGTTGCTCTCGCCCAGCACATTGCCTTCGCCGACGATGAGATCCTCGGGAGCAAGCAATGCGGCGCCGGCTGCTCCGAGTATCACGTCCGCACGATCTGGCTGCTCGGCGGTCGAGACACCATCGAACTTGGTCATGGGCACGGCGACCACAAAGCGGTCGGCGGTGAGTTCCATCTCGTGCAGGAGCCGGGTGCCAGGTTCACGCAACAGGGTTTCGGTAACCGAACCCGGCTCGACCGACCATCCGGTCAGGTCGGCCCCGCGGCTCACGACGATCAGCCCGCCGGCGGGAGGCAAGAACCTGTCCAGCGGCTGAACGGTCAGCTCCAGGTAGCCGCCATCTTCATGGTAGGAGATGTTTCGCGACCACTGTCTCGCCCAGCAAAATGAGATGCAGTAGTTGTCGCCTTGGCCTTCCCGCCAGAAAACGCGAATGGTCGGGTGCTTGCTTTTTTCCTCGGAGCGCGTAGCGGTCTGATCGGGCTGGAAGACGAGCTCGTCTTGCTGCTCGAAGCGCTGGATCCATTCGTCTAGCTGCTCGGACGGGTCGTCGCCCTGCTCCCATACCGGCTCGGCCGCGGACGCGCCGCCGTCGCTCGATTCAGGAGCGTCGGGGCCGGCGACGACTCGGACGAGAGCTTCGTAAACCGGGTCGTAGAGCCTGCCGACCGCGCGGAACCCGGCGTACTCACCGTCCTTGGTGGCTACCGGTTCGTATATGGTGCGCTCGGCAAGCGGGTTGCGCAGGAAGCGGACCAGTTGGGCGCTGATCTCCTTGCGGCTTGATGGGCCTAGTTCTTCGGAGCGGCTGATGCCCAGTTCCCCGAGCAGGATGGCGGCGTGCGCCGCGGCGGAGGCGTCGTTTCCTGGCTCGAAAAGCTCGGCGGCTAGCCGTTGGAAACTGCCAGGCCCAAACGTCTTGAACTTGCGGATGAGCGCACGCAGCTCCCAGTAGACGGCTGGAATATCTCGGCCCGCGTCAAAGAAAGCGGTCGCCACCTCGGCTGTGAACTGCTGCAGGTTGCCCAGGATCCGCAGGCAGAACCGCCGGGTGCTGAAGCTGTCCGGGTCCCTGGCGATGCGGGCGAACATGGCGACGCGTTCGGACAGCGGGCGGGCCGGTGCGAAACTGCGATGCGTCAGCTGTTCGCTCAACTCGGCGAGGACCGAGGTGATGATCCGTCGCCGCGCCCACGGCGGATCACCGACGAAGTCGTCGTCTATGGCGATCTCCATGTCAGCCGCTGCCCGCTCGAGTTCGGTGAGCATCTGCTCGACGAGCCGGTCACGTTCACCCGCTGACCGGTCATAGACCCAGGCGGCGAGCTTAGTGGCACGCGCCTGGTGGTTGAAGTCCGGCCGGATCGGTTCATCCCACGCGTCAGCATCGGCGGCACCGGTGAGCGCTGCCGCGAGAACCGCGGACGGATCGGGCAAGCTGGCGGAGAGCAGCGCCATCGAGTCGCTTCTTGCCTGCACTGCGGCGGCGAGACCTGCGGCTGCGGCCCGGCTGACGAGCGGGCAGGGATCGGCGAACAGCGCGGTCACGGCTGCTATCACCGGGTCCGCTGACGCGTCGCCCTCCGGCAGGTGCCCGATGCGGCACAGGAACCGGCCAAGGCAGACCAGGGCGAGGCCGCGGGTCTCGGCAGCCTCGTGAGGGTCCGCGGCCCGTTCCAGCAGCGCGTTGCTGACCGCGGTAGATTCGTGGTCGGTGAACTGCAGCGCGTCCGTCGCGGATTTGCGCACCGCTGGTTGCGGGTCCCGCGACGCCGCTACCAGCACGTCAGTGATGGCTATGTTCTTGCGCTGGGCGACAGAGTCAAGCCGCAGCGAGCCGAGGCTCGCGGTTACCGCTTCCCGGACAGCTGTGTCCCCGTGTGTGAACCGCGCGCATAGCCAGCCGACCACCTCGTCCGAGGCATGGAAAACCAGGCACATCGCGGTCAATGCCGCCCGCCGCTTCGCGTCGTCTCCGCGCTCGATCGCGGTGAGCCACTCGGCCAGCCAGTAAGGGCTTTCGTGCTGGATGAACGACATAGCCCCACGGAGAACCGAACCTATATGACCGGTTCCTTCGACGTTCATCCGGCCGCGGAAATTGTCATGCCAGTGGCGGTAGAGCCAGCCGACCGCCTTGGTGGAGCCATCGGCCGGCAAGCTACCGCACACCCGGTCCAGCATGGCCCCGCTCACCCAGCGCAGTTGATCGTCGCTGGACAGCGCACCCTCGACGAGCGGCGGCGCGAGCTTCGCATGCAGATCCTCGCAGAGCAGCAGGCAGCCGGCCAGGGCCTGAACATGCGGTTCGGCACAGAGCAGCGCCTTGCCCAGCGCGGGGATGGAGAGGCCATCCTCCGCGCTGGCGAGCTGAGGGGCCAGTCGAGGAATCGTGCCGCGCAGCCGGGCCGCTATCGCCGGACGGTCGATCGCCCGGATCTCCGGGTCCCAGGACGACAGGAGCAGGCCGACTGCGATGAGGATCTCGTGCTCGCTCTGACCGGGCCGGCCAAGCCGGTCGGCGAGCACTGGCCGCATCGCTACCGCGAGTTCCTGACTCGTGCTGATGAGCTGCAGCACCAGCGTGCGACGGCTGGCTTCGCCGTCCAGCGCGGCGGCGAGCGCCTGCCGCAACGCGGGAAGCTGAGACGGCACGCCTGCCAGGCGGCTGGCGGCCCAGAACCACATGCCGTCGTCTTCGTGCTCGGCCAGATCCCACAATGCCCGCGCTGCCGGGCGGGGGTGCCGGTCCCCCCGCAGCGCGGCGACAAGGACCGCCGCGTCGGTCCTGAGCGGCAGCAGCGGATCCTCGGCGCTGGGCGCCTGGTCGGCAAGGGCCTTGAGCCCAGCCAGCAAGTGCCGCTGGACCTGCTCGAAGTCGTCGGGGTGGGGGCCCGCAACCGGGACTGCTGGCCCGGCGGTTCGCGCCCGCTCCAGCGCTGCGAGTTCGGCAGCCGCCTCGGTGACAAGCGGGATAAGCGTATGCCCGAACCTTGCCTGGGTGAGGAACCAGTGGATGACTTGCTCGCCGGGGTTCCGGCGCCAGCCGGCGTACCGTGCGACCAGGTACGGCTGGGCCGGTTCGTCCACCCACACCAGCGCCAGTGCGTCCCGCCAGCCGTGCCGCCACAGCTCCCGGAGCAGCCGCACGGCGGCGGGATCGTGCCGCAACGCGGCCCAGCTCACCGGCATGGGGTGCACCATGGCCGCGAGCTGCGCGCGGATGGCTTCGCGCAAGACCTCCCGCGGGACGTCGGCCAGCATACCGTCCTGGGCGAGGTAGCAGGCTGCCACCTGCCTGGTTCGCGCGTCGGCGGACGACAACCCGGCAAGACACTGTGCGTATGTCTCGGTCCCGACCCATTGCACCCGGAGCAGCAGGCTCTCAGCGACCGGGCGGGTGACGTCGTCGTCTAGTCCGTTGTCCAGCTGCGCAAGGAACGGCGTGTTGCCGTCCAGTGCCGAAATCGAGTCGAGATGCCGTCTTACCCGCATGGCAACGGGCCGTGTGCCATGGCGTACGGCTGCCCAGCACCATGCCAGCAGTTCGGGCGTGATGCCAAGGGCGAACAGCCGGTCAACGGCGACGAGCGAGATGTCCTCCGTCTGGTGAGCGGCCAGCCCGGCGAGGCACTCGCGGAGCGTGCTGCCCGTCTCGTCGCCAGCGGCGAGATAACTCCAGACAGCCGGGTCTCGCAGTGCGTGCAGCGCGAGCCTGCATCGTTCCTCCCGCTCGCTCGCAAGGTCGGCGCGGACACCTTCAAGCACCTGGGCGTCCTCCGGGTCGCCTAGACGGGCAAGCAGGAACGCGGCCTCGGCATACTGGGCCGCGTCGCTGCCAGCCTGAATCACGCGGGTCATCGCGGCTATCACGGCCTGGCCGGATGCGTCCGCGGCTGCTCGCCAGGTTGCGGCGTCGCCGGCAAGCGGGACCGCCTGGCGGATAGCTTCGACGATCACCGGCGCAACCGCGTCGAGAAGCGGAGCGTGCCGCAGTACCGCACGGCCCCAGCGCTCAAGCTGCGCTTGCAGGTCCGGGCCGAGCGACTCCGCGAGGTAGCCGATCGCGCCTTCGAGCTGCTCCTGGTGTCCATCGTCCGCAGTCCCGCCGAACCGCGCGGTCGCCAGCATGACAAGCTCGGCCGGGAAAGCGTCCCGCCCGGCGAGCCTCGCCATGCGTCGAGCCACGTCACCGAACCGCAGCCGCTGCCCCCGAGTGAACCGGCGCCCGCGGCGCAGCGCGAACAATCCGCTCAGCAGCTCAGCCGCGGTCCAGCGCGACTCCTGCGGGTCTTCGCTATCGAAATCCTCCGGGTTCTCCGCGGTGATGGTGTCCAGGAGATAACCGAGCACTTGGCTGGAACGGGCTCGGTTACCGGCTTCTGATACGTACCAGCGCCTGATCACCGCCAGGAAACGCGCTCCCCATGCCAGGGTCTCGTCGTTGCCCGCGGCGGCCTCGTCCTGCAGTATTCCGCAGATGGCATCCAGCTCAACCGCCACCGTGGCCGGACTCGGGCCCGCCCCCTTGTCGCAGGCTTCCAGCCGCCAGGCGAGCTGCCGCAGCGCGGTGATCGCCAGCCACACACCGGCGCCCACGTCGCCGTCGCTGGTATCCCTGAGCAGCTCTGTGGGTATGCCGAGACCCAGTTCGATCAGGTCCCGCCAGCCGAAGAGCCACAGCGCGCCCAGCGCCCGCGCCAGCACAGAGTCATCATTAAAGCTGTCCCAGCTGGATCGAGGCTGCCGCGGGCCCGCAACG
>Ga0335074_10004011_pt1 | contig 20269 bp, 14 predicted proteins | sample Lox_Sample_23_FD_206715 | JGI IMG/M metagenome (GOLD analysis project Ga0335074, IMG submission 206715) | Soil microbial communities from Loxahatchee National Wildlife Refuge, Florida, United States - Lox_Sample_2.3 | ecosystem: Environmental > Terrestrial > Soil > Wetlands | place: USA... | reverse complement strand
GGTGGCCGAGGAAATTCTGGTCTTTACAGCCAGCATCTCTCTTAAGCCCGCGCAAGCTGCGGACGCTCGGGGCTTGCTGGCGGAGCAAACAGCTTAAGCAATGATTCAGCCCGCGCAGGCGGATCGCCTGCGCAAGTAAGAAACTACCTCCCGCCAGGCGGCGCACCTGTCCGAATTTCGGCTGCGGAATCGCCGGAAACGCAGTGTCGGAACCTCTGATAATTGAATTCGTACAGCCGAAAAATTTGTTTTAGGAGGATAAAGAGCTGTGGACCATAAACACTGCATCGTGGTTGTGGGGCTCGGGGAGGTCGGGAAGCCGCTTTTTGAACTCGTGTCCAGACATCATCACACGATTGGGGTAGACATAGCGCCTCCCACCGAGAACATCGAGCAGGTCAACGTTCTGCATGTGTGCTATCCATTCCAGATCCGCGACTTTGTCGGCGAGACTGCTCGTTATGTCAATCGCTTCAACCCGAAGGTGACCATTATCAACAGCACCGTAGCGGTTGGAACCACCCGACTGATTGCTGAGCGCACGGGCGCCGCGGTTGTCAACAGCCCGGTGCGCGGCAAACACGCGCGCATGCTGGAAGAGCTGCAGCAGTACACAAAGTTCGTGGGAGCCATCACATCTGCGGCCGGCGAACAGGCCGCGAAGCACTTCGAATCACTGGGGCTGAGGACAAAGATTCTTTCGACCCCCGAAGCCACGGAACTGGCAAAGCTTACCGAAACGACCTATTTCGGTCTCATGATCGCGTGGGCTCAGGAAATCGAGCGCTATTGCGATAAGACCGGAGCGAGCTATGAGGAGGTTGTTTCGTTCTACGATGAGATCAAGTTCTTCCCCTCCGTGAAGTATTTTCCGGGTGTCATCGGCGGTCACTGCGTCATGCCGAATATTGAGATTCTTCGTAACTTCACCAAGTCGGAACTTCTGGAAGCCATTCAGACTTCCAATCAGATGAAAATCGAGCTCGAGGAACGCAGGAAAGCTGTTAGCGTGACGGCCGAGGCAGTCGCAGTTTAGCTCCTTCCCATGGATACTCGGTCAAATCTCATTATCGATGCCGGTGCCGAGCCGGCAGATGACCTGTCCATGCCATCTGCAGTGAGGCCTGGTTCGGCGCTCGGCCCCCGATTGGCAGGAAAACACGCGGGAATGGTTGTCTTTTCCTCCTACCCTGCCGATCCCCGACCCCGCAGGGCCGCCGAGGCTCTCCTTAAAGAGGGGATGAGCATCGATCTGGTCTGTGAAGCGGACGAAAAGCTGCCGAGGCGGGAGCGGGTCGGTCGTTTCGATATTACGAGACTTCCCATCCGGCACTTCCGGGGCGGGGCTCTGTCCTACGCTTACCAGTACTCGGCATTTATCGCGTGGTCTGCTGCAATACTCGCGCGGAGAATGCTGCGGCGCCGTTATGACCTTGTGTACGTGCATAACATGCCGGACGTGCTGGTCGTCAGCGCACTGCTGCCGAAGCTGTTTGGGGCAAAGGTTATTCTGGACCAGCATGACCCAATGCCCGAGCTGATGATGACGATTTTCGGGAAGAGTGAGACAAATCCTGCCGTCCGCGTAATCCGCCGCCTGGAGAGATGGTCTATCGCGCGAGCCGATCTGGTCGTAACTGTCAACGAGGCCTGTCGCAGGATATTCTCTAGGCGCAGCTGTCGAGCGGAAAAGATCGCTGTGGTTATGAATTGTCCGGACGAGACCATTTTTCCGTATCGCGCGGCAGGGTCCTATTCCCTCCCAGCGCCCGAAGCGCCCTTTATTATGATGTACCATGGTTCGCTCGTCGAAAGAAACGGCCTGGAGCTTGCGGTCGATGCACTGTCGCATTTGGTTAAGGGCATTCCGAATTCGGAGCTGCGAGTTTATGGGCGCAGCACTCCCTATCTTGAACAGGTAATGCAAAAGGCGGCCACGCTGGGACTGGAGAGGCATGTCCACTTTCTCGGTCCCAGAAAGCTGGAGCAACTGCCGCACGAGATCGGTCAATGCGATGTTGGAGTCATTCCCAATCAACGTAATACGTTCACCGAAATCAATACGCCGACGCGCATCTTTGAATATCTCGCAATGGGCAAACCTGTGATCGCCCCCAACACTTCCGGCATCCGAGATTATTTCGGCGCAGAGTCGCTGTTCTTCTTTGAACCGGGTGACGCGAGGGATCTGGCTCGGGCTATGGAGCTCGTCGCGTTGCATGCCACCGAAACCCGCGAAGTCGCAAAGCGGGGGCAGGAGGTGTATCTGAATCACACCTGGCAGAACGAAAAAGAATCGCTCGTGAGCCTTGTCGCCGAACTCGTCGGTCACAGGGCATCCAACTGACGAATTGCGCGGTGCACGCTATGTCGCAACTCATGACTGCCGAGTTTTACGCCCAGCCGCGGTCAATACTTTGGATCGGCGCTGACACGGGCTTCGTGTTCTGATGATCGGTGTCGTAGCCAGTCCGTCGGACCTGTCAGTCGTCCATGAGTTCTTTCAGCTCTTTAAGACACCCTGGGAGCTTTATCGGAGGGATCGGCAATACGACGTGCTGCTTTGCTGCGGCGACATGGTGTACGATCCGCAAGCTGCGAAGTTTGTCCTTCTGTACTCAGGCCACGAGCTCGCTTCGGACGCAGCGGCGTGCATCGCGATCGCCGGCCGGCACCAGAAAGGCACTCTGTCGCACGACGGGACAGGATTTCCGATCTACGGTTTCTCCCTGACCTTCGAGGAGGAAACGCGCAAAGGACAACTGCGCGATGAGGCATCCGGAAATGCGGCGAGTTTTTCGTATCAATCGCAGTATGGGACAGTTGTGCGGATCGGTTACGACTTGTTTCATGAGATCCGCGCTTTGTTGACCGTTGGGCAACCCGTCGAATACGCGGGTATTCCAACTCTGGAACTGCACATAGCCTTCCTGCGGGATTCCATCACCTCACTGGGGGTGATGCTGCTGGAGATTCCACCGGTCCCGGACGGCTACCGATTTATTGTTTGCCTCACACATGATGTCGACCATCCCTCGATTCGTGCCCATAAGTGCGACCATACTGCCCTTGGCTTCCTGTACCGCGCGCTCGTGGGCACTGCGAGAGACTTCATCAAAGGATCTATTCCCCTTCGCGATGCGTGGACGAGTTGGGCCGCCGTGCTCCGATTGCCGTTGGTATATCTCGGGCTTGCGAAGGATTTCTGGAGCGACTTTGCTGTCCGCTATCGGAATCTCGAGAAGGACCTGCCTTCCACTTATTTCGTAATCCCGTTCCGAGACCGTCCAGGGCGCACTCCCGAGGGTACAGCGCCAGCTTATCGAGCCGCCGGCTATGACGCGGACGACGTCTCAGGGCAGATCGCGGATGTAGTATCTGCTGGGTGCGAAGTCGGGCTACATGGGATCGACGCCTGGACCGATAATTCCAGCGCGTGTGAAGAGCTTCAGGAGATTCGACGTGTATCCGGTTGCGACGAGATTGGCGTGCGGATGCACTGGCTTTACTTCGATGAACACTCACCCGCGATCCTCGAAAGAGCAGATGCCGCTTACGACTCCACGATTGGCTATCGGGAAACCGTCGGGTATCGCGCGGGGACCAGTCAGACCTACAAGCCGCTTCAGGCGGAGCGACTGCTCGAATTGCCCCTGCATGTGATGGATACTGCTCTCTTTTATCCGGCTTACCTTGGGCTCTCCTCTCAGCAGGCAACGACGGTGCTCCGTGAGTTGACAGATCAGGTAGAGTCTTTCGGCGGCTGCCTAACCATCAACTGGCACGACCGCAGCCTCGCTCCCGAGCGGCTCTGGTACGCATGCTATGCCCGGCTGCTGGAGGATTTGAAAGCCAGAGGTGCATGGTTTGCGACAGTCGGGCAGGCGGTGGCCTGGTTCCGGAAACGCCGCTCAGTTGTATTCGAACCCGATGACCCAAGCCAGGCGCTCCTCGCAAACCCGGCGAGGAGCGCCGATCACGACAAAACGCCAGGATTGTGCCTTCGCATCCACAACGAGACCTCTCATCGCGGACGGTCGAAATTGCGGGGCTGCGTTGAAGCGCCCCTTTATGTCAACGCTGCAGCAGATCTGGCGCATGCGACAGGCAAGTAGACCACACGAATTAGAAAATCACGGACGAGAGGCGACCATGGAACAAACAGAACCATTGTATGACAAGTTTCTTGACGAATACGTGTCGGAGCAGGCCGTGCGGAAGTACACAACCAAAACAGCTGGTTACGGAATCAACTATTTGCTCCGTCACGATTATGCTCAGATTTATTTGCGGAACGTGCGTGCGTTTCTGAGCGGACCCGACGCACGCCCACTTCGGCTTCTCGAGTTCGGTTGCGGGGCCGGAATGAATATTACGCGGCTCGTTGAACTCCTTCGAGAAAAGCGGATTCCGATTGAGTGCGCGTACGGGACCGATTTTTCGCCCCGACTGGTGGAGGCTGCGCGAGAGGAAGCACGGACCTATCTTTCGCCCGATCTGGCCGCGAAGGTGGATTTCTACGTCGCGCGTAATGAGCGATTAGAGGAAGATCTGCTGGCTGCACTCGGTGATGCCAAGGGTCGACTCGGCAGTTTTGACATGATCATCGGCGTGAATACGTTTCGCTATTGCCATCGTCTCGGGAAACAGGTCGACTGCGCAAAGGACATCTATCGCCTCCTCAGACCGGGAGGAGTGTGCATCAACATTGACATGAACGATCGATTCCCCGCGTTTCGGAGCCGACTGCGCCGTCGGAATCAGGACGCGGACGAATGCTACCTTCCGTCGCTGGCGGAATATGCGTCTCCGTTCGAGGCCGCCGGGTTCGAGCTCATAAAAAAGGGGAATTTCTGCTGGGTTCCGCACTCCGCTGGGCGAGGTCTCACCATCGCGTGCCGCCTTGCGGCGCCGCTTCTGAATTTGATGGCCCGCGGCAGGGCCATGCGTTCGCTGGTAGTCGCCAGGAAGCCTGCCTGACGAGCTCACGTTGATCGGCACCCAGGGGAATTGAGTATGGCATCGCTTGCTGTTCTCTTGTCTGAAGATGCCCGAAGTTCGCAGCACACAAGGCTGACGAAGATTCTCGACTTCTTTGGCGTGCCGTGGAAGGCGGTGGAAGGTTCAGAGCTGAGAGGTCTTGCCGAGCAAAACGATCGTTATGCCCTCCTCGGCTCAAGCACGGCGATTGCCGATGCGGTCGCCCGGCTTGAAGCAGCCGGACAGCTTTCCTGGCCGCAGGGAATATATGTCTACTTAAATGAAGATCGCGAGGTCAGCGAACGCGCGATCCGGTCGATCTGCGGTAACCCGCAGCTATCCCTGAAAGCGTTGCGCGGCCGAATCTCTCTTCTTGTGCACCCGCGACTGACCGAGATAACCGGCCCGCTGGCGGGCATCGAAGTTTCGGCAGAGGCATCATCGGAAGATGCGGCTTGTGACGGAGTTTCGTTGGAAGATCCAAACTGCACAACGATCATCTCGGCAGGCCCCAGTCCAGTTTTTGCTAAAGTACAACGATCCGGAGTTCCGATTTATATCTGCACAAGCTCTCACATAGTTGATATCGAGGAACCGCTTAAGCTCAACTATTACGATGTAAAGTCCAGGTTCTGCTCGGCAGTGCCCGTGGTCATGTTCATCCGCGCCACGTTTTCCGAAGTCGCCTGGCACTCGCAGGAGTCTGGCGCGTGTCTCATCGTGGATGATCCTCTCCTGGAGCGGCGTTATGGCCACTGTGATTTTGAACTGCTGCGCCAATTGATGCGGCAGCACGGCTTCACGACGAATGTCGCGTTTATTCCCTGGAATTGGCGGAGGACTTCGGCTTCGGCCAGCGACTTCTTTGTCAATGAGGCTGACCGGTTTTCTGTGTCCGTCCATGGCTGCGACCACATCAAAGCTGAATTCGGTGACCCGTCGCTCGCGGTCCTGAGCGCACGAGCCAGGCTTGCTCAGACGCGAATGCGCAGGCATGAAACCCGCACCGGAATACGCCATGACGCAGTGATGGTCTTTCCGCAAGGCGTTTTCTCCTCGATTTGCCCGGGGATCCTCAAACAGAATCGATTCCTCGCCGCCGTCAACACCGAAGTTTCGCCAGTTGACGTCCATCCCGCCGGCTCGCGGATCAAAGATGTTTGGGATCTCGCAATCATGCGTTACGGGACATTTCCCATATTCACGAGGCGCTATGCGCACCATGGAATTGAGAACTTTGCGTTCGACCTCTTGCTCGGAAAGCCGTGCCTGATTGTATCTCATCACGATTTTTTCAAGGATAAGTGCGGTCAGGTGGTACGGCTTGTTGAGTCCCTTGGCTCCCTCCGTTGTCAGTTACGATGGCGTTCTCTGGGGGAAGTACTTCGCAGAACCTGCAGACGCAGGATGATCAGCGCCGATCAAATGGAAGTGGAGATGTACGGAACGGAACTTGTCGTCCAGAATAGTTCAAATCACCCAATGAGCGCGACGATTTTGAAACGTGAAAGCGACCCGGATCTTATCGACACAATATTGAGCGATGAAGAAGCCATTTCCTGGCGGCAGGAAGGAGACTTTCTCGTTTTTACTGAGACAATCGCTGCGCGTAGCGAAAGGCGCTTTTGTTTGATTTACAAAGAATCGAGCGCCGGAGAGACGGAGCGCTCGCTTTCCTTCACAATCTCCGTAGCCGCGCGAAGACTCAGCTGCGAGATACGCGACCGGTACTTCTAAAGTTCCGCGTGCCTCGCAATACCAGGCGTTTCGGTTCCAGAGACGGAGGTCCCTCCTTCTTATGCCCATCTCATCCCGGGCCGCGGCAACAACCGACCTATGAGCGATCATGCTGTGGTCATCGCTTCACCTCACCGCAGGAGAACACGAGCCGGCGCAAAGGCGTTGTCTTTGTGGCTTTACGTTTCTCTGATTCTTGCGCATGGTCTCGTCCTTTTTGCGCTAATTCCAGCAGCGACTCACTTTCTTCATAACTCTTATAACCTGAATGAGTATGCTGACGGGTATGACCAGTTAGCACGCAATCTGGTTGATGGAAACGGATACAAAATGTATCCCGACACGGCTTCAACCTTGACCCGCGAGCCGGGATACCCCCTGGTCCTGGCTTGCCTCTTCAAACTCTTTGGCGAGAACCTCATCGCGGTCAAAATGACTAATATGGCTCTGGCCTTTGGCACGGCCTGGTGGGTGACATGTATTGCTCGACGATTCTCGAGGTCCAGGCTGTTCGCCTCAGGGCCGCCGCTCCTGTTCCTGTTTTGCCCAGGAACCCTGGCGGCGGAAAGCCGAGGCGGCGTCGAACTACTGTTTTCCTTTTGCCTGATGGCGTTTCTCGTTGCTCTATACAAAGCCATCGAAACAAATGCGTGGCTTGACTATTTGGTGAGTGGAGCGGTGCTTGGGGCTGCGACTCTGGTGAGGAGCACCCCGATGCTCTTTCCCGTACCTTTGCTCCTGATGCTGCTGGTGCGTCGCCGGTCAACCCCGACGATCGCGGTCGTAGGCCGAATCACAGCAATGATTGGAATGATGCTGGTGGTACTCTCTCCATGGATCATTCGAAACTACGGTCTGACCGGGAAGTTTATTCCCACCGCGAGTGTCTTGGGCATCTCCGCGGACGCCGGTCTTTATGATGTAACGCACTACGGCGATGGTGAAAGCTGGGCGGCCATCGACACGGACGGGGCTCGAGCCCGAAAGAAGGTGGCTACGGAACTCGGCTATCCATACAAGAACATTCAGAATGCCTATTATCAGGACTTTTACGCGACAGGAGATGAGATCCGTTTTTCCGACTATTTGCTCCACAGAGTGATCAGCACATACAAGGCCCAGCCCCTGCTCTTTTTCAGGAACGTCTGTCTCAACTTTTTTAACCTCTGGTTCAGGGGCAAGACATCATTCGCGACGTTGTTCAATGTTTGTCTTCAGCTTCCATTTCTGATTCTCACGGCGATTGGATTATGGATTTGTAAGCAGAAGACACTTTTCGGAATTGCTCTGCCTTCTCTGTTGCTTGTCCTTTACATGACGGGCCTTTACGTCACGATTCTTGCCCAAGCCCGCTACAGTGTTCCGTTGGTCCCAATCCTAGCGGTTTTTGCGTGGATCCCGCTTTTTGAATCGCGCCGGCGGTTTAGCCTGTCCATCAGGCGGCCTGACCCGATTGCGTAAGTCTGTTTTTGAAGTCAGAGGAAAGTGGATTGGTAGGGCGAACCACAGATTCGTGGTGATTGGGGAAGGCAGTGGCAGATTATGGGTCACCACGTTTGACTAAAGGCTGACGGCCGGCCGGTCGATAGTTAAGCCGAAACATAGAACAGATGGCCGGCGGGCCGCTGGAGGCGATTCGGAAAATGAACTGCATTTTGGAAGTTGGTGGCAAAGAGATCTGGGTGAGGAAGGGGCTGGTGAGCATCGCGCATGTGGATGCGGAGGGCTTCCAGTATCTAAGAGACCCAATTGAGGCGCTGAACGTAATACGCGGGGCGAGAAAAGGAGTCGACTTATTTACATTCACGCAGTGCCTTTCCGAGCCCGAGCCAAAATACGACTTCCTTTTGGAGTGGGACAATCAGGCGGTGCTTCCGATTTCGACTTTCGATCACTGGATGAAAGAGCAGATAGATTTTAAGGTCAGAAACAAAGTGCGTAAGGCCGCCAAGAACAATGTCGTTGTCCGAGAAGTTCAATTGGATGATGGATTACTGCGTGGTATACAGCAGATATATAATGAGACGCCAATTCGGCAAGGCAGACAATTCTGGCACTTCGGCAAAGATATCGAGGCGCTGCGCAAGATGAAGTCGACATTCATCGAGCGAAGTATTTTCCTTGGTGCATATCTGGAGGACAGCCTGATCGGCTTTATCAAGCTTGTCACCGATGACGACGGGAAGCAAGCGGGTCTGATGCATATTCTGTCCATGGTGAAGCATCGGGACAAGGCCCCCACGAACGCACTGATGGCACAGGCTGTCAAGTCCTGCGCCGAGCGAGGTATCTCCTACCTGACGTATGCCAATTTCAGCTACGGGAAAAAACAAGGTAGCGCTCTTGCAGAGTTCAAGCGCAACAACGGGTTTGAGAAAGTCAATGTGCCTAGATACTTTGTCCCTTTGACTTTGCTTGGAAGCATTGGATATCGCTTGGGACTCCATCGCGAAATGATCGAATGGGTTCCCGAACCTGTGGCGGCGGTCTACCGCAAGGCGCGTATTGCCTGGTACAGAAAGAGATATCCTGGCTTTCAAAACGCATAGACCAGCGCGGAGCGTTGAGTTCGATGCCATCGATGTTTTTACCCTGCGAAGCGCCGACGTCCCGCAGCGGATGCACACGGCAGTCCTCGTAGGCATCAGGATGCGGTACCGATTGCCTGCGGCTCGGCTTAATAAAGGTCTCTCGGCATGAGCGAGAGTTGCGGAGCTAGACTGATGCAAAACCAGCGGGTTCATACGTTGATATTGGGCGCGGGCCCGTCCGGGCTCGCGGCGGGATACTCATTGGCAAAGGCGGGCGTAAAGCCGGTGCTCCTGGAAAAGGACGACGCTCCGGGAGGCCTCATGCGTAGTATTCATCGCGGTGAATTTGTCGTTGATGTGGGAAGGAAGGAACTTTACAACCGTTTGGCTAAGGTTGACGAGTTCTGGCATAACCTCCTTGGCGCAGATTATCGGACCTATCCTCATCGCGGCGGAATTCTTTATGAGGGCCACATTATCGATATGTCCCCATCCTTTCAGGGGTTCCGCCGCGGGATGCCAATGGGGATGTTTCTGTCGTGCGCCTTTGGTTTCCTCTGGAGCAGGCTAAACCCCAGAGTCCGCGCGCCGCGGACGGTGGAAGAGTATTTTTACAGAACCCGGGGACGGCGCTTGACGAAAGTGTTTTCGCAGGGTTTCCAGGAAAAGCTCACAGGCAAGAGGTGGGCCGAACTGCGACTCGAGGCGGGGACTTCCTCCGGCGGTAACGGCACCGGCTTCCTTGCCACGGTGAAAGAAGCGTGGAGGCGGGCCATCTCGAAGAGGGAAGTAAATACGTCTGACGGCGTGTGGCGTCACCCGGCGCGCGGGAGCGGCCAGATTTGCGACTCGATGGCGCGGGGGATGTCGGATGCGGGAGGCGTGATTCACTATCACACTCGGTTGATGGGCATTGGCGGCGAAGAGGGAAAAGTCAGCAGCGTGACGGCACAGGTTGGCACAGAAACCGTAACCTTCTCTCCAGAGCACGTGGTCTCGAGCATTCCCCTCGAAATTCTCCAAACCTACTTGTCTCCCAAAAGGCCGGTAACGGACTCGAACGGGCCCGCCACGCCGGGCCGGGCCCAAAGGACAGTTATTCTGGTTTATCTGTTTCTAAATGAGGAGCCTCATTTCCCTCAGGCGTGGCTCCAGGTGACATGTCCGAAGACAAGAATCGGACGCATCACAAATTATTCCGCTTTTAACGGCGACATGGTGCCCCACGGGAAAACCTGCCTCTGCTGCGAGTTCTACTGTTTCGGCGCCGATCCACTGACCGAATTGGATTCATCCGCAATTGCACAAATGGCACTGAATGATTGCGCGAAGTATGATCTGGTTGATCCCGCCAAATACTTTGACCAGCTGGTGATGAAGCTTCCAGGTGCTGACGCATCGCAGAATCGCGACAATTGGATGGCTACGGGTCGGCTGAGGCTCGCTCAGGAGATGGGTCGATTCCGCAACCTCTACTGCGTAAACCGCCCAGAGACGGACATCGCCACGCTCGCCGGCCTTGAGGCGGCCGAGGCGATTCTTTCCGGCGATCGTGAGGCGTTCGATGTGCGCATCGATCCTGCTCAATTGGGCATTCGAAGCGAGTCCAAGGCATTCGAATTCTCCTTGCCACCCGGGATCCAAAACTGAATCGATGCATGACTCTGAGCAAGTAACGACATTTTCCAGCGCTGTGCCATGGAACCGCCGCCTGAACACACCGAGCACTGCTTAGTACACCGGGATCCGCGGCGACGCAAACGGAATACCCTGAGGAGTCGAATGTTAGAGAATCGTCCGTCCGATGAGCCATTGACAGTGCCGCGGGCTTTCGAGCCTCTCCGGCCCTTCCAACACCGCGAATATCGAAATGCATTAGGGAGATTTGCGACTGGAGTCAACATCATTACCACTCGACATGATGCTCATGTGCACGGTATGACGGCGAATGCGTTCACTTCTGTATCGCTCGATCCGCCGCTGGTTCTGCTGTCGTTGGATAATCGATCGCGCATGCATCAGATTCTTCCTGCCACACTTCTCTTCGGCGTGAGCGTCCTTGCAGAGGATCAGGAGGAGTTGAGCAATCACTTTGCCGGTCGGGTAGTGAATGACCTCGGAGTCAACTTCATCGACCGCCTCGACGTCCCGCTGATAGAGGGCGCAATTGCCCATTTTGTTGTCGAAGTCGTGAACACGCACGCGGCGGGAGATCATACCCTCTATATCGGAAAGGTGGAATATTTCGAAACGTTTGATCGCAGGCCGCTTTTGTTTTACGCCGGGCGGTACGAGCAACTCCATAACAGAAGCAGTGCAGAAAAGCCCTAGCGAGAAGAAAGCGTGGTTTCTGCGTGTGTCGCCCGACGAAGATCGCACCGGCCCCGGAAGTGAGCCTCGCCCACTTCACTGAGAAATGGCAAATGCTGCCAACCCGTTTCACTTTTGACATTTCGCACATGTAGGCCATTTCCATGAGACCGCCAGTAGCGCTTGTACTCTTCACGCTGGGCATTGCCGGCCTGTTCTATCTTGACTCTGATCGAAGCGAGCGCGTGTCAGGCGCCGTGTGGCTATCTGCCATCTGGATCTGGATCAATGGGTCCCGGCCCATTTCTTCGTGGCTCGATATGGCGCCACAAGTGGAGGGCGGCGGCCAATTGCCCAATACGAGTTTCATCGATCAACTTGTTGCGGCCGTGTTGATGATTGCGGCTTTCGCTGTCCTGCAACGTCGTTGGGGTAAAGTCAGCTCGTACTTGAGAGCCAGCTGGCCGATAACTTTGTATTTTGGATTTGCTTTACTCAGTTTGCTTTGGTCCGATTTTCCGGGCTGGGGATTCAAGCGCTGGTTCAGAGCTCTGGGCGACGTGGCGATGGCCCTGCTTATCGTCACTGACAAAAACCCTAAAGCGGCGATAGGGCGCCTGTTCTCGAGAATTGGTTTTATTCTGTTACCACTCTCCGTGCTTTTGATCAAGTATTTCCCTGCACTCGGCGCGGGTTCTACCGAGTGGGGGCAGCGCATGAATGTCGGTGTGACAACTAACAAGAACTCCTTGGGTGTCATAACTTATGTTGTCGGCCTGGGGATTGCATGGAACTTTTTGAGATATCTGTATGACAAAGGCCTGAAGCATCGAATACAAAGAATGGTTGCGCAAGGCGTGACCCTTGTTTTCGCGGTGCAGGTTCTTCTGGCGGCACATTGCGCCACGGCTGGAGCATGCTTTTCTCTCGGTTCGGGACTGATGGTCATCACGCACTTGCCGCGAATCAAGCGCAACAAAGCGGCGATCCACGGACTCATGCTGACTTTGTTGATCGGTGGTGGCTTAATATTGCTGTTGGGTGGTGAGGCGGACGCTACTCATGCCTTGGGTCGTAATGCAGATCTTACCGGCCGCACATTGGTCTGGGATGTCGTGTTACCCATGGTCCCCAGTTCACTCGTCGGCGCCGGATTTGAAACGTTCTGGGTTGGACCCCGTGTGGAAGCAATCAGAAGTGTTCTCGGCTTTGTCAACGAAGCGCACAACGGCTATATTGAAACCTATCTGAATCTTGGATGGGCGGGCATTATTCTCGTCGCACTCATACTCCTGTATGGCTATATGCGATCGGTGGATACGTTTCGCAGCAATCCGGAGCTTGGGGCTCTGCTCCTGACATATGTTGTCACAGCGGCTTTCTACAGCATCTCGGAAGTAGGCTTTCGAATGCTCAACCCATTGTGGTTCTTCCTTCTGCTTTCGGTTCTGGCTGCGAGCCGACCGATCAAGGCAGAGGAGTTCCGCCGCGGAAAAAGTCCGCGCCTGTTCCCGCGAGCAGCTCCGCAAGAGCAGGATCTCGTCCTTAGATAACCATATGCCAGGAATTGTTGGATGCATCACGCGTCTTCCCCGGGAGCGCGCCGAAGCAGAAGTTCGGCGTATGGTTGGCGCAATGTGTCACGAGAATTTCTATGTGGCGGGAACGTGGTCTCAGGAATCGGAGGGCATCTATGCAGGATGGACCGCACGCAAAGGTTCATTTGCAGAACAAATGCCCGTATACAACGAGCGCGGCGATATAGCGCTGGTGCTCTCCGGGGAGGACTATCCGGATCCGCGAGAGATCAACCGATTGAGAGAGCATGGCCATCAATTCTCCCCTCAGGGGCCTTCCTATCTCGTTCATCAGTACGAGGATGACCCTTCTTTTCCGGCCGGTCTCAACGGAAAGTTTCATGGGCTCCTGGTCGATAGCGCGCGGCAGCTCGCGCTGCTGTTCAATGACCGTTATGGGATGCACCGCATCTACTATCACTCCGGGGAAGATGGTTTCTATTTTGCAGCCGAGCCAAAAGCGATTCTCGCTGTGCATCCGGAACTGCGACGGATCGACCTGCAGAGCCTTGGTGAGTTCGTTTCGACTAGTGCCATTCTGGAGAACCGCTCTCTGTTTGAGGGCATCCGCGCATTGCCGCCGGGGTCGTGCTGGACGTTTCGCCATCGCCGTCTGATGCAGAAGCACTTGTATTTCGCTCCTGCCGATTGGGAGGAACAGGGCGAGCTTGCCTTCGAAAGCGCTTATCGAGAGCTGAGTGATGCATTCCTGGCCAATTCGCCTCGTTACTTCGCCGGACCGGAACGCATTGCGATGTCCCTCACCGGCGGACTCGACACGCGCATGGTTGTTGCCGCTGGACGGCGGCCAGCTGGCACATTACCCTGCTATACCTTTGGCAGCCCGCTTCGCGACAACCAGGATGTCCGCGTCGCTCGCCGCATTGCAAGGGCATGTGGGCAGTCGCATGAGGTGATTACAGCTGGGCCTGCCTTTCTTTCGAGTTTCTCTCACTATGCCGAGCGAGCGGTTTATCTGACCGACGGGACCGTCGATGTAAGCCGGGCTCCCGATCTCTATCTCAATGAAATAGCGCGCCAGATTGCTCCGGTCAGGATGACCGGCATGTACGGTGGCGAGATTTTACGCGGCATCTGCGCCTTTAAGCCCGTTCACCCCGCTGAGGGACTGTACTCCGCGGAGTTCCTCCCGTACATTCACGCAGCTGTGGATGTGTACCGGGAGAGTGTTGCCGGCCACCCCGTCTCATTCGCCGCGTTTCGGCAAGGCCCCTGGTATCTCCATGGAGTCCTTGCTCTTGAGCAAACGCAGCTTTCGATGAGGTCCCCGTTTCTCGACAACAACTTCGTCCGATCCGTATTTCGTTTGCCTTTTGGAGCGCTGGCGAGCAACGATGTCTCCCTTCGCCTGATCGCGGAGGGGAATCGCGATTTGCTAAGGATTCCCACCGACCGCGGCCTCGCGGGAGACAGAGGGGAAATCGTGAGATCAGTGGCTCGGACGGTGCACGAGTTCTCCTTCAAAGCAGAATATGCCTACGACATGGGCATGCCGCAGTGGCTTGCGCGGGTCGACCACACCTTCTCCTGGTTGCGGTTGGAGCGTGCCTTTCTCGGAAGGCACAAGCCCTTTCACTTTCGGGTTTGGTACCGGGACGCGCTCGCGGGTTACCTACAGGAAATGCTGCTCGATGATCGCAGCCTCTCGAGATGGTACGTTAATCGAAGGGGACTCGAGGCGGTTGTGCGTGGGCACATCAGGGGAGATCGAAACTGCACCAACGAGATCCACAAGGTATTGACGCTGGAACTGATTCAACGACTCTTTGTGGATAGCCCGCTGCATGACCGGGAAAGGGTATATGAGGATCACGCCCTTTCCCGGTCGGCCTGATGTTTAGTCGGCAATGACCGCTTCACCACTCACACCCGTCGGCGGAGGAGGAGTCACAGTTCCCGTCGAATCGAGCGGGTGTGGATACGTGTAAGGCTCGTAGTATAAGTTCCAGGCTTTCGTTGCCGAGCACACGTATAGCTCGCCCTGCCCACCGCTCCCGCTTTGATTCCAGTTTCCCTGATCGGTTGCCCAATAGCCTACACCCGGGGTACAGGTCGATGGGGCTGAAGCGAGGGATCCCTGTCCAATGCCAGCCGTGCCATTGAACGAACTACTTTCGCTGTAATTGGGTAATTGTAGATAGTAATCCCTGTTTTCAGCAATTGTGACGGGAGTTGGGTAATTAGCCCAGAAAGTGTCGCCGCCTTCATCGGGGGGGGCATTGTAGGTGGTATCCCACATGTAGACTGGCTCAAGCGCCTGATTGGGCCACGAGCCTGCGTATGTCTTGCAGCCAGTTGTTGCGTCGCAGACATCCGGAAATGCCCCACTTATGAGATCGCCCTGCCCGCGACCTATTCCATCCAGGCAAGGATAACCCGTTGAATTCGTATTACCGTCCCACGTGCTCGGTCCGTCGGTTGTTCCGCAATAGCCAAAACCGTTTGGAACCGCCCCTTCAGCATAAGTTTGCGAATTTGCCCGCACAACATCCGCCTGAAGCGCTGCTACGTAGCCTGTAAGCGTGTTGCCCCAGAATAGAGCCGTGCCACTCTCCATCTCTACCCATGTGTTGGCACTGTCGGTCACCGGTGTTGCGCTCCACGTCATCCTATTCATGTACTCTTCGGCAGCGCGGCAACCGCGCCCGCTGGAGTCCGTTCCATGCATCACCGAAAGCACGTGGTACCACATGGTATTGAAGCGCAAAACAAAGCGCCCTCCGGCCGAGCAGTCCGTCGCATATCCGGTTTGACCCGAAGCGGCATTGAATGAGTTTTGTTCGATAAACACAAAATTGCTGCTGCCAAAATTGGTTGCGCTGCTCCACGAAGCATTTCCCCATAGATCCGTCGGGCTGGCGCACACGTTGTCCTGAGTCATGGTGCCGTCAGTCGTTCCAAGAGACGAACCAAAATCAAATTGATTGTGATCGATAACCCCGTTGACGCAGAAAGTATAGACAGCGTGTCCGGGGATCTGGTTGAAATGGTCGTGGTCGACCCGAATCGCTGTCGAACTTCCGCTGACAATCAGTTCTCCTCCGTAGGGAGGAGAAGTCTGCGCGGAGTTAAGCTTGAACGCAATTCCCGTGATCCGGAAGGTCTTTCCGGCAGCGGTGGAAATGCTGAGGTCGCCATTGGCGCTGCCTGTATCGTCCTCAATGATGGTGCTATCCGAACCCTGGCCTGTGGCAGATGTCGCGCTTGCATAGACCGCGCCGGCGCCCTGCAGGGTGAAAGAGTACGTCTGCTGGTAAGAGAGCTTAGTCGTCCAGACACAATCGCCCGCGGGTATGCTGACGACGGTTCCATCCGCAGAGATTTTGTTCAGAGCGGCCGAAACGTCGCTCTCATTGCACGATGCAGCTGAGATGGTTTGTGCAGATGCCCCCGACAGGGCGCACAACACCACTGCAAGCGAAAATAAAATGGACTTGGTGCATTTCGTCATTGAAAAACCCTCGCGCACTGTCGGAAAGAGCCCATTGAAGAATTCACCCCCCAATGTTTTGCTTCACCGATCGGTGGTAGTAGTAAATCCGGTGCAGCTGGTGCCGGTTGTTGAGACTAAACCCCACAAAACACGGGCATTACCATATTCCGAGACCGCTGTCTGCGATCCTCTTTTTCGTCGATACAACCGCCTTGTCTCCACCAGGAGTTAGTTCGATTATTCCATCGTCTGATTACCATAGCAACCCCCTAAAGTGTTAAAAGGGTTACTCTGGTAACTGCTTGCGTTGCAGCCATGGATCAGACCGCTTCGCCCGAACCATTTCTATTTGGGTTATGAGCGATTCACAGCATTCCTGAGACCAATCCTCCACCATTCGCCCCCCTCGATCGGCTGCCAAAGATAATGAAGCCTCTCGTCTCCATCCTGATTCCCGCTTATAACGCCGAGCGGTGGGTCGCTGACGCGATCCAGTCCGCCATCAGGCAAACCTGGGCGCGCAAGGAGATCATCGTCCTGGACGATGGCTCCACGGATCGCACTGCGAAGATTGCAAAGCAGTTTACTTCGACGATCAAATTGGTGTCCACGGCAAATCAGGGTCTGTGCGCGGCAGTAAACCATGCCTACGGGCTCAGCCAGGGAGACTACATCCAGGAACTGGACGCGGACGACATTCTGGCACCAGACAAGATCGAGCGGCAGCTTGCCGCGCTTCGGGAGGGCGACAGCAAGCGGGTACTTCTTTCGTCACCGTGGGCAAGATTTTACTATCGCACCCGTTCGGCTCGCTTCGTGCACAGCACCCTGTGCCAGGACCAGTCTCCGGTGGAATGGCTCCTGGCAAAGATGAGCCAGAACCTGCACATGCAAAATGCGACCTGGCTGGTGAGCCGCGAACTGGCCGAAGCAGCAGGGCCATGGGACACGCGACTGCACTATGACCAGGACGGGGAATACTTCGCCCGGGTCCTTCTGGCCTCGGATGGCGTTCGATTTGTTCCTGGAACCGGGGTGTATTACAGGGCGAGCGGTACCGGCAGCATCAGCACAATTGGGAAATCGAACACCAAGCGGGATTCGCTGCTGCTTTCCATGAAACTGCACATCGGATACCTGCGCTCTCTGGAAGACAGCGAACGTGTGCGAAAGGCTTGCGTGACCTACCTGCAGAACTGGTACGGAGCCTTTTATCCCGAGCGGCCCGATTTGGTCGAAGAGCTGCAGACGTTGGCCGCGGAACTCGATGGCCGACTGGAGACGCCCCGTCTCCGCTGGAAATACGCCTGGATGGCACCCGTGTTTGGGTGGAAAGCGGCTAAATCAGCCCAGGATGCCCTCCCGCAATTCAAAGCCTCGTGCGTAAGGCAATTCGACAGGATGATGTACCAAATGGAAGCGAATCCTGTGCCTGCGGACCAGCAGATCACAACGTCCTGAGTTCGTAAGCCCAAGGCAAGAAGCCTCGAAATCAGCGAGGCTGACATTAGTACATGCGCGGAACCCCATCGTGAGCGACAAGGTCACCGAGGATTCACAGATTTGAAGATCGCCGAGTTACCAAACAAGATTGCTGTTTCGCTGCTTACCGGCGGCAGCGACAGGCCTTATGTATACGGCCTGGTCACGTCGCTTCTGTCGCAGGGAGCAACTGTGGACCTGATAGGTAGTGATGAACTGGACTTTCCCGAATTCCGCGGCATGCGGATACTGACCTTCCTGAACCTCAGGGGCAGCACTCGGCGCGATGTCAGCTTCTCTGCGAAGGTAACGCGAATTCTGATCTACTATCTGCGATTGATTCGTTATGCAGCGACCACCAGATCTAAGCTGTTTCATATTCTGTGGAATAACAAGTGGGAGACCTTTGATCGCACGCTGCTCATGCTTTATTACCGGCTCCTTGGTAAGAGGGTTGTGTTCACGGTCCACAATGTCAATGCGGCTAAACGAGATCGCAAGGATAGCTTTCTCAATCGGCTCACCCTCCGAATTCAATACCGACTCTCTCATCACCTGTTCGTGCATACAGAGAGCGGTCGCCAAGAACTGATCGAACAGTTCGGCCTGCGGCGCGAACGCGTGAGCGTGATTCCATTCGGAATCAACAACGCCGTCCCGCACAGCGCCCTGACGACGCAAGCGGCCAAGCAGCGAATAGGTGTCGGGGCCGGCGAAAGGACACTCCTCTTTTTTGGACGGATCACCCCCTACAAAGGCCTGGATTGGCTCATCCCTGCATTTCGAAAGATCGTGATTCGCAGCAGCAACTATCGGCTGGTGATCGCGGGAGGGCCGGATAACTGCGAAGAGTACTGGAACAGACTGCGAGAGAGTATTCAGGAAGACGTTGCGTCCGGCACCATCCTGCTGAACGTCGGTTATATACCTGATGATGAAGTTGAGATTTACTTCAAGGCGGCTGACGCCTTGATACTACCCTATCGCGATATTTATCAGAGCGGTGTCCTGTTTCTGGGTCATAGCTTCGGTCTGCCGGTATTGGCCGCGGACGTTGGCTGCCTGAAAGATGAGATCGTGGCGGGGAGGAACGGGTTTGTTTTCAGGCCAGGCGATCCGGACGATTTAATCGCTGCCGTAGAACGCTACTTCGCAAGCACCCTGTACCGGGATTTGGACAGACAGCGTTCCGAGATCTGCGCTTACGCGACGGCACGCCACTCCTGGGACACCGTCGCGCAGATCTCGATGACCGTGTATGCCGACCTGATGGGCCGGGCGTCCGACACGCCAATCCGCAGGAATGCGACCGGCACGACCGTCGATGCAAAGATAAACCAAGCTCAGTGAACGCGAGCCGCGGCTCTCTTCGTAAGAGAGAGCAGGCACGAGTCACTTCTTGCTTCTTGTGAAATCCGCAATATAGCACATGGCTCTCTCCCAACCCTTGCTAAACGCTTTCAGTACCGACCATTTGCAGGCGGATCTCAGAGGCCGATCCGTTCGCGGAGGGTTGCTGACACTTACATCGCAGGGTGCGCAGTTTGTCATGCAGTCGGTCTCGACCGTGGTGCTGGCACATATGCTGTTGCCAGCGGATTTTGGTCTTGTCGCCATGGTGACCGCAATTACAGGCCTGGGACAAGCCTTTGCCGACTTGGGTCTTTCCGAAGCCACGATCCAGCATCCGGAAATCGATCACAGCCAGGTCAGCAATTTGTTCTGGATCAATGTCCTGATCGGCCTGGCACTTACATGCCTCACCGCTGCGATGGCGCCCGTGTTTGTTTGGTTTTATCACCAGGCGCGACTTCGGGAAATCACATACCTCATTTCCCTCACCTTTCTTATCGGCGGCCTCCGCGTGCAGCACGATGCTCTTCTCAAGCGCCAGATGCGATTTACTGCTTTGGCGATTCGGGACGCGGCTGCTTATGCTGTGGCGGTTCCTGTGGCCATCGTCTTGGCCTGGCGCGGAGCCGGATATTGGGCAATCGTTGCTCTTCCACTGGCATTGAACACAACGCAAATGGTTCTTTCATGGGCGCTCGTCCCGTGGCTGCCCGGCCTTCCCAGGCGTGCCGCGAAAGTGCGCTCGTTAATAAAGTTTGGAGGCAGCGTTGCGACGTCTTATCTGACCTTCAGCCTTACTCGCAGCGCAGACAGCGTCTTAATCGGCTGGTATTGGGGAGCCGGTC
>Ga0335074_10004010_pt1 | contig 20279 bp, 21 predicted proteins | sample Lox_Sample_23_FD_206715 | JGI IMG/M metagenome (GOLD analysis project Ga0335074, IMG submission 206715) | Soil microbial communities from Loxahatchee National Wildlife Refuge, Florida, United States - Lox_Sample_2.3 | ecosystem: Environmental > Terrestrial > Soil > Wetlands | place: USA... | reverse complement strand
GGCCTGGGTCTTCTCGTTCGGCTTTCATGGTGGCCCCGTGGTCTGGTATGATGATTATCTGGATACATCATACCAACCTTGCGGTCCTAGACCAAGGAGCCCACCCGTGCAGCGCGTGACGATCACTGTCGACGACGATTTGATGACCGAACTGGACACGCTGATCGCCGTGCGCGGTTATCAGAACCGCTCCGAGGCGATCCGTGATCTGGTGCGCGCCGGCATGCAGCAGACCACAACCGGAGCGGCCCCACATCAGCAGTGCGTGGCAGCACTGGTCTATGTCTATGACCACGGGGTGCGCGAGCTGGCAAAGCGGCTTACCGATGCCTTTCACGATCACCACGACATGGCGATCTCAACCCTGCACGTGCACCTGGACCACGAAAGCTGCATGGAGGTTTCGGTCCTCAAAGGACCGGTTGGCGAGGTGGTCGAATTTGCCGAGCAGGTGATTGCCGAGCGCGGCGTAAAGCACGGCCGTTTGGTGACAGTTCCCGTGCAGATCAGCGCGGAACGTCACGCCCATGGCCGCCAGGCCAGCCGGTCTCATGAGCATGCGCACGTGCGCTGACCCCGACGGGGCCATTCTTTGGCAAAGATGCTGCTAGGGCCTATGGTTACTCACGCAGTCGTGCCATCGTCATGGCGTCTGCCAGCTTGCGATTAAGACGTGCCAGCGCTTCACGATCTTCAGGCCTCCAGTCGGCGAGCAGCTTGCCAAGGAGCCGTCTGCGCGCTGCCGTGATCGCGCGAACCGCTCGCTTTCCATCATCTGTGATAGCCGCCTCGTGCACGCGCTGATCGCGCGCGCCCCGCCGGCGGCTGATCAGTCCCAAGCTCTCCAGCTTGGCCGTCTGCCGACTGATGGTCGAATGGTCGCGGCCCACCTGGTCGGCCAGTTCAACCACACTCAGGGAGCCAGCCGCGCCAATGCGCACGAGCAGAGGGAACAGGGCGCGGTCGATCGACACGCCTGCCTCTCGCAAGAGAATATCGTCCTGCCGGGGGCTGTTGAGCACGCCCACCAGATCTAGCAGCGCGGCGGCCAGAGCGTCGCAATTATGTGTATCCTGCACCCTTTACGCCGCCCCAGCTTCTCGCTATAGGTGCGTGCATGATACACTCAAACTCCACCACTTCAACCAGCCAGCCGACCGTCCTTGTGATTCTGGGCAGTGTACGGCCCGGTCGGGTTTGCCCAAAGCTCGCTTCGTGGGTGATCGGGATCGGTCAGGCATCTACCAGCCTCAGATATGAGCTGGTTGATCTGGCCGATTGGCCGCTGACGGCGGGCGATGAACCCGGCATTCCGGCCCTCGGCGCCTACACGCAAGAACATACCCGCGCCTGGAGCCGCAGGATTGCCAGCGGGGACGCCTTCGTGTTCGTCACGCCGCAATACAATTGGGGCTACCCCGCCGTCCTGAAGAACGCCATTGATCACCTCTACGAGGAATGGGCGGGAAAGCCGCTGATGATCGTCAGTTACGGGGGACACGGCGGCGACAAGTGCGCGACACAGCTTCGGCAGGTTGCCGAGGGATTGAAGATGCGCCCGGTGACGACAATGCCGGGAATCAAGCTCACGCGTCAAATGATCGAGGGTGGCCCCCTCGATCCTGAAAAGGACTTTCAGGACCACGTCGAGACCGTCCGCCATGCATTCGACGAGCTGGTCGTTCAGTTGCAGTCCGACCCTTTGTAGGAATGCATAGGTCTTGAGTTCCGTGCTGTGCGGCTTTGGTGGAAGTTGTTCCTTGGCAAAAGCTGGCGGCTGTCGTGCAGACGCTAGCGCGTCGCGATGGTGACCGCGGCTCCGGCCATGACCACCCCACTGCCACGATTTAGAAGGCGGACGGCACCGGGCGAGGTGAACAGGCGTCTCGCACGCGCAGCAGCCAAGGCGTAGGCCGTGAGCACGGCGGACGCGATGGCGGCGATGATCAACGCCAGCTCGGAGAAGCCGAGTGGCGTTAGGGCGCCAAGGTCCACGACGGTCGGCAGCAGGGCGAGAAAGAACACGATCACCTTCGGGTTGCCGAGATTGATCGCGACACCAGTGAGGAAAAGACGCCTGCTGGCCCCAGATGCATCCTGGTGGGTATCGAGAGGTCGAGCCGGAGCGGTCCATAGCTTCCAGGCGAGGTAGAGGAGGTAGGCCGCACCTGCATATCGGATAGCGACAAAGATAGTGGCGAAGGTGGACGCGAGAACCGCGAGGCCGGTGGCGGCGATCGTGAACCACACGAGCGCGCCGACGACGAACCCGGCTATAAAGGCTGGCGCGCCGTGCACGCCGCGAGCCAGAACCCGGGCGATGAGGGCTGTAACGCCAGGTCCCGGAAGCACGAGGACCGCCAAATAGGCAGCAGCAAACACGAGCAGGCGTGAGTGGTCCATTTGATTAGGACTTTCGTTGATGGGATGAATTGTTCGGAGACTGCGCAGGCGGGTCGGACTGCCGATGTGGCTGCCCCACAGATCACGCGCTTGCGGCAGGGCAGCACGTTAATCACAGCGACCGCGGGCAAACGGATTTCCGAAAGAAGCGATCTCGTCACCATGCCTCGCGATTGTCCAGACACCGATCCATAGGAGATCGGCGCCAAGCCATCGCGTTGATTGACGTGAACGCTTACGGTCACCCGATCAGCGGGCGACACGCTTAGGTTAGACAGATGGGAACGGACGATGCAAGTGGAATAGAACGGTGCGAACCTGCCCGGGGCATCGGGCCGTTCGCTATTGTCGTTCCACCGTCCGGCGCTCGATCGCCAGCAGTGTCTCGAGATCGATCGTCTCGTGCACCGCCTGTTGCTCGGCCTGGCCCCCGGCGCCCAACAGCGGATCGGCCCGCAGCGCCTTCAGCGCGGCGTAACTGTCACGCAGTGCGTGGTGCATCGCCAGCAGCGGCGTCTGCGAATCAACGAACAGGCGGTAGCCCATCCGGAACAGCTCCGGCACCGGGATGCCGGTGGCGGCCGCGCCTCCCCCGGCGAACATGTACATCAGCGGCGGCGGCAGGCGTTCGGCGATGTGGCGCAGGTCCTCGGGCGCGCGCGCCGTCAGGAACAGGATGTCGGCGCCAGCACGCTTCATCATCTCGCCCCGGCGCAGCGCCTCGTCCATGCTGATATCGCGCACCGCGTTGGTGCGGGCGATGATCAGGAACTCGTCCGAGCGCCGGGTCGCGACGGCTTCGCGCACTTTCTCCACCATCAGCTCGGCGTTGATCAGATGCTCGATGCCGATGTGGTGGTGCGCGCGCTTCGGCAGGATCTGGTCCTCAATCTCGATGGCGGCGAAACCGGCGGCCTCGGCCATGCCGATGGTGCGGCGCAGATGCATCGGATCGCCCCAGCCACAGGCACCGTCCAGGATCAGCGGCAGCGCGCAGGCGGCGCGGATGTCGAGCGCCGCCTGGCACATCTCGGTCAGCGACAGGTTGGCCTCGGTGAAGCAGGTCAGGTAGCCCATCGCCCCGCCACCGAGATAAAGCGCGGGAAAGCCGGCCCGTTCGGCGAGCTTCGCCATCAGCGGATTGAGGACGAGTGGTGAGAGAACCGGCTCTGGGCCAGCGATCAGCGCTTTGAGTTGGTGTGTGCCGGCGTCCATCTCGGTGCCTCCCCTGTTCGGAGGACACGATGACATCGTCGATCGGGTAACTCCACCCGTGACGCTCATTTGGCAGCAGCGGGTTGTGGCGGCGTGGTAGAACGACGCCCGTCAGCAAGCCAGAGTAGCGAAACTCATTCCGCCTTCTGTAATGCGGCCAGGGCTGTGGCGAGCGGGCGATGGGGTAGATGGCGGTTAATCCGCAGTGCGACTCCCCGTCGCGACTGAATCGGTTAACATGCAGCAGAGCACCGACCAAGCTGTCCCAGGGGACGATGACAAACGTATACCAAGAAATCAAGGCTGGCTCTCATAATAATGTACAGCGGCCTCGATTTCCGAGGGAGTCATCTGACGGGCGACATTGCGCATCTGCTCGCTGATATCGTTATGGCGTGCGCCGGAGGCGAAGGCCATTAGCTGGGAGTGCAAATATGCCGCAGGCTCACCTTCCAGCCAGGGACTCCCCGCCTTGTTGGAGAGCTCGCCGTGGCATGCACCGCAGGGCGGGATATTGCGCATTGGCGCCCCACTTACAACGATCTGCGGAGTGCCCGCGGGGTTATAATCGTGAGGGCGTGGCAGATAGGCATAATAGGCGGCGAGGTCGCGCATGTCCTCGTCAGATAGATTGGCGACCAGCGGCGCCATCACCGCGCTCTGTCGCGCACCCGATTTGAAGTCTTGCAGCTCCTTGTAGATGGCCACACCATACTGCCCGGCGAGATTAGGCGTGTTCGCGTCGCTCAGGCCACGTGCGCCATGACACATCGTGCAACGAAGTGCGAGCGTCGCCCCACGTCCGATCGCGTCAGCGCTTGCTCCGCGCAGTGTCTGCGACGTTATTACGACGTCTGTTATCGGATACGTCGGGGTAACCACAGGCTCGCTGGCGGATGGCCGTATCAGTCCGGCGGCGCTGCAGATCGTATTCCACAGGCCATATCGGCGCACATTCCCCTCAAGCGTCGGCAGCCAGATGAAGCCGACGAGAGCGGCTGCCACGGCTAATAAGACGACGATGCCGACACTGGTGGTGAACCATTGGTTGCGCAGCGAGAAGATCCGCTGGTCGTTCATCGCATGGCCCCGACCAACACAGCGGGTACTGCCGTTCCGGACACCGACAGAAGATTCAGGATCGGGAAGCCGTAGTTGATGATTGTGAGCCCGATCATGAGCCCGAGCCAGAGTCCGAAGCCGTTCAGCGCAGCCGGCACACTGCGCGGCTCGTGGACCGCGACGCTGAATCTGTAACTGCCGGGATCGACGCGCGACGTGCGCTGTCCATCGATCAGCACGGCGATGAATATCACGCCAGAGACCAACAGGATTGCGCCGCCGATGACGGACATGACGACCGGAAAGGCCCAAGCCGCAAGCGTGGGATCGCTGTAGTCATAGAACGCCATCCGCCGCGGCATGCCGAGAATACCGACCCAGTGCCATGGGAATGTCAGCACGATCATGCCGATGAACCAAGTCCAGAGCTGCGCGCGCATCAACCCGTAGCACGTGAGGGCGCGGCCTGTGAGATGTGGCCATACGTCGTAGGCGATTGCGAAATACATAATGACGATCGCGCCGCCGAATATCAGATGAAAATGTCCAGTGATCCACTGCGTGTTGTGGATGGTGTTGTCGAGCTGATAGCTCATATTGATCAAGCCGCCAGCTCCGCCAAAACCGAGCATCACGAAGGAAAACGCCACTGCAAGCATTATTGGATTGCGCCAGGGCAGCGCGCCGATCCAGCCAAGCACGCCACGTCCGCCGCGCAGCTTTCCAGCAATCTCTACCGAAGCGCAGATAGTGAACACGGTCAGCAGCGTCGGTATCGAGACCATTGCCGTGAACACCGAATGCATGAACTTGAAGCCCGCCCCCACATCGGGATCCTGGAATACGTGATGTATTCCGATTGGCATGGCGACTATCAGGAACAGTATGAACGCAATTCGTCCCATCGTATCGCTGAACAGGCGGCCACCAATCGCACGCGGCACGATCGTATAGTACGCGATATAGGTCGGCATCAGCCAAAAATAGACGATGGCATGCAGCGTCCAGGAGAAGAACACGCGCGCCAGACCTGCATCGATCGTGCTGGTCAGGCCAAGCGAGACCGGGATGATCTGAAACAGCAGCTCGATGGCAGCGCCCACTGCCGTCCAGGCCCAAAGATATGACCCCGCAACACTCGCGAACATCGGGAACGGGACCGGTACGCCGGGATTGTCGTGCTTCCAGTGGTACAGATTCACCGACATCAGCGCGACCCAGATCCACGAACCGACAACGACGAGCGCCACACCGATGTAGTAGAATGGACTCCCAATCAGCGGCGGATAGAAGGTATACAGCACTGTGGCGCGACCGAGTGCGACTGGCACAACAGCGGTCACGGTTCCTATCGCCACCAATGCGAAGCCAAGCCAGGCCCAGTGACGCCCGATCAGAGTCCGCTTCAGCGAAGCCTCGGTGATGAAATAGCCGAATCCCATCGCCACCAATGTCGGCATCACATAGGCCATAACGGTGCCGTGCGCGGTGACCGAGCGATAGTACAGTTCCGGATCGCTAATCCACGCATGCAGCGGACTGCGGACATACATCTGCCATACGCCGAGCGGCAGCGCGAACGCAAACGTGCCAAAGGCGAGCCAGAAATGCGCGAGGATCAACCGCCGACTATTTAACACAGTCGAGCCTCCGCCGAGTCGCTGCCCGTTGCATGAAGTCTTGCTTGTCGATGACTACGATTTTGCCCCACATCCCCTCATGGCCGACGCCGCAAAATTCGTGGCAGGGCATGTGGTGCTCGCCGGGGGAATTGAAGTGCGCGGTAATCGTCGACACGTAGCCCGGCACCAGCATGGTATTGACGTTGGTTCCGTCGATCAGGAAGCCATGCACCACATCGGCGCTCGTTGCGCGGATAGTGATTGGCGTGGCTGTCGGCACCACGATGCATTGCGGAGTAAATGAGTATTGCTGGCCGATGGCGCGAACCGTCACGCTGCCGTCGGACTCCACCGCGCTACCAAGGTTGCTCTCGACGAACTCGCCGGTGAGATGCAGTGTGCGGGGATTAGCGGTCTCTACACGGAATTGCGGCATCGTCGCGTGGTAAATTCCGGCGAAGGCCGCGACCACGACCAGGGTGGCAATGACCACGACGGAGACAGTCGCCCACCGTCGCTCTATGCGCTCGGACCGCTCGGCGCCCTCATCATGTTCGCCCGCCGCGCTCATGGCACCGACGCGCGCGGCACAAAGACCAGCAGATAAAATGCGAACCAGATCAAGATCACGATCGCGGTGGCGATGCCGGCAAGAGCGAGCGCACCGCGCGCACCGGAACCGACGATCCGACGCACCGCCTCGTCTTCTGCGGCTACGTCCAGCTTCTCAAGTTCTGAATTGATCATGGTGCGGTCAATCCAGTGGGGCCGAACGCAGCGCATTTGCCTGGTCGGCCGAGACCGCAGCGCCGTGATTACCCCAGGACGAACGGATATAGCTGACCACGGCGGCGATCTCATCATCGGACAGGATTTGCGCGAAGGGCGGCATGCCGTACGGCTTTGGGTTTCCGGCCGTAGCGGGCGGAAAGCCGCCGTTCAGCACCATGCGGATCGGGTTCACCGCCGATTCCATCTGGATGGACTGATTACCTGCGAGCGGCGGGTACTGCGGTGGCATTCCAGCGCCGGATGGTCCGTGGCAGCTTGCGCATCGCGCGTCGTAAACGGTCTTCCCGAGCGCCATCAGCAGGCTGCTTTCGGCCGACGGTAATGCCGCTCCCGACGTGTCCATCGGATTACCCTGACCGAGGCTCTTGAGGTAAACCGCCATGGCCTGCAGGTCCTCGGGCGTGAGGTATTGGAGGCTGTCATAGACGACCTCGGCCATCGGCCCATAGACGGCCCCACGCGCCGATACGCCCGCACCCAACAGGTCGGTGATGTCCTTGATGCTCCAATCGCCAAGCCCGGCCTCCTTATCAGACGTCAGCGAGGGGGCGTACCATTGCTGCATCGGGATCAGTCCGCCCTGAAAGGCGCGCGATTCCGAGGTGCCGCCGAGTGCGTTGATCGGCGAGTGGCACATGGTGCAGTGGCCGAGCCCTTGCACGAGATAAGCGCCGCGGTTCCACTCCGCCGACTTGCTGGAGTCGGGCTGGTATTCGCCTTCGCTGAAGAACAGCGTGCGCCATCCCAGGATCAGCGACCGGTTGTTATAGGGAAAGCGCAGCTCGTTTGGTCGGTTCGGCAAATGCACCGCCGGCACCGAGCGGATGTAGGCGAAAATTGCATCGGCGTCCTTGCGTGTAACTTTCGTGTAGCTGCCAAACGGCATGGCAGGATAGATCAACCCGCCATCGGGCATGCGACCGGTATGCAACAAGGAATAAAAATTATCCGCCGTCCAGTTGCCGATTCCGGTCTCCTTATCCGGCGTAATATTGGTGGAGTACAGCGTGCCAAACGGCGTCGGCATCGGCAGCCCGCCGGCGAACAGTGGACCACCAGGGCTGGTGTGGCAGGCCACGCAATCGCCGGCACGCGCCAGATACTCGCCTTCCTTGACCAGTGCCGCGTCGGTACTGTCGGCGCGCGCGCTACCTACGAGGCCGCCGAAAAGCATCAGCACCGCACCGGAGAACCGAACCAGAGCCCGCAGGCTGATTGCATGGCGCATCGCCATCCCCCTCACTTGGGCTCGCTGCCGCATGGAAGCGGCATCGGCAAACTACCTTGCGGCAGCGGTGAAGGGTCGGCGGGAACCGGAAGCGACGATAGATACGTCGCCACCGCAGTGACATCTGCCTCTGTCAAAAGCGCAGCAACGACCTGCATGCAATCTGGCTCGATCGCAGTACGTGTGCCGTACCGAAAGGCGCCGAGCTGTGCGCTGATATAACTCGCATGCAGTCCGACAAGGCCTGGAATTGCGGGTTCCATACCGGTGAAAGAGGGGCCGTGACAATTGGCACAGGGGGGGACACCAGTCGCAGGATCGCCCTTCGTAACTAACAACTTTCCGCGCGCCAGTACCGCGTCACTCACGGTTGGTATGGGAGGCGCGGATGGGGGCGGCCGCTCAGCGGTGAAATATGCGGCCATCGCATGCAGGTAGCCGTCGGACTGATATTGAAGGAGGTAGTTCATCGGCGGATATCTCCGCCGGCTTTGTTTGAAGGCGAGAAGCTGGTTGAACAGGTAGCCTGCGGGCTTCCCGGCAAGCCGCGGAAAATAGTCGTTGTCCGTGCCCTGCCCCTGGTCACCATGACATGCCGCGCAAGCCTGTAGCCGTGCTGCAATGGTGTCGGGTGGGTGGACACTGGCCTGCGCGAAACCGGCGCGACTCGCCAACAGCGACGCGCTAAGCGACAGCAGCACGGCCGCCAGCCGAAGTGCTGCGTTCATGATTCCCCCGCCGTTCGGCGAACTTGACTGTCGCCCGAGTTTCGGCCGATGCCAAGGTTGCACATGAATTCACTGCAAGCAAGCCCCGCATCGAGCCGCTAGCGAAGTCAAGGGCCTGCCTGTTGCAGAAAATTGGTATGGATATCGGCTTGGGGAAGCGAGCTGGCAGCCCACTCCAACCCCAATGTCCGGTTTCGCTTCCACCTCGATGCGGGCGGTGCGGTCCGGTTCCAGAGGTCTCTTTTTTTGACGGGAGCTCCGGTGTTCCACTGGAGAAACCAAGAAGGAGAGGGGGGTGTCGCCGTGCTTGGGCGCGCCCAAAGTGGGCTGGTCGCGGTCCTCGCCGCGCTCGTGCAGGAATGACGACGAATAGCCAAGCGGGCAGTGTCCCTCTATATCCCGAACGTGCGCACCCAATTCGCAAAGATGCATGGCACCGGCAACGATTTCGTCGTGCTCGATGAGCGCGGCGGCCGGCTCGGCCTGACGCCGGCGCAGATCGCGGCCCTGGCGGACCGGCGCACCGGCATCGGCTGCGACCAGCTCATCCTGATTACGCCGCCGCCGGCCGGCTCGCCCGCCGATGCGTTCGTGCACATCTACAATCCGGACGGCTCGGAAGCCGGGGCCTGCGGCAACGCCACCCGCTGTATCGCCGCCCTGCTGGCCGCCGAGACCGGCCGGCATAACCTGCTGATCCAGACGATCGCCGGCGAGCTCCGTGCGGACGTGCTGGGGCCGGAGCGGGTGGCCGTGGACATGGGGCCGGCGCGGCTCGACTGGCGCGATGTCCCGCTTGCCGGGCCGGCGGACACGCTGCACCTCGATCTCGCGGAGCGGCCGGTGGCTGATCCGGCTGCCGCCAGCATGGGCAACCCGCATGCGACGTTCTTCGTGCCCGACCTTGCCGCGATCCCGATCGAGACGATCGGACCGCGCCTCGAGCACCACCCGCTCTTCCCCGAGCAGGCCAATATCGGTTTCGCCCAGGTCCTGGGGCAGCATCGCCTGCGGCTGCGGGTGTGGGAGCGCGGGGCAGGTTTGACCCGCGCCTGCGGCTCGGGTGCCTGCGCGGCGGTTGTGAACGCGCATCGGCGTGGCCTGATAGGTCGGGCCGCGACCGTCGTCATGGATGGCGGCGAGCTCGCGATCGAGTGGCTTGCCAATGGCCACGTGCTGATGACCGGCCCGGTGGCCACCGCGTTCAGCGGCACTGCCGATCTCTCGGCCTATCCGCGATGAGCGTCGAAGTCCTGACATTCGGGTGCCGGCTGAACGCGTATGAGAGCGAGGTCATCCGCGGCCACGCCGCCGCGCTGGCCGACACGGTCGTGGTGAATACCTGCGCGGTGACGGCGGAAGCGGAGCGCCAGGCCCGCCAGGCGATCCGCCGGCTGGTCCGCGAGCGTCCGGGGACCCCGATTGTCGTCACCGGTTGCGCGGCGCAGCTCGATCCCGCCGGCTGGGCCGGGCTGCCCGGGGTGTCTCGGGTGCTGGGCAATGTCGAGAAGCTGAAGCCCGAGAGCTGGACGGCGGACGCGCCGGCAGCGGTGTCGGACATCATGGCAGCGCGCGAGACGGCGCCTCAGCTCGTCACGGACTTCGCCGGCCGCGCGCGTGCCTTCGTGCAGGTGCAGCAGGGGTGCGATCACCGCTGCACGTTCTGCATCATCCCGTTCGGCCGCGGCCCGAGCCGCAGCGTTCCGGTAGGCGCCGTGGTGGCGCAGGCCCGGACGCTGGTCGAGGCCGGCTACCGGGAGCTCGTGCTGACCGGGGTCGATATCGCCAGCTATGGGCCTGACCTGCCGGGTCGGCCGACGCTCGGTCAGCTCGTCCGTCGCCTGTTGGCGTTGGTCCCGGAGCTGCCGAGGCTGCGGCTTTCATCGGTCGACCCTGCCGCGATCGATGACGAGCTGTGGCGGCTGCTGGCCGAGGAGCCGCGGCTGATGCCGCATCTGCATCTGTCGTTGCAGGCGGGATGCGACCTGATCCTCAAGCGCATGAAGCGCCGGCACCTGGCGGCCGATGCGCATGCGGCGATCCGGCGTGCTCGCGGGCTGCGGCCGGGGATTGCGATTGGCGCCGACCTGATCGCCGGGTTCCCGACCGAGACCGAGAGCCTGTTTCGTCGGACGCTCGACTTCGTCGAGCAGGCTGAGCTGCCGTTGCTGCATGTGTTTCCCTATAGCGAGCGCCCAGGGACACCGGCCGCGCGCATGCCCGCGGTGCCGAAGCAGGTGCGGCGCGAGCGAGCGGCCCGCCTGCGTGCGGCGGGGCAGCAGGCGGCGCTGCGGTTCTTTTCGGGGCAGATCGGGCAGACGGTGACGTTGCTGACCGAGACCGCGCATGCCGGGCATTCGGAGCATTTCGCGCCGGTGCGTCTCGCATCGGCGGCGATTCCTGGTCGGCTGGTGCCGGCGCGTGTCACTGGCGCTACCGCCGACGCGCTACTCGCAGAGGCGGTGTGATGGCGGTCGGCGGCTTCTTCTCGCGCCTCAAGGAGGGGCTGTCGCGCAGCACGCAGAAGCTCGGCGGCGGCATCACGCAGGTGTTCCGCACGCGCCGGCTTGACGACGAGGCGCTGGAGGAACTTGAGGAGCTGCTAATCTCGGCCGACCTCGGCACCGAAGTCGCGCAACGCGTGATCTCCTCGTTCCGCCGTAGCCGTTTCGGCAAGGAGGTAACGGGCGAGGAGATCAAGGAGGCGCTGGCCGAGGAGGTCGCAGCCATCCTGCGGCCGGTCGCGCGGCCGTTGGAGCTCGATCCGGAGCGCCGGCCGCACGTGGTGCTGGTGGTCGGCGTGAACGGCACCGGCAAGACGACGACGATCGGCAAGCTGGCACAGCAGTACCGCGAGCAAGGCCTGCACCCCGTGCTGGTTGCGGGCGATACGTTCCGCGCGGCTGCGGTCGAACAGCTTCAGATCTGGGGTCAGCGCACCGGCTGCCCGGTGATTGCCGGCCCGCCGAGAGCCGACGCGGCCGGACTCGCGTTCGAGGCACTGGCCCGCGCCTCGGCTGAGCGCGCCGAGGTGCTGCTGGTCGATACCGCCGGCCGGCTGCACAACAAGTCGGTGCTGATGGACGAGCTTGCCAAGATCATCCGGGTGATGCGCAAGCACGACCCGAGCGCGCCGCATTCCGTGCTGCTGGTGCTCGATGCCACCACCGGGCAGAACGCAATCCAGCAGGTGAAGGTCTTCAAGGAGATGGTAGATGTCACCGGCCTTGTCGTGACCAAGCTCGACGGCAGTGCGCGCGGCGGCATCGTGGTCGCGTTGGCGGAAACGTTCGGTGTTCCCGTTCACGCCGTCGGAGTTGGCGAACAGGCAAGCGACCTGCGTCCGTTCGATGCGATGGAGTTTGCCCATGGACTGGTGGGAGTTTAGCTGGTTCAGCGCCCACCGCCGGCCACGCGAGTGGTAAACTTGCCGCCCAGCTTGGGCGAGACGGTCATAAGATGCTCCAGCAGCTTGTATGGTGGCAGACATGGATACGCATCCAGACATCGAGCAAAGGCACGATGCGACCCGTAGCCTGGAGGAACGTCGCAACGCAGGCATCGCCGTGCGGCGCCGCACGCCGCGTAGCGCACTCGGGGAGTGGAAGCCGGCCCCAGACCGGCCCGACCCGGTCGCCATCCTGATCGCCCAGGGGCAGAGTCGGATCCAGGAACTGCTGCCGGTGCGCTATGCGCGCATGAAGACGGACCCGTTCGCCTTCCTGCGCGGTGCTGCCGCCATCATGGCCTCAGATCTGGCGGTCACACCGACTACAAGCATTCGCATGCAGAGCTGCGGCGACGCCCATCTCGACAATTTCGGTTCCTATGCGTCGCCAGAGGGGACGCCGGTCTTCGATATCAACGATTTCGATGAAACGTTGCCGGCGCCGTTCGAATGGGATGTGAAGCGACTTGCCACGAGCCTTGTTGTGGCGGGTCGCGTCGCGCAGTTGACGCAGAAGCAATGCCGGGCACTCGCCGTGACTGCCGCGCGTGCGTACCGGGAATTCATGGCTGAACTTGCGACGTTGGCGCCGCTTGCCGCATGGGGCCAGCGCATCGACCTTGCGAAAACGGTCGCGGAGATCGAGCCGCCGAAGCTGCGCACGAAGATGGAACAGCGTCTTCGGAAATTGTTGGAGAGCGGGGCACAGCATTTTGGGCTGGTGGAGCGCCGCCACGGTACGTTTCGTATTCGTGAGAAGCCGCCCCTTGTGCACCACCTCAGCAAGCACGAGCTGCCGGCACGCAAGGCCTTTGCCTCCTATGCCGGGACGTTGCAGGAGGACCGCCGTGTGCTGCTGCAGCGCTATGCCTTGAAGGATGTTGCCTTCAAGGCGGTCGGGGTCGGCAGTGTCGGCACGTTCTGCGCCATCGGCCTGCTGGTCTCGGGCGATGGGGCGCCGCTGCTGCTGCAGATCAAGGAAGCGCAGAACTCTGCCCTCGCTCCGTTTGCCGGCGCGTCGGAGTATGCGAACCAGGGGCAGCGCGTGGTTGTCGGGCAGCGGATGTTGCAGGCGGCCACTGATGTGTTCCTGGGCTGGACGCAAGTGCCGATCGACGACCGCCATTTTTATGTGCGGCGGCTCAAGGATTCTCGGCTCGCTGATATTGGTGCCCGGCTCGCAGCGGCGTTGCCGTTTTATGCACGGCTGTGCGGCCGCACGTTAGCGCGCGCACACGCGCGGGCTGGGGACGCGGCAGCGGTCGCCGGCTATCTGGGGCAGGGCGAGGCGTTCGACACGGCGATAAGGGAGTTCGCGAATGCCTATGCTGACCAGACGGAGCGGGACTGGCGAGCGTTCCTTGCGGCGATCAAGTCGGGCCGGATCGTGGCGGGTGAAGCATAGGCGGATCAGACAGATGCCGATAAGGAACGACTCTACGCCGTGTGATGCCAGCTTTTCCTGGGCGTGTCGGCGCAATGATGCGGAGCGCAAGCAATGAGGGGACAATGCCTGTGTGGCGCGATTGGGTATGACGCCGTGCAGCTTGCCGGACCAATCGTGCATTGCCATTGCCGAACTTGTCGCAAGGCTCATGCGAGTCCATACGGTGCCTCGGCCCGCGTTGCTCGGGAACACTTTGTGTGGACGCGAGGGGAGGACGAGCTAACCGCGTATAAATCGACACCGGGGAAGAAGCGTTGGTTCTGTTCTCGCTGCGGAACGCACCTGGTGGCGGAATGGGTAAATGAGCCAGATATGATCTTGCGCGCCGCTACGCTGGACGACGATCCAGGAGTGCGGCCTGTCTTGCACATGTGGGTCTCCCATGATGCCCCCTGGTTGGTAGGGGCCGACGGGGTGCCACGGTATCCGGAAGAAGGTCCGGAAGCCTAGTACAGTGATTCCGTGAGACCGCTCCTATCATCGGGGTGAGTCATGACGGGACGGGAACAGCTCGCGAGAGGAGCTCGCTTAAGGGAAACCTGGCTGACTTGCACGGGCGACTTCATGCGGTCGGACGCGACGAAAAGCAATCAAGTGGACACGGAGTTGCACGGAGATCACACGGAGTTTGACGGAGGAGGAGTCTGCGCGCCTCGCACGGCTGAACCGACGGGGCGGAGCCGATTGCCGTCGCACTTTTCGGCCGCATTCCCACGGTTCAACTCCGTGAGGCTTCCTGTGGTCTCCGTGCGACTCTGGGTCCACTTGGTCGCCTACGGACGCCGCAAGCGGGGAGGTCGGCGGCATGGGAGTCGGTCCATGGATAGCGCTCTATTAGCCAGCGGCGGTGACGTTCCACCCGTCCAGCACGATGGCGTAGGCGTCGGCCTCGGTGCCGCTGGAGACGAAGCGCAGCTTCTGTGCACACGGGACGGCGGCGGCGATCTTGGCGGCCAGCCGGATGCCGGGTTCGTTCTCGGCGAAGAAGGTCGAGCCGCGTGGGAGCTGTTCCTGCACCGCGGCCACCACCTCGGGATGCGCGTGGCCGACAAAGGCGGGACCGGAGCCGAGCAGGTAGTCGATATACTCGTTACCGCTGATGTCCCAGACATGGCCGGCGAGGCCGCGGTCGATGATGATGTCGGCCGGCATGTTGCCAAAGCCGTCGGCCGGCAGCACCCGACGCGCGGTTTCCATCAACGCCGTTTCCCGCTCGTTGCGGGCCAACTCAGCCATGCCGTCCTCCAGAGTTCAGAGATACTGCGATATTGCACCATGTATCGGCGCGAGGCCACCCGCTTGTGTTGCCGGCCACAGCCGCTTACCGTTGCATCTCGATCCGGGGAGGCCAACATGAAACATATATTCACCGCGGCGTGCCTGGTGGCGTCGCTTGCCGCCGGTGCTGCCCGCGCCGATACCACGCTGGTAATCGGTATCGCTGCCGATCCGACCGGACTCGATCCGGAAGCCGTGCTGAACAATACCTCCGGCTTCGTCATGGCGACGATCTACGACAGCCTGGTGAAATACAAGCCGGGGACGGTCGAGCCGGCACCAGGACTGGCGCAAAGCTGGACCGTATCGGAAGACGGGTTAAGCTATACGTTCAAGCTGCACAACGACGTGAAATTCCAGGACGGAACGCCGTTCAATGCCGACACGTATATCCAGGGGATCAACCGTCTGCTGGATAAATCGAGCCCGATCTACATCTACAATTCGGGGCCAGTCGAGAGCTATATCGACTTCACGTATGGCGACGTTGCCTCAGTCGATAAGGTCGATGACCGCACGGTCGAGTTCAAGTTGAAGAAGCCTGATGCGCCATTCGTCACCAGCCTGGCGATGGTGTGGAATGGCGTGGTAAGCCCCACGGCCGCAGCGAAATATGGGAAAGACTATCGCAACCATCCAGTCGGAACTGGCGCCTTCATCTTCAAGGACTGGAAGCCGCGCGACTCGATCACCTTGGATGCCAATCCAGCGTACTGGAACGGCAAGCCGCATGTCGATCACCTGATCTTCAAGGAATATCCTGATCCGCAGGCAGCATTGCTGGCGCTCAAAAGCGGAGATATCCAGATACTGGGCGATGTCAGTAGTACGGTCATTCCGGCACTGCGGGCCGATAAGTCGATCAAGCTGCTGACCCAGCCGGGGCTGACGACAAGCGGGATGGGAATGCCGACCGATACCCCGCCCTTCGATAACATGAAGGTCCGTGAGGCGATGAATTTTGCCATCGATCGCAACGCGATCGACAAGGCGCTGTTCCAGGGTCTCGCGGTGCCGATGGTCTCACCGCTGCCTGCATCCGAGTGGAGCTTCCAACCGCAGCAACCGCCCTACACCTACAACCCGGCTTTGGCAAAGAAGATGCTGGCCGCGGCTGGGGTGAAGACGCCAATGTCGATCGAGTTTCTGACCTATAACACCCCCCGCGGGTACAATCCGGCTGGGCCCGATCTTGCGGTGGCCATCCAGGGTTATCTCAAGAAGGTTGGGATCGACGCCCAGGTGCGTAAGCTGGATATGGGCGCGTTCCTTTCGACCGTCCGTAGCGGCAAATACAAGAGCCTGTTCATGGTCGGCTGGTCCGGCGACAATGGCGACCCGGACAACTTCGTCTGCGAGCTGTACAGCTCGCGCAACCCGGCGAATGACACCACGCGGTACAATAACCCGGATGTCAACCGGCTGTGCGAACAGGGGCTGGCCACAAGCGATCATGCCAAGCGCGTCGCGCTCTATCAGCAGATTCAGAAGCTGGTGTGGCAAGGCGCACCGTGGGTGTTCGTGAACTCGACCGAGCAGGTGCGGGCAATCCGGACCAATGTGCACGGCTACCAGCTCAACCCGACGCAGATGTTCTTCGACATGGAGAAGGTGTCGCTCGGGAAGTAACGCTCGCACACTCACCCTCTCCCCCGGGTGGGGGAGAGGGCCTGGAAGCCGGCTGCTGCCAGGACTAGATTGAGCTTCATGGACACCCCCAACCCAGCCCCGGGCGAACGGACCCATGCGCTGCGCCCCGAAACCGAGGCCGAAAAACAGCGCCGATTCGCCCGTGAAGCCGATGCCGGGGACCCGGCCGGCGCCAAACGACGTCGTCGGCTAACACTGGATGGTCTGGCTGATGTAGATGCTGGTCGTCTGATCGACGACGAGGCGATGGAGGCATGGGTTGAAAGCCTTGGGAGCGACCAGGAGCGACCAGTCCCGCAACCCGATTGACGCGGATCCGTTGGACCGCTGCGGCGCGGTCCGACCTGGCTCGACTCTATGAGTCCCTCGCTCCCAAGAACCGCCTAGCGGCGGCGCGCGCTGTCCAGTCTCTGCGGGCAGCGCCAGCGCGGCTACTGCGGCACAATCCCCGCCTCGGAATGCGATTGGGGGATTTCACCCCGCGGGAGGTTAGTCGCCTGTTCGTGGGCGATTACGAACTCCGCTACGAAATCCAGGGTGACGCGACCGTCATCGTGCGTTTGTGGCATACAAAAGAGGACCGCTGACGACCATCCTACAAAATATCGTCCCGGATGCAGGCGCTCGCGTGACCGTTGCCGACTGGGCGAAGCGGCGGCACCCCTTGCGCGCAAGCCGGCAGCGCATAGCGGCAACGGGTGCGGAAGACGCAGCCAGAGGGCGGATTGGCCGGGCTTGGCGGGTCGCCCTCCAGCAGGATGCGCCGGCCAGTGGCGCCGACGCCGGGCTCCAGCACTGCCGACAGCAGAGCCTCGGTGTAGGGATGTCGGGGACGGCGATATAGGTCGTGCGCGGCCGCGCTTTCCATCACGCGGCCCAGGTAGAGCACGATCACGCGGTCGGAGAGATACTCCACCACCGCCAGATCGTGCGCGATGAACAGCATCGCCAAGCCGAGCTTCTGCTGCAGCTCGCACAGCAGATTGACGATCTGCGCCTGCAACGAGACATCCAACGCCGAGACCGCTTCATCGGCAACGATCAGCTCGGGCTCCAGCGCCAGGGCGCGGGCGACGCCGATGCGCTGGCGTTGGCCGCCGGAGAACTGGTGCGGGTAGCGCGCCAATGCGTCCGGCGGCAGACCAACCAGCCGCAGCAGCGCCGCAGCCCGCTCCGCCCGGTCGGCACGACCGCGACCGATCGCGTGGATGATGAGCGGTTCCGTCAGGATGGCTTCGACGGTCATGCGCGGATCGAGTGAGCCGAACGGGTCCTGGAAGATCGGCTGCACGCGGCGGCGAAATGGCTTGAGCCGGCGTTCGGGCAGGGCGGTGACGTCGTCGGCCGCGAATAGGATGCGTCCCGAGGTTGGCTGAAGCAGGCGCAGCACCGCATTGCCGATCGTGGTCTTGCCGGAGCCGGACTCACCCACCAGCCCTACGACCTCGTGCGGCGCAATCGAGAACGACACGTCATCAACCGCACGCATCGGACGCGTTCGCGACAGCAGGCCGGAGCGGTGAAAATGCACCGACAGATGCTGGATATCCAAGAGCGGGTCGGTCATTCGGCGACGATGTCCCGCCAGCGCAGGCAGCGCACCTGGTGGCGCTCGCCGCATGGCTCCAGCTCGGGATCGCGCGCATCGCACAGACCGGGGCGGCAGAAGACGCAACGTGGGTGGAAGGCGCAGCCGCGCGGCAGTTGGGCAAGATCGGGCACGCTGCCTGGTATCGTCGCCAATGGTCCGGCCGCGCGATCCAGCCCGAGTCGCGGCACCGCGCGCAAGAGCCCCATTGTGTACGGCAGGCGCGGTGTAGCGAACACTGCTTCGCGCGGGCCCGCTTCGGCACACTGGCCGGCATACATCACCAGCACGTCGTCTGCGATTTCGCCGGCGACGCCGAGATTGTGGGTGACGAAGATCATCGCCATGCCCAGCTCGCGTTGCAGGCGACGCAGCAGATCGAGGATCTGCGCCTGCACCGTCACGTCGAGCGCGGTGGTCGGCTCGTCGGCAATCAGCAGCGCCGGCCGGCACGCCAGCGCCATGCCGATCATCGCGCGCTGGCGCATCCCGCCGGAAAGCTCGTGCGGATAGGAATCAAGCCGCGCTGTCGGATCGGGAATCCCGAGCAACGCCAGCATCTCGGCCGCGCGCGCCCGCGCAGCACGTGCGGAGACGGCATCATGGAACTGCACCGCTTCGACGATCTGCTCGCCGATCGTGTACACCGGGTTGAGCGACGTCATCGGCTCCTGGAAGATCATCGCGATCTCGGCGCCGCGGATTCGTTGCATGTCCTGCGGTTCCAGCCGGGCAATGTCGCGCGCCGTCCCATCCTTGCAGGCCAGCCGCATGGAGCCGGCAAGCACGCGCCCCGCCGGCCGCGCCAGCAGTCCCATCAACGCGAGACAGGTCACCGATTTGCCGGAGCCCGACTCGCCGACGATCACCAGTGTCTTGCCTCGGTCCAATTGAAACGACAGATCGCGTACCACCGGCACCACGCGCCCAGCGGTCGCAAACCCGACCGTGAGACTGGAGACTTCGAGCAGCGGCGCGGTCATTCCCGGCGTCGCGGATCGGAGTAGTCACCCAGCGCATCGCCGATCAGGTTGAAGCCAAGCACGACGACGAAGATCGCCAGCCCGGGAAAGGTGGCGATCCACCAAGCAGACAGGAAGTAATCATGCCCATCTGCCAGCATCGCACCCCAATCGGCGGCCGGTGGCTGTGCACCCAGCCCGAGAAACGCGAGGCCGGCTGTCTCCACTACGACCGAACCGGCCTGCAGTGTCGCCAACACCAGCACGGGTGTGAAGCAGTTGGGCAGCACGTGGCGCAGCATCAGCCGTCGGCGGCTGCTGCCCAGCGCGCGGGCTGCGCGCACATAATCGGCAGTGCGTACCGCGAGCACCTGCCCGCGCATCAACCGCGCGTATTGTGGTGTATAGACGATGCCGATCGCGATCAGCGCATTGGTTAGGCTTGGCCCCAGCGCAGCGACGATGATCAGCGCCAGCAGAAGGTACGGGAACGCCAGCAGCACATCGACGATGCGCATGATCGCCGCATCGACGGCACCGCCGACGAAGCCGGCCACCAGCCCCATCAACCCCCCGGCGCCGAGCGCGATCCCGTCGGCAACGACGATCGCCAGCAGCGCGTCGCGAGTCCCGTACAATACGCGGCTGAGCACGTCGCGCCCGTACTGGTCCGCCCCGAACAGATGATCGAGCGACGGTGCCGACAGCGCATTGGACAGATCCTGATCTGTCGGATCGTACGGCGCAACCAGAGGCACCAGGATGGTCAGCGCCAGGAACGCCAGCACAATCGCCAGGCCGATCTGCACGCTGCCGCGGCGCAGCAAAGCACGCGCCGCCTGACGCCCTGGGCGCT
>Ga0335074_10004008_pt1 | contig 20284 bp, 21 predicted proteins | sample Lox_Sample_23_FD_206715 | JGI IMG/M metagenome (GOLD analysis project Ga0335074, IMG submission 206715) | Soil microbial communities from Loxahatchee National Wildlife Refuge, Florida, United States - Lox_Sample_2.3 | ecosystem: Environmental > Terrestrial > Soil > Wetlands | place: USA... | reverse complement strand
ATCGCTGCCTTCCTAGCGATCGGGATGATCATGGTCTTTCCGGCTGGCCGACGGGCGTGCGTCATGAACGACCGCCCGTCCGGTTCAGTCGCGGCGGGCTCCACGCCCCGCCCCTAACGTGGCGGACACTACGACGACAGCAGGTTAACCACGCCTGGACATGACCAAGGCGGACCGCATCCGGTTAGCCAGCGGCCCGGCGTCAACGCCGGGATCACGGGACTGGACCCTGAAAGTGCGAAAGTCGAGCCGGCTAGGTGCTGCGAATTTCTGGTTGAGAAGGCGTGCATGTTCGTCACCGCGACATCACATGTGACGTCGCGGCTACATCCGCCCGCCGTTTTCAGGTGCGCCGAACCAGCGGAAGAGTGCTTCACGAAGCGCGGGCGCGGCGGTACCGGCGGGTTCGCCCCTGGTTGCGGCCCAGGCGATGTGGGCGTCCGGGCGGATCAGCAGGGCGTCGGCTGGCCGGTGATCGGTTTCGGCGGTGTGGATTTCGATGCGATGCTGCCAGTCTCGGGCGGTCTGGCGGAGGTCCGCTCGGCCAGCGAGGTCGAGCAGGACGGGCCGTGCGGTGTGCATGAGTTCCGCGACGCTGGATGTGCCCTGGTCGCTGTGCAGCGGGAGGTCGGGCACGAAGGCGCCGACCAGGGCGGCCTGGCTTCGGCTGGGCATCGGGTAGCGGATGTCGGCGCCGGCGATGAGGGCTCCGAGGCGGCGCAATGGCTGCTCATCGGCGAGCAGTTCCAGGAAGAGTTCCCGGAGTGCTTCGGCTGCTAGGTCTTCGCCGCGCCGCAGTGCCACCTGAGCTTGGGTCTGCAGCAGTGCCCGTGCGCCGGCGAACTGGCGCTCATCGTGATAGGTATCCAGCAGGCCGGACGGCGCCCAGCCACCGACGACGGCAGCCAGTTTCCAGGCCAGGTTGACCGCATCCATCATGCCGACGTTGATGCCTATGCCGGTGGCAGGAAACTGATGAGCGGCATCGCCGGCCACCAGGATCCGCCCGTCGCGGTACCGTTCGGCCTGCCGGGCCTGAAACCCGTAGCGCGACAGCCGGGTCACCTCACCCAGGGGAAGCTCCGCGCCGAGCACGCGGCGGATGCTGTCCTGGAACTCGGTCAGGGTCATCGGCGCGTCATCGTCGGCTTCTGCGGGCTCATCTTCGGTGGTCTGGATGAGCAGAACCCCAGCGGCGAGCGACCCGAGCCCGAACACACCGCGGTCTGTGCGGGTGAAGCCCGCGCGGATTCTGCCTAGCCCGGGGACGTCGAGGTCGCCGTTGTCCAGCCGGGTCACCGAATCGGGCACGGTGACCTGGGCCAACCGGTTGACCTCTGGGTAGGTGATGCCGGGGAAGGAGATCCCGGCCGTGTCGCGGACCCTGCTGTGCGCGCCGTCGCAGCCCACCAGGTAGCGGGTGGTCATCTGGTACGGACCGGCCGGGCCGCGCACGTCCGCGGTCACCGTGGCGTCGTCCTGGCTGACCCCGACCACCTCGTGCCCGCGGCGTATGCCTGCGCCGAGTTCGTCGGCGCGTTCGCCGAGCAGGCGCTCGAGCCGCGGTTGCGGGAGAGGCACCGCCCATATCGGCACCGGATCCGCCAGGTGGGAGAAGTCCAGGTTCACACCGCCGAACGGGGCCGCAGGAGCCGGACGGATAGGGCGGCCACTGGCCGTTTCAACCCGGTGCAGGAGGCCCCGGTAGCGCAGCAGTTCCACGATCTGCCCGTTGAAACCGTTGGCCTTCGGGGTCTTTCGGAGCTGCGGCTGCCGCTCTAGTACCAGCGGTCGCACTCCGGCCAGGCCCAGCTCACCGGCCAGCATCAGCCCGGCCGGACCCGCGCCCACGATGATCACGTCGGCATCTATCACTGGCCACTCCCTACGGGGCTCTTCCGTTACGGTCGGCCGCGCCGAATCGGTGATCGGGCGCCACTGGTGTCTCTATGCCGGGGCGGAGTTGGTCGGCCATGGCATCGATCGCGGCGGTGAATTGCTCGCTCATGCTTCCGCCGAAGTGACCGGCGTCGCCGATGACGGCTAGGCGGCTCGCGGGCCATGCCTTGTGCGACTGCCACGCCGTGTCGAGCGGGCCGGAGATGTCGTGCAGGCCGTGAATCAGCGTGGCCGGGATGTGCGATCTTCGCCATGTTGGCGAGCACCTCGTTGTCGGCCAGGAAGCAGCCGTGTCCCCAGTAGTGGGTCACCAGCCGGGCGAAGACCATCTGCCAGGACAGTTCCCGCACACTGAGGTGCGGCTCGTAGCCGGGCGCGAGCGACATGTGGGTGTCCTCCCACTCGCACCAGCGCCGGGCAGTCTCCTCACGCAGCGCCTGATCCGAGCTGGAGAGAAGCCGGGCGTAGGCGGCAGCAAGATCCCCACCGCGTTCGGCCTCGGGCAGCAGTTCGGTGAAGCGGTCCCACTGATGCGGGAAAACTCGCCCCATGTCCCGGGTGATCCATTGCGTCTCCCTCCACCGCCCTGACGTTACTGCCGCCAGCACCATGCCGAGGACTCGTTCCGGGTGGCGCTGCGCGTAGGCCAAGGCGAGCGTCACGCCCACGAACCCCCGATCGCGACCCATCGGTCGATGCCCAGGTGCGAGCCCAGCCGCTCCATATCAGCGACGGGATGAGCGGTGGTATTCGCAGACAGATCAGCGTCTACGTCGCTAGCCAGGGGCCGGCTGCGGCCGCAGCCTCGCTGATCGAAGATGACCGCCTGGTAGCGAGCGGGATCGAAGCTTCGCCGGCTGCTGGGGGAGGCCGGCGCGCCCGGGCCGCCGTGCAACCAGACCGCCGGCAGACCATCAGGCGAGCCGACGACCTCCCAGTACACGGCGTGATCGTCGCCCACGTCGAGCTGGCCGGAATCGCGTGGCTCAACAGGCGGGTACATGGCAGCGATCCTTCACTCGGCTAGGGCGCGGCGCAGTACGGCGGCGATCTCGGCGTTCTGGAGTTGGGAGACTTCGGCGGACAAGATTGCCTGCGAGCCGTGGAAGGTGCCGGGCCACTGATGCAGCTCGACGGGCACGCCCGCCTGCAGCAGGCGCAGCGCGTAGCTGATGCCCTCGTCGCGGTTCGGGTCGTATTCCGCGGTGGCGATGTAGGCGGGCGGCAGGCCGGACAGGTCGGTGGCCCGTGCCGGGGCAGCATAGGGCGTGGCGGGGGCGGAGCCCAGGTAGTGCCGCCATGACGTGGCGGCCGTGTCGCGCTTCCACCAGGGCGTATCGGTGAAGTGGCGCTGCGACCAGGTCTCCTGGCGGTCGTCGAGCCCGGGCTGGTTGAGCAGCTGGAAGCGGATCGGCGCCCCCTGCTGGTCACGTGCCCGCAGCGCCACCGCGGCCGCGAGGTTCCCTCCGGCGCTGTGCCCGCCGACCGCGATCCGCCCCGGATCGATGCCGAGCCTGGCCGCGTGCTCGGCTGTCCACGTGAGCGCGGCGTAGGCGTCGTCCAGGGCGGCCGGGAACGGATGCTCGGGGGCCCGCCGATAGCCCACCGAGACCACCGCCACGCCGGACAGGCCCGCGAGGCGGGCAGCCCACGGGTGCTCGGTGTCCAGGTCACCTAGGACGAACCCGCCGCCATGCAGCCAGACGATGCCGCCCGGCGCGAGGTGCGGGCGGTAGATCCGCACCGGCAGGTCCGGCTCGGCGGGCACCACGGCGTCCTCGACCTCCATGCCCGCGGTGTCCGGTGCAGGGATCGCGGCGGCCAGCTCGGCGAAGGTCTTGCGGTCGGCGACCGGGTCGGTCAGGTCGGCACGGGGGAACAGCGGCAGGAAGGCCTCCAGTTCGGGATCCATGGCAGCCATCCTCGCAGTCACCGACTCCGGGATCATCTGTCGGCCGCCGGGTATCGCGTCCCGGCCGCGCAGCGATCGGCGCCCGATGGTCATGGCTGAGTGTCCGCCATGGCGCGGGCCGGCAGGCCTTGCCGGGACGCAGGCCGGCCGCTCACAGCGGCCGCTCGCGGCGGCGCGAGGAAGAAGACAACGACGGCTGCGACGAATACGGCGATAGCGCCGGCCACCGAGGTGACGCGCATGGCGTGCATGAAGGCGTTCTCGGCCGGCATGATGTACGCCCGGGCCGGCCCCCCGATCGCCCGCAGGACCTGCAGGGTGCCGGTGATCGACGATTCCGCCGGCGCCCGCAGCGAGACCGGCAGGAGCTCCAGGTCAGGTCTGATCCGGCCGAGGTAGACGCTGGCGAGGATAGAGCCGAGCACGGCGGTGCCCAGCGCCCCGCCGACCTGGCGGAAGGTGTTGTTCACGGCCGAGCTGGTGCCGGCCTGGTCCGCGGGCATGGCGGCGACCATCTGGGCGGTGGCCGGCGTGATGACGTGTGCCATCCCGGCTCCGAAGATGAACATAATGAGCTCGAAGTACCAGATCGTCGTCGTGCTGCCCAGCGCGGCCAGCCCGAGCATGGCCAGGGCGACCAGCAGGAGGCCGACCACGGTGACAGCCCGTCCTCCGAAGCGGCGCACCAGGGCCGGCGCCCGCGGGGCGAACAGGATCGTCGCGACGGCCAGCGGCAGGAGGCACACGCCGGTCTGCAGCGCGCTGTAGCCCTTGATCGTCTGGATGTAGAAGGTCATGCCGAAGATCGCGCCGAGCGTGGCGAAGGACAGTACCGCAAGTGCCACCGCGGACGCGGTGAACCCGCTGTTGCGGAAGTGGCGGATGTCCAGGGCCGGCTGGCTGACCCGGCGCTCGTAGGCGGCGAAGGCGCCGAGCAGGACCAGGCCGGCGGCAATCGGCGCGTACGCCTCGGGGGTGGTCCACGAGTCCAGGTCACCGGCCCGGATCACGCCGTAGACCACGCCGACCAGCCCGGCGGTGGCCAGGGTGACCCCTGCCGGGTCCAGGCGGCGGCGCTCATGCTCGGCGGGCTCGGACACACCGAACCACAGGGCCGGCACGACCACGACCACGACGGGCACGTTGACCAGGAACACCGAGCCCCACCAGAAACTCCCGAGCAGCGCCCCCGCGACGATCGGGCCGATAGCCGTCGCGGCCCCGACGACCGCCGACCAGATGCCGATGGCCTTGGCGCGTGCCTCGCCGGGGAAGACCCGGGTCACGATGGCCAGGGTGGGCGGCATTATGAGCGCCGCCGCGATGCCCAGCACCGCGCGGCAGGCGATCAGCTCGCCCGGGTTCCTGGAGAATGCCGACAGTGCCGAGAAGAGCCCGAAACAGGTCAGCCCGGTCAGCAGCACCCGCTTGTGCCCGACACGATTGCCCACCACGCCGGCGGACAGGAGCAGGCTGGCGAAGGCCAGGATGTAGGCGTCGACAGCCCACTGGAGCTGGCCCTGGCTCGCCCCCAGCCCGGTCGGCGACGGCTCAGCCAGCGTCTTGATGGCGACGTAGAGGATCGAGTTGTCCATCGAGACGACGAGGACGGACAAGAGCACGATAGCCAGGATGATCCGGCGGTGACGCGCGGTGCGCTCGCGGGAGCCCGGCCCCATGCCGGGACCTTCGTGGAGATTCATGCCGTCCATCCTCACGATCGCCACTCGCGTGGTCACCAGCCAGGCGTCGGGCTTTTCCCATCGGCCGCGCACCGATCGGCGCATATGCTCTTGGCATGGAGGCACTGGCCGCGCGGCTGTCGCACCTGGACTCGCAGGCAGAGGGCGCGATCCGCGTCGTCGCCTTCTACGACACGCTGATGCGCAGGCGGGTGGACCTCCCGGCCCTCGCCCGGGCCTCGGCGGGCCTGGCCGAGTGCGTGGTCGGGATCCGCTTGCACGGCACGGGCGAGGCGATCCGCATGTCACCCGACGGCCGGCGGGCTGCCGTCCCGTCGGCGCCCGCGTCCACCAAGGTGCCGGTCACCCTGGATGAGGAGGAGATCGGCGGGGTGTGGCTGGAGCGCGCCGGGCCGCCGCGACAGCTCGATGAGGTGCTGCTGGACCGGCTCGCCATCGCCGTCGCCGCGGTTGTCGAGAGGTATGGCCCGGCCCGCACCACCATGGCCGACCCGGCCCTCGTCGAGCTGGTAATCAGCTGCGATACCGAGGACGCGGCCAGGGCCCGGGCGCTGCGGCTTCTGGGCTTCGCCGCCGGCCTGCCGGTCCGCGTCGCCGCCGTGCGGACGCGGCTTCCGCTCGACCAGGTCGGCAGCCTGATCTGCCCGGCCCGCCCGGTGAAGGCGGCACCGCTCGCCGACACGGGCGTCATCCTGGCCACTACCGTGGACCCGGCCAGGTTCCCGGTTGGCGTACGCGCAGGCATCGGCGCCGCGGAGAGACCCGACCGGTCCTGGCGGGAGGCACGCACGGCCCTGCGCTTCACCAGCCCTCGCGAGCCGGTCCTGCGCTACGGCGACCTCGGCGCGCTGGCGCTCCTGGCCGAGATACCCTCCGGCGCCGCGCGCGACAACGCCGACGTGGCCGCGATCACCCGCGTGGCCCGCAGCGCAGAGGACCTAGAGACCTTGGACGCCTACTGCACCTTCGGCTCCCTGCGCCGAGCCGCTGACCTGCTGCACCTGCACCACACCAGCGTCGCCCGCCGCGTCGAGCAGATCGGCAGGGCTCTGGGCATCGACCTCACTACCCCCGCCGGGCTGACACGGGCTAGGGTCGCCCTCACCACATGGCGGCTCCTCGACGACTGAGGCAGATTGCGGATGGTGGCCTTAGTTTCGGATGGTGGCCTTAGTTTCAGGTGCCACAGCAGCCGCCCGGGGAACCGGGCCAGCAGGAGCCGGACGGGCGGGCCTTCGGGATCTTACCGTACGGGCTCGGGCCGATGTCGATGAGCGCCAGCCGCCACCTTGCCGGACCGCTGCTCGGCCAGGGGCCGTGGCCATCGCAGCGCCAGTGGAATGCCCCATCACCGTCACCTGGCCGCGCCGATCCGGTCCAGCGCCGTGCCAGAGCTGGCGGGCCTGGGCAGGGATGTCGTACCCGCTGGCGGGCTCGACGACTTCCCGCAGCCGAGCAGGTCGACGCGGATGAGAGGTATGACACGGTAGGCGTCTGCGAGCGATGGGATCACTGGCTCCCAGGAGGCAAGCGGGGACGGCAGCATTCTGGATCAGCAGCAAGGCGTGCGCACCCGGCTTGCCGCCCTCCGCGACGAGCATTTCACCATCGTCAAGCCGCCGGGCGTGTGCTGTGTTACTGCTCTGTCTCCGGTCATCCGGTCAGGTGTCTTGAAGGCCGCCTCGTCGGCTAGCCGGGCAGTCGGCATCCGGCTTGCCCGGCGGTGCGGGTAAGCCGCCCGGTGAGGTGTTCATAGCGCGAGGCCTGGTTCGAGGTGGGTGATGGCCCGGTCAATGAGCCTGGCGAGGTCGGCGTCCGGGTCGTCAGCGACGGCGGAGGATACCGCCATGGCGGCGCCGACGATGGCGCCGGCGATGGTGCGGACGATGAAGTCGTCGGGTCGGCGGCCAGCGCGTTCTGCCATGGCGCGGGCGAGGAGCTGCATGGCCTGGGAACCTGGTCGAGCATGGCGGCGCGGAGCCTGGGGACGGTCAGGGTGAGCGTGATCCGCTCGTTCTGCTCGGCTTGCTGCCGGGCGGTCATGTCGGCGAAGACGGCGGCGAACGCGGCGCGCAGGGCCTGCACAGGGGGCACCTCGGGCGGCTGCGCCTGGAATGCCTCGATGACCATGGGATCATATCCGTCATCGAGCACTATGTCTTCTTTGGCGGGGAAGTAGCGGAAGAAGGTGGTCTCGGAGACATCGGCGGCGTCGACGATCTGCTCGATGGTAGTCGCGTCGTAGCCCTGCTTGCGGAACAGCCGCAGGGCGCAGGCCCGGATCGTGGCGCGGGTCCTGGCCTTCTTGCGTTCCCGCAGTCCCGGCCTTGGCCAGGCTGGTGCTTGAGTCGGTCACTGTGGTCCGCCGGGGCAGGAATACCAAAGACAAGACGGCGCCGGCGGCGGCGATCCCGGCAGAAGCCAGGAGCGCCGTGTCCATGCCGGCGGCGAAGGCGGCTTGTGCAGTGCGGGCGAGAGAGGCCGATCCGAGCCTGCTGGCGGCGGCCAGGCCGGCGTAAACGCTCTGCCGGGCTGCGGCGGCCCCGGCGGCGGGAACCCCGCGCAGGTCGAGGCGGCCCTGGTAGCCAGCGGCGAGGATGCTGCCCATGATGGCGGTGCCGAGGGGGCCAGCGGTGTGCTGAAACGCCTGGACCACCGCCGAGCCGGTCCCGCTGCGTTCGGCCGGCAGCCGGGACAGCGCCGCGGCGGTCGCCGTGGCGAGCGTCAGACCGGTACCCGCGCCGAGCACGGCCATCCAGGTCGCGATGAACGTGGCGCCTGAGGCGGTGCCCGTGGTCGCGCCGCAGACGGCACCGACGGCGAGCAGGATAAACCCCAGCGTCACCGTGAGCCTGGCCCCGACCGTCTTGGCGAGCACGCCGGCGGGCAGCGCGCCGGTGACGAGCCCGCCGATCAGCGGAACCAGCCGCAGTCCCGAGCCCAGTGCGGTGGCACCCCGGATGGCCTGGAAGTACTGTGGCATGACGAACAGCACGCCGATCATGGCGAGCCCGGCCAGCCCGCCCAGCACCGCCCCCCACCTGAACGAGGCAGACCGGAATAGCCCGGGGTCAACGAGCGGGCTGCCGTCCTGCCCGCCGAGCTGGCGTTCCCAGACCGCGAACCCGGCAAGGGCAGCGAGGCCGCCGACCATCAGCGCCACAGAGGCGGGGTCGCCCCAGCCGTCCTGGCCGGCCTGGATCAGCCCGTATGCCAGGGCGACCAGCCCGGCTGTCGAGGCGGCCATTCCGAGCAGGTCCAGCCCGGGCCGCTTCGCGGCCCGTGACTCCGGGATCAGGACGATGGCGGCGATCAGGCCAAGCGCCACGACGGGCACGTTGAGCAGGAACACCCATCCCCACCACAGCCGCGACAGCATCCAGCCGCCCAGCAGCGTCCCGGCCGGGAGCCCCAGGAAATTAGCGGCCTCGTAGATCCCGACAGCCTTGGCCCGATCCTCCTGGCCGAACAGGACAGAAAGCGCGGACATGGCCATGACCGTGACCCCCGATCCGGCCAGGCCCATGAGCAGCCGGGCGACCAGGAAGACGCCAGGCGACGGCGACCCGGCACACAGCACAGAACCCCCGCCGAATGCCACGAGGCAGCCGGTCAGGAGCTTCTTGCGCCCGAACCGGTCGCCGATCAGCCCGGCCGGCAGCACGGCGGCGGCCACCAGCAGAAGGTAACCGGACGTGAACCACTCCAGGTCCGACTCCGTGGCATGCAGCGCCCTGGCCAGGGTCGACTGGGCCACCGACAGCACCGTGGCGTCCACGGTCACCGCCAGGACACACAGGTTGACCGCCCCAAGCGCCCACCAGCGCCGCGCCCCTGCCCTGGCCGGTTCCTTCGGCCGCAGACCCGGCCGGCGGGTCAGCGGGCGTTCCCAGCTGCGGGGGGCGCCGAGCCTGCCAGCGATGTGGTGTCGAGGTATCTGAACTCGGCGACGCGCTCGGTGAACTTCCAGCCGTCCGGGGTGCGCTGGTAGCGGTCGTGGTACATGAAGTAGCTCAGGTGCGAGCTGCCGTCGCGCCCGCGGGCGAGCTCGCTCAGGTAGGCGCGGCCGGTCGCGGTGTCGCCGTCAAGCTGGATCGTACCCGGGTGGGCGGTCTGCACGAAGTGGTCCGTGAGAGCCTGCCGCCGGTCGCCGAGGGCGCGGATCTCCTCTCGGCCGGCGGCCTCGATGTTGCCCAGAGGGATCCGCAGCGCGCCGTCGGGTGTGAACAGTGACGCGAGGCGGGCGTGATCGTTCATCATCACCGCGTCGGCGAACTCGCCGCGCAGCGACTCGATCTCCACGCGGTCAGCGATGGCCTGAAGGTCGGTCATCGGTTTCCTCCTTGTCATATGGGGCACGTCGCGGGCCACCTGTACTTGCCACTTTGCCGTCCGTGCCGCCGGTCAGCCGGTGAGGGAAAAGGGGCCGAAGCGACCCCAGACGACGAAGGTGGCCAGCACGAGCAGGACCAGGGTCACCACCACGCCATGTGCCTCGTGACGTCGTACGTGAATGATGAACGCGCCGGCCATCAGCAGCACCAGACCGACGGCGGCCAGCGGCACCAGCACCTGGGCGATGCCAAGAGCGCCGGGCAAGATCAGGCCCGCCGCAGCCAGGACCTCAAGGGCGCCGATCCCCTTGACGGCGCCGACAGTGAGGTCTTCGGCCCATCCCATGCCGGAGGCGGCCAGCTTGTGCCTGGGTTGGGCTAGCTTCTGCGCGCCGCTGGCCAGGAACGATACGGCCAGCAGGCCGGCGATGATCCATAGAGCAATGTTCATCAGTGCTCGCCTTCCTTTCGGTGTCGTCAGCGCTTTCCTGTTCGCTGGCGGGCGTGGTGGTCTCACCAGTACGACAACCCAGCCCGCCGGAATGTCAGGCGGCGCAATCTCGCATTCCGGTGCGCTGTGTTGTCGAGCTGGTCGAGGGCAGATACGACCGAGAGAGGCCGGTGACACATGAGCCCTCGTCCGGCCCAGGAGGCGGCCGGCCCGACCCGGGCCAAGACACGGTCATAAGCGAGCAGCGTCAGCTGATCAACCTGGCCTACCGGCTGCTGGGCTCCCTGGCCGAGGCCGAGGATGCCGCGCAAACCTACGCCCGCCGGACCGCGGAGCTCCTCGGTTCCCGTTGTCTTTGCTGCCGGCGACGTACTCTGCGGTCTCCGGCCAGGCGTGTGGCTGCGTCGGCGGTGACCACCGCGTTCTCCAGGTTCACAGGCTTCTGCAGCTCCCTGACCTGGGTGGCGGAGACTCTGAGCGGACCCGATGGTATGGGACGCGTCAGCCCGTCATCCAGGGCCGGAGTTTGTCGGGGTTGCGTACGACCCAGATGTGCTTGATCCGGCCGCCTGCGATCTCGAACGCGAACACCGTCACGATGACGCCGTCTTGCTGGGCTACCAGGCCGGGCTGGCCGTTGACCGTGCGTTCCAGGAACGTCATGTTGCTGGGCGCCCGGGTAGCGATTTCGACCCAGGCGCGCGCGACCTGCTCGCCGCCTTCGATGGGGTCCAGGAAGGTAGTGGCGAGGCCGCCGCCGTCGGCGATCGCCGTGGCCGCTGGGTCGAGCAGGCCGATCAGGGCGTCGATGTCCTTGGCTTCCCAGGCCCGCTTGAAGGCCCCGATGATGCCGGCCTGGCGGGCCGCCGGGGTCGCGGGAGCCTGCGAGGCGCGGACGCGGCGGCGGGCCGAGGAGGCCAGCTGGCGGCACGCCGCCCGGGTACGGCCGGTGATCTCGGCCACTTCGGCGAAGGAGTAGCAGAAGACATCGTGGAGGATAAACGCGACGCGCTCGGCCGGGGTCATCGACTCGAGCACCACGAGGAAGGCCATGCTGACCGACTCATCCAGGGTGACCCGGTCGGCTGGGTCGGTGGTGGTGCCGCCCGGCCGCCCGGCAAGCTGCTCCGCCGGCTCGGGCAGCGGCTCGGGGATCCATTCGCCCACGTAGGTCTCCCGCCGGGCCCGTGCCGAGCCGAGCAGGTTGAGGCAGATGCGGCTGGCGACCGTGGTCAGCCAGGCACCGGGGGATGCGATGGCGTCCTGCTGCTGCAGGGACAGGGTGTACCAGCGGGCGTAGGTCTCCTGGACGGCATCTTCCGCCTCGGCCAGGGAGCCCAGCAGCCGGTACGTGAGATTGATCAGCCGGCGTCGCTCGCTCATCAGCGCGTCCAGGCCCGGATCGGGCCGGCCCCGCCCTGAATCAACAGCGTCTGGCCCGGATCGGGTGGTCATAGTGTCGGCTCCTTGGGTCGCATCTGCCCTCACCAGTTCGACAAGACAGCGCACTGGAATGTGAGGCTGGCGCGTCGCCTCACATTCCGAAGGGTTGTGCTGTCGAACTGGTGAGACGAACACATCATCCAGCGAGCAGGAAGCCCGGGAAACACCATGACCCGCTTCTCCGTCCCCGCGATCGCGCTGGGACGGCACCGCCTGCTCATTATGACCCGCCACACACGACCAGCCAGGAGGCACCATGACCACCCCGGTTCCGGCAACGCCGTTCACTGACCCGGCGCCCGTCGAGCGCCTGGAGCGGGTGGCCGCCGCGCTAACGGCCAACAATTTCGCCGCCGAAATCCTCAATGACGCCGCCGCCGCGCGTACCCGCATCAAGGACCTGATTCCCGAGGGGGCCAGCGTGTTCACCGGGGCCAGCGAGACCCTCCGCCTGTCCGGCATCGAGGAGGACATCAACCACAGCGGGCGGTACGACGCCATCAGGACACGCGGCCAGGCCATGGACCGCGCCACCCAAATGGACGAGATCCGGCGGACTCTCGCCAGCCCCGACGTCGCGGTGGGCAGCGTCGCCGCGGTCACCGAAACCGGCTCGCTCGTGGTCGCCTCGGCCAGCGGAAGCCAGCTAACCGGCTACGCCGGCGGCTCCGCACGCGTGATCTGGGTGGTCGGGGCGCAGAAGGTGGTGCCGGACCTGCCCGCCGCGCTGCGCCGCGTCGAAGACCACTGCCTCCCGCTGGAAAGCGCCCGCGTCCAGAGGGTCTACGGGCAGCCCAGCGCCATCAACCGCGTCCTCATCCTCAACGCAGAACCCCACCCCGGGCGGGGCACCGTCCTGCTGCTCCGCGAAGCCATCGGATTCTAAAACCCACAAGGAGCCGGTCCCGCGACGTGCTTGGTCGCAGGCATCCGCTCGTGACCGAAGAGGAGAAACTCAGATGACAGAACGGCGGTGGCTGCGCGGCTCCGGAATCGCATCCCGGGTACGGGAGAAGGTGTGCTTCTCCAGCGGCGGCACCGAGTGCGCCGCGTGGTACTACCGGGGAACCAACGGCGGCTGCGTGATCATGACCGGCGGTTTCGCGGTGACCAAGGAGCCGGGCACGGACCTGTTCGCCGGCCGCTTCAGCGATGCCGGGTTCGCGGTGCTCGCGTTCGACTACCGCTGCTTCGGCGAGAGCGGCGGCAGGCCGCGCCAGGTCGCGCGGATCCGCGACCAGCTCGCCGACTGGAAGGCCGCGATCGCGCACGCGGCGTCCCTGCCAGGTGTGGATCCGGCCAGGCTGGCGATCTGGAGCTTTTCCGCGTCCGGCGGTCATGTCTTCCGCGTCGCCGCCCGCAACCCGCGGCTGGCCGCGGCGATCGCGCAGACCCCGAACGCCGACGGCCCGGCCGCCGCAAGCAACGCCGCCCGCTACCAGAAGCCGCTGGCGATGGCCCGCTTCGCCGGCCGCGGCGTCCTCGACGCGATGGGCGGCCTGATCGGCCGCCCGCCGCGGCTGGTCCCGCTGACCGCCGAGCCGGGCACGGTTGCGCTGCTGACAACGCCGGACGCCCTGGACGGGGACAGGGCGCTGAACGCGGAAAGCTACCCGGACTGGCAGCGGGAGGTGGCTGCCCGCTCGGCGCTGCGAGTCGGGTTCTACCGGCCCGGCCGGGCCGCGGCCGGGGTGAGGTGCCCGCTGCTGGTGGTGGTCTGCGACCAGGACACGTCCGCGCTGGCCGAGCCCGCCGCCCGTGCGGCGCGCCGCGCGCCCCGCGGCGAGCTGGTCCGGCTTCCCGGCGGGCACTACGCCCCTTTCCTCGACGCGCACGAGCGGGCCGTGCAGGCTGAACTGTCCTTCCTGCGCCGGAACCTGCTGGAGGCGTGAGGATGCCGCAGATCGAGCTGTCCGCGGGGACCATCGAGTACACGGACACCGGCGGCTGGGGCCCGGTGATCGTGCTGCTGCACTGGCTGCTGATGGATGCCACCTTGTGGGATGAGGTGACCGCCGCCCTGTCGCCCGGTCACCGGTGCGTGGCGCCGACCCTGCCGCTGGGCGCGCACCGGCGTGCCATGCTGGCTGGGGCCGACCTGTCGCTGCCCGGGATCGCGAAGCTGGTCGCGGAGTTCCTCGACCGGCTCGGCTTGGACGAGGTCACGCTGGCCGGCAACGACACCGGCGGCGCCGTGGTCCAGCTGCTCGCCGCCGACGGCGCCCCGCGCGTGGGCCGGGTCGTGCTGGCCTCCTGCGATGCGTTCGATAACTTCCCGCCCGGGCTGACCGGCAGGACGCTCGCCCTGGCCGGCAAGCTGCCGTCGGCGCTGTTCGGGCTGGCCATGCAGCAGATGCGGCTCCGGCCGCTGCGGCGGCTGCCGGTCGCGTTCGGCTGGCCGACCAGACGCGGCGATGCCGCGACCGCCCGCTGGATCAAGCCGGTACCGACCCAGCCGGAGATCCGCCGGGAGACGGCGCGCATGCTGCGGGCCGCCTTCGCCGACAAGCGCCTGCTGCTGCGCACGGCTGAGTCGCTGCCCGCCTTCGACCGGCCTGCGCTGGTCGTCTGGGCGGTCGGCGACCGTGTGATGCCGCCCGAGCACGGCCGGTGCCTCGCCGGCCTCCTGCCGGACGCCCGCCTGCTCGAGGTCGCGGACAGCTGCGCCCTCATCCCCCTCGGCCAGCCCGCTCAGCTGGCCGAGGCCATCCGCAAGTTCACCAGCTCCACCACTATCCAGAGGAGGTGATTGTCCATGACAGTCAGCCAGCGGCCGCAGTACGGCGTTGACGGTGCCGGCGGTTCTCGCCGCCGCCGGGACGGCCTGCGGCCTGACCGCCACCCGGTGGCGGCCCAGGACGGATCGCGGGGGCGGTACGGCTCTCCCGCACTGGGGGTACCTACGACACTGTTTCTGGAAGGTCGAGTATGGGCAACCGGATCTTGATGACGTCGCTCACTGCCTCGCCGATCCGCCGCTTGAGGGACCGGTTCATTGACGTGACCGCTCGTCGGCCGATGGGGTTCGTCGGCCGCTGGATATATCGGCAGCCAGCCGGGCACGGGCCCTCGTTCGTCCAGGTGATGAACGCGCTGGGTCCTCTCGACGGCGATCGTTGCCTGGAGATCGGCTGCGGCGGGGGCGTCCTGCTCGAACGGGTTCTGGCTGCCGGGGCGAGCAGTGTCGCCGGGCTGGATCATAGCCCCGACATGCTGGCGCTGTCCATCAGGCGCAATGTCGAGGCGCTGGCCGCCGAACGTCTGGCGCTCAAGCTCGGCGACGCCTCGGCCATCCCGTGGGCCGACCAGTCCTTTGACGCGGTCTTCACGGCCAACATGTTCTTCTACATCCAGGACCCCGCTGCGGTCCTCGGTGAAGTCTTCCGGGTCCTTCGTCCCGGAGGTCGTCTGGTCATCCACACCGCGCCCGGGCCCTTGCCGCCACCGTCGTTGAAGACCTGGTGGGTGCTCATCCCGATGGTCAGCGCCATGAACGTCCACACCGACGCGGAGATGGCGGACCTGTACGAAAACGCTGGTTTCGCCGACGTCACCGTCAGCTCTAAGGGCTTCTTCCATCAGCTCAGCCGCGGTTTCCGGCCCGGGTCGAGGTCGTGACCTGGCGTTCCGTACCCGTCCGGGGTTCCGGGGGAATGGATGCCGATCGGCGCTATCGCCATCGGCCACGCCGATCCGGAGGCTGTCCAGGTGCTGTCGTCCGCGCAGCCTATTGCCCGCAAGAGCCTGGACCGGCTGGTGCACCGCGGCGGGCGGTAACGCACTCGGCAAGGTCTGACCCTCCGTGCGGTGGCTCCTTGAGTGAGCGAAGCAACCCGATCAGGCTCTGGGATCTGCGGTGATCGCTCGATGCAACAGCGCCGGAATTGCGCCGCTGGGAGCCGCGAAGTCGATGATGGAACAGGCAGTAGTTGTCTCCAGCGGAGGTCCGACGGGACCGATGCTGGCCGGTGAGCTGACGTTGGGGGAGAGGTGCCGGTCGGTCACGGCTGCGATGCATCGAGCTGTGCGGCAGCGGTGCGGCCAGCGTCGGCGATGCGGCGCAGGAACGTGGCGATGAGCTCGAGCTCGTCGCTCGAATAGTCGGCGCAGATCTTCGCGACTTGGGCGTTCATCCCGGATGCGAGCCGTAGCACGTCCGCACGGCGGCCGGGTACCGGCTGGAGGACGACGCCGCGGCGGTCTGAAGGGTCGCGCTCGCGCATGATCCAGCCGCCGCGCTCGAGGCGGTCGATGACGCCGGTGATGGTGGCGGGGTGGAGGCCGGCCAGCCGGGCCAGCATGCTCGGGCTGAGGGGGCCGCGGGAGTCGATGAGATCAAGGCACTGCAGGTCGGTGCCCTTGAGGTCGAGGTGCCCGCTGATGCGCTGGTTGAGCAGGGACAACTCGGCGCCCAGGTCGCGCATCGCTTCCCTGATCGCCTGGTTCAGCCTGCCCCGGCGACCCGCTTCGCCGCCGTCAGGTGTACTGGTTTGCATGTAATATGAGTTCCATATATTGTGAGAACGAAGCTAGTATACCAGATCACGGCCGGAAGGGCGGCTCTCATGGCCCGGGAGCAGACAAGCACCGGCACCCGCTGGCCCTGAACCTTGCCCTCGCGAGCGCCACGTCCTTCCCGGCCGGCCCCAACCGAAAGGCAGATGTCATGAAGCTCACAGTCTTCGGCGCCTCTGGCGCGACCGGGACATGCCTGGTCAGGAAGGCCCTCGACGCTGGCCATGAGGTCACCGCCGTCGTCCGCGATCCGGCCCGCCTAGCCGTTCCCGCCCAGCCACAGCTGCACGTCATCACCGCCGACGTCATGGACCCAGCCTCGATCACCCCGGCAGTGGCGGACTCCGCCGCGGTGATCACCGCCATCGGCCCCTACGGCACCGGCCCCAGCACGCTGCGCCAGGACAGCACCCGCAGCATCATGCAGGCCATGTACAAGGCCGGCGCGCGCAGGCTGCTGTTCGTCAGCGGCTCCATCGTCGCCGACGAAGGCGACAGCCCCTACCTGCGCTACCTGATCAAGCCCGTGGCGCGGCACACGTTCCTCCGGCACGTCAGCGGTGATTTTCTCGCCGCCGAACAGGAGATCCATGCCAGCGAGCTGGACTGGACGATCTTCCGCCCGCCGTCGCTGACTGGCAAGCCGGCCAGGGGAACCTGGCGGGTCGCAGCCAACCGCAACCTGCCCCGCTGCCTCAGCATCACCCGCGCGGACCTTGCCGCCTGCCTGGTCAGCGTCCTCGATGACGCCGCGACTATTCACCAGCACCTATGCGTCGCCAGCTGACACCCCGAGCAACCCCAGCTGAAGGGACATGCCATGATCTTGGTAACCGGCGCGACCGGGCCCGTCGGACGCGAGACCGTGCAGCTACTGCTCGCCGCGGGCGTCCACGTCGGCGCGGTGACCCGCGACCCGGCCAGGGCGCTCCTGCCCGCCGGCACCGACGTGATAGGCGGCGACCCCTCCCGCCCGCACACGCTCACATCCAAGCTCGACAAGGTCACTGCCGTGCTGATCAGCCCGCGCGCTGTCGGCGGCGCCACGGCCGAACTGTTGTCACTGGCCGCCGGTCACGGAGCCGAGCGCGCCGTCGTGCTGTCGGCGGCGACCGTGCAGTACCCCGCGGGCCTGCACCGGTTCGCGGCCGAGTTCAAGGCGGTCGAGGACGCTGCCAGAGCCTCCGGGCTGGCTGTCACCACGCTGCGGTGCGCAGACTTCGACGCGAACGCGCTGGCCTGGGCACCGCAGATCCGCCAGGGCGGCGTCGTATGCGGCGCGTACGCCTGCGCGGCCACCTCGCCCATCCACCACCGTGACATCGCCGCGGTCGCCGTGCAGGCCCTGACCGGTTCCGGGCACCAGGGCCACAGCCATGTCCTCACCGGGCCGCAGTCTCTCACCCAGCCCGACAAGGTCCGCCTTATCGGCCAGGCCACCGGCTTGCAGCTGTCCTTTGCCGAAGTCGCACCCGGCCAGGTACGGCACGCAATGCTCGCCCAGCGCCTGCCCGAGGAGATTCCCGATCGGCTTCTTGGCTCCCTGGCCGACTACGCCAGGCAGCCGGGGCCGACCACCGGCACAGTCCAGCAACTGCTCAGTCGGCCCGCGCTCAGCTTCGCCCAGTGGGCAGCCGAGAACGCCGCCGCCTTCCGCCCGCCACATGCAAGAGGGCTTAGCGTCAATGCCGGGTAGTTGGGCATTGCACCTAGGGGAGCTTTCGCGGATCGAAGGCATCCGCGTGCCGGCTGGCTTGTGCGTAACGACGGACGCCGTCCGGCGGATCATGACGGAAGCGCCGTCGATCGACGATCAGCTCGACCGGCTGTCGCGCTTCGAGCCGGACGACCGGGAGGCGATCCGCGCGCTCAGCGCAGCGATCCGCCGTGCGCTCGAAGGGATCGCCATCCCTGACGATCTGGCGGCGGCGATCACCCGCCCGCTCGCCCGGCTCGGTGAGCAAGCTGCCTATGCCGTGCGATCCAGCGCGACGGCGGAGGACTTGCCGACGGCTTTCTTCGCGGGCCAGCAGGACACGTACCTCAACGTCGTAGGACCGACGGCGATCCTCCAGCACGTCAGCCGGTGCTGGGCGGCACCGGGCGGGTCTTACCAGACATCCCGTCATCGAGCGGCCCGGCGGCGGCTCTCGGCGCCGCTGCTGTGCCGGTGGAGGTTCACCTGTGAGACAGCTCGGGCGGCGTCCGTCGGCGCCCTTGGACATGGTCGGCGGCCTGGCAGCTACGAGGAGTTGGCAGCAGGAGGTAGGCCGCGTTCAGGCACTCGCGAACGCCCGGTGATCGCGCTGGGGATCCGAAGCCAAGGTGCGAGCGGCGAAGCTCGTCCATGAACCCTTGCCAGAGCGCGGGGCCGCCTCGTTCGAGCAGCTCGGCGCGAACGCGCAGCGCGCGGCTCGTGGGCCGGTGGCGAAGTCCCCAGCTGCCGAGCTGCGCGAACACGGGTACGAGTTGGATCGCGGGTTCGGTCAGACTGTAGGGCGCCCGCTGGCCGGCTCGCGTGTCCTCACGGGTGAGCAATCCGAACTCGACGAGTCGCTTGAGTCGGTCGGACTACCGCCGGGTACTACCGTCTCGACAAGCGGTTGCAAATCACAAGCGGAAGGAGCCCCGTGCTGAGGCAGGTCGCGGAGGGTGTGCTGATCCACCAGAGCGAGTTCTGCCAGAGCAACGCCGTTGTCGTGCACGGCGGGGCCGGCGTGTTGCTCATCGACCCCGGGGTGCACGGCTACGAAATGGCCGCCCTCGCCAACGACCTGTCCGATTCGGGCCAGCCCGTTATGCAAGGTTCTCGACGCATCCGCATTGGGACAACCTCCTCTGGCGCGCCCGGCTCGGCGTGGCGCCCCGGTACGGCACGGCGCGCTGCGCGGCCACTGTCGGAGTTCTGCTGTCGGACGCGCGCGGGAAGGCCCGCATCGCCGAGCAGCTGATACCGCCGGACATCGCCGAGCAGGTACCGCTGGACCTGCTCGGCCCATTACCGGCCTGCCCGCCGAAACTGCGCGGATTCCCTGGGATGGCCCTCAAGTCCGGATCATCGAGCATCAAGCGCACGCCCCGGGCCATGCGGCGCTGTTGATCGAGGAACGCGGGGTTCTCATCGCCGGCGACATGCTTTCTGATGTCCTGATTCCGATGCTCGACCTGAACGACACCGCTGACCCGATCGAGGACTACCTCGCCGCGCTGCGGCTGCTCGAGGGCGCGGCAGGCGACGCCGATGTCCTCGTCCCCGGCCACAGGTCCATCGGCGGAGCTGATCAGGTACACGCGCGGATCGACCAGGATCGCGCGTACGTGCATGCCCTGCGTGACGCCGGTGTTCCCGGCGACCCGTGGGTCGACCCATCGGCCACGTTCGGCAAGGACTGGCTGCCTGGCGTGCACGAACGGCAACTCCAGCGCCTCGCCCGAAAAAGAGAGCGCGACGGGACGCCTGGCTAGCGATCCGCTTGCGACACAAGACGACCCTGCCGAATTCTTGACTCAAGACTTCCGCAGGGCAGTGTCCCAAGAAACCGGTCGCTCTCTGTGATTGGCCGCGGCGCCCTCCTCATGGGCTGCTAGCGGGATCCTGGCAGCCGCTCACGTCACACGCCGTTGACGCAGGCGAGGACCGGCGCAAGATCGAGCAGCCGCGAAGAGCGAGATGCTCACGGAGCCTTGCCGAAGCGTCTTCATGCAGTTCAGCCGCTGGATCGTCATATAGCGCGGTGGCTAACAACGGACGCACTTTGGACGCAGACGGCGAGAGTACAGCCGCGCACAACCTCGACGGGCCTCTACATCCGCAACGTCCTGACGTGCCGATATGCAACCTGGCTCGACGAGGAGCTACTAGCCTCTACGGCCTATAGGGGACTCATAATCTGCCGGTCGTGGGTTCGAGCCCCACCCGCCCCACCTCGAGGTCTTCACGTTTCGGCGGGGTGGCTGTTCACGTTTGGGCCCTGCCGTGCCGCCGTGACCGCCGCAGGCCAGGACCAGGGACCAGGGAAGATGCATC
>Ga0335074_10004007_pt1 | contig 20286 bp, 24 predicted proteins | sample Lox_Sample_23_FD_206715 | JGI IMG/M metagenome (GOLD analysis project Ga0335074, IMG submission 206715) | Soil microbial communities from Loxahatchee National Wildlife Refuge, Florida, United States - Lox_Sample_2.3 | ecosystem: Environmental > Terrestrial > Soil > Wetlands | place: USA... | reverse complement strand
CAAACTGCTGCTGGATCGTGAAAGCTACGCCTACACCGCGCTTTGGGAGTCTTTACCACTGAGTCAGCGACGGTTCCTGAGCAGCCTGGCTTCCTCGCCCAAAGGAGTGAAGCCGTTCTCAGGAGAATTCTTGCAGCACCATCGCCTTGGATCGGCATCAACTGCGCAACGAGCTGCTGAAGGCCTACTGCAGCGGGATCTGATCGATCGGGACAACGGCTCGTTCTTAATCAGCGATCGTTTCTTTCGAATTTGGATTCAGCAATCGCAGAACTAAGCGCTGGCAATCGCGGACTGAACGGTCATCCGTAGCAAAAATCCCGCCTCTCAATCCCTAGCCAGGATTCACTTGCTGGGGACCTTTCTATTTCTACCTGATCTGCTCACCCTGCCGCGTCCCCGCCCGAACAGATGAAAGAACCAAGTCCTTTAGTCCAGAGTCTCTCGCGCCGCACCGGCATTGCAGCCGAGAAGCCCAATCAATAACGAGTTCACGCTTTTCCACCCGGCAGCATTCAAAAGCACTCAACACAATGGAAGGAGGCACGTTCCCATGGCAAATGGTGAAACGGCGGCATCGACTTCGGTACTCGACGTTAAGAAGCTTCTCGCGGAGCTTGAAGTTCCGTTTCCACCGGATCAGGTCCGGTGGCGAGTCACGAATACCAGCAACGACAAAAAACGCGGTCAAATCGTACCCTACGCCGATCCGCGCGCTTACACCGACCGGCTGAATGCGCTCTTCTCTCCCCGGGGCTGGACGCGGGAGTACAAGATCGAAACGATGAATAACATCACTCGGACGAAGAAGGGCGAGAGCATCGTCTCGGGCAAGGTGCTGGTCACCTGCACTGTCACCATCATCGGTCTGTGGTGCCACTCCGGAACCGGTGAAGAGTGGGCCGACGATGACAACGGCATGACTTCAGCAGACGCGCAGGCCTTCAAACGGGCGTGTTCGTGCTTCGGTCTGGGCCGCTACTTCTACGATTTTCCCGCAATGTGGGTCGATCTTGACCAAAACCGCCAGCCGGCGAGAGCACCGATCTTGTCCGCATGGGCTCTTCCTGAGAACTGGCGTAAAGGGATGCGGCCCTCAAACAGGAATGGCAACGGAAAGGCAGACGCAGGATTCCAAGTGGGGCCGGCTCGCCCAACTTCCCCCACAAATGGCAACAGCAGCAACGGGCAAAGCCAGACCGAGAAGGCTAACGGCTCATCTGCCGCTGCTCAAGCCGACGACCTCGATGAGCGCATTCTGTGTATGGAAAGGGCTGTTGGCACGACCTTTTATCGCAGCATCCTCCGCGATTACGGCCGCGTAAACCAGCCAAAGCTGATTCGCGACGCCAGCATCAAGCGGAAAGTCCTCCAGATGCTGGAGTCGGTTGCACGGGGAATCAATCGTCTGGAAGCCGTCACAAAGCGGCTCGATCCGAAGACTGTTGAGGCATTGCTTGCTAAACTCCAAGCCCCTCCTCTCGGTGAGATTTCGGACCTCAAGACCCTGCAACACATTGTGTTTGGTCTCGAAGAACTCGCCGGTCCCAATCAACACCACGCAGCATAACCATTGCCTCTCTAACTGCTCGAACAAATCAACCTTTATTGCTCAGGATTTACACCCCTCGAAAGGGATGTCCGATGGAAGATGAACAACCTAACCAAGAAGAATCACTCGATCCAACACAGGTTTTGGCAAAAGCTGCGATTCTCGCGGAATGCGAGAAGTTGGCGGCCGCCGGCGTCACGTTTGTAGCAGTGCACTTTGACGGCTACGGGGACTCCGGCGTCACAGAAGAGGTCCAATGCTTCGACTGCGACGAATACACCCACGACGACAGCCAGCCGATCAAGCGCGATGTTTCGCATCTGCAACAGCATTTCGAGGCGCTGGTTCCCCTCGGCTACGAAAATGACTGCGGTGGTTTTGGGGACGTAGTGCTGGATGTGCAAGGCCGGAGGATCTCGGTCGAGCGAAACGACAGGTTTGAGGATTATTCAACCACCACATACGAGGTCTAATGACCATGGCTCATCCAATAAAGCACGCGGAGAGCAGCGCCAGGAAGTTCGGTGGGAAGGCCGAGGACTATCTTGCGATTCACAACTGGTTCGATGAATCGAAAGCATTTCTCTCTGACTTTCGTCACCGAGCGCTGCGGCATCACGCTGAGGGAATTTTCCTGTGCGAAAGGTGTTTGGCACGGCCATCACAAATAGCGACGGAAATCCAGTTCCGGTGCGCTATGTGGGGGAACAGCACGTCAAGGAAGACCTGGGTCGCATTCCTACGGCACAGGACTGGCTCATGCAGATCAAGCCACAACGTTGGATGTATGGCCAACGTTTAGATGAGGAGCTGTGTATCGCTGATTAAGACTGGCAGTCCCTGAGAGACATGGTCTCCTTTTGGGGCGACAGAACCGCCGGCGCGTTGCATAGGTTCTCGTATCTAAGCTCGGGAGACATCGTTCACCACGACCTGCCCGGCGCCGACCAGATGAGACGGCTTGGTCATGAGCGGCACAAGCAGACGCTGAATATCTGGTTCGAGTGCTTCCCGCGCAGCATGGGCGGTCGACTCGGACTCCCATAAGATAACGATCAACATGTGCCCTCCTCCCAAATCCACGACGATGTTGCCGCGATAGCCAGGCTGGGCAGCATGGATCGACTGAAACTCCTTCATCTCCTTGTCCGCTCGTGACAATTTTCCGGAATCATAGAAATTCTCCCGGACCACCGAATACATAACAGTCCCCTTTCTCTCTCACCAAGGGATGCGGCCGCACACTTGAAAGATGGCGTTAAGGAGCACTCCGGCCCGAACCTTTTTTCACAAGAAATCACAGCACACAGTGGAGAAAAATGAGAAACGCTGCCCGCATCAAACTCGGTTACTATCCGTTGCCGGTCGAAGAGGCCTGCAAGATTCGGTCGCTACTGGTGCCCTCAGCGCCCTACTCGGCGATCGATCCGTGCGTTGGCGATGGCACAGCTCTGGTCGAGATCACTTGGAACACAGGCGCTCATCTGGCCGGCATCGAACTCGATGCGGACCGAGCAGCCGCGTCCACCCAGAATGGCATCGCCACAGTCCACGGCAGTGCGTTTGAGTGCCGAGTATTGGCGGAAACATGCTCCCTTCTGTACCTGAATCCACCTTACGACACCGAAGTTGGACCACACAGTAACAAGAGGATGGAATTAGTGTTCCTGGAACACTGCTATCGCTGGGTGGCCAGCGAGGGCGTGCTGGTGTTCGTTGTCCCAGCTCCCGCCGTCGGCACGTGCGCGCGTTTACTAGCGAGCCAGTTTGACCGGCTCAGCGTCTTTCGACTCGAACATCCGGAGTCCGTCCGCTTCAATCAGGTCGTGGTGTTTGGCAGACGAAAGAAATCTCATCTGCGTGGCGATCCCAAAGGAGCGGATGAATTGCTCAGGATCGCGTACAAGCCACATCTCCTTCCGGTTCTTAACCAAGAGGTTGTCGAGCGCTACGCCATTCCACCATCATCGCCCGCGACGATCACTTACACGGGATTGCCACTGGATGTGATCGAGGATGCAGTTCAGCGGTCTGTGGCAATGCAAAACGCCCGCGGTGTTCTGGTCCGCAAGCAGCAAAAGATGAGCGGCCAGCCAGTGACGCCGCTGCATAAAGGCCACGTTGGACTGCTGGCCTGCAGTGGAATGTTGAATGGCTTCTTTGGGGAAGGCGAAACGCGGCACATCGCACACTGGCGATCAGTCAAGCACGTCGATGAGTTCAATGAGGAAGGCGAAACGGAGGGCGAGACCATCATTCGCAAACGCGAACGGTTCAGCCACGAACTGACCCTCGCCTACGAAAATGGCCAGATCGTCGAATTGAAGGAGACCAAGGAGGCCAAGCCGGGAGATGAAGAACGCCCATGAACGTTTCGGCAAACTCGCCTATCAGCGACGCACGGAAAAGACGGCCACTAACATCCGCGTTTTCCTGGATGCGTTTGTGGGAGAAGAGCGAGGCAGAGCCCATTTGGTTTCGGTAGTTGGTGGTGACGTGGAGATCGGCGCCCTGGCTGCAGCCTTCGCGAATGGAGACCCATTCACGGTGATAGACCCTTGCGGAGCTGAGAGTATCGTCTCGCTGGGCGAAAAGCCGTTATGCTTCCGGGGATCGATCATGGTTCCCGGACGTAAGCGACCCCTGAGGCATCTTGTGAGTTGCTCTCAGGAGTTGGCGGATACCACCTCGGACGGGAAACTCCTCCTGATCAGCGACGACAATTCGTTCATCTGGTCCTCGCTGGTGAGCCACTATGGCTTACCCGCCACGCCGGAATGGGGCCCGTGGATGATTTCGCAGTTGCAACAGCAGAAGCGCATACAGGCTCTTCCCGGGTTTGGATACGTGGGTGTAGTGGTTAAAGCTACACGGAAGCACCTTCTGGCGCTACTCGCAAGAGGCCTAAGAAATCGCCAACTCCGTTTTCCAGCCCAGAACGGCCCAGTCGAGTGGCCTCCCATCCAGCTCGCTAAGAAAGTCGCGTAATTCCCGCACTCGCCACAAGCTCCGGGGCATCGGCACAAGTTGTATGCCATGAGCACAACCCCACCTGAGAATCTCGACCGATAAATAGAGAAAAACGATGAACGCCTTGGATCGCGTGCTCGCGGATCCTATTGAGGCGGACCGCGATTGCGCATACGTCACAATCAAGCGAGAGCCCCTTGAGGAACTGATCGACGATTGGGCAGGACGCGGTGATCGCCTGGCTCAGTCTTGTGTCCTGCTGACGCGGGCACGGATTGAACTTGCCCAGGCATTATGTCGGCGCCGAGACGAACAAGTACCTCCGAGTGCCCGGAGCCGTTCCCTCGAGTCTACGATTGGCGCCCTGAACATGACCTTGACCGATCCTCTCGGCCAATGCCCATCACCGCCATGTTGTCAGATGTGAGCTTGCTTCGCGGCTCAAGCAGGTGCTGCGCTGCTCGCTCTCCGAGATTGGCCTGCAGATAACAGATGCCGGTATCGAACGCAGAAGCGAACTCGCCGAACGGTTCGAGTCGGAACGCCATACGGTGCGAATTGTCATGAGTACCGTGGACAGCTCTGAAGCGACTTAGTTGTTTTGAGGCAGAAAGCATCAAAGCAACAGGCTTTCCGCCTTTGTCGCCTCTGGCCTAAGGCGTGCTGCGACTGCGCAACAGCTATTTTCTGGTCCACACCGAATTGTTGTTCCAATTAATCCTGTTGCCACCAGAAACGATTGTGCCTTCCCAAGTGTTAGCCTTCCATTGCATCACGAAAGTCGACGGTCCGGTAAAATATCCGGTCGCCGGCCCTGATGCGCCGCTGCAGCTTAGCGTTCCCGCACTCTGGGAAATAAGGTAAGTGCCTCCATTCCCGTTGCTAAGCCACTCCCCAGCTATATTCGGCCACTGCTTCAATTTGAATGCGTTCGGTTTCCCTGTGTCACCGCCACACCCGGCATCAAACACCCGATCAAACTTCTCTTCGTTAAACTTAAGCAAAGGAGAGCCAAAACAGTATGTGGCGTCATCCGGGAAGTTGGGTAGCGACGCACCGGGCATAGTGCTTCCCCCATAATGGGACAGGGCTATAGCGTTTAGCGTTCCTGGATTTGGGCAGTACCTATCGCTAAATCGACGTAATATTACGTCGGTTGCTGTGAATTCTTTATCTAAGGGTTTTCCGTCAGCATCGACACAGCTAATCCTCACGAGATTTAAGCCCGCGTAGTCGCGCACAATCCACGCACTACCAGAGCCGGTAGTGCGTGGTACTCCGTTGCAGGTGCCGGTCTTGGTTTCGGCAATAATATATTCTTCGCTACCAAGGACCATATCTGTGGTGTTGCAAACGAGCCGCAACTTCGATTCAATTCCCAAGTTACTCTTCTGTTTCTCACACTCCCCGGGAGCTCTCCAAACGTAACCATTCGGAGTGCCGTCTTTTCGTTCTGGGCATTTTGGCGAATATACCTTCTCGCAGATAACTAGCTCCATCACGCTCGCGAACGCCGAAACAGATCTGGTATTTTGACAGGTCGTTAGGCCGTCTTCTGCATGAGCGGTATCCCAAGCATTCTTGCTTTCCGGTGGCTCACATTGCGGACTCTCGAATTCTGCGACTATAACCCTGTCGGGCGGCAGGGGGTCTCCTTTACAGATCCCAATGGTACTCGTCTGTGTTTCTTGCGCAGATAATGAGCCAACAAGACATAACGACGCAAGCAGTGCAACAATCAGCCTCATATCACTCTGAGTGCGGAAATCTCCGCGAAACCTCCGGATAACGACCGCGAGATTCGGCTTCCATCCACAGAGAGCGGGACGGTTGGGACGGCGCAAAGTGGCGAAGTCGCGATAGACCCCTGACGCTTGAGCCGCGTAGTTTATTAAGACTGTGAATGCATTCCCTACATCTCTGGAGTATATTGACCCGACTATCGCTTGTTCCATGAGGATCCGTTGTTCCACTGGATTAGACTCCCATCAGAAGAGACCGCGCCTTGTACTGCTTCTTTAGGCCAATACATAATGATCGTTGACGGTCCTGTGAACTTGCCCGAGGCAGACGAGTGCCCGCTGCAGGTTAGATTCTCTCCGCTTTGGGAAATAACGTAGATACCCTGATTTGCAGGGCTAAACCATTGCCCTCCAATGTCTGGGTGTCTCGCTTTGGCTGCTTCTGCCTCCTTTTGTATTCTCTGCTCCTCGGAGATACGCCGCGCTTCTTCCGCTCTGCGAGCAGCTTCGTTATCTTCCACTTGTCGTTCGTAAGCTGTTTTTAGCGCTTGCACATAGTCTGCTGGTAAGGGGTGGAGCACTCGATTTACGGTTGGCAGTCCTATCGCCTTGGCCACATCTGCTATGAAGGTGACGCAACTGCTGTCTATCAAGGCGTATTCGTGTTCGTTCCAACGGGTTACGACGTCAAATATCGCTTTCTTTTGGATATCGCTGATTGGGATCTCGAATGAAACATTAACATGTGCAAGTCGAGTGGGATTTCTTCTAAACTCGCTATTTAGCGCGCCAGGAAAGCCCACAATCATCTTTAGCTGTTGTAGGGCTGTTGGTTCTACTCCATGTTTGACTTCATCGTCAGTAGGACTTAGTCCTCCCGTTGTCGGGTTTTGTCTACTTGGTGCTGGACGTTGACCCTTAACCACGATCCTTGGGTAGAACCCGAACGCATCCTCCTTAATACCGGTACGGGTCGGGACCGATATGATCATGAAGGCGTGACCGACCTTGCTCGTATTACCCTGTTGGTCCTGCACCCCGGCCGCTGATGCGAGAATTTGCAACGTAGTTTGGGGCACAGCTGGCTTGGAACTCGTCGCCATCTGGACCGCCGGAATCATCGAGCCATCTGTGGAGGAGCCTTCGTTCAGGAGCGAGGCTTTGGTGATGTTGGAGAAAGAAGGGAAGGCGGAGGCCGAGTAACAAAGACCTATTAGCAGAAGGAGGGCATGGAAAACTCTCCGTCTAGTCTGGTCCGGTCGTGAAGCTTGCCTGGCCTGTCCACTCTGCATGACCTTGCTCGTGTCCTAATTGGAGAACTCTATCACGACCCAAGTGGCTGTCCGTGCCGGGACTGCACTTTAAACTTCTGCCAAAGACAGTCCCCCAGGAACGAAGGGCCTCGATTTTGTAGGCAAGTCAAGGGGACTCCCAAAATCGTTGCAATTCCTTTGAATTCGTTTGCCACAAGATATCACGCGATCTATGACCGGACAAATTCATGCAGAATCTCGACACAATCCATGACTACTTGAGGTGCCACGCGAACGAAATCGGAGATCGAATACTCTCGTCCTACCCATCACTGTCCTGCGCTACTGAAGCCCTTCCTCCACTGCTCTCCCGAATGATACGCGCTCCATATCCAGCCCAGACGCTGGCGATTATGGGCGTGACAAAGCGTTGGCAGCTGGCTCGTAACGCTAATGTTGTGGCGGAGTGTGGTGCGGGAAAGACGCTCATCGCGCTGGGAAGCATGTTGGTGCATAGCGCCGGAAGACCGTTTTCGGGCTTGGTCATGGCGCCACCGCACCTGGTCGAAAAATGGGCGCGCGAAACGTTCTTGACCTTGCCTCAGGTGCGAGTGTTTCTGATCGATGACATGCGCAATGGCGGGAATCCTCGGGAGCCGCACGGCGTTAACGAAGCCCGTCTGCGGCGAGGTGACATCGTCCGGGAAGGCTTGCACAGCTCGCTGACGGAGCTGCGTAGATTGGGACGCAAAGGTTGGCACAGGTTGTGCCCTCAAGCCGCGATCTTCTGCATTGGTCGGGAAAAGGCAAAGCTCTCGTACTTTTGGAAGCACTGCTATGGAAGGAGCCGTTCGGGAAGATATCTTGGAGCGCTCACTAACCCGGATACTGGACGCCCAGTTGAGACAGACGGTGTACGTCTGACCGTGACCGACTTCGACAAGAAGCGGCTGCACGAGATGGTTGAACAGCAGAAGGGCGGTTCCGCCAAGTACTGCCCGATGTGGCAGGCCGACGGCAGCAAGATCGTCCGCATGGCGCCGGCAGAGTACATGGGTCGCTATATGCCGGAGTGGTTTGACTATGCCATCGCAGATGAAATCCATCAATTGGCCGGCGATACAGCCCAGGGCAACGCGCTTGGAGTGCTGAACAGAACCGCTCGGCGATTCCTGGGACTTACCGGGACCCTGTTGTCGGGATATGCCGACGACCTGTTCAACACGCTGTTTCGTACCGACGCAAAGCGCATGACCACTGACGGCTACGAATGGGGCTCGGCCGGACGCGAGCGCTTCACCCGCGACTACGGAGTAATCGAGACCATCGAGCGCATCACGGTCGAGGACAACGCCTGCTCCAAGAAGACAAAGAAGACGGTCACGATCAAACGCAAACCGGGTGCGTCGCCGCTGTTATTCGGCAAATACCTGATGGACCACTGTGCGTTTATTGGACTCGAGGACATTTCTGACGGACTGCCCAGCTATCGAGAAGAAGTAGTGCCGGTTGCAATGCAGGATCCGCTCCGATCGGCTTACGAGGAACTGGAAGAAGAGATCAGGGCCTGCCTGAAAGAGCACCGGGGCAACAGCAGCGTGGTGAGCACGATGTTGAATACGCTGTTGGCATGGCCAGATCATCCGTATGGGTTCGGGACGCTGTACGGGTCAGAGTTCAATCCCGAAACCAAGTGCCGCGAGAGCTTTGTTATTGCCGAAACCGTAGATCTGGACCGAGGCGGGATTTATGCGAAAGAGAAGGCGCTCATCGAAGAGGTCAAAGCCCAACTCGCACGTGGCCGCAAATGCCAGGTGTTCGCGGTCTACACTAACAAGCATGACGTGATCGAACGATTGGAGGGGCTTTTTCGCAACGAGGGTATTCGCACAGGAGTCGTACGAGCCTGTGTTCCTACTCATAAGCGCGAGGCGTGGTATAGGGAGCAATTGCGGCGTGGGATTGATGTCGCGATCTGCCATCCCAAGATCGTCGAGACCGGACTGGACCTCCTGGACTTTCCGACCATCCTGTTCCATGAGACGGGGTACTCACTGCACACGTTGCGGCAGTCCAGCCGGCGGTCGTGGCGCATCGGCCAGAGGCGGCCGGTGGAGGTGAAGTTCTTTGCCTACAGCGGAACGATGCAGGAGATCTGCCTGCGTTTGATGGGCAAGAAACTCCTGGTCGCTCTAGCTATGGAGGGCAAGTTCGCCTCTGAGGGGCTGCAGGCGATCGACGGCGATGACGACATGCTTACCGCGATGGCGCGAGAGTTGGTCGAGAATAAGGGAATCGGTGAATCTGCCGATTCCGTCTGGAAGAGCTTGCAACAGGTAGTGCCACCCTCGCTAACCAGCGAAGGAGAAACACAAGTTGGCCCATCCGTAGGCGGGGAAACGATTCTGGGAGACGGCCAATTGATAGATCCCGCATCCGAGAAGCTAGGGAACTCTTTACCCACACTTCCCGTTGCGAGCCGGCAGTTGTCGCTGTTCTAGATACCGGGCTGGGTGGCATCGGCACAAGAACAGCGGCGTTGATCTCATCCCTCCAACGAAAAGCCGCTTTCCTGTGACGTTGGAAAGGCGCTGAATGTCATAAACCGTTTAGAATGGGCACGGATCAGAGAAATGGCCAGGACGAGAGCGAATTCCAAACCCAAGTTTAAGCCATCACCTCCTCCCGAATGGCTCTTGGAGCTCAGTGAGAAGGTGCGGTATACCGGTAACCCGGCTCACAAGTTGATTCCGGGAAACTTTGGCCTGACACCACCATCCTCGCCACGACCTGACAAAACCCTATGTGATGGCGCCGACATTTTTCAAATAGAAGAGGCTCAAGAGCTGCTCAGGGAGGCATTCAGGCGCGGCCTAGTGAGCGACCAGGAGCGGAATGGCTACCCCCAAAAGGTCTGGGCTGTCAGTGCGAACGGAGTTCCTTTGGAAGCGCAGCTTGAGAATCAAGAGCTCGGAACGTATCACGGCTATCCCTTACAGAAAGAAAGCGTGTCGTGGTATGCAGTACTTGAGCGTTGGAACAGCCAAGGTTGAGAAATGACCGAATCGGTGCTCGAAATCTCGGTTGAGACATGGCTTGCCGAAGACTTCGGTCCCGTTGAAGAACAGGTGACGGTTGCCGAACTCGGAATCACAGTGGGATCCTACTGCGCAACAAAAGTTGAAGATCTCCGGGCTCATTCCGTTCGCAATACCGTTCGTGTATCTGCAATGTTGCTGGCGACTTGGCTGCTGGACAACTATTGGCGTCTTCGCTGGGAGCCGGTTCGGGATCTGAAAGCCAAAACCGGTACGTGGTTTGATTGGCAACTGTCTCACTCTCTTCCATCGATCGGAGGAGGTTACGTCTGGCCTCCTCTAACGATCTCCAGCGACGGGGAGAACCTGTGGCTGGCTAGCACGCCGTCAAGCGAAGAAGAACCCAGCAATATCGCGCCAGTCCGATATCTAAACTCGTTCTCGATGTTTGTCGCGGCAGCGGAGTTTGAGAACGCAATAGCAAAATTCATCGATACCGTGATCGCGAGGTTAGACTCCAGGGGCCACACCGATACCGTTCTTCATAAGCTGTGGAAGGACACTCTACACGAGCGCAAACAGACCAAGCTTGGTTTGGCGCGCAGACTCGAAGCGCTTCTTGGGCTTGACCCCGATGAAGAATCATCGTTGATTTCGGAACTGACAAAGCATTGGGAACCACGTGTTGGCAGAGAGGCGCTGAGCGAAATCGCAGCTGCAAGCGCTCCTACGAAAATACGCCAAGTTCTCGATGCCACCGAAAAGGCAGCGACGTCGCAGAAGACCTTCGCCGACCTTTCCAGCCTCGCCTCGGTGAGGGCATCGCTGCAGCAGTCGTGGTTTTTTGGCCCGCAAGCACCATGGCTGTCCGCACGGGAAGCAGCTTACAAACTTAGAGAGCTCTGGGGACTTGGATCTGGCGTGCTAACAACCGCAGACATAGCTGCACATCTAAGCATTCCAGTACATCTTCTCAACGAAGTGAATCAGGATCTTCCCTTTGCAGTTGGCGTCCAAGGTCCGCAGGAGTACAAGCTGTCGTTCGTCCTAAATCGTCATCGAGAGCAGAGTCGAAGATTTGATATCGCTCGTTTGTTAGGCGATCAGTTGGCGGTCGAGGCCAAGGATGTATGGCGTCCGGCAACCAAGAGCTTTACTGTGAGACAAAAGTTTCAAAGGGCCTTTGCCGCTGAGCTTTTGTGTCCCTCAGAGGAGTTGGTCAAGAACCTTCCATCGCCTCTAGATCTCGAAACAGTCGACGACATCGTTGAAGGGGTCGCAGACAAGTACCAAGTCTCCGAGCGGCTTGTTCTAAGCCATCTGGTGAACCGGGGTCTTGCGCCGGAGTTCCTGTTGGATGAGGCCAACTCGAGTTTACTCAACGGGGTGCTCCAGCGTCGTCTTCTGCAATCAGATTAGACCTATCATTCCCGGACTCCGGCGAGGCCGCAGGACCGAACATCGGCTAAGCGCGCGTTGCTGAACAGCGCGACGGTGCTGAATGCCTGCATAAGACCCCAGAACCACCAGCTTCACAGTTGTCCCACCGTTTCTACGTTATCTCAAGCCCGGCTGGGCGGGCGAATACCACCGGCTTTACATCGCTTCGGCGATCCTTCCGACTCTTCACAATCCTCGAAAAAATCATTCATAAGGAGTGCCCATGATCCCCGAAGCTGACAAGAAAATACTAGGGTCGCTATCACGAGCGGCACGCGGAGGAACGTTAGACCCAGAACGACTGGCTCATCGCGCCTATGAAATGGGTTCAGCAAACTGCCATGAGGCAGTCGGCAACTCACTTGCGATGCCAGAAACGCTCAACCTCAACGATCTGGAAAAAGTGGCACTGGAGAAGGCTCTCCAACTGACCGGAGGCAGTATTATTGCTGCCGCGCAACTGCTCGGCATCGGCAAAACCACTGCATATCGAAAGGTGAAGGAATACGGACTCGCGACTGGCACCGGTATCGCTTTCTGCCCGAACTGCGGCCGCAGAATTCCGCGTCTCAGCCCAAGGATCAGCCCAGAGTTGTCATGATCCTCAATTCGGAGCTCAAGGCTGTGCAACGGCGACATGACTTCCGTCCATCCTGAGTTGTCGGAACAGCGCTATCCAACGAAAGAGCAGTTCCTGCAATTGAAACTCCATGTTTACTGTGCCCTGTTGCAGGTGAAAGAATCAACAGTCCAAGGCTTACCGTTCCAAGAAGACTCGACTCCGCTGGGGAATAAAGCGAGAATCTGATCGCTTATCTTGCCCGCCCCTTCATACTTCTTATACGTGGTCTGGATCGACTGGACGATGATCTCTGCTGAACCACCGCAGATTGTGGGGTTGCCGGCGGAATCGTGAACTTCACTTGAGAACAAGATTGCCCGATACGGAGCGTAGAGGTACGCATCGAGGGAAAAGAAGCCGTATTTGCCAGGGGGCAATTGTTCAAACTTTCGCCAGCCGAGAGTCATCTGGAACGCAAGCATGTCAGATGAGGCTCTCTTTAATATTTGGGTATATTGATCCTTCTGTGTCCCGTATTTCGTTTTCAAGTAATCAGTAAATGCGCGCACGTATCGCATTCCACAGCGATCGGCAACGACCTCATCCGGAGACGGGGAGTGCTTCGCAAACATCGACCCGGAAAGATCGTCTCTAACAATTGCGGAAAATAAACCCGATTCTTCGACGAACGACTTCGAGGCGATCGGGCAATTCTCATCATGCGCATGAGAAAGCTCGTGGCCCAGAATGGCTGCCAGGTTGTATTCAACAAGCTGCTCCAGCAACAGCTCTGGCGACGAATTCCCGGCAGAGTTGCTCATACGCAGCCTATCCGCGCCTGCGTCCGTTTCAACCCCATCAGCATAACGAAACGCATGGCCCACATACTCCCGGTCGGCTCTCCAAAAGCTCTCATAGTTTGTCGGACTGAGGGTTTGGTAACGATGGGCAATCCAGGCGGCCGCCTGAACAATCCTTTCGATACCCGAGAGCCGACACATTAGACCACCGGGCACACCGAAGCAGGTCGCGTCAGGCATTTTTTCGGAGCACTTTTCGCTGCGGATGCCGATGGTTCTAGTCGTTCCATCAAGACTTACCACTCGACCGACTGCTGTTAGCAGGGTCCGCTCGTGCCCTAGGGCCTGTTCAGCATCATTGTTCCAACACAGCAGAACACCGACATCAGGTGTTGGTCTGCGCGGAGTGGGCTGCGCAAACAGAGGCGCGGAGAACAATACTGCCAGTATTAACGATAAGCAACTCGTTCTCATTTGTTGTCGCTTTTGGCTGCGGAGACGATTAAGCCTTCTAGAACAGCATCGCAAGTGTTCACATGGCTTCCGATGGCAGAGGAAAGATCAGTGACAGTCTCGCCTGGCAGACGGGACAAAGTAGATAGCCTCTGTAGACTGTCTCGGCACGAGTGCACGGCGTCAACGTCGATGCGAACCTCTGACTTGGCTGGCCTCGTAATAAGCGCGAGCGTCACACTTACAACTGCTGTGAGGATGGCCGATCCGATCGAGAACCAGAGCGTCCGGCCCCGCCAAAGGTCCTCAGTCCTCGCCTTAGCGCGATCCAACTCGAGTCGCGCAGCTTCGACACTACTACTGGGGTCGTCAACCTCAACTTGGGCAAGTAGCCCCTTGGAAGGTGTTTCCAAGCTACAGATAATCTCACCGTTGTTTTGTGTAAATGAAAGTGTTCCGCCATTCGCGACTGGCCTTACCTCTACGATCCGAAAACCTGGCCAGGTGGAAAGTGCGGTTGACCAACGGTCTGTGGTTCCAGCGATTGGATCCAACTGAACTGTCACCCGCCGTTTTTCTGCCATCTACTTGCCCTCGCAAAGAAGTGCACTAGTGAGGTTGTCCTGAAACTTCTCGATATCGTAATTCTTAAGCAGCTTCGTAATTGCAGACGGCTCATACTGAGTGCCGTCGAGGGAATAATAGAAGACCGTGACGCGAGCCCTCTCCTGCTGCAACTTGACCAGATAAGTTACTTCGAAGAATCCCTCTAGACCACCCTGAGTCATGTGCATTAGGAGATCACCTGGTTCGTCGTCGACCTTTATCACGGAGAGCTTGTATTTGCGAGCCCACACATCTGCTGCGGACCTGATCTGAGCCGTGCAATCGACTAACTTCGGTGCCAGCTTTCGCGAAAAATAGTTTGAAGCATCCATGCCACCGCCGACGCCTGGATCGTCTGGGTCTTTGGGGGCATCAATGTCGGTCACGGCTTCGACGCTCGTCAATGGTATTTTCGTCGATTTTTTCTGATTCTGCCCTCCCGCAGAACCCGCGGGTATCACCATCAGGAGCACGAGAAGAGACGCGAACGCACGAAGTGATGGCGAGTTTTGATGACGCGACATCGGGAAGAACTCCTTCTAGTCACTGACTGATGTGATTTTGTTTGCTGTCGCATTTAGCCACGGAACCGAATTGAGGTCAAGCACTGCTCTGATCGGATCAACAACATGATCATTCCCCCGCTATTCCATGAACTTATATACGCTTCGCGACGTGAGCCTAAGGACTTGGTATGAGCAACTCAGCCCAGGGGTTTGATTGCCTGGATTATCCAGCGGGAACGGCGATCCAGAAAGATCGCAAGAATTGTCAGAGACATCGCCGTTATGTCTTCACCGACCAGATCGATCAATTCATCCGAGAGATCTATCTCAGTGATCGGGCTACGAGGAAGCTGCCAGGCATCCAACTGCTGGCCAAGAAGATCGGCATGCCGCATTGGGCGTTGAAGAAGCGCGCTAGGGAGTTGGGCCTCGCCCGAACCAAGGAACTGCCCTGGAGCGAGGCAGAGCTAGCGATTCTGTCGCGGTATGCGTGGATGAGCGATGAGCGCCTCCGGCTGAAGCTGAAGGCAGCGGGATACGCGCGCACCGCGACTGGGATCCATCTGAAGCTGAAGCGCATGCGGTTCAAACATGACGGGAGCTTCTATTCCGCCAACAGCCTCGCCCAGGCGCTGGGGATCGACCCTCATGCCGTGACACGGTGGATCAATAGCGGGCACTTGAAAGCCAAGCTCCGAGGCACGGCACGCGGTCCCCTCCAAAACGGCGACACCTACGTCATCCAAGAAAAGGATGTCCGCCAGTTCATTCTCGAACACCCCACGGACGTTGATCTCCGCAAAGTGGACCAACTCTGGTTCCTCGATCTGATCACCAAAGGCTTAGTGCGCGCCGCCTAAAACCCGGCAATTTGTATGTTGCTCGACTGCATTAAGGAAAACCTGTCTTTGTGCGGTCGGGCGCCGAGCCGTCGGAAGCGGCACAACCCCACTCGGGAGAGCGGCGGGCGAAATGTCATGGTCTGTTGGCTCTCCCGATTCATTTCCAAGGAGGAATTACATGCAGGAAACAAGCGTTATTGAGCAGAGTGAGCCAATCGCGGCTATTGTCGGCCAGATACCGGTACCTGCTCCGAGCATGACCCTATGCTCCTATGGCAACAAGCTGACCCGAGAAGAATTAGCTCGCGTGGTCACGCCGGCGGCGACAGCAACCCACAAGCCGATTCCGCACATTGCGGTCGTCGAAAAACTGATCGAAGCCCTCGGCTTCCGGCAGATTGGTGTGGTGCGGGAGGAGTACGCAGTATCCGCGGATGGCATGAAGATGTTCGGGGTGATGGACCTAAGCTCCGGTTTCGATGGATGCCGCTTCGCCATCGGCTTGCGCAACAGCCACGACAAGTCCTTCCGGCTGAGCTGCACTGTGGGGCTGCGGGTGTTCGTCTGCGAGAACCTCGCCTTCCATGGCGAATACACTCCCGTCCTGGCGAAGCATTCCAAGCACTTCTCGCTTGAGGACAGCCTCGCGATCGGCGTCGACCGAATGCAGAGGAACTTCGGGCCCTTGAAACAGCAGGTCGAGACGTGGCAGTCGCAGCAGTTGTCCACCGCTGCGGCGAAACTGTTGATCTACCAGGCGTTCATAGAGGACGAGTCGGGATTTCCCAAGCATTTGGCGCGGCGAGTCCATGATCTGTACTTTCAGCCGGTGCATGAGGAGTTCCAAGCAAGAACCATGTGGAGCCTGTCGAATGCCTTCACCAGCGCGTTCAAGGAGCTGGAGCCGATTCCGCAGTACAAGGCTACGGCTAAGCTGGCCGGGTTTCTGCAGGCGGTCCGGCCGGTGTAGCGCTTCAACGAAAACGCCGGCGTACAGTCCCGAGATTGAATACTCTATCCAAGAGGAGATGGAGTTTCGACTGTATGCCGGCATCGTCGAGGAACAACTCTCGCGGTGGCTGTTCACCTTATACCGAGAATCCAGCCCTCCGTTGCAGCAGTCCGGCGCTCGACCGGGGACAGACTTGGAGCAAAGAACTCGGCAAGGGTGCCGTCAAGATCGGAGCGGCGCATCCAAGCTACTACCGAAAATGCATCGTGCTGATCACTGTCACGATTCTCTCGCGGGAATGCCCGGCTCCACAGAGACGGATAGACCTCGGCGACCAGTGATCGTCCCGAAGGAATCTCCCAGCCATCGAAAGGCCAAAAGTGCACGTCGGGTGCGTGCAGGCGGATGTAGCGCAGCCAAGGTAATCCGGCATGGGTAGACTTAGCAACCGAACCAGGCACATCGAAGTGAAAAACCGATTTCGCGCCTCCTCTGTGCTCTGCTATGCGCCTCCACCGCGTATTTCCACATCGAGCCGCACCGTTGCCACAAACGCCTTCACGCACGAAGTCAACGTAGGTGTGATCGTGGTCTGTCGGCCAGTGGAGCTGGAAATCGTCGAGGAATGTCGGCCAATCGCGTGGTAGCCGGTACTTCTCGAAATACTGCAGGGGAAATGAAAAGCCGTGATCGATCCCGACCACGGTCCGACGCTGCTCTGAAAGGCATTCAACCAGCCATTCGGCGATGCCTCGCCGCGTCCAATATCTGCGAAGACTGAGAGGCGGAGATACCTCGGCAGGAAGTCTGTTGTTATCCGCCATGTAAACGCGCAGACCTTTCAGACTCGATACCGGCGTCTCCCCGCCGGAATAGTCGATGCCAACGTATCGGTCGAAGCAAGGCAGATTCATTTTAGTGGCGTCTGATTGGCTGAACTGAGCAGTCTACACGCCTTCCTGTTGGAGGGTTACCTGACGCTCGCCCCAATCAACCCTCAACCGCGCAAACGAATGCAACCCAACAGGAGCATGTCCATGAAACTCCGCAGGAATGAATTCTGCCCGATACACCGCTCGTTGTCCTGCTGTGGGCGCGGGCAACCGTGCAACGAACAAAGGTTAAGCCTCGGTATTCGACGTGTCGATGATCCCCATCACCCCAGAGGTTATCGCGAGCTACGGTCGTCCGCTGAGATGCGGAAACTCTTAAACCGGAAAATTACCGAGCAAGGCGGCAAATGCGCCATCTGCCACAAGGATTTCACTGAATACAGCGACATCGTTCCGGACCACAGATACCCGAAAGGCATGGGAGGCGCGTGGCGAGACGATCATCCGGACAATATCCAAGCCACTCACTGGTGGTGTAATGCAGAAAAAGGATCAACACGCGCGAACAATTGACAGCCCCTATGGTTGCAGTGGGGCGACAGTTTGCCTTCCGCAGTGCAGGTACGCGCTGTGAAGTAGAAAGTCCGGTCTAAGAATTATGGGGCAAGCTCGCCTTCGGCTGTGAGCCAGTCATCCAAGTCGCGACCTTCGCTCCTGCCTCGTTCCTCGTAAAGCTCGTATGCCCGCTGACGAATTCTGCGGTGGAGCTTGAAAGAGGCGGCGGGATGCTCCAATGCCAAGCTTGCATCCACCGGATTGAGGATCGCTACGCAATTGAAGTGATGGGAATTCACGTCGAGTGGGCCGATGTCGTTCGGTTCCATGATTCCAGGCAGCACGTCATCGACTAGAATGAGGATCCATCGGTCAAATTTATCGGCAATGCCTTTGGTTTTTGCGATTTTTTCCTCAAGCGCTAGCCGGATGCTTGTTGGGTAAATGTCACCGAGCATTCCACCGGAGTCATCATCAACGGTATAGCCCATTAAGAAAGCTTTTCCTGTCGAGCTGCTGGATGGAATCAAGTCGAGCGTCGCACCACCTACGCAGATTTCCGTCCTCTTTCTTGAGCCTTGTTCGTAGTACGCTCTGGCCGATTGCGCGAGTTGCGCCACCGTCCGTCCCATCTTGGCTTCCAAGGGCCGCTTGAACTTCGAGCCCCAAAAGATGCTGCCGCCCTTTTCTGAGAAAGGGATCTTGGAGAGTTCTCTCTGTAGCGCAAGATTAAGAGGAATGTCGACCTGCTCCAGACCTTCGTTAGCTCCGCCCTCGTCGATATAACGCTGATTGAGGCGTCTAACTTCAAATGCTGTACCGTCGATGGAGAAATCAGGCGGAGTGCCGCTTCCGAGTGGTTCATACGGGGGGTCTATTCCGAAACGCCTCCTCAGAAACTCAGCGGCCAACTGCTCTTCTTTCTTCACACTTAACTCCCCTATCGTTCCTTTAACCAAAGGTGGAGCGGATCGAAGCTGCAATAAATCAGTGCGAGTGCTCAGCTCGAATGTGTTTGAAGAAACAGCAACGATGATACCTCATGTTCCAGGATAACGAGATACAACGTTGCTTCGTCCTAGCGAGGCCGATGGATCTCACCGGATCCGGTAAAGATGATGAACACAAAAAACCTAACGGCGCGTGATGTAACAGTCTCACCCCTGCCCCCGACTCCAGATCCTCCTCTCTCTCTAGATCCGCCCCTCAGTTTTTCTCGTCACATCGTTTATGAGACTCATAGAACGCTATTACATCAGCCACAAACTCAGAAAGAGGTATGGCGTAATCATGGAAGTGCATAGTCGCACCACATTTCTTACAGGCGAGCCTCTTGGGTTCTGCTAGCAGAAATACCTGTCTCTTTCCTGCTCGTGATCCAACAGTTTCGGCGCTCATATCAGCCCCTAACCTCAGTGTAAAAACATGCTTTGATGCCACTGCTACGCTCACGTCATGTTCGACATCGTAAAACTCCGTCGATACTGGGTTGAAGATTTCACTCAGCTTGGAGGGTACTCCTCCAAGTGCACAATGAGGGCCCATCAACTTGAGGATCACATTTGTGATTCTTATGCAGAATTCATCTTAGTCGATGAGACTCAGTTCCAATATTCCTCCTCCTCAAAGTCGTGCTCTTGACCGCTCGGAATAAGATTCATGATTAGCTGCAGAAACATGGACGTAAGCGGATACTGAGTCTCGCGAAAATGCTTGCGCCAGCCGTGAAAATACGCCCGTTTCTCGCCTGAGCCCCGCCACAACATGATCCAATTCAACTTCCATGCCTCGTGGTGCCAGCCATATTTTTCTGCCCTGGCAATGCATTCGGTCGCCTCCTGCTGTTTCTTCGGCGTGAGTCGCCAGCGTCCAGATCGGATCCAGTCGCGTTTCATAATGGTGTCCATTGAAAGCAGCCCCAGGCTCCGATATCCTCGTCTCGCTGGCATAGGGAGACCGTCAACTGTGGCGACACCGATGCGCTCGGCGTTCTGCTGAAGCGCCTCCAATCGCCCCCACGCGCCGAAATTTTGAAGAATAGTTCTGGCGTCAGCATATAGAGGCTTCGCTTTCCCCTGGATGTAGCGAAGGAGCGGTTTGAAACGAAAAATGCGTGCTACCTGAGCCGCTCGCATAAGCATGATCATCCTGGCTTCCGAAACGCGCGATCGTAGATCGTCAC
>Ga0335074_10004006_pt1 | contig 20286 bp, 18 predicted proteins | sample Lox_Sample_23_FD_206715 | JGI IMG/M metagenome (GOLD analysis project Ga0335074, IMG submission 206715) | Soil microbial communities from Loxahatchee National Wildlife Refuge, Florida, United States - Lox_Sample_2.3 | ecosystem: Environmental > Terrestrial > Soil > Wetlands | place: USA... | reverse complement strand
GGCGCCCGCACCATCGATGCGCTCTGGCGAGCCGTTGGCGACATCTGCGCTCTCTACTCACCAGCAGAATGCTGGAGTTATCTCAGAGCCGCCGGATATGCGCCCGATTAAACGCTCGACGCTCTAGCCTCCACCGCCCCCGCAGCCCGACGGGAAAGTGCATCGCCCGCACGGTGCGGGCTCCCGCGGTTGCAGCGCAACCGCTGACGCCCGCCCGCGCCGAGGCCGGCGCGTTGCGCCGGTCTCGGGCCGCGCTATTGTGCCGCCAGTTTCTTGAACAGGGTCACCCCGCGCAACAGGTCGACGGCGCGGACCAGCTGATAGTCCTGATCGGTGCCGATCATGTTGGGATCGAGCGCACTTGCGTCGGACTTCGGCACCGGCTGGGTCCCCGGCGGAACATTGGGCGGCGGCTCGGTCGTGCTGATCGTCTTGGTATTGGCACTGCTATGGTCGGCCGGCTTGGGTGCGCTGGCTTGCGGCACCTGCCCCTTCTCCAGCGCCTCCGCGTCGGTGTTCTTGAGGGCACCGCGCAGATCCGCCTCGTGCAGCCGGCCCTCGGTCGGCGTGTTCTCGATCTTCGCCGGCTCGACGACCACGTCGGGCTCGATGCCGGTTCCCTGGATCGAGCGGCCCGACGGGGTGTAGTAGAGCGCCGTGGTCAGCCGGATGGCGCCGCCGCTCTCCTTGACCGGCAATACGGTCTGCACCGAGCCTTTGCCGAAGCTACGTGTGCCCAGCAGGATCGCCCGGTGATGATCCTTGAGCGCGCCGGCGACGATCTCGGAGGCCGACGCCGATCCGCCATTGATCAGCACCACCATGGGCAGGCCGCGCACGAGGTCGCGGCCCGGCTGCGCCTCGAAGCGCCGGCTGTCCTGGCTGCGCCGGCCGCGGATCGAAACAATGTCGCCCTGGTCGAGAAAGGCGTTGCTCACCGCAACCGCCTGGTCGAGCAGCCCGCCGGGATTGTTGCGCAAATCGAGCACGACGCCGGCGAGCTGGTCGCCGGCCTGCTGCTTCAGCGACTTTATCGCGGTCTCGAGCGCGCTGCTGGTGCGCTCGCTGAAGCTGGTGATGCGGATATAGCCGATGTCATGGCCTTCCAGGTGAAACTTCACCGGCTCGACATGGATCTCGGCGCGGGTCAGCGTCACCTCGAAGGGGTCGACCCCCTGACGGCGAACCGTGAGCATGACCTGCGTGCCGACTGCCCCGCGCAGCTTGTCGACCGCGTCCGACAGCGACATGTCGCTGACCGGCTGCTTGTCGATCGCCAGAATGAGGTCGCCCGGCTTCAGCCCGGCATGCGCCGCCGGCGTGTCGTCGATCGGCGAGATAATCTTGACCAGGCCGTTTTCCATCGTGACCTGCATGCCGAGCCCGGCGAACTCGCCCCGGGTCTGCACCTGCATCTCGCGATATTCTTTGGCATCCATATAGTTGGAATGCGGATCGAGCGATCCGAGCATGCCTTTGATGGCGCCTTCGACGAGCTGCTTGTCGGTGACCGGCTCGACGTAGTTGGCGCGGACCTGCTCGTAAACCTCGGAGAAGAGATTGAGGCCGACATCGCTGTTGTCGGCGGCGGTGACGGACCCGGCAAAGGGGACGAGGGCGATTAGAGCGGCGGAAGCCGCGACTTTGAGGATGCGCATGGACCCGGCTCGTTGCTGAATGGCGACACTGTGGTACGGGGAGGGGGGCCCTGTCCACTTACTTCAAAGAGAGGTTGGCGCGACCGAATGGGCGTTTTGACCGGCGCCGGGATACCCAACTCTGCGGTTCAGGTGCCGACCGGATTGAAATCGTAGGTGCCGATCCCCTGAAGGATAGCGAACTTGCAGCGGCCGCCCGCCTTGCCGCTGACATGATGGGCGCGCCGGGCGGGAACCGTGCAGCGCTGGCCGGGGGCGAGCTCGAAGACCTCGCGCGGCGCCCGCGTCTCCACCACCATCGGCCCCTCGAGACAGATGAAGTGGTCGCTGACCGCGCTGTGCCAGTGCCACGGCACTTCCTGTCCCGGCCCGAGTGTCAGCACCACCAGGCGCAGATCGGGGGTCTCTGCCACCATTTCGCGGCTTTCGACGGTATAGAGGCTGTCGCTTTCGCTCACGGCCATGCTCACCTTCCCGGCAAGGAAAACTCACCTTCCCGGCAAGGAAAAAGAGTACCGCGCTCGCTGCAGCGGGAAAAGGCTGTGCGGACGAGCGCTGCGCGCTCGCCTAGCGCCGTGCAGACGCTATGGCGCCGAGGGTTGTGTAGGCCGAAATGTGCTCGAGGCTGGTCTGGACGTCGATCAGCGCCGGGCCCGGCACGGCGAGCGCCCAGTCGAGCGCCGGCGCGATCTCCGCTTCGCGCTCGACGCGGATGCCGGTTGCGCCGAAGGCCTCCGCCAGCTTGGCAAAATCGGGATTGACGAGGTCGGTGGCGATGCGCCTTCCCGGGAACGCCTTTTCCTGATGCAGCCGGATCGTGCCGTAGCTGTTGTTGCTGGAGACGATGACGAGCAGCGGCAGCTGGTGCTGGACGGCGACGGCGAGCTCGTTTCCCGTCATCAGCATGCCGCCATCGCCGACGAGACAGATGACGCGGCGCTGCAAGCGCAGGGCCGCCGATACCGCGGCGGGAACGCCGAAGCCCATGGCGCCGGAGATCGGGCCCAAGAGACGCTGCGAGGCGCGGAACGGGAAGTAGCGCGCGAGCCAGCCGCCGAAATTGCCGGCATCGGTGGTGAAGACGGCATCGGCGCCGACGCGCGGCGCCAGCGCGGCAATGAGGCTGCCGAAGACGATGCCGTCCTCCGCTGTGACCGGGCGCCAGGTCGCCATTTCTGTCCAGAGGCCGTGCAGCTTGGCGCTCCAGTCGGGCGCCGGGCTGCCGGGCGATGGGGCTTCGGCGGCAAGCGCGGCGAGGAAGGCGACCGGGTCGGCGGCGATGGCGAGATCGGCCGCGTAGACCGAGCCCAGTACCGCCGGATCGTCATAGACGTGGATCAAGCTCTGGCGCGGGCGCGGCGCCGCGGGCAGGACATAACCCTGCGTCGTCACATCGCCGAGGCGCGTGCCGATGGCGAGAATGAGATCGCTTTCGCCATAGCTATCGACCTGGCGCTTGGGAATGAGATAGCCCAAATGCCCGGCGAAGAGCGGATGGTCATTGTCGAGCAGATCCTGCTGGCGGAAGCTGACGGCGACCGGCAGCTGCCAACGCTCGACCGCCGCCCGCAGCGCGGCGCGGCCTTGCGGCGACGCCAGACGGCTGCCGGCGATGAGGAGCGGGCGCTGGGCGCGGCGCAGCCGCTCGGCCGCATCGGCCACCGCCGCGCCGGAAGGAAGGGCGAGCGGCAGGGCACGGGGCGCGGCGACCGCCGCGTCGGTCGGCTCCATCAGCATGTCTTCGGGCAGCACCACGACCGCGGGGCCGGGCGTGCCGGCGAGCGCCGCCTGGAAGGCACGTGCGGTCGCTTCGGCGATGCGCGCGGGATCGCTGACCTCGACGACGAGCTTTGCCATGTCGCCGAAGGTGCGGTCGTAATTCACCTCCTGGAAGGCGCGGCGGCCGCGATCCTTGCGCTCGATCTGGCCGACGAAGAGCACCAGCGGCGCCGCATCCTGCTGCGCCGTGTGCACGGCGATCGCGGCATTGCCGGCGCCGGGGCCGCGGCTGACGAAACAGATGCCTGGCCGGCCGGTGAGCTTTGCATCGGCCACCGCCATGAAGCCGGCGCCGCTCTCATGGCGGCAGGTGATGACCTCGATCGGGCGGCCGTAAAGCGCGTCGAGCACGGCGAGATAGCTCTCGCCGGGGACGCAGAAGACGCGGTCGACGCCATGCGCCTCGAGCGTGGCGACGAGCAGCTGGGCGGCGCTGCGGCTGTTGGCGGGGCTGGGCACGGGCGGCGCCGGAGCTCGCGTTGCGCTCTATTCCGCCGCGGTCGCGCGCGGCGCCGGAGCCGCAAAGGCGGCGAGGAGGCTGGCCTCGCGCTCTTTGGCCTTCGCGAGGTTGCGCTCCTTGATGTGGCCGAAGCCGCGGACCTGCTCCGGCAGGCGCGCGATCTCGACGGCGAGCGCGTGGTTGTCCGGCGTCAATCCCGCGGCCAGCCGCTGCAGCGTCGCTTCGTACTCGGCGATGAGCCGGCGCTCCGTGCGCCGCTCGGCGGTATGGCCGAAGATGTCGAAGGCGGTGCCGCGCAGCCGCCGCATTCCCGCCAGCAGCTTGAAGGCGGTGAACACCCAGCCGCCATAGCCGCGCTTCTGCAGCTCGCCGGTGACGGGATCGCGGCGGGCGAAGAGCGGCGGCGCCAAGTGGAATTCGAGGGTGAAATCGCCTTCGAATTGCTGATGCAGCTTCCTTTGGAACGCGCCGTCGGTGTAGAGCCGCGCGACCTCGTATTCGTCCTTGTAGGCCATGAGCTTGAAGAGGCCCTTGGCGGCCGCGTCGGCCAAGCCGGTAAGGCCGCGGCCGCGCGTCTTTTCTGCCGTTTCCACCGCGGCGATGGCGCTGCGATAGTGCGCGGCATAGGCGGCGTTCTGATAGGCGGTGAGGAAGCCGGCGCGACGCTCGACGAGCTCGGCGAGGCCTTGCGGTGCCGGCGCTTCGTCGCGCAACGCGGGCCGGACCAGCGCCTCGACCTTGGCGCGGTCATGGGCGGCGAGCCGCCCCCAGGCGAAGGTGCGCTTGTTGATCTCGATCGCGACGCCGTTGAGCTCGATGGCGCGCTCGATCGCATCGAGGCTGAGCGGCACCAGTCCTTTCTGGAAGGCATAGCCGAGCATGAACAGGTTGGTGGCGATGCTGTCGCCCATCAGCGCCGTGGCGAGGCCGGTGCCGTCGAGGAACTCGGCGCCGCCATCGCCCGCCGCCGCTTTCAGCGCGCGCTGCATGGCGAGCGTCTCGAAATCGATGTCGGGATTGACGACGAAGGCCGCGGTGGGCGCGAGATAGGAGTTGATGACGGCGCGGGTGACGCCGTTCTCGACGCGCGACAGCGCCGCCGGGCTTGCCGCCACCACCATGTCGCAGCCGAGGAGCAAATCGGCGCCGCCGGCGGCGATGCGCACGGCGTGGAGATCCTCAGGCCCCGGCGCCAGGCGCACATGGCTCATCACCGCGCCGTTCTTCTGCGACAGGCCGGTGAAGTCGAGTACCGTGCAGCCCTTGCCTTCGAGATGCGCCGCCATGCCGAGCAGCGCGCCCACGGTGATGACGCCGGTGCCGCCGATGCCGGTGATGAGAATGCCATAGGCCTCGCCGAGCGGCCGCTGCTGCGGCACCGGCAAATGCGCGAACGGATCCTCGGCGACGGCGGTGGCGGGTTTCTTCAGCTTGCGCGGCTGGCCGCCATGAACCGAAACGAAGCTCGGGCAGAAGCCCTTGAGGCAGGAGAAGTCCTTGTTGCAATTCGACTGGTCGATGGCGCGCTTGCGCCCGAACTCGGTCTCGACCGGCTTTACCGAGACGCAGTTCGACTTCTCCGAGCAATCGCCGCAGCCTTCGCAGACGAGCTCGTTGATGAAGACGCGCTTGGGCGGGTCGGGGAACTGGCCGCGCTTGCGCCGGCGCCGCTTCTCGGCGGCGCAGGTCTGGTCGTAGACCAGCACGGTGAGGCCCGGCGTGTCGCGCAGCTCGCGCTGCACCTGGTCGAGCTCGTCGCGATGGCGCACGGTGACGCCGGGGGCGAAGCCGACATCGCTCGGATATTTCTCCGGCTCATCGGTGACGACGACGATGCGCCTGGCGCCTTCGGACGCCACCTGCCGCGTGATCTGCGCCACGCTGAGCTGGCCCTCGACCGGCTGGCCGCCGGTCATGGCGACGGCATCGTTGAACAGCACCTTGTAGGTGATGTTGACGCCGGCTGCCCCGGCGGCGCGGATGGCGAGCAGGCCGCTATGCGAATAGGTGCCGTCGCCGAGATTCTGGAAGACGTGCTTCTCGCTGGTGAAGGGCGCCTGGCCGATCCAGTTGGCGCCTTCGCCGCCCATATGCGTGATCGTCGCCGTATGCCGCGACGGCACATACATCGCCATGGCGTGGCAGCCGATGCCGGCCTGGGCGCGGCTGCCTTCGGGCACGCGCGTCGAGGTGTTGTGCGGGCAGCCCGAGCAGAAGAACGGCGTGCGCTGCGTTGCCAGCGGCGTCGCATCGAGCATCTTGTCGAAGGATTCGAGCCGCGCCAGGCGCTGGGTCAGATGCGGACTCTCTTCGCCGAGCCGCTTCAAGCGCAGCACGATGGCGCGCGCCACCATGGTCGGCGTGAGCTCGCCGGGGCTGGGCAGCAGCGGCGCGCCGCTCTCATCCGCCTTGCCGACAACGGTCGGGCGGCGTGCGGCATCGAGATTGTAGAGCAGGCGGACGAGCTGGCCCTCGATGAAGCCGCGCTTCTCCTCGACGACGAGCACGTCGCTCAGCCCGTCGGCGAAACGGCGCGCGCCGGAGGCCTCGAGCGGCCAGGTCAGTCCGACCTTGTAAAGGCGGATGCCGAGCGCGGCAGCCGCCTTGTCGTCGAGGCCGAGATCGGCCAGCGCCTGGCGGACATCGAGATAGGCCTTGCCGGTGGTGATGATGCCGAAGCGCGCTGCCGGCGGATCGATCTCGAGCCGGTCGATGGGGTTGGCGCGAGCGAACGCCGCGACCGCTGCCATCTTCGGCCCGTGCAGGCGCCGCTCGGCCTCGAGCGGCGGGTCGGGCCAACGCATGCCGAGCCCGCCCGGCGGCATCTCGAAATCCTGCGGCAGCACGAGCTTGAGCCGCGACGGATCGACATGGACCGAGGCGCTGCTCTCGACGGTCTCGGCGATCGCCTTGAAGCCGACCCAGCAAGCGGAGAAACGCGAGAGGGCGAAACCGTAAAGCCCGAAATCGAGATATTCCTGCACCGTCGCCGGGTTGAGGATCGGCAGCATCGCCGCTTCGAAGATCTGCTCGCTCTGATGCGCCAGGGTCGAGGATTGGCAGCCGTGATCATCGCCGGCGATGGCGAGGACGCCGCCATGGGTCGAGGTGCCGGCGGTGTTGCCGTGCTTCAGCGGATCGACCGAACGGTCGACGCCCGGGCCCTTGCCGTACCAGATGCCGAAGACGCCGTCGACCGTGGCGCCCGGAAACAGGTTGACCTGCTGACTACCCCAGATGGCGGTGGCGGCGAGGTCCTCGTTGATCCCGGGCTGGAAATGGATGTTGTTCTCGCGCAGCAGGCGCCGCGCCTGCCAGAGGGCGTTGTCGTAGGTACCGAGCGGCGAGCCGCGATAGCCCGAGATGAAGCCGCCGGTGTTGAGGCTCGCGGCGAGGTCGCGCTGGCGCTGCATCATCGGCAGCCTGACCAGCGCCTGGACGCCGGAGAGGTAGATGCGGCCGGATGTGAGGGTGTATTTGTCTTCGAGCGTCACCTGGGCGAGCTGCATGCCCATCTCCCCCGGTCTTTTTCGGCTTGGCCGAGCTTAGGAAGAATCGCTGTAAGTGACAATGCCGCCTGCCTCCAGCGCCGGAACGGCAGCTATGCTAAAACTCGGGCCATGACCGCCCTGGATCGAGACGCTGCCCAGGCCGCGCCGGCGCCGAAGCTCTCGGCGCTGGTGGTGGCGCGGAACGAGGAGCGGCAGCTGGCCGAATGCCTCGAGACCTTGCGCTTTGCCGATGAGATCGTCGTCGCGCTCGATCGCTCCACCGACCGCTCGGCCGAGATCGCCGAGGGCTTGGGCGCGCGCATCGTCGAGGGCGCCTGGCCGCTCGAAGGCGAGCGGCGCAGCGCCGGGGTCGCCGCCTGCCGCGGTGATTGGATTATCGAGGTCGATGCCGATGAGCGGGTGACGCCGGGCCTTGCCGAGGAGGTGCGAAGGGTGATCGCGGCAACGTCCGGCGATGTCTATTTCCTTATCCCGATCGCCAACCATGTCGGCGGCAAGCTGATCCGTTTCGGCTGGGGCGCCTATAACGGTGCCGCCATGCGCGCGGCGCTCTATCGGCCCGGCGGCAAGATCTGGGGCCGAGGCCGCGTCCACCCGCCGGTGCGCTATACCGGCGAGCGCCGCAGGCTCGAGCATCCGATCGACCATTATGTCGACCGCGATCTCTCCGACATGTTCCGCCGCCTCAACAGCTATAGCGATGCCGCCGCGGCGGACGCCATCGAGAGGGGCCAGCTCCCGGTCTTCCGCTCCGCCTTCCGCCGCATGTTCAGCCGCGCCTGGAAATCCTATGTCGCGCGCAAAGGCTATCGCGAGGGGCCCTACGGCATCGCGCTGGCACTGTTCTCGGCGCTTTATCCGATGCTGACCTACCTCAAGGTGGTGACCCGGCTCGAAGCCGAGGCGCGCCAGCGCGACGGGCGCTAGTCAAGCCAAAAGCACGGGGAGGGGCCTACGCCCCCGGTGTACACCGGGGGCATTGAAAATGTTGGGTGAGGCCTCCCCCAGTGGCCCGCGGTCGGACAGCTTCTGTAAAGCCTTTTCCGGTACACATCACACCTCCTTCCGGAGGGCGGCCATGAAGAATTCGACTTTGTGGTGGACAAGCATGGCAACGGGAAAGAGCTGGTCGCGTGAGGAGCAATGGACGCGAGGAGCTATCTACATGGTGGGCTTGGTGCTCTTTGTGCCCTTCAATTTGCTGATTGGCTCTTTTTTTAACCGGCACGGAGTGGAAAAGCACGTTGGCGCGCTGACCGCGCTGCTGATATGCGTGCCGCCTAGCTACGTCTTTGGCCGCCTGGTTTGTGCGCGGCTGTGGCCCGACTACGTCAAGAGGGCCGACGAAAATGCGGCAAAGCGTCTGGGGGATCGCTGACAAAACTCAAATTTCGCCCTGCCCGCGAAAAGCGGGCATCCAGGAACTCCAACCCCAAACGGAGCGCATGACACTGGGGCCCCGCTTTCGCGGGGACGGCAGGAAAGACTTTGGGATCGCAGTGTTTTCCGAGACCGTCGCGCGAAAGCGGGGGCCATCTCCGCCCCCGCACGATGCGGCCGCGGGATGTGTACGTCGTTCACGATGCCAAAGAGCGGTGGTTGAGAGATGCTACCACAGCACCCCTTGGCGCGGATCGGCAGAGCGTCCGCTTTATACCTGCGATGTCTGCGTCCCTGCTCCCGGCGGATCAGGCTTTAGATAAAGGATCAGGCAACAGATACAGATTCCAAGCCCGACCAAGGGATATTTGAGCGCGAGGATCGCCGCGAGGCCGAAAAGGCACAGCGTCGTGATCGACCGCATACGCATGATCCGGCGCACCCTCGGCGAGAGCTCGTCGATCGGAATCCGGTCCATGAGCTCCCAAATCAAACAGATGTAGGTTGCGTTCACGAGGAAGAAGGTCGCCGCGTAGAAGGCAACGGGTTGCGGCGCCAATTCGCTCACGGCCATCCACGCGGTCGAGAGCGGCAGCAGCGACATCGAAAACAGATGCGCGAAGTTGAACCACAACAGGCGATGAGTGGCTTCGCTCGCATAGCGCAAGAGATAGTGGTGATTGGTCCAGACGATGGCGATGAAGAGGTAGCTTACGGCGTAGCTCAGCCACGTGGGCCAGAGCAGCAGGAGCGCGTTGAAGGTGGGGTGCGCAGGCGGTTGCAGGTCCAAAACCAGCACGGTGATCAGAACAGCGAACACGCCGTCAGAGAACGCGCTCAGCCGCTCCGGGGTCGCTCTGCGGAGCATGGGTCACTCCCCCTTATAATAACCTGCTGATAGTAGATAATAAGGTTACGGAGACGCTTTCGTCCAACTGATCGATCCGGCTCCGCTGCTGTGAGCTCTCCAGCCCTACCGCTTTCGCGCCTGCTGGGCACGCTCCCGGTGTGCGGCCTGCTTTGCGCGGTTGCCGCAGACGGCCATGCTGCACCACCGGCGCACGGAGCCGCGGGTGCGATCAAGGAAGAGCAGGGTGCAGGGCTGCCCCTCGCACGCCTTCACCTGGGTAAAATCCTCGATGCAGACGAGGTCTGCGAGTGATCGTGCGATCGGAAAGAGCAGCGATTCGGGTGAGTCCCAGCGCCGCTGCGAGCACCAGGCAAGGCTGGAAACTGCCCGTTGGTCATGCCCGCGCTCGCGGTTTTGCTCGTGCAGCCGATCGCGAGCGACGATCTGACCGAACTCTTCGTCGCGCGCCAAGAGTTGATTGAGCGGCTCGAGCTGGCGCAGCGCGCTGCGCTCAAGCGGCCGGCCCATATGTTTGTAAACAAAGGGCTTGAACCAATCCCTCAGGGCGCGCGCCTGGGCCGCGATGGCATCGAGCTCACCGGGAAGAGCGCTCTTGCGGAAAGCCTCCAAAACGTCGTCGGGCACCAATCCCGCTTGCTTGAGCCAGGCGAGAAGGTCTTCTCCCGAGGCAAGCCATTCGACCTTGGTATCCACCGGGACCGCGATCGAGTTCAAGAAGTCCAGGCCCGGGTTGTCGGCAATGAAAAACGGCGGCGGACGCGTCGTCGTCATGGGGCGTGCAAAGGCAGTCCTTCAAACATCGGTTGCCCAATCAATAACCACTTGCCGCGGGATTGACAAGTTATGCCTCTATATATCCTCTGCGCCACTCCCTTAACTAAACCCGCTTTCGCGGCTGCGGAGTGTACAAGTCGCGCGCCGACGCCATCTCGCTAGCTTCGCCTTGCCCGCGAAAGCGGGCATCCAGGACGCTTCAGCCCCGATGAGCGGAGCGCATGGCTCTGGGTCCCCGCTTTCGCGGGGACGGCGGAAAAGACGTTGTGGCCGCAGCGTTTTTTGAGATGAGTACATAGACGAAGGAGCGCGATTCCAGTTGAAGGATTACCGTTCTAGCCCCGTGCCTTGTGTCGGGCGATGAGCTGATCGGCGACGTCGTTCAGATCCTGACCGACGATCTGCGGCTGCGGGCCCACACCCAGAACATCGTTGCCGACGCGCTTGATCAATGCCGCTTCCCAGCCGGCCGCGACGGCGCCGAGCGTATCCCAGGTATGGCAGGCGATGAGACAGAGCTGGGAGGGAGCAACCCCGAGCTCGCTTTCGACGTAGCCGTAGGCCTGGCGCGACGGCTTGTGGTGCTTTACGCCGTCGGCACTGAAGCGCCGCTCGAACAGATCGACGATGCCGCCATGCTCGAGCTGACGGGTTTGAACCGCGAGCAGATTGTCGGTGAGGGTGAAGAGCCGGAAACCGGCCTGGCGCAGTTTGCGCAACGCTCCCGGTACCTCGCGGTGCGGCGGCATGGTCGAAAACTTTTCCGTCAGCTCCTTCTTGTCGGCTTCGCCGATTTTGATGCCTTCCGTATCCGCCAGCATCTTCATCACCGCCGCACCGATATCGGTGAACGGAACGTAGCAGCCGGCCACCGTCAGGGCCGCGGAATACATGATGAGGTTGGCGAACCAAAGGCGCATGGCCCGCTTGTCGCCAAAGATACGTTCGAAGATCGGCTCCATCGTTTCAAGATCGAGCAGCGTCTCATTGACATCAAAGACGATCAGGGGAAGAGCGGTCATGTCGTGGGCTCCTGAGGGCGCTCACTTGGAGCGCGAGAGGAAATCGCGGATCGCCGCGGCGATGTCGCCGGCGTGAGTCTCGACCGCGAAGTGTCCGGTATCGAGGAACCGCACGACGGCGTTCGGAATGTCGCGTTTGAACGCCTCGGCACCGGCGGGCAGGAAGAAGGGATCGTTCTTGCCCCAGATCGCGAGGAAAGGCGGTTTGTGCGTGCGAAAATACTTCTGGAACGTCGGATAGAGCGCGACATTGCTCTTGTAGTCACCGAACAGGTCGAGCTGCACCTCGTCGGCGCCGGGCCGGGCCAGGTAGAAATTGTCAAGCGAGTAGCCGTCGGGCGAAACTCTCGTCGGGTCGGGAACGCCGTGCGTGTATTGCCAGAGGGTCGTCTCGGGCGACAGGAAGGCGCGGAGCGCGTCGCGGTTGGCCTGCGACGGCTTTTCCCAATAAGCCCGGATCGGGTTCCACCCGTCGCTCAAACCTTCCTCATAAGCGTTTCCGTTCTGCGAAATGATCGCCGTGATCCGTTCCGGATGCTTCACCGCGAGCCGGAATCCGGTCGGCGCGCCGTAGTCGAAGACGTAGACGGCGTAGCGATCGAAACCGACGATCTCGGTGAAGCGATCGATCGTCTGCGCGATCCGGTCGAAGGTGCAGCCGCGGCCGGGCATGTCGGACTTGCCGAACCCCGGGAGGTCGGGCGCGATCATATGAAAGCGATCGGCCAGCAGCGGGATGAGATCGCGAAACATATGGCTCGCGGTCGGAAATCCATGCAGCAGCAACAGCTTCGGCGCGCCCGGCGCGCCCGCCTCGCGATAAAAGAGCTTGAAGCCATCCACATCGGCCGTTCGATACGTGATAGCGGTCATTGCGCTTTCCCCTGCGATAGGACGAAACCTTTGCGAGATGATAACCTGTTAGTATACTGTAGTCTGGTTACAATGTATGCTCCCGCCGTTTTTGCAGCGGAGCAAGAGGGATGGCGGTCAATCTCCGACGGCGGCGCCGATCGCCTCGCGGATAATTGACACGACGGCGTCGGGCGCGGTGACGAGGGGGGTGTGGTCGACGGGATGCGAGCGCTGCGTTGCCCGCATCCGCCCAGCCATGAAACGCTGCGTTTCAGGGACGATCATGTGATCCTGCTCGGCCACGAGGAACCAGGTCGGACGGTCTTTCCACAAGGGGCGAGCCATCTTTACCGTGATGCAGGCAGGCGAGAGCGGCCGCTGGACCGCCGCCAACACGCTGAGCTCCTCGGCCGAAGCGTGTTGGGCGAAGGCGGCGGCAAAGGCGTCTTCGGGCAGATAGATCAGTCCGTGCCTGTCGGGCGCCAGTTTCGGAGCCTGCGGGTGAGGCGGGGCACGGTAGAAAACGTCGGCGACGGTTTCGCCCTCGTCGGGAGCCAGCGCGGCCACATAGACGAGCGCCTTTACCCTCTCGTTGCGCGTCGCCGCGATGACCGCGCCAGCGTAAGCATGGGCGACGAGAACGACCGGCCCGGCCGTTCGCTCCAGCGTGCGATCGAGCGCCGCGACGTCATCCTGGAACGAGGTCAGCGGCAACGGTGCCGCCACAACCCGGATCCCCTCGGCCGCCAGCGGCTCGATCACCTTTGCCCAGCTTGATCCGTCAGCCCAGGCGCCATGGACGAGCACGGCGCTCGCATCGGTCAAGGACATCTCCGCTCTCCCTCAAAGATGGACCTGCAACCCATGAGGCGTTCTTCGTAACTTGTCAACATGGGTTTGAGCGGTTAGGTTCCCGGCGTATTGAGGAACGTCGCGACGAGGACAAAGCCGACAACGTGGAAGCCGGTTGGGTGCGCTTACCGCAGCCGGCCGGGCGAAGTTCGCCCAAGCGCTGCCTCTTTGGGAGGAAGCCTGACAGCGTTTTCGAGCGCGCCTTTGGTGGGGAGCGGGAGAGAGAGCCAGGTTGGGCTACATCCTCTCGCCGGAATTCACCCTCCGCCTCAATCGATACGCGCAATTTCGTGGCCGCAGTCTATCCGACAGACCGATGTAGGTCTGCGAAACGTCATGCTGCTGATGCCAACGCCAGCATGGACATGCGGAAACGATCGGCTCGATGGAGGGGTTAGGCCTCATTCAACGCACTGATGGTGACGTAGTACCCGTCAAGATCTCGAAGCGAAAACTCCGCCGTGCGCGTGCTGGGATTGAGATGTGGCTCCTCTTCCAGCCGGCTGACGAGCGCGCGCGCCCTCGATAAAGCTACGTCAAAATTGTCAACCCGGAAAAACAAGAGGACGCCGTTGCCAGGCTTGGCATGGTAGGGGCTTCTCAGCGACGGATGTTCGTGGGCACCCCATGCGTGGAGACAGAGCAAGACCGTTCCATCCGCGTCGAGGATTTGGCCGAAGTCGTCGTGGGCAGGATGCGTTTCCGGGAGACCAAGCAGCGACTGGTACCACCTGAAGCTCTGGGGCACGTCAGCTACCCCGATGATCGTCCATGTACGCTTCATAGGCTTCTTTCGGTCTCACGTTCCAATGTCATCCCTGATCCTGGTATTCCCCATGTCTTACAGCATATCGACCTTGCTGGCCCGCAATCTTACCGACGTCTTCGGTGAGAACGACCCCGCCGGCGCGCCGCCATCGCCGAGATCTTTACCGAAGATCGCGTATTCTGCGATCTCAGCAGGGGCGTCTACCGTGGCCGCGACGCGACCGATCGCGTCTTGGGCGCGATCAGGGCTATGCACCCTGACTTTCGCTATCAGCCCATTGCCAAGCCCGAGGAACTGGGCAATGGCGGGCGGCTTCGGTGGGTAGCGGGGCGCCCTGGCGAGGCGCCGGCTCACGCCGGGACCGATGTCATGATTGCACGGGACGGCCGGATTTCAACCCTTTATCTCTTTTTGGACAAGCTCCCGTAAGTCCGAAAGGACGCTGCTGAACCGAGCATATTGTTCCGGCGCCCGCGGTCCTGGATGAGCGGAGCAATTCCAGCAGCCGCTCGAAGGTGGCGAGTATATTCCGGGCCATCAACGGCTAGGATCGGCTCTCGATCTCCTCAAGCCGCTGTTCCGCTTCCTCTAACAACCGCTCAATCTCGCGCCGCGTGCGCTCGTCGCCGACGCTGCGGAGCAGATTTTCGTATCGCTCGATCTTGCGGTGGAGGTCATCGATCTCGACGTCTTGCATGCCCAGGGAACGTTCGTTTGCGCGGCACCATCCCTTGGCGAGTACTAAATTTTAGAATCGACTTATCGTTACAAGGGTGCGCTAATAGATAATCGCCAGCACGCTAATTGCTAATCGGCAGAGTTGGCGACCGGGACATCGACCCGCTAGCTTGGAAGTCAAGGGCGCGCACTCCCGCCGAAACGTGTGGGCACTTTTGTATGAAAACGTATCGGGTCTTCTTTCGATGCCCTGGCGGCGTCATCGTCGGCCGACAGGACCTGTTGGACGCCGAGGACGATGGCATCGCGGTCGCCCTGGCGAGCCAGCTGTTCGACGCGTGCTGCGACGTCGCCGCCGGCTTTGAGCTGTGGCACGGCCCCCGCTTGGTCGCCACGTCCTATGCCCGGCAACAGCGGGCCGGAGACGCCGGTTCGATCAACGCGGAAACGCAAGCTTCGGTGGCGCGATACGAGGAGCTGCTCCGCGATAGCCGTTGGACCATCGCAAAGAGCCAAAAGTTGCTGGCGCTGACGAAGCGCTCTTCCTGAAACTGCGCGATCGGCGCCAGGCTTTCGAAACTCTCTGGCGAGCATCCGAGCGCCCCGCGCGACGATCCTGCCTCCCCGTCGCCGATGGACGTTGCTACCTGGCCGACTTCGACAGCAGCCGGTCGGCACGCCTCATGGCCTCCTTGCTCCGACGGATCGCTTCACGGCTCTCGGCGACCATGACCCACGTCGTTCGAATGCTGTTCCTCGTCGTGGCGCACAGTTCCGCGGAATTTGAGATCGCTTTGGCGATCGGGTCGGTGTGGGAGATCGGAATTAGCATGATGCGCCTCCGCCACTACTGGTTCTAACAGCGGCTCGCGACGCTGATCCCCAATGTCCACCGGACGAAGCGAGGGGCGGTCATGGTCATCGCTTGCGATCGCGGGGACGCTTACGCTCCTGCCGGGAGCGGTCGCGGCCGGCGCGTCATTCCTCCGGCCTGCCGCGTCCGGGCGGCGACGATACGCATTCGCGTTCGGCTTGATCCAGATCATCCCCCGCCTTGCTTTCCTTTGATAGTCGTAATGATGTGGACAAAATCCTTCTGAAACAGAATCTCGCGCTCGCCGAGAAGCACGTCGCTCGGGCGCGAGCGCATGTCGAGCAGCAGCGCAAGATCGTCGCCGCGCTGGAACGGGACGGCCATGACTCGGAGCTGGCAAGGAGGCTACTCGCGACGTTCGAGCAGTTGTTTGAATTGCAAATCGAGGATCGCGATCGGCTGATCGTGGCCCTATCGAAGCCCCCAGTTCCGGACCTGCTCCGCTCGCCGAGGGGCTGAACTTCTTCCCGCGATCCAGCTATGGTTTCATCACGGGCTCGCATCGGTACGCATAATTGGGTACTTGGGGCCCACACGGAGCCGGTTGCGGCGACGTCGCGCCGAGGGTTCGGGCCGGTGGGCGCTAGGAAAACCGGACATCGCCTGATAGCATTGACGATGGACCGAGCCATCCTCCTGCGCCATCTGGCAGAGGCCGAAAATCACATAGCCAAAGGCGCGGAGCACATTCGTCGACAGCGTGAGATCGTCGCGGAGCTGGAGCGCGACGGCCATGATGCGGAGTTGGCAAGAAAGCTGCTGGTCGAATTCGAAAACATGCAGGAGCTGAGCATCGCCGAGCGAGACCGGCTCGTCAAAGAACTCGGCGAGCGTCCAACCTGACGGCGCCGGCAGCTTGGGCATGGGCCCGCGCCGATCGCTCCGATCGCCGCCATACCGGCGGCCGCGGTCGTCCGCCGGGTGGAGCGCCTCTCCTTGCGGAGGAGCGGCGTGACCGCTATGAGCCGGGTCACGCCGAATTGTCGCGCCCGTGAGGGGTTGGTGCGCATCGCCCGGGGTTGCGGTCGGGACACGGGCCCTCACGGGAATGCCGCGCCGGCGAAACCCCGTTCGAGGGCCAGTATTGCGGCCTGAGAGGCTGTGCATCCGGGGAGAAAACAGCTCATGCCCGACACGGAACAGGACTCCGGTCCGACAGTGTCACCAGGCGAGAGAAACGCGAGCGAGAGAAAGGCGCCCTGTCCGATCATCGGCATCGGCACCTCCGCCGGGGGCATCGAGGCGCTGCAGAAATTCCTTCCCGCCGTTCCGGCCGACAGCGGCCTCGGCTATGTCGTCATCATGCATCTCTCGCCGGAGCATGAGAGTGCGCTGGCGGAAATCCTGTCGCGCTCGGCCAAGCTGCACGTCGCTACCATCGAGAACGGCGTTGCCGTGGAGCCCAACCACGTCTACGTCGCGCCGCCCAACTCCACCGTGACCATCGATCAAGGCAAGCTGTCCCTGTTCAAGGCCGACGGGCCGCGCGGGCTGATGCCGACCATCATCGACACGTTTCTCGTCTCGCTCGCCGAGGATCAAGGCGAGAACGCCGCTTGCGTCATCCTGTCCGGGGTCGGCAGCGACGGAACACTGGGTCTGCGCGCGATCAAGGAGCATGGCGGACTCACGCTGGCGCAGGCACACGCCGAATATGAAGGGATGATGCGCAGCGCGGTAAGCACGGGACTGGTCGACTTCGTGCTGCCGGCCGAGCAGATGGCGGCGAAGCTCGTCGACCATTTCCGCCACCTCGACGTCGTCATCGCCAAGAAGGGGCCGGATGGCGCGATCAAGGAGACGACCGACTACCTCGCGCAGATCTGTGCGGTCCTGCGCGCCCGGACTGGTCATGACTTCAGCGGCTACAAGGACAAAACGATGATCCGCCGGGTGCAGCGGCGGATGCAGGTATTGCAGATCGACGAGGTGCCACAATTCCTGGAGCGGCTGCGCAAGGATCCGCATGAAACCGATCTGCTTTTCCAGGATCTGCTCATCGGCGTTACCAGCTTTTTCCGCGACGCCGAAGCGTTCCAATCGCTCGAGAAGGAGGTCATCCCGCGCCTCTTCGAAGGCAAAGGTGCGGACGATTCCGTACGGGTCTGGGTTCCCGGCTGCTCGACCGGTGAGGAGGCATATTCCATCGCCATCCTGTTGCGCGAATACGCGCCAAAATCGCATGCGGCGCCGAAGCTGCAGATCTTCGGCAGCGACATCGACGAGCGCGCGCTCGAGATCGCGCGTGTCGGGCGTTACCCCGCCACCATCGCACGCGACGTATCGACCGCTCGTCTGGAGAAATACTTTCTGCGCGAGGACGGCACCTATCGCGCGAGCAACGATATCCGCAGTGTCTGCCTGTTTGCCTATCATGACCTGCTGCGCGACGCGCCATTCTCGAAGCTTGACCTTATCGCCTGCCGCAACCTGCTCATCTATCTTGGGCCTGACCTGCAGAGTCGCGTCATCCCGCTGTTCCATTACGCGCTGCGCGAAGGTGGCTATCTTTTCCTGGGCAACTCCGAGAACGTAACGCGGCATACGCGCCTCTTCGGCGAAGTCGACAAACCGCATCGCGTTTTCCGCCGGCGCCCGCAGGCTGAGCGGAGGCTGCCGGAATTTCCACTCACCACGCCGGATGCGGCGCTCGGCAAGTCGGCTCCGCTGCAGCGGCCAGCGCCGCGCGAGGACAGCCTTCAGGCGATGGTGGAGCGGCAGCTGCTGGAACGTTTTGCTCCGGCCTATGTCATCATTGATGCCGAGGGCGATGTGCTCTTCGCTTCCGGCCGCACCGGCCGGTATCTGGAGCTGCCGCCCGGCGCGCCCAACAATAATCTCTTCGCCATGGCGCGACGCGGCCTCAGGCTCGATCTGCGTTCCGCGGTCCACAGGGCGGTGAGCCGCGGGGAAAACGTCGTCCAACGCAAATTGACCGTCGGCACCAATGGCGGGCGACTCTCGCTCGACCTTTCGGTGCAGCCGTTGCGGCAAGGGAGCGGAGCGGATGCGCTCTACATGGTGGTGTTCCAGGATCTCGGCGAGATCAAGCCGGTTCCTGACGGCGAGGCCGTCGAGCCAGGCGAGGTGATGGAGAACGCCAACGTTCGGCAGCTCGAGGCGGAGCTCAAGACCACAAAAGAACGGCTCCAGACGACGACTGAAGAGCTCGAATCCGCCAATGAGGAGCTGAAATCGCGCAACGAGGAGCTCTCCTCAATGAATGAGGAGCTGCAATCGGCGAATGAGGAGCTCGAGACGTCGAAGGAGGAGCTGCAGTCGATCAATGAGGAGCTGCAGACGGTCAACACCGAGCTGCATGTGCGCGTCGACGAGCTGAGCCGCGCCAACAGCGATATCGCCAATCTTCTGGAAAGCACGCAGATCGCCACGATCTTCCTCGACCGGGAGCTCAGGGTGAAGAGCTTCACGCCGGCGGCGAAAGACGTCTTCCACCTCGTCGAGAGCGATACTGGCCGACCGATCGCGCATGTGCGCGCTCGCTTGAAGCTCGACGCGGTCGAGGAAGATGCGGCGCGCGTGCTGCGCACCCTCGCGTCGATCGAACGCCAGGCCAAGAGCAACGACGGCGCGCAGCGTTATGTCATGCGCATGCTGCCCTATCGCACCATCGACAATGTCATCGCCGGCGTCGTCATGACCTTCATGAACTCGACCGAGGTCACCACGGCCGAGGCGCGGATCGACAAGCTGGCAAGCGATCTCCGGGATCGCATCGCCAACCTCGAGACACTGCTCGATCTCGTGCCTGTGGGGATCATCATCGTCGAGAGCCCGGACGCGCGTCACGCCCATGTCAATCGCTATGGCAGCCGGCTCCTTGGCAGCGTCGAGAACAAGACCGTGATGCGCCAGATCGGCTTGCCGCTGCCGCTCTTCGTGAACGACCATGAGATGCCCGCCGAGGAGCAGCCGCTGCAACGGGCGATCCGCAGCGGCGAGACGGTGCGCGATGTCGAGGGCCGCCTGCGACGGCCCGATGGCAGCTCCCTGCGTGTGCTGATCTCGGCGACGCCGCTCTTCGATGAAGAGGAGCGGCCGCGCGGCGCTATCGCCGCCATCGTCGACATCTCGCAGCGCGAGGGCGCCGAAGTGGCGCGGCGGCCCGCGGCGGCGGTCGAGAGAAAGGCAAGACCGAAGAAGCGAGGTAGCTGACCGGAGGCTCCGATTGCTGCGCACCCGCGCCACGGCGTCGTGCCAGCCGGGCCGCAAAGCCATACGCAAAACCGTCACATGTCGCCATTAATGTCGCGTGGCGGCCCAGCTCAGCATAGCCCATTCATCCGAAGTCTCGCCGTGGGCGGCATGGCTAGCCTGGGGAGCATGCCGATCCCGCATCATGCGATCCATGAACGTTGCGCATATTCCACGGGTGCTGGTTTCAGTCTCGGCTCGGCGCTCCCTGTTGGCTGTTTGCACGGGAGCGCTCATCTCCACCTCGGCCGCCGCTCTATCCTTTGCTCAGGATAGCGCGGCAGGCGCCGGGCCGGTATTGGCTTTCGACATCCCGGCCCAGCCCTTGATGCGCGTCTGGCGGCAACGCTGCACGCGGTGACGCTCGATGAACCCTTAACCTCTCAGAGCGCGAGACCGACGCTCTGATCCGCGAGAAGGGGAAGCTGGTGCAACCGTGAGGCCGGATACGGCTCTCGATGCACGCTCCCGGGATTGCCACTCTCGGCGCTGATCGCTTTGCCGACCGAGGAACGCGATCTATGCGATAGTACTTTGGGAAGAAGAGGTCGGCGCGCCGTATGTCGTCGTCGTCTGCGTCGTCCCGT
>Ga0335074_10004005_pt1 | contig 20287 bp, 18 predicted proteins | sample Lox_Sample_23_FD_206715 | JGI IMG/M metagenome (GOLD analysis project Ga0335074, IMG submission 206715) | Soil microbial communities from Loxahatchee National Wildlife Refuge, Florida, United States - Lox_Sample_2.3 | ecosystem: Environmental > Terrestrial > Soil > Wetlands | place: USA... | reverse complement strand
TGCACGCGAAAGTGTGTGGGAGATTAGGTGATCGCCGGCATAAGACCACCCCAGCGAGCAAGGCTCGCTGGGGACCCCGGATTGAAACACAAAAAGCCCGCTCTTCGGAGCGGGCTTTTTGCGTTTCAGACGTCCGAGTTTTCCTGCCGCAGCTGCCAGGAAAAGTCGTAGAAGACGCGGAGCTGATTGCCGTCGAGATCGGCGGCGCGGAACTCGTGCAGGTTCCAGGGTTTGTCCTCCGGCTCGGAGAGCATCGTCGCGCCGGCATCACGCCAGCGCTGGTATAACTCATCGACTGCCTGTTTGCTTTCGAGATTGATCCAGATCACGACGCGGTCGCCGTTGCCATAGTGCTGGCGGAAGGGAGCATTCGTGAGAAAGAGGCGGCAATCCCCCTGCGAGATGCCCCCGATGCCGCCCTCGTCGTCGCCCCAGTCGAAATGGAAGCCGAGTTTGCTGACGTAGTAGTCAGCGGCCTTTTCGACGTGGCTGACCGGGATCTCCGGAATGGCTTTGGGCAGAGGTGAGCTCATGATCACCAGCTTACGGCAGTTCTGTGGAGAGAGCGGTTCGCCCAGCGTTCGGAAGGCCGCTTTCTGTTTTGTGCCATTCTTATCTCTGCATGGTTCTGCCCCGCCCAATCCTGTCGCTCACCGTCGCGCCCGTCGATCCGGGCGAAAGGGGGCATCTCCACGCCGTTCTCGCTGCGCTGAGCGCGGCCGATCGCGCAATTTCCTTTGTGGTTGATCCCGCTTCCGGCATGACGCGGTTGCGAGGAGAAAGCCTCGAACAGCTCCTGGCAGCTTGCCGGTGTATCGAGCGCGAGAGGCACATCCCCATCGAATTCTCTCTCCCCGAGGTCATCCTCGTCGAGATGCTCCGGCAGCCTGCGGAGGGTGTGGGTAAATACATCCGGCAAACCGGTGGCAGCGGCAACTACGGACATGTGAAGCTGCGGCTCGAGCCCCAGGAGCCCGGCGCCGGCATTGCGTTCATGCAGCAAATCAGGGGCGGCGTCGTTCCCGAAAAATATTTGCAGCCCATCGAGCAAGGCATTCGCGAAGCCGCGCGCGGCGGCATCCTCGCCGGCTGCGAAGTGGTGGACTTCAAAGCGACCCTCTACGACGGCAGCCACCATGAGATGGACTCGAATCCGATGGCCTTTCGCATCGCGGCGTCGCTGGCCTTCAAAGACGCCGCGAGAATGGCCAATCCCGCCGTGATGGAGCCGGTGATGAGGGTTGCGTTTACCGTGCCGGAGTCGAGGCTGGGCGCGAAGATCGCCGAAATCAACCGTTTGCGCGGCCGCATCGAGGAAGCGTCGGGCGACGACGCAAGCGCCGTGATCCGCGCGGCCATCCCGCTGCATGAGATGCTCCGCTACAGTGGCCCAGTGCCGCACTCCATGGAGTTCTCGCACTACGAGCCCGCCCGCTGGCCGCCGGACGATGCCGAGACCGCCAGCTCCGCCGTCCGTAACCCACGCGGTCCGGGGCCGCGCGGCACATCCGCCAAGGCTGATCCTGATTTGGACTGGACCTGACCGAGGATCCCGCTTGACCACCCTTGCCCCTCCACCGCCGCCGCTCCTCGTCGGCGCCCGATTCCTGCTACCATTGCGCCCACCATGCCAAGCGCCGCCACGTCAGCAATGAAGAAATCGACTGTGAAAGCCGCCCAGCTTGAATCGCCCTCCGCTCAGCTGGGCGCTTTCCTCGACAAATATACGCCGGAGATTGCCGCTGAGGCGCGGGCTGCGCTCAGGAAGATGCGCGGCCTGTTGCCTGGCGCGATCGAGCTGGCTTACGACAACTACAACGCGCTGGCCGTTGGGTTCAGTCCCACCGAACGGACCGGCGATGCCATCTTTTCGATCGCGGTGTATCCACGCTGGGTGAGCCTGTTTTTTCTGATGAACGGCCCGCGGCTGCGCGATCCGGAATGTTTTCTCCAGGGCAACGGCCATCGAGTCCGCCACATCGTGCTCGAAAATCCGGCGACGCTCGACGATCCTGCGGTCCGCGATCTGATCGCGCAGGCGCTGGAGCTGTCGCCGAAGGCGTTCGACCGGAGACAGGAGCGGCGGCTGATCATCAAGTCCGTCTCGGCGAAGCAGCGGCCGCGGCGATCGGACGGAAATTGACCCGGGGAACTCGCCGGGGAACGGACCGTTGCGCCGACCAGTTCCCTGCCCCGAACGCGCCATAGGGGATGCTTCCGGTTTTGGCTAACATGAGGGTGGCGCTGTCCGCGAGTCCCAGGCAGACGGAGGTCATCCGAGACTGTGACCAAATTCCGATGGCATATCCTGATTGCTCTGGGAGCAGTGGCGGCGTGGATCGCGGTCCTTCTCGTCGCACCCAGGGAATCCGACTTCATGAACTTCTACGCCGCCGGGAGTCTCCTGCTGCGGCACCCGCACAGCCTCTACTCGCTGACAGCTCAATGGACAGTGGAGAAGGCCCTGGGAAAAGCTTCGCTGGCGACCTTTGCACACCCGGCGCCGGAGGCGCTTCTTTTCGCTCCCCTGACTCTGCTGTCGTACCACACGGCTTTCCTCGCATGGTCGGCGATCAATTTGTGCTTGTTTGTCCTGTCCGGATGGCTGCTGCGGGATGAAATCCGGAACCTGACGCCAGGGGCCCGGTATGTCCTGCTGGCGTTTGTCTGGTGGCCGATCGGCTATGGTCTGATGCTCGGCCAGGATCATGGGCTCTTCCTGTTGCTCTGGGTTCTGGCCTGGCGCACATGGAAAGCCGACGATGAGTTTGCCTGCGGCCTCTGGATTGGGTTGGCCCTTCTCCGCTATCCATTCGCGCTCCCCATGCTCTTCTTTTTCGTTGCCCTCAGGAAGTGGAGACTGCTCAAGGGGGCCGCCGTCTCCGGCATTGCATTGGTGATTGCATCGTTCCTGATCGTCGGGCCGGCACTGATCCCCTCCTACCTGAAACTGCTTCGATTCACCGCGCTGATCAGCGACGCAGGCGTGATCCATCTGACGCCGACCATTCGAGGACTTGCGGTACTCATCCTGCCGTCGCACAGCAACGCTGTCGCAGCTGCGGGTATCGTCGGATTGCTGGCGTGGTCGCTGGTGGTGGTTCAGGGAATGGAGCGGCTCAACGCGTTTTGTTTTGCCGTGGCGATATCCCTGCTGGTCGATCCCCACGCCTTCTACTATGACCTGACCATACTGACAATTCCGCTGATGCTGTCTCTCAAAAAGTACCCGAAGTCTGCGCTGCTGCCACTGGTTCTCTGCGCTTTTGACGTTGCGATCGTTTGGACACATGTCTATTTCTTCGTTGCGTTCTGTCCTGTTTTGCTGGTGTGGGCCATCTGGATGGGTTGCGCCTTCCACAAGGAGGAATCCGGACTGGAGGCGCCCCTTGAGTTTTCCCACTCTGCGTCGGGTTCGGGATAGGCGTACCTCGCTTATTGTCGCTGGCTCTTCCTGATCATCAGCTTCAAGCCGGACCACACGGCGTCGACCGCGCAGACTTTGACGTCCACGAAGCCGAGCGGGAGGGCTTCGGCGCGGACCGCATCTTCGGTGACGTCGCTCGGGATCGGCGTTACGTTTTTCGGGACTGTTTTCTTCGGCCAGGAAACCCACACGACGCCGTCGGGTGCGAGCACTTGCCGCAAAAGCGCCAGGCGCTCCGCCAATTCACTCCTGCTGGTCACAAAGATGTGCGCCATTTCGAGACCGGCGATGGGCGAGCGCAGCAGAGCCGGCTCGGGGCCGGTGCGGCGGATTTCCGCGGCGACGCTTTCGGGCATCTTCGCGCGCCAGGTCTTCTGCCCTGATTTCACGCCCAGTTTTTTTGCCAGCGGCGTGCCGGAGTAGCCGGCAGAGGCAGGAGCCCGCCTTCCCCCAGGACTTCGCCCGGACGGCCAGTCCCGGCCAAACCTCACCACGTCAATCCACCGGACGGCGGAGGCCAGCTGCCCAGCATCTGGCGCAACTGCACGATGCGGCCAAAGTGATAGGCATTGTGCGCGGCGAAGCTCTCCAGCTGCTCGCGCACGGTCATGCTGCGCGCGGGATTCTCCGGTGACGGACAGAGCACCACCTTGTCGAGATTCGATGAGCCCCCGCGGTCGACCAGGGCCGCGGCTTCGTTCGCTCCGGCAAGGAATCTGCGGCAAAGATCGGCCCACGGCTCGGCGCGCGACTGCTCCGTGGTCGGAAAGCTGGCGGAGTTGTGGTCGGGAGACGGTGTCCCGCAACCGTTGACTCGATCGAGCATCACCTGCTGCCAATAGGTCAGGTGCCAGAGTTCCTCGTAGATGGTGTGCGTGGCTCCGGGCAGATGCGCGTGCGCCAGTTCGCCGGGCACAGCCTCCAGGATGTGCGACGGCGGCGTGTGCGCGCTGTCGCCGATGAACGTGAGAGCCAGTTCGTGCATGAGCCTGATTGTCGCATCACTCCGAATCGAAGCCCAGCCAACGGTCAGGGCTTTTGCAGGTTCTGCGGCGATGCGGAGATGGGGACGACGGTCAGCGTCCCGCCACTCGATGGCACCGGTGTTCCCTGCTTCACGCCGGGTCCGCCAATGAGCACCACGCGCGCGTTGGGCCACTCGGTGGGGATAAGCTCAAACTTCGCGTTGGGCCACTGGGTCGGAATTTGCTGCGGCTTTGCGCCGGCCGGAGCGGCATAGAGCGTCAGCGGTACGCGGTTCTGGGCCAGCAGGTTTTGCGCGGGCCGCAGCGTGGAGAGCTGCGGAAGCGTGTTGATCTGGAACTGGCGGTTGAGGTGGGCCAGCGGCGCGGGATTTGCCGTTGGGGCCGTTTGCCCGAAGGCTGCCGCGGCCGGCAGCAGAAGCAGAGCGAAGAGAAACGATCGCATTGCAGACCTCCTCACGGAACGTCTACTGCGGGAAGGATAGCAAAATCGGGCAGGGGTGGGCAGGCGAGCGCGTGAGTGGCGAGCGGGGAAAGCAGAATCGCACCCATTCCGGCATCCACGCCAACGCGTCAGCGCTTCTTCTTCAGCTCTTTCCAGTCGGCTTCGGTCTGGTCGGCATAGGCGGAGGCAAATTTGGCGATGGCGGCGGCGAACTTGGCGCCGCTGCCCAGGTATCCGGCGAGAACGCAGGCATCGCCGGAGCGCGCGTGGCCGCGGGCGAGCAGTTCGCCGCACATCTCCGCGTAGTCGATCAGGCCCTGACCCTTCAGATCGTCGATCTCGATGCTTCCCTTGTGATCGTTGAGCTGGCGCACCAGATATTCGCGGCCTGCTATGGTGGTCCATCCAAGAAACGGGTCGGAGGCGAACTGCATGGCACGCTGGCCATCGGCCACGCGGCGTCCCTGATGCGTGGGGCCGACCGCGGCGGGAAGATACGGAGCGTAGGCGGAGCCGGGCTGCTCCTTGATCTGCAGGAAGAGCGGGTCGCGCGAGCCGTTGCCCTCAAGGTAGACGAGATAATCGCGCAAACCCACGCTGCCCGTGCCGACGACCTTGAAGGCCACATCGCAGGGGCGGTACTGCGACAAAAAATGTTGGCGTTCGGGCAGCAGACATTCCCGATACAGCTTGAGCGAAGCCAGAACCGGTCGCGCCTGCTGCGGAGTGAGGCGGCGCAGCACGGGCGGCTCGCTGCGGAAGACGCGTCCTTTTTTCCCTTCCACGGTGAGCGCGTCCAGGGTGTGCAGAGGCGTGGCGCGTTCCGCTTTGAGCAGCGCGCCGGAAACCGGGGAGATGCGCTGCAGGCGATGGACCTGATAGCGGGCCACATCGATCACGGGCATGCGGGCGAGGGTGGCGATGAGCTTGCGATAGCTGGCGACGAAGCGCAGCACCGCTTCGCGCATGTCGGTAGAGCCGGTTTCGCGGCCGGCGAGGACGAGGCTGGTGGCCAGCCGCTTCAGGTCCCACTCGAAGGGGCCGCGAATGGTCTCGTCGAAATCGTTGATGTCGAAGAGTAGGCGGCCGTCGGGCGCGGCATAGGCGCCGAGGTTGCGCACGTGGGCGTCGCCGCAGATCTGGTTCACGATGCCGGTGTGGGGCAGTAAAGCGAGATCGGCAGCCATGGCCGGGACGGCGCCGCGGAAGAAGCCGAAGGGCGAGGCGAGCATGCGCTCGTATTTGAGCGTGACCAGCTGCGGGATGCGCCCGCGCATCGATTCGTCGATGAGCTGCAGCGGATCGTGGCTGCGCAGCTTCGGGTCCCAGTGGGCGTGATCCTGGCGGCGGACCTGCTTGCGGCGGGCCTGCCCGAGGGCGCGGCGTTCCTGGGATGAGGGCATGTGGGGCATGGTCTTGTCAGATGCGAAGCTACAGGTTTCGGAGGGGGAACACAAGCGGACGGACGCCGGACGGAGAGGGATTCAGGTTCGCCGATCGCGTGGTCCAGCCCTGGGGTTATTCGCGATCGACCTGGCCGGCGTTGACGGACAAAGGGGCGCTTGCGCGCCCACGAATCAGGCAGCCGCGCTGATTTCTTCGCCGGCGTGATAACGGCTTTTCGCAACTTCGGAGCGCTTCAGTGGACGCATCGCGGCCGAGGAGTACGGCAGCTCATGGCCGCAGTCCAGGCACACCGTGTAACAGCTCTTGTTGATCGTGAAGGGACGGGTTTGGTTTCGATGGTTGCATCCCATTAGCAATTCAAGGCAGGCAGCAAGCATGGTGTTCCTCTTTCTCAGATCGGCACAGGTCGATCGAAACGCCGGTCGTACGGGCGATTTGTCGGATCCAATCGGGAGATGGAAGCGTGCTCTCATCCCGACTTTTCCGGGGATGGCTCAACGTACCACTGTGTTGGCAGAGGTGCTATGGCCTTAGCGTAATCGTTGCCTAAACCGTAATAACCGGGGTGGCTGTTACCAGGGTTCCTGAGATTGACCGGTGCAGGGCCAGAATTTTTCCGTGAGAGAAAAGCCTTTTCAATGATTCCGAAGGAGCGTTCCGATTCCGCCAGGCTCAGCTCATTGCGAACCGCATCCGCGGGCTGGTGCGGCCCGCTCAGCGCCCGACGCGCCCAGAAGATCTTCGAGTTTGAGATAGACGGCGTTGGTCCAGCCAAATCCCACGACGTTCTGGCTGTATCCGGCGGTGGCGTGGAAGGCTGAAGAGCCGTTGACGACGTTGTACTTCTCGCGGATCGTGCCCTCGCAGGCGAAATTATCGCGTACCGTCGCGGTGAAGGCGCGCGCAACGCGTACGGCGTCCTGGGTGTCGCCGGAATTCGCCATGCCCTTCGCGGCCAGCCACGTGGTCGGCGCCCAACCGTAGGGGAAATCCCATTGCTCGCCGGAGTTGGTGGTGCTCAGTGCCGGGCCTCCCTGCTTTTCGAAGAGGCCGAGGTTCGCCTCCACGCGGCGGGCCTGGTCGGCGCTGGCCGCGCGGGCCCAGAGCGGATAGAAGGTGGTCAGGTAGTTGTAAGTGGAACGCTGCCCGGTGACGAAGTCGTAGTCGAAATACATGCCCCCCTGAAGGTCCCACAAATAGCGGTCGATGGCAGCCCGGCGCGCCTGGGCCATGAGCCGCCAGCCCGCCGCATCTCCCGTGAAGCCGAGCTGATCGGCCATCCAGGCGAGGTCGTTTTCGTACTTGTAGAGCAGCGCGTTGAGGCCGACGGGCGCGTAATCCTCGGTCGATCCGCCAAAGGGACCGAAGCGAAACGAGGTGTCGAAGCCCGATTCGCGCATGGCGCGGTCGCCCTTGTAGAAACCCCTGGTGAGCCAGTGCGTGCCGACATGCTCGCGCGAGCAGAGGGGCGATGTTTCTGGATCGCAGCTCACTGCTGCGAGGCGTTTCCAGTCAGCGCGAGCCGGGTTTGCTGGACCATCGACCAGATACTCGGTGTGCACTTCGGGATGCGCCAGCAACCAGCGGATGACCGCGCGGTAGTAGGCAGGGTCGTCGCCCATCTCCGGAACCGGACCGGAGCCGAAGTCCCAGTAGCGCGTGAGGCCGGTGGCGCCGGCGCGCATGGCAGGAAGCATCCAAAAGGCGTGATCGCGCTGGGCGTATGCGTAGGCGCGCGCGAGCCAGGCCTGGGCTTCGGATTTGCGCCCGGCGCGTATTTCCGCATCCCAGACCGCGCGGATCATCGAAGAAAGAAACGGCGGCTGCGAGCGCGTGAGGTAGTAGGTGCGGTTGGCGTTGAGGATGCCGCCGTAGTGTTCGATTTCGAAGAAGAAGTTTTCGACGATGCCGCGCGCCAGGTCGACCTGTCCGTCGTGGAGCAGGCCCAGCAGGATGAAGTAGCTGTCCCATCCATACATTTCGTTGAAGCGGCCGCCGGGCACGACGTAGGCGTTGGGCAGATAGAGGAGGCCTGGCGGGATGGGCGGAAGATTCTGGCCCATGCGCTCGATCCTGACGGGCAGGCGCTTGACGCGGACGCCGCACTGGGCGGGCAGCGCGGCCACAGCCGCCGGCTCGGGCAAATCCGCGGGGAGATAGAGGATGGCACGGGTCTTCACCTTGGGATCCACCAGAGAAGCGCATTCGTTCATGGATCGGCGCAGGGTGGTCCACGCCTGATGGATGTAGTCGTCGATGGGCTGATGGGGCGCGGGTGCGGGTGAAAGGGCAGGCGCCTGGTTTTGCGGGGATGGCGCCTGCTGCGCGGCGGCTGCAGGTGCAGTCGACAACGCCAGCGCGATCGCCGCCAGAAGGGGCAGAATCGTTCTCGCTGGCGCGCTCAGGATTCCAGGCATCTCACCCGCACTGTTCTTCACGGCTCTATGCTGCATGCACAACTCCGAAATTACCGATTCGATGGCAGCCCGGCGGCGCAGAATAGGTTCTAAACCAAAGAAGCCAGCGCTGCGTCGTTTGTACTGCCATCTCTCGAAAGGCCCGACACGTGAACGAAACCCGGAACGAATCGCCTGACACCGGGCGACCGCATCACACTCTTCGTACAGTACTGCTCCTGACCGGTTCCCTGCTCGGACTTCTGCTGATTGCGATTCTGATCGCAGGCGACATCGTACTGCACCGCGCAGGGCCGATTCTGAAAAGTAAAGTGATCGAGACGCTCAGTACGCGCTTCGACAGCCGTGTGGAGCTCGCCCAGTTTCAGGTGTCCGCGGTCAAGGGATTTGAGGTGTCGGGCGCCGGCCTGAAGTTGTACCCCAACCATCTGGCGATGACCGATCCGCTGATCCAGGTAGACCGATTTTCGTTCCATGCCATGAACTGGCACCAGCTGCTGAAGACGCCGCTTTACATCAACCGGGTCCAGGTGAGCGGGCTGGAGATTCATCTGCCGCCGAAAAACGAGCGCGCCAACATGCCGCACCTCGAAAGCCAGCGGGCCGAGGGCAGCGGCGGAAGCAAGAGCGGGATCAAGATCCTGGTGGGCGAGATCCTCGTGGACCAGGCGCGTCTGGTGTTCGACAATAACAACCCCTCCAAAGTGCCGCTCACGTTTGAGATTCACCAGCTCACGCTCAGGAGCGTTGGCCAGGGCCGCGCGATGAAATTCCATGCCACGCTGGTCAATCCCAGGCCGCTGGGCAACATCGATTCCACGGGCGACTTCGGTCCATTCGATGCAGAGAGCCCCGGGGACACGCCGGTGGACGGAAGCTATTCGTTTACTCATGCGGATCTGAGCACCATCAAGGGACTCGGCGGAATGCTGGCGTCGACGGGAAATTATTCGGGCAGACTGAACAACATCGAGGTGGACGGAGAGACCACGACTCCGGACTTCAGCCTTTCCACGGCCGGCCACCCTATGCCGCTCAAAACGAAATTTCACGCCATCGTGGACGGAACCAACGGCGACACGCGTCTGGAGCCGGTGGACGCGTGGCTGGCGCAGACGCACATTGTGGCTGCCGGCGATGTGGTCCACGTGCCCGGGCAGAAGGGGCGCGACATCCGCCTGCAGTTCACCGAAGGGCCGGGGCGCATCCAGGATTTGCTGGAGCTGGCGGTCAAATCCACGCAGCCGCTGATGAGCGGAGAGGTCGAGGTCCACGCCAGCTTCGATATACCGCCCGGCGACGAGTCGGTGGTGGACAAGCTGCAGCTGAAGGGGACCTTCAGCCTGGACGGCATTCATTTCACCAGCGACAAAATTCAAAACAAAGTCGATGAGCTGAGCCTGCGCGGGCAGGGCAAGCCGAAGCAGGCCGAGCAGGAGGGCGATGCGATGAAGGACGGCAATCCGCAGCAGGCGATTGCCGCCGATGTCGCCTCGCAGATGCGCGGTACGTTTGCGCTGGCCAACGGCAAGATCGATATCTCCACGCTGAACTATCGTGTTCCGGGGGCCGAGGTCGCGCTGAGCGGGGTTTACGGCCTCGATGGCGAGACGCTGAACTTTTCCGGCATGGCGCGCCTCGACGCGCACGTGTCGCAGATGGTGACGGGATGGAAATCGTGGCTGCTCAGGCCGGTCGATCCTTTCTTTGCGAAAGACGGCGCAGGAACCCAGGTGCCGGTGAAGATTACGGGGACGCGGTCGTCACCCCAGATCGGGCTTAACTTTCACCACTGAGCGCAGAGCGCGGTTCCTGCGCGCCTTCGCCCTGCCCGCGGCTGCGCAACCGCAGCCTGCGCAGCGGCTCGCCGAGGATGGTCATGAGCACGACACCGGCCATGAGCAGCCCTGCGTCGCGAGGGGACTGGAGCAGGCCCAATGCCACCAGCAGCGTCGTCGAGGTGGCCGCGGGCTGGCTTGCGCGCAGCAGCAGCGTGCCGAGCACGGTGAGCGCCGCCGCCAGGGTCGCGCTCCACACGCGCGCCGCCGGCACCCCCGCCGCGGAGACCGGGGCGACGCTCCACGCGCCGGTGGCCCAGACCGCCAGAAAGCCCGCGCCGACGCCGACGAGGTGGCCGACGAACACGCAATAAGGCTGCGCGCTGCGCCGCTCGGGCGTCTCGATGAGCTCGTAGGCGGTGGGCCCGAGGCTGGCGAAGATGAGCGGCTGCCGCGTCGCCCAGCCCACGGCTGCCGCCACCAGAATCAGCGCCGCTTCGCCCGCGGGCGCAATGATGAGGTCCCTGCGCTGCATCGCCGCTGATTAAGATGCTCGGCAGCGGCGCATCCGCCGCAACGCGTGGTCTGTTCGGGCGACGGCGCTTCCGCGATTGCTTCCGCCCTCCGGAACTTTTAGACTCCGAATCAAATGCCGCATACCCGTGAGGACCCTGAGCGCCTGGTCAGCGCCGCCCGCGCCGAAGACGAAAACTCTTTTGAGCTGAAGCTTCGCCCCCGGCGTCTGGCCGAATTCATCGGCCAGGAGAAGGTGAAGAATCAGCTGGCCATCGCGCTGGAGGCGGCGCGCGCCCGCGGCGAGGCGCTCGATCACGTGCTGCTCTCCGGGCCGCCGGGGCTGGGCAAGACCACGCTGGCATCGATCCTCGCCAACGAGCTGGAGGTCGCCTTCCAGCAGACGTCGGGGCCGGCGCTGCAGATCCAGGGGGACCTGACGGCGATCCTGACCAATCTTCGCGAGCGCCAGGTGCTGTTTCTCGACGAGATCCATCGGCTGCAGCCGGTGCTGATGGAGAAGCTGTACACGGCGCTCGAGGATTACAAGTTGGACATCGTTATCGGGCAGGGGCCCGCGGCGCGCACGCACGTGATGGAGCTGAAGCCTTTCACGTTTGTGGCGGCCACGACGAGACCGGGCCTGCTGAGCTCGCCGCTGCGTTCGCGCTTCGGCATCCTGCTGCGCCTCGATTTCTACTCGGACGACGATCTGCGCTACATCGTCTCGCGCTCGGCCGAGGTGCTGAGCATCGAGATCGATCAGGACGGCGCGGCCGAGATTGCCATGCGCTCGCGCGGGACGCCGCGCATCGCCAACCGCCTGCTGCGCCGCGTGCGGGACTACGCGCAGGTGCGGGGGCCGGGGCGCATCGACCGCGCCACCGCGTGCGAGGCGCTGGCCATGCTGGAGGTGGACGCGCACGGATTCGATGAGCTGGACCGGCGGCTGCTGCTGGCCATCATCGAGAAGTATCAGGGAGGGCCGGTGGGGCTGGGCACGCTCGCCGCGACGCTGGCCGAAGAGGAGGACGCTCTCGAAGAGGTGTGCGAGCCGTTTCTGATCCAGATCGGATTCCTCGACCGCACCCCCCGCGGCCGCATGGCAACCCGCCTGGCCTACGAACACTTCGGGATCCCAATGCCGGGCAAGCAGGGGGGGCTGTGGTAGGGGATTGCATGTTACGGCGGATTCCCACACCCGCTGAATCTGAATTACTTATGCGTATCCCGGTGATAGAGTCCGGGTTATGGCCGCAGAGTACGACGAGATTGGCATTTGGTCCGAGGTTAAGCTCGCGATCATCAGGGAATATGCGTCCGCTTACTCCAGGATATTAAACAAGAGTGTTCCTCGGCTCCGATGGCACTACGTCGATGCGTTCGCGGGGCCGGGAGTGCATTTGTCTAGGACCACGAATGAGATCGTGGAGGGCAGCCCGCTGATTGCGCTCAACACCGTACCTCCATTTTCGGAGTATCACTTCATCGATGCGGATCCAGCACGGGCCAAACAGCTTCAAGATATGGCAGGCCCACGCAATGACGTACATATTTATAGTGCCGATTGCAATGACGTTCTTCTCGACAAGGTCTTTCCAAGCATCAGGTACGAAAATTATCAGCGCGCTCTTTGTCTGCTGGACCCCTACAACATCAACTTGAAGTGGGAGGTCATCGAAGCAGCGGGCCAATCGAGGTCCATTGAGATTTTTCTGAACTTCATGATCATGGACATCAATCGGAACGTGCTGCGTCGAAACCGCGACCTGGCAATCCAAAACAAGGTGGACCAACTCACCCGCCTGTGGGGTGACGAAACCTGGCAGGACGCTGCCTACAGCAGCGAAGGAAAGCTATTTGAGGACCCAGAGAAGGTTTCGAATGAGCGTTTCGAGCAAGCATGGCGAGCGCGGCTGAAGGAGAAGGCAGGATTTAAATTCGTGTCGGAGCCGATGCCAATGAGAACGAGAACAAAGTCCGTCATTTACTACTTATATTTCGCCTCGCAAAAGCCCGTTGCAGCTGGTATTGTGGAGGACATTTTTCGGAAGTATCGTCAACGTCAGGGGCTTTGAGATGGCCGCGAATTCCAGCATCGAATGGACGGAAATGACGTGGAATCCCGTCACGGGATGCTCGAAAATCTCACAGGGATGCAAGCATTGCTACGCCGAGAGGATGGCAAAGCGACTGCATGCGATGGGATCTCACCGGTACCGCAACGGATTCCGCGTGACGCTGCACGAAGACCTGATCGACCTGCCGAAAATCTGGAAGAAGCCGCGAGTTGTTTTCGTCAATTCGATGAGCGACCTTTTTCACGACGATGTTCCCTCCGAGTTCATCCGTGCCGTCTTCCGTACAATGCGGGATTGTCCTCAGCACACATTCCAGGTCCTGACAAAGCGGAGCCAACGCCTCCGCGATCTCGCGCCTTTGTTGCCATGGCCCTCCAATGTCTGGATGGGCGTTAGTGTTGAAGACGCTCGCGTGGTCGGCAGAATCGACGATCTCGTGTCCGTCCCGGCTCAGGTTCGCTTTCTCTCCTGCGAGCCGCTGATTGGACCGCTCGAGAATCTGGCATTGAACGCCGTCAGCTGGGTGATCGTGGGCGGCGAATCGGGGCCTGGCGCCAGACAGATGGACCCGGCGTGGGTCGAGTCCATTCGCCGCCAATGCCGCAATGCCGGCGCCGCGTTTTTCTTCAAACAGTGGGGCGGCGTTCGCAAGGACAAGACAGGCCGGATGCTGAACGGCAGAACCTACGACGAAATGCCATCACGCTGGCCGCTCGGCGACGAACTCGTTCAAATTTCGGTTTGAATCCTGGCGGAAACACCCTGCTTTGGTTTCGCCGGGTTGGCGCCAAAGGTCGCTCAGGATGTCTGCCAACGCCAGCCCATTACCTCCGTACTCCCGCACCCGCTGATTTTCCTTGCCTCGGCTCCGCCCACCTTCTACCCTGAAATCGGAAAGCTCTGTCCTCGCGGCAGAGCTTTTCCCTTTCAGGGTGCCACCGTTTTGCGTCCTGCGTTCTGCTTGTCCCGCCCAGGCGGGATCGCGCTCTTTGAGAAGTCTGGCTGGCTTGCCCCATGCGGCGGATCGCCTTCTGACCCGCTCGCAGCCGCCGTTGATCGGCTCGCGGCTCCCAGGTGATCGCTCGCAGCCCTCCCCTGATCACACGCGGCCGTCAGCGAAGTGCCCGGCTTGCAATCAGCTGCCGCCATCGCAACCGCGACATGGTCAAACGCGGCGGCCTTGTGATCGCGTCACGGCCGTCTCGCAAGTGATCGGCCCCCTGCGGGATAGCGGCCGATGTTCGATCGCGGCGCTGCTAACTCCAGCAAAATGGAGCCCGGTCGGGTCAATGCAACGGGGGGGTGGGTGCAAATCCTCCTCCCGCGCTGCGCTCCGCTCCGTTGCTCTAATCTGGACGGGGAGGGTTTTTCCATGGCTGCTACCGAATCCGCAATGCTGGCGCTGGGCACCACGGCGCCCGAGTTCTCGCTGAAAGATGTTCGCACCGGGAACATCCATAACAATGACGCGGTCGCCGGGGCCAAAGGGCTGCTGGTGATGTTCATCTGTGCGCACTGCCCGTTTGTGAAGCACGTGGAAAAGGGGCTGGCGAAGCTGGGGCGCGACTACCAGAAGTCGGGCATCGGGATCGCTGCCATCAGCTCCAACGACGCGGACAACTATCCCGACGACGCGCCCCCGGGGCTGGCCAGGCAGGCAAAAAACGTGGGGTTCGTCTTTCCCTATCTCTACGACGAGACGCAGGAGGTGGCCCGTGCGTACGACGCGACCTGCACGCCGGATTTCTTCCTCTTCGACGGGCAGCGCAAGTTGGTCTACCGCGGGCAGCTGGACTCGAGCCGGCCGGGAAACGGCACTCCGGTGACCGGCAGCGATCTGCGGGCCGCGATGGATGCGCTGGTGGCAGGGCGGCCCATCGCGAAGGAGCAGCGGCCCAGCATCGGCTGCAATATCAAGTGGAAGGGTTAGGGTTTAGGGATTAGGGTGCAGGGATTAGTTAGCGGTTAGCGGTTAGGGGTTAGCGTTTAGGAGAGTCGCGTCGCATCGCTTACTCTCTTGCGCCCGCAGACTGGACGTATGATTTCTGCTCATGGCGCTCCAGCTCCAGGATTTTGCCAGAGAATACGAGAGCCGCACCGACGATGAGTTGCTGCGCCTGGCCATGGCGCGCGCTGAGCTCACGCCGGAAGCCGGCGTTGCGTTGTCAGCGGAGCTGAGCCGCCGGGGTCTCGCTGGCGACGAGCCGTTGAAGCAATTCGAAGAAGAAGAGCAGGAGCGCACACGCGACCAGGCGCGCGATACAGGAAGACTCTTTCTGAGTTTCAACGGGATCGGCCGCTGCCGATTCCTTAAGTGGGATTATGTCTTTGATCCGGCCTTCGGGTATGAAGAATTCACAACGACGGTCTTCATGATGCTTTTCTGGCTGCCATTGATTCCGACCGGCACTTTTCGCGTACGAAGAAAGAAGAGCTTTGCCGCCGGCGGAATCGAAGTCCTCGACCGGCTGCCGCTGAACTGGACGCAGATCTCAGCCGTTTGGGCAGCGATGACGACCACAATGCTCGCTCTGGTGATCATCTTCAGGTTGGCGGTGCGGTTCGTTCGCTGAGTCCTGAGCTCTGTTCGCTATTCCCTGTTCCCTGTTCTAAAAGAGGAAAACCCGCCGCACTTCCCAATGGAGGTGCGGCGGGGAAGACTGCAAGTACGGCAAAGAAACTGCACATGCGGCAGAAAGTCTGAAAGACAGCGCTTAGCGCAAAGAGATTCCTCCTGGCGAGCCTGCCGCAGGCCCGCCGGGAGGAATGCCGCTATTTCGAGTTACCCGAGCGCAGGTCCGGGTTAAAGACCTTTTGCTCTTCGATCGCCGCCTGGGCCGCGGCCAGCCGCGCGGTGAGCAGACGGAAGGGTGAGCAGGAGACGTAATCGAGGCCGGCGCGGTGGCAGAACTTCACGCTTTCCGGCTCGCCGCCGTGCTCGCCGCAGATGCCAACCTTGAGATCGCGGCGCGCCGAGCGGCCCTTGTTGGTGGCCATCTTGATGAGCGTGCCCACCCCCTCCTGATCGAGGACGGCGAAGGGGTCCTGTTTGTAAATGCCCTGCTTCAGATAGGCGGGCAGGAATTTGTTCACGTCGTCGCGGGAGATGCCGAAGGTGGTCTGGGTTAGATCGTTGGTGCCGAAGCTGAAGAACTCAGCCTCCGCGGCGACCTTGTCGGCGACCAGGCAGGCGCGAGGCAGCTCGATCATGGTTCCGACCTTGTAGTCGACGATGACGCCTTTCTTAATGAAGACATCGTGGGCGACGCTGCGGACGATGGCGGCCTGGTTCTTCATCTCCTCGGGGCCGGTGGTGAGCGGGATCATGACTTCGACGTGTGGGTCGGTGCCGTTTCTTTTGACCGACGCGGCGGCCTCGAAGATGGCATGCGCCTGCATCTCGGTGATCTCCGGATAGGTGATGCCGAGGCGGCAGCCGCGCAAGGCGAGCATGGGATTGAGCTCGTGGAGCTCTTCGACGCGCTCGAGGATGCGGTGCAGATCCTTCAGCTTCGGCGAGCGCGGTTTGGTGGCTTCGAGTTTTGCGATCTGCACCATCAGGTCTTCGCGCTTGGGCAGGAACTCGTGGAGCGGCGGATCGAGCAGGCGGATGACGACGGGCTGGCTGCCCATGGCCTTGAAGAGGCCGGCGAAGTCGGCGCGCTGCATGGGCAGGAGTTTGGCCAGCGCGGCGCGGCGCTCTTCTTCGGTTCTGGCAAGGATCATGGCCTGCATGTGGGGCAGGCGGTCTTCGGCAAAGAACATGTGCTCGGTGCGGCAGAGGCCGATGCCTTCGGCGCCGAAGAGCTGCGCCTGTTTGGCGTCGCGCGGAATATCGGCGTTGGCCAGCACGCGCAGGCGGCGGCGCTGATCGACCCAGCCCATGAACTGGACGAGGTCGGGATTGTCGGGATTGACGGGGATGGTGGCCAGCTTCCCGTTGATGACGCGGCCAGTGGTTCCGTCGAGGGAGATCCAGTCGCCCTCGTGGAAGAGCTTCCCCTTGACGCGCATTTCTTTCTTCTTCTCGTCGATGGTGACGTCGCCCGCGCCCGCGACGCAGCACTTGCCCATGCCCCGGGTGACCAGAGCGGCGTGGGAAGTCATGCCGCCGCGCGAGGTGAGGATGCCGGAGGCGACATTCATGCCCGCGATGTCTTCGGGAGAGGTTTCGCTGCGGACAAGGATGATCGACTTATAGGTTCCCTTCTCGTGGAGCTTCACCGCTTCGGCAGCGGTGAAGACGATCTGGCCGACAGCGGCTCCGGGCGAGGCGGGCAGGCCGGTCGCCAGGACTTCGACGGTTCCCTTCTCATCGAGACGCGGGACGAGGAAATCGAAGATCTGATTCGGCTCGACGCGCAGCACGGCTTCGTCGACGGTGATCAGCTGCTCGCGCACCATATCGATGGCAATGCGGACGGCGGCGAGGCCGGTGCGCTTGGCGTTGCGCGTCTGCAGCATATAGAGGTGGCCGTCCTGGATGGTGAACTCGAAGTCCTGCATGTCGCGGTAGTGCTTTTCGAGGCGCGAAGTGAGGTCGCGCAGCTCGCCGTAGAGATGCGGCATCAGCTTGCGGAGTTCGGCGATGTGCACCGGAGTACGGATGCCGGCGACGACATCCTCGCCCTGCGCGTTCATGAGGAACTCGCCATAGAATTCCTTTTCGCCGTTGGCGGGGTTGCGGGTAAAGCCCACGCCGGTGCCGCTGGACTCGTTGAGGTTGCCGAAGACCATGGCCTGCACGTTGACCGCGGTGCCCAGCCAGTCGTCGATGTGGTTCAGGCGGCGGTAGGTCTTGGCGCGCTCGTTGTTCCAGGAGCGGAAGACGGCGTCGCGGGCCATGGTCAGCTGACGGTCGGGATCCTGCGGGAACTCGGCGCCGGTATGGCGCAATACCAGCTTCTTGTAGCCGGAGATGACTTCCTTCAGCGCGGCCGGGCTGAGCTCCGTATCCTGCTGCGCGCCGTACTTCTTCTTGGTTTCGTCGAAAATGTGCTCGAACTCGTTCTTGGGGATGTCGAGGACGACGTCGCCGAACATTTGTATCAGACGCCGATACGAATCGAAGGCGAAGCGCGGATTGTTGGACTTCCTGGCCAGCGCCTCGACGGAAAGATCGTTGAGCCCGAGGTTGAGGATGGTATCCATCATGCCGGGCATGGAGAATTTCGCGCCCGAACGCACGCTGACCAGCAGCGGGTTCTCGCCGGCACCGAGGCGCTGCCCCTGCAGCTTCTCGAGGCGGGCCAGGGCGATCTCCATCTGCTCGGTCACCTGGGGCGAAAGCGCGCCGCGCATGTATTCGCGGCAGGCCTCGGTCTGGATGGTGAAGCCGGGAGGGACGGGCAGGCCGGCGTTGGTCATCTCCGCAAGGCCGGCGCCTTTGCCGCCCAGCACATCGCGCATCTTGCCGTTGCCTTCGGCGACGCGCGCGCCAAAGAAGAAGACGTACTGCGCGGGAGCTTCGACTTTTTGGGCCGCAACGGCCTCCTGATAACCGAGGGTGCTTGCGTTCATGTTGGATCTCCGTTCTGCCGCCGCTGGGGCGAATTGGTTTGGTTGCTGTCGCCGTGCGCGAGTGGACAGGAACTCTGCGCAGCCGCAACCTGGAAAACGGACGATTGTCGGTCCCGCGATGGACAGCAGTCTGTGCCGGGCGTCACACCGGTGCGGGGCGAGCGTTGTGATGGCCGTCACAAGCGCTGCAAATGTGTGTGGAGAAAGAGGAAAAGGCGGGAAAACGGGAAGATGCGCGGGGGGATGCTCATTTCCGCGGTTCGTGACGCGCGAGTTTGCGAGGTCCTCGGGAGCCTGGCGAGGTTACTCGCAGCGCAGAGCTTCGATGGGATCGACGTGCATGGCGCGGCGGGCGGGAGCGGCGCAGGCGGCCAGCGCGACCAGGATCAGGATCGCGGCCACTCCGGCGAAGGTGAGCGGATCGTGCGCCGAGACGCCGTAGAGCTGGCTGGCCATCAGGCGGGTGAGCGCGAGCGCGCCGGCGATGCCGAGCGCCACGCCCAGCAAAGCCATGCGTGCGCCCTGGCCGAGGACGAGGCGCAGCACGTCTCCGCGCTGCGCACCCAGCGCCATGCGCACTCCGATCTCGCGGGTGCGCTCGCCGACGAGATAGGAGATGGCGCCATAGATGCCCACGCAGGCCAGGCCCAGGGCGAGCGCGGCAAAGGCGGCAAGCAGCATCATCGCCAGACGGCGCGCTGCGAAGGCGTCATCGATAACGCCGTGCATGGTCTGGACCGCGTAGACGACGGCGCCGGGATCGATCTCGCCCACCGCTTTGCGCACCGGGCCCATCAACGCCTGGGGATCGTCGCTCGTGCGCAGCACGACGGCCGTCCCATCGGCCACCAGCGGCATCAGCTTGGGCGGCAGCTGCATGTAGGGGTAGTAGAACTGCGCTTCGATGGCGGCCCTGGGGTCGTTGCCCGGGCCCCACTGCTTCACGTGGCCGACCACGCCGACGATCTCCGCTTCCCTGTCGAATTCGGCGATGTGGATGTGCTGGCCGACGGGATTTTGATCGGGGAAATATGTGCGCGCAAAGACGACGTCGATGTCGACGACGGTAGGGGTGTTCTCGTTGTCCTGGTCGGTCACCCAGCGGCCGCGCTCGAGCGTGATGCCCATGGCGGGCAGGAATCCCTGCTCGACGAGGTAGAACATCGCCTGGGGCATGTCGTTATCGTTGGCGGGTTTCGCGCGGCCTTCGATCCAGAAGGGCAGCTCGGAGTCGTGGATCATGGGGCGCGAGCCGAGGGTGACGGAGACGGCCTCGACGCCGGGGATCTGGCGCATGGCGGCGTCGAAGCGGCGCAGACGCGCGCGGGTTTCGGCCGCGGGGGTCTGCTCGTTCGCCGGGAACGACATGGAAAAGGTGATGGCGTGGTCGGGATTGTAGCCGGGGTTCACGCGCCACAGCGCAGCGAGCGAGCGCAGCATGAGCCCGGCACCGACCAGGAGCACGAGGGCCAGGGCAACTTCCACGGCGACGAAGGTTCCTTGCAGGCGATGGCGCGCGGCGCTGGATCCGCGGCTGGTCTGGCGCAGCACTTCTTCGAGGTTGACGCGTGAAGCCTTCAGCGCGGGCGCAAGGCCGAAGACGATGCCGCCCAGCAGCGAAACGCCGAAGGTGAAGAGCAGCACGCGGGTGTCGACGTGGACCTCGGTGACGCGGGGGAGGGCCGCGGGCAGAAGGGTGACGATGGTTTTTGTGCC
>Ga0335074_10004004_pt1 | contig 20288 bp, 21 predicted proteins | sample Lox_Sample_23_FD_206715 | JGI IMG/M metagenome (GOLD analysis project Ga0335074, IMG submission 206715) | Soil microbial communities from Loxahatchee National Wildlife Refuge, Florida, United States - Lox_Sample_2.3 | ecosystem: Environmental > Terrestrial > Soil > Wetlands | place: USA... | reverse complement strand
GAAATTGGGGCTGATTCTATCACAACCCCGGCCCACACCGGCTAAAGCGGATGAATTATGGCGCTGTTACGATTTCCAGGCCCCGAGCAGGCGTCGCAACAGCACTAATTCTCCCAAATGATAAGCATTATGATCGGCCACCAGCAGCGCTTCGCGCAGAATGGTTTGTCCGGTGCCGTGCGGAATTTTCGAGAACAGGTCGGTCTTTTTGTCCGCCACCAGCTTGGCCATCGCCTTCCAGTCCGCGCGAAAGCTGCGCAGGCTGTTGTTCCAGGACGCCGCGCTGGGAGGCGCTTCGCTCTTCGGCCAATAGCCCTCCGGCCAAGGCGGCGATTTGTGTTTGGCGTCGCGGCTGAACTCCAGAATGTCCGACTGCGCGATGCGCATGTGCTCCAGAACTTGCCAGGCGCTGTGAGCGGCGCCCGGCGGTTTCACTCCGCGCAAGCGCGACGGAAAATCCGCAACCACGGTGTCGAAGTCGGCGTGCGCGTTGCGGCCTCTGAGTAAATCAAGAACGTGCTGGCGGATTGGGTCTGATTCAGCCATGACCTAGGGAAACACAAAGCCCGGCTGTATTTCAACATTCCCGCAGGCCCGGACTTTATTTCGCCGCGGCCTTGGCGGGCGATTTGGAACCCCAGAAGCCGGGATCGGCGGCGGCCCACTCCTTGGGCGGATAACTCATCTTGGGGTTAATGGAAAACAGCATGGTTTCTCCGTACGACAGGCTCTCGGACGAGGCTTTGATGTACTGCTTCGCACCTTCGGCACCCATGGCCGTGAAAAGAGCCTGCTGGTGCTCGCGGTCTTCATCCATGGATTTTAGCGACGCCATCGGTTCCATCAAAAAGAACGTGCCCCCGGGCCCACCCGAAACCACTTCGTACGTCACCACCGGTTGATTGCTATTGGATTTTTCAGCCGCGCCTTTCAACAGTTTCGCCATTTCGAGGAACGCCAGTCCTTCGCCCGCGCGAACCCGAAGAGTCTCAATGGTGAAATAGCGCGCCTTGGGAAGATCGATCTTGTCAGCCGCATAACTCAGATCGGGCCGATAGGCGGCGATCAAAGATCGGCTGCCGGTGCGCAGCTCCGCATCGGCCGCGTCCAAGCCCGCGAGCTCGGGCTTATTCATCGCCGCCCGCGATTCGGCGATCGACGCGAAATTGTCGTAGGCTTCCAAAAACCAGGCCTGCGATGTCCCCGTGATCGAGGTCAGCGCCAGCACGTGCGTCGGGAAATTGGCTTTCGCGGCGGCCACCATGAACATGGCTTCGGATCTCTCATGGGCCGCGCCTTTTCCCTCCTTGATGTCCTCCTGAACGATTTGGAGCACCGCCGGGGGCTGCGCCGATTGCTGAGCGAAGAGCGGTAGCGTGAGTATCAGGAAAGCAGCTTTCATCGATTCCTCCGTCTGGGTACACCTTTGTAGCGCTGATGCTTGGATAGAATCAAGTTTACATGCCGAAGTCAGCGGATGTAGTGATCATCGGCGCGGGGATCGTAGGATCGAGCATTGCGTTTCACCTCACGCAAGCGGGCTGCAAGAACGTGCTGGTGATCGAGCGCGAAACGCGCCAGGGCCTCGGCTCCACGGGCAAAAGCATGGGCGGCGTGCGGGCTCAGTTCGCGACAGAAGTGAACATCCGCATGTCCGCTTATTCCATTCCGTTGTTCGCGCGCTTTGAAGAAGCCACCGGCCATCCTTCGGGCTACAAGCCGCACGGGTATCTGTTCATGGCCACGAACGAATGGCATTTGGATTACCTCAGAAAAAACATGAAGAGGCAGAAAGCGCTGGGCGTGAAAGATGTTCGCGAACTTTCGCCCGACGACATTCGCAGCGTTCTGCCGCAGCTTCGCTCCGATGACATCATCGGCGGGAGTTTCTGCCCTACCGACGGCTTCGTGGATCCGGAGAGCGTCATGAACGGATTCATGGCGCGGGCCATCGAGCGCGGCGCCGAGCTATGGCGCGGTACGCAGGTAACCGGCATCTACAGCGACCACGCCACCGTTTCCGGCGTGCTCACCAGCCAGGGCGGCGTGTCGGCGCCCGTGATCGTGAATGCGGCCGGACCCTGGGGCGCATCCCTCGCGCGGCTGGCCGGAGTCGAATTGCCGGTTCAGCCGCTTCGCCGGATGTTGATCCCGACCGAACCTTTTCCCGGATTGCCCGAACGCCTGCCGATGATGATCGATATGTCCACGGGCTGGCATTTCCGCCAGGAAGGCCTGGGCCTCATCATGGCCTGGGCGCACCCCGATGAGAAGCCGGGCTTCCACACCGAATTCGATCCTGCCTATATCGAGAAGAGCCTGACGCACGCCGCCTCGCGCGTGCCCGCCTTTGCCGATCTCGAAGTGAATCCGCGCCGCTGCTGGGCCGGCCTCTACGAAATGTCGCCCGACCATCACGCCATCCTGGGCCCGTCGCCCGATCTGCGCGGCTTCTACTTCGCCAACGGATTCAGCGGCCACGGGGTGATGCATTCGCCCGCTACCGGACGCATTCTGGCCGATTTGATCCTGAACGGGGAAACCCACCTCATCGACGCTAAAGACTTGAATGTACAGCGTTTTGCCGAGGGACGCGCCATCGAGGAAACGGCCATTTTGTAGCCGGGAAACTTTTTTCGGAACAAATCAGGATTTTCCTCGTCTATTCGGCCATGAAGCTGCTGATCCTCGGTTTGCTAGCCCTAGCAGTGCTGACCGCCGCAAGCAGTCGTGACTGCTTGGAACATGTCCGAGCCGCCCGCGAGCAGGCCCGCGCCGCGCGGGAACAGGCTCGCGAAGAGGTACGAGCGCAAGCCCGTGAGCTCCAGCGGGTGGAAAGCGACGAGGCGCGCGCCTGGCGGAATACCATGCGCGAGCAGCGCGAGCAGATGAAAATCTGGCGCGAGAATTTCCGCGAAGAGCAAGCGCGCCTGCGCCAGGAGATGCGGGACCTGCGGCGCGATCTGGGACGGGACGCGCGCTTCACCTATTAACCTAGCCGGCGGTGCTGGCGATGAATCCCGGCTTACGCCGGGCCTTCATCTGTTGTTCCCAGGCGAAGGCGAATCGGATAAGCGTCGGCTCGCTCCAGGCGGCGCCAAAAAACGAAAGGCCGATCGGCAGCCCGCCGTAGAATCCCGCCGGCACGGTGATGTGCGGATAGCCCGCAACCGCCGCGGGCGTGGTGCACCCGCCGGTATCGCGATCGCCGTTTACGTGATCGATCAACCAGGCCGGTCCCGATGTAAGCGTCACAATGGCATCCAGCTTCTGGTTGGCGAGAAGAGCGTCGATGCCTTGCTCCCGCGCCAGCCGCACGCAATCGGCGCGCGCCTTGGAGTACGCGGGATCGGTCAGAGGTCCGCGGGCTTGCGATTGCAGGAATAGCTCCTGCCCGAAGAAGGGCATCTCGCGATCGCGATTCTTCTCGTTGAACGCGATGAGCTGATCGAGCGTGCGCGCGGGGCTCGAAGCGGGAAGCCGCGCGAGGTAGCGGTTGATGCCGTCCTTAAATTCGTAATACAGCACCTCCTGCTCGGGCGCATCGATCTGGCCGTGCGTGGCAAGATCGGCTGGATCGATCACCTCGGCGCCCGCTTTCTTCAAGGCGACGACGCAACGGCTCAGGAAACTATCGAGCGGCGTATTATTCTCGAAAAATTTTCGCGCGATGCCCAGCCGCGCGCCGCGGAGGCCGTTGGGATCGAGAAAACGCGTGTAATCCTGGTAGCCTTGCGAAGAGGCGGTCGCGGAATCAGCAGAATCCACACCGGTCATCGCGCCGAGTAAAATCGCGAGATCCTCCACCGTGCGCGCCATCGGTCCGGCGGTATCCTGGCTCACCGAAATCGGAACGATGCCCGCGCGGCTCACCAGGCCGACGGTCGGTTTGATACCGCAGATGCCGTTAATCGACGACGGGCTGGTCACCGAACCATCGGTCTCGGTGCCGATCGCCGCCGCGCACAAACTGGCCGACGCGCCCGCGCCCGAACCGGAGCTTGATCCCGAGGGACTGCGGTCCAGCGCGTATGGATTCCTGGTTTGGCCGCCGCGCCCGCTCCAACCACTCGAGGAATGCGTGGAACGGAAGTTCGCCCATTCGCTCAAGTTGGTTTTTCCGAGAATAATGGCCCCGGCGGCGCGCAACCGCGCGGCCACGAACGCATCCTGCCCTGAACGCCAATCGGCGAGGGCGAGCGACCCAGCGGTGGTAGCCAGCGGATCGCGCGTCTCGATGTTATCTTTCACCAGAATCGGAATACCGTGGAGCGGACCGCGCACGTGCCCGTTCGCTCGTTCCGCATCGAGCGCGCGCGCAATTGCCTCGGCATCCGGGTTCAGGACCAGGACCGAATTGAGCTTCGGGCCGTTCCGATCGACGGCGTCAATGCGGGCCAGATAAAGTTCCACCAGCCGCGAGGAAGTCCACTTGCCTTGCTTCAACCCGTCGGACAGTGTGGCCAAACTCAATTCGTCAAGTTCGAAATCGGGGAGAACCGCCGGGGTGGCGTTAGCGGGAGTGGCGGGCACCTGACAAGCCGCTTCGATCGCCGCTGCGCCCGCAACTGCCGCGGCGAAAAACGCGCGCCGTTTCATCCTGGGTATATTAACACCGGGCGGAACGGCGGACGCTCGGAATCAAGCCGCGGCGATATTGAGTTCGCGCAGGAACTCGAGATCGTGATCGGTGAGTTGCATCTCGCCGCTCAACGCCTGGTTGAAGGTCATCAGATCCTGCTTCATTTCATCCTGCTCATCGCGCGGCTCGGTGGGGCTAATGGTAACCGTCGACTCCAGCATAAGGCAAAGATCGTAGCCATTGCGCTTCATCTCTTCGACGATGTCGCCGACGCGGCCAGACTCCGAAACAGCCTCGTCGATCGCCTCTTGAAGCTGCGCGAGTAAGAAGGACTTTTTTTCCGATGTCATGCCCCCTCTTAAGCAGGTGCGTTGCCAATTTACAGGTACAGAAAAATCAATGAGTTATGGAGCGGCGCGCGACAGAATGTCACGTGGCTGGGCCTAATGACGCCAAACTGCCCGCAAGCATGTCAATGGGCTGCCGAAGGCTGGCGCTCGCCCTGTCGGGGGCGCCGCATGATGAACGGCAGGGGGGCCAGGCATGCAATGATCACCGACATCACGAAGAAGCTGTTCTTAAAGCTGAGGGCATTGGCCTGATTTTGCACTGTCAGATAGGCCATGGCCATGGCCTTCTTGGCGGCCGTGACCGCGTCGTAGCCTTGCGAGGTGAACAGGGCGGTTAGCCCGTTGATGAGCTGCCGGAAGCTCGGCTCGCCCATGTTGGTGTGGGAAGCCAGAGTCATCTGATGCGTCTGGTTCTGGCGCGCCAAAAAGACGCTGAGCATGGAGGTCCCGAGACTTCCGCCGATATTGCGCATGAAGCTGGATATGCCCGATACCTGGTTGTTCTTTTCGCGCGGCACGCCGACGTAATTCAGCGTGCTGATCGGAATGAAGATCAGCGGCATGAAGATCACCTGGAAGCAGCGCAGGAGCACAATCGTCATGAAGTCGATCTGCAGATAAATGTTGGTCATCAGGCGCAGCGCGAACGACGTGCCCAGGAACCCGATGCAGATCAGCACACGCGGATCGATTTTTGTGGCGGTGAGGCGCCCGGCCACCATCATCATGACCATCAGCACGAAGCCGGCGGGCGAGAGCGCCAGTCCCGCCCGTTCGGCCGTATAGCCCAGGCTGCTTTGCAGAAACTCGGGAATCAAAACCGTCGATCCGAATAAGACCATGCCCAAGACGAAGGAGAACGAGACCGCCGTTCCGAAATTGCGGTTTTTGAGCAGACGCACGTCTACTATGGGATTCGGACTGTACCACTCCCAGAGGAAAAACGCGGCGAGCGTGGGGACGCCGACGCAGGTGAGCAGGGTGATGATGCGGCTCGCGAACCAGTCCGCCTCCTGGCCCTTGTCGAGCACAAACTGGCAGCACGCGATGCCGATCACCAAGAGCGAAAGGCCAATGTAATCGATCTTGATGCCGCCGCGGCTCTCTTCCTTGAGCCAGGGCGGATCTTCCACCAGCCGGCTGGTGAAGAACAGCGACATCAGGCCCACTGGAATATTGATGAAAAAGATCCAGTGCCAATTGATGTTGTCGGTGATCCAGCCGCCCAGCGTGGGGCCGATGGCGGGCGCAAACACTACCGCCATGCCGTACACCGCGAATGCCTGGCCGCGCTTCTCGATCGGAAACGTGTCGGCCAGGATGGCTTGTTCGGACGGCTGCAACCCGCCGCCGCCGGCGCCCTGCAGAATGCGCGCGACAATCAGGAACGGAAGATTGGGTGCGATGCCGCACAGAAACGACGAGACGGTGAACAGGATAACGCACGTCATGTAAAAGCGCTTGCGTCCGAAGACGGTGGAAAGCCATCCCGATGCGGGCAGGATAATCGCCGCCGACACCAGGTAACTGGTGAGCACCCACACGGCTTCGGTATAAGTGGCGCCCAGCGATCCGGCGATGTGCGGCAGCGAAACGTTGGCGATGGAAGAGTCGAGCACTTCCATGAAGGTGGCCATGGTGACCGTCAGCGCCACGGCCCACGGATTGTGCGACGGTTTCCAATCGGGATGATGTGTTGTTCGCGCCGGACCCATGTGCTTGGCAGATTCTAGTGCTTGATGCGAACGTCGGGCTCCACGGACATGCCGGGCCGCAGACGGTCCAGGCCCTTCTGATCGGGCTTGAAGCGCAGGCGCACCGGAATGCGCTGCACCACCTTCACGTAATTGCCGGTGGCGTTTTCGGGCGGCAGCACGCTCGACACCGCGCCGGTGCCTCCGCCGATGGTTTCGACGTAGCCTTCGAAGTCCTGGCTGAGCGCGTCCACATGAATCCTGGCCGATTGGCCGGGGTGGATATTGTGGAGTTGGGTCTCCTTGAAATCGGCTGTCACCCAGAGATCGCCGATCTGGACGATCATGAACAACTGCTGTCCGGCGTTGACGCGCTCGCCGACTTCGGCCGAGCGTTTCAGCACGATCCCGGCGGCGGGCGCAACGATCTTGGTATAGCTGAGCTTCAGCTGGGCCTGCTCCAGCATCGCTTCGGCGGTTTGCACGTTGGCCTGCTGCGACGCCACATTGGCCTCGCGAATGGCCACTTGCGCCGGAGCGTTGTTGCGGTATTGTGCGAGCCGCGTTTTCACCTGCGCAAGCTGCGCCTGGCGCTGGTCCACGGTGCGCCCGGCCGCTGCGACAGCGGCGCGATTGGCGGTGACGGTGGCGTCCTGCGCTTTGGCGGTGGCCGCCACCTGGTCGAACTCCTGCTGCGAAACCTCTTCGTTTCTAATGAGGATGGTATAGCGTTCGAGGTCGGAGTGCGCTTTGGCCGCGTTGGCCTGCGCCTCCGTCAGCCGCGCGGCCGCCGATTCGCGATCCCGTTCGGCCACACCCACCGCCGCCTCCGCGTTTGCGACGTCGGCTTCGCCACCCGCGATATTGGTCGTGTTCTCCACTTGCGTGATCGGCACCGCCGGCTTCTGCGCGGTCACCATGCTGCTGGCCTGCGCCACTTGTGCGCGGGCCTGATCCACGGCCACCTGGAAATCCCGCGGATCCAGATCCACCAGCGGATCGCCGGTCTTCACCGTCTGGTTCTCGTCCACGTAGACGTGGGTAATCGCCCCGTCCACGCGCGAGCTGATCAAGCTGAAGTGAGCGTCCACCTGCGCGTCGTCGGTGGACTCAAAGTCGCGCGATTGGAACCAGAGGTAACCGCCGACGCTGCCGGCAATCAGCAGAACCACAAAGAAAATCAGGAACGCGCGTCCACGCCCCTTCTTGGCCGGCTCAGTTTTCGTGACCTCGCGCGGAGGGGACTGTTGAGACGTGCCGGGAGTGATGGGCGGCGGTGCGGTGGTGCTCATGGACGACCTCCTGGGGCGAGCAGCCCGGGCAGATCCGTCTCCGCCTGGCCGGTCGCGCGCGACAATGAAATACGCGCCAGATCGTAAGCGAAGAGCCCCGAGATGTAGTCGCTTTCGGCGCTCGCTACCTGTTCCTGCGCCTGCACCACTTCCACGGTGGTGGCTACGCCGGCATTAAACCGATCCCGCGCTTCGCGCAACGTCTCATTGGCGAAGCCGCGATTATTTTCCGCCAGCCGCACCTCGCCGATCGCGGTCTCCAGCTCGATCAGCGCCGTGCGCACTTCCTGCTCCACGCCGGCGCGCTGATCCGCCAATTCGGCCTGACGCTGATGCAGCGTGGCCTCCGCCTGTTCGATATCGGCCTTCACGCGACCTCCCTGGAAAACCGGCACATTCACCGCTCCCACCACCGAATATACGCCGTGATTGGAGGCCGGGCTCGGTCCCAGCACTCCGTAATCGCCGGTCAGGGATGCCGAGGGCAGCCGTTCGGCATGCGCCGCCGACACCACCAGCTCAGCCGCGCGCACCTGGCTTTCGGCGGCCTTCAAATCCCAGCGTTTGTCGAAGGCTTGTTGAATCGCTCCGCCCGGCTCCGGGACCGCGGCCGGATTGAAAGCCAGCGGCTCACTCAGAATCAGCGTGCGATCGAGCGGCAGCCCGATCAGGCGCGCAAAGGCCAGCTTTTCCTTCTTCAGATCCGATTCGAGCGCATTCAGCCGCTGCTGCTGGCTCTGCAATTCAACCAGCGTTCGCGTCACATCGATGCGCGCGTTGGTCCCGGCCTCCTTGCGCACCTCGGCCTGATGATACACCGCTTGCGCGTTGTTCACCTGCGCGCGCTGCGAGCCCACTCGCGCATCGGTCGCGATGGTCTGCAAATAGGCTCCAGCCACGGCCAGGACCACCAACTCCCGCGCGTCGCGCGCCGACAGCATCGAAGCGCGCTCGCTCTCCTGAGTGGCGTGCCAGTTGCGCCGCGCCACCGGATCCCATACCGTCTGGCTCAAATTTCCGAGCGCCTGAAAATATTGGAATGGCCCCACCACCGTGGGGATCGAAAAACCGAATCCCGGCGGCACGTTGAACTTGAATCCGAAGGCCGCCAGATTGACCTGGGTGCTGGTCTCCGAGAGATCGACCGACACCGCGGGCAGCAGGTTGCTCAGCGCGCGCAGACGCTCCGCCCGCGCGGCGCGCGTCGTATCGTCGGAGGTGAGGACGCCGAGATTCGCGGCCAGGCCCAGCTTCACCGCGTCGGCGAGAGTCAGCGTCACGGTCCCGGCGGGCGCCTTGTGGTCCTCGACGCTGCCGGCGAAATCGCCGCCGATCTGGATGGAGCTGTTCACCACGTTCGCGCCGGGGCTGGGCGCGGCCTGCTGCTGGGTGGTCACCGAGCCGGGCGCCTGGCGTCCGCTCCCGGGAAGCTGCAGGGCGGGCGTGGAGCGCTGCGCTCCGGCACCGCCGAACTGGCCCCAGGCCGCCGCGGAGAAAACCGACGCAGCCAGACAGCTGTAGAGGATGGCACGAACTGGTCGGAGCACGTTTTTAATTTAACATATACATACTTGCATGTATATAATGTAGAAGGCATGGAAGCCGCCGCCTCAGCCCGAGCCGACAAAACGCGCGAACCCAACAAACATCAGCAGCGAACCGATGCCACCCGCCGCGCATTGCTGGACGCCGCGCGCCGCATCTTCGCCCGCGACGGATTCGAGGCCTCGCGCATCGAGGACATCGCCGGCGCCACCGGCCATACGCGCGGCGCCTTCTACGCGCACTTCTCGAGCAAAGAAGATTTGTTCTTCGCGCTGCTTGAACAAGACGCGGGCGAGCGATTGCGCGACTTGCGCGCGGTGCTGGAACGATGTCCCAGCCCGGAGCGCCGCCTGGCAGCGTTGCGCAAGTATTATGTCGCGCGCGTTGCCGACCGCCAATGGGTTCTGCTGACGCTGGAGTTCAAGCTATTCGCTCTGCGCCATCCCAAGCTGCGCGCGCGCCTGGTGCGCACACATCGCCGCATCCGCGAGTCGCTCAAGCTCGAAACCATCAGCAAGCTGATTCCCGAGTTGATGAAGGGCGGACGGGAATCGCGCGATCTGCGCCGCGTGGCGCTCGAAGCCGTGCTCAACGGCCTGGTGCTCGAACACTCCTACGATCCCGAGACCATTTCGAACGCGCAAGCCACTACCTTGCTCGGCCGCATGTTCGATGTTTTAATGCCGCCCGAGCATCGGCTGGTGAACGGAGCGCTCTAGCTTCCGGCTGGATTGCGCCAGCCGCCATCGGGCGCGGCCAGCGCCGCCGCTTCCGCCGGTCCCCAGGTTCCCGCATCGTAAAAGTAGAGAGGCGTGGCGTTGCCTAACACCGGCTCGACGATTCTCCACGCCTCTTCCACGTAGTCTTCGCGAGCGAACCGCGCCAGGTCGCCATGCATCGCGTCGCCCAGCAGTTCTTCGTACGGCAGCATCTCGTTCGCATCCGACTGTTCGCCCGCCACTAGCTCAATGGGGTGTCCGAGCATCTCGTCCCCGGGCTGCTTCACCAGCGCGCGAATCCCGATGGCCAAGTTGGGTGAAACACGGAAGCGAAGGCAGTTGTGGTTGGCCGGATTATGTGGAAAGATCTGCGGGGGCTGCTTCAGGACCGCAGTGACCTCCGTGGCCGTCACCGGCAGCGACTTGCCCGCGCGAATATAGAACGGCACGCCGCGCCAGCGCCAAGAGTCAATGAAAAGCCGCAGGGCGACGAAAGTCTCCACCGTCGAATCCGGCTTCACGCCCTTTTCATTGCGGTAACCATGGAACTGCCCGCGCACGATGTCCTGCGGTCCGAGGGTCCGGATGCCGCGCAGCACTTTCACCTTCTCGTCACCGAGATTTTGATGATCCATGCCAACGGGCGGCTCCATCGCGACGTTGCTCAGCAGTTGGAACAGGTGATTCTCGACCACGTCGCGGATGGCGCCCGCCTGCTCGTAAAACGCCCCGCGCCCCTGCACGCCGAAGTTCTCGGCCATCGTGATCTGCACGCTCTCCACGTATTGCCGGTTCCAGATCGGCTCGACGAACGCGTTGGCGAAGCGGAAATAGAGGATATTCTGAACCGCGTTCTTTCCTAAAAAGTGATCGATGCGAAAAATGTCGCCGTCCTGAAACGCGGTGTGCAGGGTATCGTTCAATTTGCGCGCCGAAGCCAGGTCGCGCCCGAAAGGCTTCTCCACCACCACGCGCGCGCCATCCGCGCACCGCGCCCCTTTCAGCTGCGTCACTACTTCGCCGAAAAGCTCCGGCGGAATCGCCAGGTAATGCAGCGGGTGCTTCGCCGCGCCGAGGTCCTGCCGCAGTTGCCGGAACGTCGCGGGATCCCCGTAGTCCCCATCGATGTAGCGCAGCACACCCGTGAGCTTCTCGAACCCTTCCGCATCCAATCCGCCTTCGTGCTCGACGCTTTCCCGCGCGCGCTGTTTGAGCTGATCGAGAGTCCAGCCCGCTTTCGCCACGCCGATCACGGGGACGTTTAACTCGCCGCGCTTGGCCATCCGCTGTAATGCCGGAAAAATCTGTTTGTAGGCCAGGTCGCCCGTGGCGCCGAAAAACACGAGTGCATCGGAAACGATCGCAGTCATCACATCTCCCATCTAATACGATGATGGGGGTGCGCAATCGTTTCGCGTGAATTACGGCGGCTAGCGGCGCGCCGTGGTAATCAACACCACACTGACCAGGACACACAGCGTCCCAAGAATGGTGCGCGCGCCCAGCTCCTCTCCGCCGAAGAAATAACCGATCAGCACAGCGACCGCGGGATTCACATAGGCGTACGTGCCAACTTTCGTCGGCGACTCATGATGAATCAGCCACACGTATGCCGTAAACGCCAGCACGGAGCCCGCCAGAATCAGGTACAGCAGCGCCAGCCAGGTCTTCAGCGAGACCGCAGCGGGATGAAAGTTGGGAAACTCGCCGAGCCCCGCCGACGTTACCGCGAGCAGCACTCCTCCGGCCAGCATTTGCGCACCAGAATTCATCGCCTTGGACTCAGGCAATGGCACTTTGCGCATCAGGGCCGACGATATCGACCAGCTGATGGCCGCCACGATCAGCGCAATCGCACCAGCCCTGTCGATCGCCGCGCCGCCCAGATTCAAGGACCGGCTCACCAGTACCGCGACGCCGCACAATCCGATCGCCAGAGCGCCCGCCAGACGCGCTGTCATTTTTTGCGTCCCCAGGATTGCCATTTCAGCCAAGGCCGTGAACATCGGGATGGTCGCCAGCATGACCGCGGCCAATCCCGACGGCACGCGTTGCTCGGCCCAAAACAAAAGGCCGTAATCGAGGAGGAAGATCAGAACGGCGAGTCCAAAGATCGACGCCCATTGCCGGCCGCTGGGCGACTTCCCGCCGCGCGCCATCACCCAGCCGTAGAGCAACAGCCCCGCGATCAGAAATCGCAGCGCCGCGTACAGAAACGGCGGGACCTCGCGCACGCCCACGCGAATGGCGAGAAAGGTCGAGCCCCAGACGAAATAAATGATCGCGAATGCGCCCAGGATCATCCACGCCGGCGGACGTTTTTGGGCTTCCATAGCGGGTCCTGCCAGCACTCTAGCAAGTTCAGCATCTCAGCGTTCAACAATAAGAGGAACGATGTCCGCCGCACCCAAGTACGCGAAAATCGAGCGGGAACGACGCTTTCTTCTGGAACGCTTTCCGCAAGAGGCCATCGTGGTCCGAACCCGCCGCATCCAGGATCGCTACATCCACGGCGCACGCCTCCGCCTGCGTGAGCAGACGGACGACGACGGCTCGGCGGTGTTCAAGCTCTGCCAAAAGATTTCAGAACGCGCCGACGGAGCCCAGCAGGGGTACATCAGCACCATGTATCTGACGCGCGAAGAATTCCGCGTGTTCGCCCAACTCCCCGCGAGCCTACTCGCCAAAACCCGCTCCAGCGTGCCGCCGTTCGGCATCGACGTATTCGAGGGCGTGCTTGCGGGCCTGGTCCTGGCCGAAGCCGAGTTCGACTCCGCCGAACAGGCCGCCGCTCTCGAAATCCCTTCGTTTATTTGTTCGGAAGTTTCCGGCGACGATCGCTTCACCGGAGGCCGCCTGGTTCGCGCCTCACGCGACGAACTGCGCGCCTGGCTCGCCGAATACGGATTTCACTTGCCCGCGGGCAAGCTTTGAAGCCAGTTGATGACGATGCTTTCGAGCGCGATCCGATGATCGCTCCAGGAATGGTCGGTCGCCACGTGGCGCTCCTCCACGCGCTTGCCGCCGCGCTCGTGAATGAGTTTCACCAGCGTATCGGTATCCCGCGCCAATCCGTCGTCGGCGGTGAGCGCCAGCAGCGGCACATGCACTAAACCGGGCGCCGAGTTCGCCATGAGGAACGGCTGCGCATTCTGGATAAGCTGGTCCGCCATGCTCTCCGCGGTCACCCCGGCGAGCGACTCCATGTTCTCGGCCATTTCCTTCACCAAAGCGTCGCGCGGCTGCTCTCCCTCGTGGCCCATATCGCCCGCCGACATGAGAATCACCCCTATGAGTGCAGGATGGTGGAGCGCGTGATCGTGCGCCGCGGTGTGCGCCACTACCCAGCCTCCCATGCTGTGTCCGAGGATGGCGATCCGCTTGGTATCCACACCGAGAGCGCTCGCCTGTGCCGGATCGCGCAGGAACGCGAGCACCGCTTCGGCATCCTCCAGTGTTTGCGAAAACCGGAATTGCCCGGGACTGCCCCACGATCCCCGATAGTTGAACGCCACCGCATTCCATCCGGCGCGCCTCACCGCCTGCGCCAGATCCAGATTTTTCTCGTTGCCCGGCAGGCCGTGGCAGATCACGAGCGTAGGATGCGGCCCCGCGCCCGAGGGCTGATACACCAGGCCATTGATCGAGACTCCGTGACTCGGGATGTGCAGCACGGTCATCTTCGCCGGATGGGCCGCATCCGGCGCCGGATCCTCGGTAACAGCGGACGGAATGCTTTGCCCCAGCGCGGCCGATGCCGCGAGTAACGCGCAGACCCACCAGCCGATTCGGTTCCTCATGAGCTTCGATTCTACCCGATCGTCCAGCACCGCTTGCAAAGGGGTGGCGCGTTGGATTATAGTCGATCATCGATATATCGATGATCGATTGCGCCCATGCCCAAACAAAAACTCGACCCGCTCCCCGCCGCCGCCTTCCAGATCCTGCTCTCCCTCGCCGATGAGGATCTCCACGGTTACGGCATCATGCGCCAGGTGGCCGATCAGACCGGCGGACGGATGCGCCTCGGTCCCGGAACGCTCTATAGCTCGCTCCAGGCGCTGGCCGAAGAAAAATTGATCCAGGAAGTCGGCGCTCGCGAGGACGCCGATAGCGGGACCGAACGCCGCCGCTACTACCGCCTCACTTCCGCCGGCCGCAAGCTCGCGCGCTCGGAAGCGGACCGTTTGGCTGCGCTGCTGCGCGTCGCCCGCGCCAAGAAAATCCTGCGAGGCGGATATGTCTGAGAAGCTCTACGCCTGGCTCCTGCGGCTTTATCCCGCCCGTTTCCGCGCTGCCTTCGGCGACGAAGCTTTGCAGCTCTATCGCGATCGCTCCCGCGACGAAACCGGATTTCTCCGGAAGCTCCGCCTCTGGCTCGACCTGCTCGCCGATCTCGCCGTCACTCTTACACGCGATTACACTCCGGCCGCAGCTCCCGCGCCTTTTGAAACCGGACCATCGCTGCTTCTTCTTCCTGACCAATCGCCGCGCACCGCCGCGATGCTCTTCGGAAGCCTGATTTCGCTCGCCACGCTCGTCGCGCTGCCGTTTCTGGTGAGCCATTCCGGTGGTTATCCCCAGATACCGGGTCCAAGCGCCCCGCGAGCCTTGGCCTTTGCCGACGCGCAATCCACGTCCCATTCCGACGCCCGCAATTGGTCCGCGGACACGGCCGATCGCAAACGCATCATCGCTGCGGTGATCGCGAACCTCAAGGAATATTACGTCTACCCCGGCGTGGCGCGAAAAATGGCGGCCGCGCTCGAAGCGCACGAAAAGAACGGCGATGACGAAACCGTCAGCCTGGGCGCGCCTTTCGCCAATCTGCTGGCCACGCAAATGCGCGATGTCAGCCGCGACAAACACCTGCGCCTCGAGTACAGCCTCTCGCCGGCGCCCGATTATTCCCAAGGTCCGCCGCCCGATGCGGTCGCGCGATTCCGCCGCGAGATGAAGCAGCAAAACTGCACTTTCGAAAAAGTTGAGATCCTGCCGTACAACATCGGCTACCTGAAGGTCAACGGGTTTCCCGATCCCGCGATCTGCCAGTCCTCGGCACTGTCCGCCATGGCCAAATTAAACGACGCCTCCGCGATCATCTTCGATGTGCGCGATAACCACGGCGGCTCGCCGCGCATGGTGGCGCTCCTCGCGAGCTATCTCTTCGACCGTCCCACGCATTTAACCGACATCTTCACTCGCCCCAACAATTCCACCGAGCAGTCCTGGACTCCGCCGCCTGTCCCGGGGAACAAGCTCGCCGACAAACCAGCGTACGTCCTGATCTCGTCCTCCACCTTTTCCGGCGGCGAAGAGTTCCCCTACGATCTCAAAATGCTCAAACGCGCCAGGCTGGTGGGCGAGCCAACCGCGGGCGCCGCGCACCTCACCTCAGCCCACCGCATCGAGGACCACTACACGTTTTTCGTCCCCTCCGGCCGCCCCATCAATCCGGTTTCGAAGACGGACTGGGAAGGCGCAGGCGTCCAGCCGGACGTGAAAGTGGATGCCTCCGATGCGCTCGCAACCGCGCAGAAGCTCGCGCTCGATCGTCTTCAATCCGGTCGTTCGAGCAAATAGCAGCGGTGCAACAGACGCGTCGGACCGTAGAACTCCTCGTGCGTGAAGCGGAACCCAAGTTTCTGGAGCACTCGGAAAGATGCCGCGTTCTTCGGATGATGCCCTGCAAACATTGCTCGCGCGCCGATGTTCTCAAAACCAAACTTCATCACCGCCCGAGCCGCCTCCTCGGCCAGCCCGCGTCCCCAACTCTCCGGCCGCAAATGAAACCCGAGCTCGTAAACGCCGTCTCCCGCTTGCGGACGCAGCCCCGCGCACCCGGCATGCCGCCCGTCATCCAACAGAAAAATCGGCCAGTATTGAACTCCGTGCGCCGTCGCGGACGCAATTTCCCGTCCCAGCCGTTCCACAATCTGCTGCTCGCTGAACGGGCCGCCGATCAGCTCCGTCACTTTCCGATCGCCCCACAACTCCCTCGCCAGCCCCAGGTCCTCCGCCGACCAGCAATCGAACCCCAGCCGCTCCGTCGTCAGAAAATACGCTCGTGAACGGGCCATGCTCCACGTTATCCCGAACAGTGGACGGCCGTGAAGCAGGGGCTCACTGCCCGAGAGAGGCGCTTATCGACAATCAATGGGAATGGTCCGGGATGTCACATTGAGATGTGTATTTCCCGAGTTAACCCACAATGTTTCTGACACGTCGTAATGCTGCCCGGCGGCGCCCAGCGTCCAGGTCTCTGGAATCACGACCGTGGTCTGATTGAGGGGCGGCTGCAGCACCTTGACTTGGCCCGTCGCGCCGTCGCTTCGCGTCCAGTGGTAATTGAACGCAAGCGCCTGCCGCGGCTGGTTCAGCTGAATGTAGCCTCTGAAAACAATCTCAACCGGACAGGCACCCACGTATCTGCCTCGGTTCTCCTTGATATCGACTCGACTGAAAGGATTGTTTTCCGCCCAGGCCAAAGCTGCGGCGGTAGCCAAGGCCAACACACCAAGGATCGACACGCGGATTTTTAGTTTGAGCATGATGGGGCATCGTAACAGAAATTATTGACAAAAAGAAGGGTAATGTTCTAATATTTCCCAATAAGATGACTGTAATTTAAATCGCGTGGCTCAGACTACATACTTCGCGCTTCCAGCCTGCGGGGTGATCGCCCCGGCCCAACATTCACTTACCGGCAACCGATTGACCCTCGCAAATGGAGCTAAAATCGGACAGGCTACCATGAGCCAGTCCCTCAGCGTCCCGGCGCCGCTGCGATCCCAGTCGCGACCGCGGAAACGCGTCAGCCGCCTCTTCGGCGACCTCAAAGTCCGCCTCAAGCTGATGGTGCTGCACAACGTTTTCTTCCTGATCCTGGCCATCGGCGTCTACTTCGCGCTTTACCCCTACCTGCCCGATCATGCCAAGACCAACCTCTTCATCGTGCTGGGAGCCATCTACGTGCTGGCGGTGCTGGTGCTCGAAACCACCATCATGCCGCTGTACGTTTATCGCCCTTTGCAACTCATGCTGGATGCCGACCAGGCCACCCAGCGCGCCGACCACGAACGCGAGCTGATCGACGAAGCTTACATCACCAGCGATGAAATCGGCCAGATCATGCGCTCCCGCAACGCCACCGTCAACGAACTGCGCAAGCGCGAGGAGGATCTCGCCGAAGCCCTGCGCAAGCTCGAAGCGCAGGACCGCCTGGTCAGCCTCGGCCTGCTGAGCGCCAGCGTCGCGCATGAGCTCAATACGCCGCTCACCGTCCTGCAAGGCTCCATCGAAAAACTCACCGAAACCAGCCGCGATGCAGCCACGCTGGAGCGCCTGGCCCGCATGCTGCGCGTCACGCAGCGCATCCGCCGCATCAGCGAGACCCTGGTCGATTTCTCGCGCGTCCGCAAGCAGCACATGGAGCCGGTGCCGCTGCGCCATCTGATCGACGAAGCCTGGACCCTCGTGGCCATCGACAAAAAAGCCGCGGCCTCGCGCTTCGCCAATCGCGTGGGCGCCGATGACACGGTTTACGGCAATTCCGATCGCCTGGTGCAAGTCTTCGTCAATCTGTTGCGCAATGCCCTTTACGCCATTCCTTCTTCGGGCGAAATCGTGGTTGAATCCCGGCGCCTCAATCGCAACGGCCAACCCTGGACCTCGGTCGCCATCGAAGACAACGGCCCCGGCATCCCGCCAGACGTCCTGCCCGACATCTTCGAAGCCTTCGTATCCACGCGTCTCGACGCGAAAGGCACGGGCCTGGGATTGACGGTCGCCGAGGGCATCGTTCACCAGCACGGGGGCACCATCACAGCTTCGAATCGTGCGGAAGGCGGCGCGTGCCTCGAAGTCACCTTGCCTGCCTCGCGTCGCAATGGAGGAGGCACTTGGCAATAAAACCCGCATCGGAACGAGCGGCCGATCCGCCGCCGGCGAACGGCCTGGTGGATCTCGCCATCCTCGATGACGATCCCGATTTCTGCAACTACCTCGAAGACGCGCTCAAGGACGACGGCCTCTATTCCATCCGCGCCTTCGGGCACCCTGATGATTTGTTCTCCGCATGCGAGCAGCGCCTCCCCGATATCCTTCTGCTCGACATGAAAATGGGCGAGTTCAAAGGCGACAAAGTCCTCGAACAGCTGCTGGCCGCATACCCCAGCCTGTGCGTCATTATCGTCACCGGCTATCCGTCGCTCGAAGATATGCGCGCCACCTTCAAGATGAAGGTCTTCGATTACATCTCCAAGCCCTTCTCGCTCGCGCAGCTCCGGCAAACGCTGCTGAACGCCATCGACAAATACGGATTCGGCCGCACCGCGCAGGACCGCTTGCGAGAGCGGCTCGGCCATCAGATCAAAATGCTGCGCGTGGAGCGCGACTGGTCTCTCAAGGACCTGGCCGCTTCCACCAAGCTGAGCATCTCGCAGATCAGCTCCATCGAGCGCGGCGCCAATCTCCCCAGCATCGAGAGCCTGCTCGCCATCTGCCGCGCTTTCGAAAAGCGTCCATCGGAAGTGCTGGCCGCGATCGAGTTTTGATATTTTGATGCCCTCCCTTGCTGATGCGCTCGCGCTGGTGCGCGCATTCCCGGCGACGCCCGAAGAAGAAAAAAGCCGCGAGCTGATTCTTGCGCTACTTGCAGGTTCCGAAGCGCCGTTTTCACGCCATGAGTTTCATCCTGGCCACGTCACTTGTACGGCTCTGGTGCTGCATCCCGCTGGCCGCGAGTTTCTGCTGATGCATCATCACCGGCACCAGCGCTGGCTGCTGCCCGGCGGACATATCGAAGAGTCCGACGTGACGCTGTCAGACGCCGCGCGCCGCGAAGCCATCGAAGAGACCGCGATCCGGATCGGCGGCTCATCCCCCGTGAGTCTCGTCGGCATGGACGTGCACGCCATCCCCGCCCGCAAAGGCGAGCCGCTCCATCTGCATCACGATCTGATCTTCGCGTTTAGCGCCGAATCTGATGAGTTTGCGACCACCGAGGAAGCCCCCCAAGTGACATGGTGCGGCCCGGCCGAGTTTTCCCGCTACCAGTTGCCCGCCAGCATCACACGCGCGGCCTTGCGCGCCCTGGCAACGTCTCGCGCAATATAAAAGCCGGTGAGCACTCGGAGGAAGATGCTCACCGGCCGGCAACTGAACTGCTTTCGCGGATCAGCATGCCTAAACTAAATCGTATTTCGCTACCTGACCAGACGCTTGGTTTGCGCGCCAGGTTTCCAATCGATGAATCGCGCCTTCACATTGTTACAGTGGTCTCGTGCCCGACGTGGTTTTCGATGGTCTGATCATTGTTGATAAGCCGCCGGGGTTTACCTCGCACGATGTTGTCAACAAGATGCGGCGTCTGGCCGCCACCCGCAAAGTGGGCCACCTCGGCACCTTGGATCCGATGGCCACCGGCGTACTTCCACTATTGCTGGGACGCGCCACGCGCCTGGCCCAATTTTTCTCCTCGGGCGAAAAAATCTACGACGCTACCATTCAATTCGGATGGTCCACCGATACTTATGACCGCGAAGGCTCTCCAACTTCCGAGCCCGTAGCGCCGCAATTTTCCCGCGCCGAATTAGAAGCCGCCCTGACGCATTTTCAGGGGGTTTTCCTGCAGACTCCGCCCGCGTTTTCGGCCAAGAAAATTGGCGGAACCGCCGCTTATCGCCTGGCGCGCAAACACATTCCCGTCGAGTTGGCGCCGGTGGAAGTCCGCGTGTCCGCCATCGAGTTGCGCGACTTCGACGGAACCACCGCCCGTGTTCACGTCGAATGTTCCGGCGGCACTTATCTCCGCGCGATCGCCCACGATCTCGGCCGCGCACTCGGCTGCGGCGCTTTCCTCACGGCCCTCCGCCGCACCGCCGCGGGCGAGTTTGCGGAAACCGGGTCACACACCCTGGATCATCTGGAAGCGATCGCGCGCAACGGCATCTTAGACCAGGTTCTGATCCCGCTGTCCCGCCTGCTGCCCGAAATTCCGAATGCCACGGTCGACGCCCTCACCGCCGGCCAGATCCGCCACGGCCAGGATTTTCGCCTCTCGCCCTTCGTGGATCGGGCCGCCTCCAAGTACGTAAAAGCACTGA
>Ga0335074_10004002_pt1 | contig 20291 bp, 18 predicted proteins | sample Lox_Sample_23_FD_206715 | JGI IMG/M metagenome (GOLD analysis project Ga0335074, IMG submission 206715) | Soil microbial communities from Loxahatchee National Wildlife Refuge, Florida, United States - Lox_Sample_2.3 | ecosystem: Environmental > Terrestrial > Soil > Wetlands | place: USA... | reverse complement strand
GGCCCTGATCGGCGAGATCGAAACCGCCACCGCCGAGCGGCGCGCCGCCGCCGACCGCCTGGCGCAGGCCGAGAGCGATCTTGGCGAGGCCGACAAGGCCGCCCGCGCTGCGCTCGAAGCCGTCGGCGAGGCGCGCGCCGAGGCCGCCCGCGGCGAGGAGCGCCGCGATGCCGCCAAGCGCCGGCGCGGCGACCTCGAGCACGAGATCCGCGAAATCTTCGACATCGAGCCGGCCGCCGCCGCCGAACTCGCCGAGATCAAGCCGGGCGCCGAGCTGCCGTCGGTCGCCGACGTCGAGGAAAAGCTCGATCGCATCCGCCGCGAACGCGAGCGGCTCGGCGCGGTCAATCTGCGCGCCGAAGAGGAGCTGAACGAAGTCGAGGCACAGCACCAAAAACTGGTCGGCGAGCGCGACGACCTGATCGAAGCGATCAAGCGGCTGCGCCAGGGCATCCACAGCCTCAACCACGAAGCGCGCGAGCGGCTCCTTGCCTCGTTCGCTACCGTCAACGAGAATTTCAAGAAACTGTTCAGCGAGCTGTTCGGCGGCGGCACCGCCGAGCTGCAACTGATCGAGCACGAGGACCCGCTCGAAGCCGGCCTTGAAATCCTCGCCAAACCGCCGGGCAAGAAGCCGGCGACGCTGTCGCTGCTCTCGGGCGGCGAGCAGGCGCTGACCGCGCTCGCTCTGATCTTCGCCGTGTTCCTAACGAACCCGGCGCCGATCTGCGTGCTTGACGAGGTCGACGCGCCGCTCGACGACTACAACGTCGAGCGTTTCTGCGATCTCCTGCACGAGATGACCGGCTCGACCGACACGCGCTTCATGATCATCACCCACAACCCGATCACCATGGCCCGCATGCATCGGCTGTACGGCGTCACCATGGCCGAACGCGGCGTCTCGCAGCTGGTCTCGGTCGATCTCGAAGGCGCCGTGAAGCTGCGCGAGGCCGGCTAGAAGTGGACGCCGGTTTTCCGAAGCAAATCCGACCAACCGTCTAGCGGCCGGCGCGCGAAGCCGATCAAACAAGCGGCGTCCGCTGCAATCTCGTCAGCGCAGGTCTGCCGTCACGGACCGGCGGTGGTTACTCCGGGAATGATGAGCTGATCCGGCGTCACGGTTTCGCCCCGCAGATCACCGATCGACCGCATGGCGGCGATCAGATGCGCCAGTCCAGCGCGCGACACCGCGTTGTCGTTCGGCATCACCTCGATCTTGCGCTCGAGATCGTAGCTCTCGGTCGCCAGGTCGCGCGGCGCGTGGGACACCTTGACCATGATATCGATCGATTCATCGCGGTGCTGGTCGAACCACGCGATCGACTGGTCAACGACGTGGATCAGGTTCTTCGCCGCTTGCCGATGGGCGTCTGCCCAGGCGAACGTCGCAAAGGCGCCGGCAAACGGAATGTCGCCGGCGAAGTCCCGCACCGACGCAATGTTGTGAAAACCCGCCTTGTCGGCAATCAGGCTGAACGGCGGCAGCAGCATGGTCGCGGCAACGGTGCCGGATTTCAGCGCCGCCAGGCGCTCCGCGGTGTTGGGAACGATGATGAAGCTAACGTCATTGTCGGTCAAACCGTTCGCTTTCATGATCTGCTCGACATACACTCGCGTAATGTCTTTGCTGCCGCCGAGGCAGATCTTCTGTCCCTTTAGGTCTTTCACCGATTTGATCGAGGCCTGCGCGTCGAACTCGTATGGCGTCGTCCCGTTGATGACCCGCAGCATGCCGACCTTGGCGCCGGCGGCATCGGCGTGCACCGCTTCGACGATGCCATCAAGTCCGACGGCATCGAGCGACCCGGCCACAAGCTGCTGCATCAGCCCGGGCGCGCTCGGTACGTAGACAAAATCGGGCTCGATTCCGGCCTGCTTGAAGAATCCCTGCTCCTGAGCGATGGCCCAGGGCCAGGCGCCGGCGGCAGGGCCTCCGATGATGCCGATCGAGATTTTTTCGGCGGCTTTCGCCGGCACGCCGAGCGAAAGCGCGGTCAGAAGCGCGGCGCCCAGCAGCGCCGTTGTCTGTCTCATAGTTTTCCTCCCAAGTTGCAGAGAGCCGGCCGCGGCTCGATTTTTTTTCACGTAAAGGCCGCCGATACTGAAAGCGGCCGCGTCAGCTTGTCAAAGGCGAGTTTGTCGCCAATCGCGATCGATGCCTGAGACAAGGTGTCACGTCAATGCGTCCCGGTTACGAAGAACGGCTCGCGACGACTTCTGCGCTTGCTTCGTCAGCAAACACCGGCCGGCGACACTCCGCCCCCGCATTCCGCTCAAAGCAACATGCCCGACATGGAGCGCAATCGTCCGAGAAGCTGCCGCACTGTTCGCGGGCACAAGCCGGGTATATAAGGCTCCGGGGCTGCCGCGGAGATCGTCATGGACGTGCACAAATTCCAGGTCGGCCAGACCGTCCAGCTCAGCGCCTCGCATTTTGGCCGCCTGTCGGGAGGACTCTGCACCGTGACCCGCCAGCTTCCCGAACACGACGGCGAGCCTCAGTATCGCGTCAAGTTCGAGCATGAGCTGCACGAGCGTGTCGTGCCGGAGAGCGAACTGTCACAGGGCGCCTAGTCGTTCCGATCCGCCCCAGCAAACAGAAACCGCGCCGTTGATAACTTCAAGTCAAGTTGTCGTGCGAGGGAAGCGAATCTGTCCGGCAGCTGACCGGATTGCCGCCGCCGACGCGCTCGTGCTGTCGCGGCCTCAAACCCGCCGAAGCCCACGGAGCGGGCGCGGCAGGATCGCTGCTCCGCTCCTGGCAATGACGCGACGCTTGCCATTTTCGCTCCGCCCGAGCGGGCCCGCCTTTTATTGCTGCCACGCAGTGCATATATGTTTTACCATAGGAGAGATTATGAAACCCATTCAGGTCCCGGACCGGGCGGAAAAGGCTTTTAAACAGCGGGAACGCGAGCGCGAAGGCCAACTTGCCATGGCCGAATATGAGGCTGCCGCTCGGGCCACGCGCGAAAAAACCGCTCGGTTACGGGCCCTCCGGCTGGCGCGCGATGCCAAGGCCGAGAAAGTCAGCCCGCCACGCGCTGAAAAGAAAACGCGCGCGCGGCGCAAAGCGGCTCAATGAATTTTTAGCTGAGCCGACGCTTTCGTGATCGAGCGGCCGCCCGGCCGATCGATGCTTCCCGGCGAGACCGTGACGCGCCGTCTCATCCCGCACGACCATGTTGCCGGACGCCGGCTGGCGCCGACACTCCGCATCGGCTAATCCGAACGTCACCTCAGCCGCAACCCAGCGGAGTGACGGGCATGAGAAAAGTCTTCATTATCGGCATCGGGGCCGGCGATCCAGATTATCTCACGGTGCAGGCGATCAACGCCCTCAACGCCGTCGATGTTTTTTTCATCATCGACAAAGGACAGGAAAAGGACGATCTCGTCCGCCTGCGCAAGGACATCTGCGAGCGCCACATCAAGAACAAGACATACCGAACCGTGGCGGCGCCGGATCCGCCGCGCGATCTCACATCCTCATCCTATGAGGCGGCGGTGCGGGCGTGGCATGAGCAAAGAACGATCCTCTACGAACGCATGATTGCGCACGAGCTCGGCGACGCCGAGTGCGGCGCGTTTCTGGTCTGGGGCGATCCGTCGCTCTACGACAGCACGTTGCGGATTATCGACCGGATCGTCCAAAGAGGCACCGTGGCGTTCGACTATGAAGTCATTCCCGGGATCAGCGCGATCCAGGCCCTGGCGGCCAAACACAGGATCGCGCTCAACCGGATCGGACGGTCCATCCACATCACCACCGGCCGCAAGCTTGCCGACGGGCTGCCGGATGCCGTCGACGATGTGGTCGTGATGCTCGACGGCGATTGCGCTTTCAAGACGATCGACGATTCCGCCATCGATATTTTTTGGGGCGCCTACATCGGCACTGCGGACGAGATCCTCGTCGCCGGCAAGCTTCACGAGGTTGCGGGCGAGATCGAGCGCGTGCGGACGGAGGTCAGGGCGCGCAAGGGCTGGATCATGGACACCTACCTTCTGCGGAAGCGCGACGCCTGAGCGGTTGCTGCGGCGCGGTCAATCGTTGCCGAGCTTGAACAGCCGCCTGGCGTTGGTGCGCCCGATCTTGACGCGGTCGTTCTCGCTGATCGCGCAGGCGTCGAACCAGTTGGCGGCGTGGTCGATGTTCTCGAACGGCCAGTCGGTCGAGAACATGATGCGGTCGGCGCCGATCTCCAGCATCGCGTTCATCAACGCCTGGGTGCGGAAATTGCCCGACGTGGTGAGATGGAAATTGGCGGAAAAATAGTCGCCGAGCCGCTTCTTGGCCGGCCATTTGTTGCGGTTCGGAATCCAGGCGTTGGAATTGTCGACGCGCCAGATGCCGTAGGGCAGGTTCTCGCCGAGGTGGCCCAGGATGATCTGCAGCCGCGGATGGGCGTCGAACAGGCCGCAGGCCATCAGCCGCAGCGCATGCACGGCTGTCTCCTGGCCGAACGCCCAGATTGGACCCAATAGCCAGGGATGACCGTCGTAGATGCGCGCATCGCGCGGCAACGGATTGCGCGGGTGCAGATAGAACGGCACGTCGAGCCGCTCGGCCATGGCCCAGAACGGGCGGTACTGCGGCAGGTCATAATAAAGAATGCTCTCGTCGTCGCCGGCCTGCGAGAAGCCGTTGACCAGCGCGCCGCGGAAGCCGAGCTCCTTGACGCAGCGTTCGAGCTCGCGCGTCGCGCCCTCGGGATCCTGCATGGCCAGCGCGGCAAGGCCCTGGAACCGGTCCGGCCGCTTCGCCACCTGTTCGGCCAAGAAGTCGTTGGCCTTGCGCGCCACCTCCTGCGCCCGCGCCTTGTCGGCGATGGCCTGCACCGCCGGAGCATTGAGCGACAACAGCATCATCTCGATGCCGTACTCGTCCATGAGCTTGAGCCGGCGGCCGTGAATGTCGGCGTTACGCGCGGCGACTTCCGACCGCACCGGCTCGGGGAAGTAGCTCATGGAATCGGCGGCGGTTTCCGGAATCGCAAAGTGCTCTTCGAGCGCAATCTTGCCCTGCATAGTCCCTCCCCGCGCTTTGCCTCGCGTCCATTAATCTTAACGGCGCCGCCGGCGCAACCGCCGACCCTTGGCAGCACGACGAAATCCCGTTCCGCTCATTCCCGCGCAAGCGGCAATCCAGGCCGGTCTTGGAGCCGCCGGGTCGCCGCTTTCGCGGGGCCGAGCGGGTTGTGAGCGTCGGACGCGCTGGCATGCTTCTCGCGACCTGACGCCTGAGCCGCTGCATGTGTCCCATTCCGGGGCAGCGGCGTCATGCCTGTCGCCGATGCGGCGATGGTCGTTGCAGGCGCGCGCCGATGAACACGCTGCCGAACTACACGTTGGCGTCGCGGCCGCACAGCGGCGGATTCCTGCGCGCCTGGGCGGTGCTGTCGCGCGGCACGTTTTCCGGCGCGATTTTTCTGCTCGACGTGGCGCTGATCGTGGCGATGGCTTGCGCCACGGGAATGGCCTATTCGTTCGCCGCCTACGGCCAGCCCGGCAAGATTTCTTTGTTCCTCCAGGTCGGCGTGCTGGCGGCGAGTATTTTCGCGATTTCCAACGTGTTCCGCGGCGAATACCGGCTGCCGAATTTCTTCGCCGTCAAGCCGCACTTCAAGCGCACCATCCAGCTGTGGAACGTGACGCTGATCTGCCTGCTCATGCTCGGCTTTCTAACCCAGATCAGCGCGGCTTACTCGCGGGCCTGGATCGTGCTGTTCTACGCCGCCACGCTGGCGGCGCTCATTTTCGAGCGCTTCCTCATCGTGCGCATCACCGCGCACGCGCGCGCCGCGGGGCTGGTTTCGGCGCAGCGGATTTTCCTGATCGGGACCGGCGCCCATGTCGGCGGCTTCATCAATTACTATGAGCCGTGGAGCCTGGGCATCAACATCGTCGGCTGTCGCTTTATCACCCCGGTCGCGGCTGACGCCCCGCAGGAGGAGCGCCGCACCGCGCTCGACCGCGATCTCGCCGAGGCGATCGCCAGCGTACGCAGCGTCGAGCCGGACGCCATCTTCCTCTTGCTGCCGTGGTCGGCCACCGAAACCATCGAGCGCTGCGCCGCTGCGTTCCTGACCCTGCCAGTCGAAATCCATCTCGGCCCCGAGCAGATCCTGCACAAGTTCGAGGATGTCGAACTGTCCAAGCTCGGCCACCTCGCCAGCCTGCAGCTCACCCGGCTGCCGCTGTCGCGCTTCGAGGTGGTGCAGAAGCGGCTGTTCGATCTCATCTTCGCCGCGGTGGCGCTGATCGCTCTGACGCCGCTGTTGATTGCGGTGGCGATCCTGATCCGGCTGGACAGCCCCGGGCCGGTGTTCTTCGTCCAGCGCCGTTTCGGTTTCAATCAGCAGCCGTTCCGCATCATCAAATTCCGCACCATGAACACGCTCGACGACGGCGCGGCGATCACGCAGGCCGTGCGCGACGATCCGCGCCTCACCCGCATCGGGCGCTGGCTGCGGCGCTGGAACATCGACGAGATTCCGCAGCTGTTCAACGTGCTCACCGGCGACATGTCGCTGGTCGGCCCGCGCCCGCACGCGCTGGCGCACGACCGCGACTACGAGCAGCGCATCTCGCTCTACGCGCGCCGCCACAACGTCAAGCCCGGCATCACCGGCTGGGCGCAGATCAACGGCTTTCGCGGCGCCACCGAGACCGACGACAAGATGCGCAAGCGCGTCGAGTACGATCTGTTCTATATCGACAACTGGTCGCTGTGGCTCGACCTGAAAATCATCGCCCGCACCGTGCTGTCCCCGGCGGCGTATCGCAACGCGTATTGAATTAGCAGGTATCGTTCCGCTCACGCGGGACGCATCACCGTTTCCGCTATCTGCCGAATATTTTCGACCATATCGATCGTTTTCTCGGCGCCGCTTTGCCGATTTGCGTCAGCAGAGGCAGAAGACTTGTGTGGCCGGCCTGGGCGGCAAGATGAGCGGGTGTCAGCTCACCCTCGGCGATAGCTTGCGGATTGGCGCCGCGCGCTACTAAAAGTTCGACCGCCGTGGTTCTGCCGAGCGCAGCCGCAAGATGAAGCGGCGTATAACCACCCTCGGCCGCCACATTGACGTTCGCCCCACGCTCTATCAAAGCGCGCGCGACGGCATCGTGCCCGCCCTTCACGGCTAGATGCAGAGCACTCATACCAAGTTTGCCTCGGGCGTCGGCATTGGCGCCATTGTCCAACAACAAAGCAGTCATTCCGCCGTGGCCGCTCTCGGCTGCGGCCTGCAGGGGCCCCATGCCCTCCTGATCTGGCGCGTTAACGTCGGCGCCATAACCGATCAGCAGTCGCGCGACATCTTGCTGGTTTCTCCCCGCGGCCCAATGCAGCGCCGTTGCGCCTCTTTGGTCACGGACGTTTACGTCGGCTCCGCTGACGGCAAGCAGCTGGCGGCACACCCACAGGTCTCCGCGCCGCGCAGTATCATGCAACGTAATATGTTCGCCGTTCCGCAAACGACCGGACGATGACTCCATGGGGAGTTCCGCCAATTTACGTTTCGCAGTCACGAGGTCGCGTTGCCATGTCGCATTATCCGGATCGCGGCGCACCAGTCCTTCGGCGATCTCCAGCGACGCGCGATATGACCCCGCCGCGCCGGCGAAATCCTTCAAGCGCCGGCCCATGTCGCCCACCTTGACGTAGCAAACCGCGACATCGCGCTCCCACTTCGTGTTGGTCGGGTCACGCCATCGCAGGTCCAATGAGGTGCCCAGTGACTCAAGATAAGAGTCTCGCGCCTCCAAGTCGCGCCGCAGCGCGGCCTGGACTAAACCGATTTTATAGAGACCGATCGCCACATCACGCTGCCGGTTCAAGTCCTTCGGCGCGGCGGTGGCAGCGCGTTTCGCAATCGCGAGAGCCGCACGATAGCTGTCGTACGCGGCGGCCGCATCGCCTCGAAACATTCTTGCATCGCCCAATTTGAGCTGGCATTCCGAAAAATCATGGAGCAACAGTGCTTCGTCCGGACACTCTTCAACCAGTCTTTTTCGGATCGCAAATGCTTGAAGATAGGCTTGCTCCGCATCGACGTATGCGCGCTCGGCACCGTGAGCATCGCCGATATTGACGTAGCTCGCGCCAAGCTCGCGCTGAAAGTCCTTATCGGACGGATTTTCGAAACAAAGCCGGGTGCGGATATCCAGCGCTGCCAGATATGACGCACGCGCCGCCGCAAGATCGCCGCGCGCCATATGTGTGTGGCCAATACTGTTGTGACTTGAGGATAGATTCCATCGGAGCGCCGCAGCTTGAGGGTATGCCGCGCCCAAGCGCCCAAGCGCGGAATTAATTTTTTCAAGAAGAGCGGTTTGCGTCCGGATTGTAGCTCGATTTGCGATCAAATTGCAGACTCCGAGAAGGAGTTCATGCGCCAGCAGCGCGGTGGCCGTGGCGGACTCACAAGCGTTCAGCAGGCGGGCAACTTGCTCCACCGCAAGAGTCTCATCATCGGCTGACAGGACGAAATCGGCCAGCGATCGAGCCGCGCCTGTGCGCTCCTCTTGGTTCAGCGATGGCGAAGTAACATAGGCGGCGGCTCGGCTCCAATCCTCGCCCGCTATCAGGTGAACCACGGTCTCGCTCACATGCAACGGATCGGTGGGCGGGCATGACAGCAGCCGATCAGCGACGATCGTATGCAGATTCTGCTCGGCGATGCCCCACGCCGCGAGCTGCGCGCGGACCGCGGCGCGCATCTGGGCGTGGCTGAAGTCCCATTGGGCAAGGGAGCCGCGCTGGCGCAGCTGACCGCGGAACAGGCGGCGCAATTGCGCGAATTTCAGTTCGTCCCAGTTTTCGCCGCTCGCACGCGGCAACAGGATCCGGAAATCGGTTTCGCGCCAGCCGGCCCGGCTCACGGCAATGAGGCCGAGAAAGCCGCGCGTCAGGCTTGCGCCGAACAGGTCTTCGGCGCGCTCAAACGTGTACGCATAAAGGCTGGGAATATCGGGCGGAAAGGCCGCGACAGTGTCGAGCATCAGCGCGCGCAGCCGCTCGGCCGGCGTACCCACATAGTCGCGATGGGCGCGGGCAAAATCGTCAGCGTCGAGCAGGTTCAAGTCCTCGACCGCGAGCACCAGCCAGAGTGGATTACCCCAGGCCGGGCCGTCCGGGCCGCGCTTGGCCAGCAGCGTCTCGACGACTTCGGGCTCGAAGGTGCGATGATAGCGGCGGCAGATGCCGGCAATAATGTCACGCGCCTCGACGGCATCGAGCGGCGGCAGGGGAACGGCTTCAAGGCCCTGACGCCCAGCAAGGGCGCCCGCCGCGTCGCCGGAAACTGAAGTCGCGATGAACCGCGCGTTGGCCGGCCACAACCGCGGCAGCCAAGTCACGTAACGGCCGCGCGTCGTGTTCTCGAACTGATCGAGCGCATCGACCAGGACAACGACCCGCCTGCGCTGCGCCATCCGGCCGAGGAGCCGCGCAAACGTGGCGTCGACCGTGCCCGGATCGGCGTTTTCCGCCAGGCCAGGATCGGTGCCGAGCCCGGCGGCAAGCTCGCCGATCCAGCGGCGCAGCATCGAGTCGACGGACGCGGCGTTGACACTGGCGCCAGCCGCATGAGCGAGCAAAAATACGCCGCTATCGTGCATCCGGCGATAAAGCGCTCCGAACAGCGCGCTCTTGCCCGAGCCGGGATCGCCGGTGACGCAGGCGCCCCAAATGGCACCGGCGTCTTCCGCCGCGGTGGCAAGGCCGCATAATGAATCGAGAAGGCCTTGCCGGCCGACGAAGTCGCGCGCCCGATCGTCGACGAAATCTTCCAGCGCCTCGCGCTGCGCCTGTTGCCAGGGAACGTCAGCAGCGGACGCGGATGTTTTGGTTTCCGCTTCAAGCTCGGACCAGATGTCGTCGAGCACCATGCGGCCGAAATCTTCCAGGCCGGCGAGGCGATGATGTTCGTCGTCCCATGTGGCGGAGTACCGGCGGACGCGCGCAGGCAATTGCTCCGCGATGCGCCGCTTCAATGCGGCAAGGCGCATCTTGCGGTCCGCCTTTGCCGGATCGGTCGCGAAGTCCTCGCTATAGAGCGCGGCGACTTGCGACGGCATATCGGCATAGGGCAGCGGCTCGCGGAAATAGAAGAAACTGCGCGGCTGCTGTTCAGGATCCGACAGCACGCCGAATTGAATTTCCAGATCGGTGACGCTGCAGCCGGCAACGTCGGCGGCAAATCCTTCGCGGGCCTCCTCCGCGGCAGCCTGGATGCGCTCTGCCGGCGGCACCCAACCGTAGCGATCGCCAAGCAGCACGATCAAAAACGGCCGGCAGCGCCGCACCTCGTCGAGGCATACTTTAAGAACGTGCAGTTCGCGCACATGTTCGTCGCGCTCCGAAGCCGTCGCCACGCCGACGCGCAGATCAACCCATTCGAGACTGTGCCGACGCCCGCGCAGCCGCTCTTCCAGTTCAGGAAACACGCGGGTGCGCAGATAGTCGCGTTCCGCCTGCATGTCGGCAAAGGTGCTGGAGATGAATACCGGCCGCAATTGCCACATGGCCCAAACCTACCGCCTCAAGTTTCAGAATACCATGAGTTGAACCGGCTCGACATAAACATTCGCCCGCGCGAAATCCGGCCGCGGCCCGGCAATGGAGAAAATTTAATTCATGGCGGAAGTTTAATTCAGGTCACGACGCCGCCGCTCACGCAACAGCAAATCCGCGAAAATCTTTGCGCCCTGCTTGCGCCCGGCTTTGCTGCGGCCAGAGGGGAAAGGACTAGCCGGCGAGCCTCGCGATGGCGGCAACCGCGCCGGCGGTGACCAGGGCGGTCGACAGCCACAGCAGTCCGATCAGCAGCCAGACCGGGCGGGGCTTGCGCATCGCGCCGGCCGGCCGTTCGTCCGCCGCCGGCTCGGTCCAGGCCTCGAGACCCGGCTGCGCACGGCGCAGCGCAGCGGTCGCGCGCTCGATGTCGGCGATGTCGCGCGCCAGCTGTTCGTTTTGCCTGGGCGCATCGGCTGGCGCGCCGGAGGCGTCGTCGAGACCGAGAAGCGCGGCTTCAAAAGCTTGTATGTCGTCCGATGCGCCGTCCAAGCCGCCGGACGGCTGATAGCCGCGGTGATCGTTCGGCATGGCCCACCTGTTTGTCGTTTACCCAATTTCTAGGCTACCGAGGGCCCTGGCGCGACGCTGTTCGAGCGATAACCTTAACGGCCGGCGTCCATGACCCTATATGAGCGCTCACCTCGCCTCTTTCGGCAACGGGGAAGGCGGTGTTCGGACTGCTCGCGGCTGTCATGCTTTGCGGCTATGCTGACCGGTGCGGAACTCCAAGGAGCGCTTTTCATGAGTATATCGGCCATCGTCATCCTGGTTGTGGTCGTACTGCTGGTGCTGTGGGCGGTCAGCGCCTACAACAGCCTCGTCACCATGCGGCAGCGGGTCAACGAGGCGTTCGCCGACGTCGACGTGCAGCTGCGCCAGCGCCACGATCTGGTCCCCAACCTGGTCGAGACGGTGAAGGGCTACGCGGCGCATGAGCGCGGCACGCTCGATGAGGTGATCAAGGCGCGCAATGCCGCGGTGGCGGCGCAGAGCGCGCCGCCGGCCCAGCAGGCCGCCGCCGAGAACATGCTGTCGGGAGCGCTGCGTCAGCTGTTCGCGCTGTCGGAAGCCTATCCGAACCTCAAAGCCAACACCGAATTCCAGCAATTGCAGAACGAGCTGACCGATCTGGAAAACAAGATCGCGGCGTCGCGGCGCTTCTTCAACAACGCGGTGCAGGAGTACAATACCAGCATCCAGCGCTTCCCGGCCGCGCTGTTCGCCACCTCGTTCGGCTTCGCGCCCAAGGAGTACTTCGACCTCGGCACCGACCGTCAGGCCGAGCTGCAGGCGCCGCAGGTGAAGTTTTAGGCTGATTGATGATGACCTTGCTGCCGTCATCCGCTCGTCCCCGCGAACGCGGGGACCCAGAGCTGGATTCCCACTTACGCGGGAATGAGCGGTAAGCTGAAATGGCTGCTTACGGTCTCTACACGCATATCCAGTCGAACCGGCGGCGCTCGATCGCGCTGCTGATCGGCCTTTTCCTCATGGTCTACGTGATGGTCTATGCCGGCGCGCTGGCCGGCGAAGCGCTGTCGGTCAATGCCGATCTCAACACGCTGTTGCAGCTTGCCTGGAACGATTTGATCAGAGCCGCCCCGGTGGCGACGCTGGCAACGGCGGCCTGGATCGCGATCGCCTATTACTTCCATCAGAGCATGATCGACGCGCTGACCGGCGGCCGCGAGGTGACGCGCAGCGAACAGCCGCGGCTCTACAATCTTCTGGAAAACCTCTGCATTTCGCGCGGCATCACCATGCCCAAGCTCAAGGTCATGGACAGCGACGCGCTCAATGCCTTCTCCACCGGCATGAACCAGAAGCAGTACGCGGTCACGGTCACCACCGGGCTCCTCAACCTGCTCGACGACGCCGAACTCGAATCGGTGCTCGGCCACGAACTGACCCACATCCGCAACGGCGACGTGAGCATGATGGTGATCGCCGTCATCATCGCCGGCGTGATTTCGTTTTTCGCCGAGCTGGTGTTCCGGCTGTGGTTCTATACCGGCTTCGGCGGCTCGCGCAGCGACCGCCGCGGCGGCGGAGCGGGTATCGCTATCCTCATTGCGGTCGGCCTTCTGGTGGTCGCCTACGCGCTGTCGTTTCTCATCCGGCTGGCCTTGTCGCGGCAGCGCGAATATCTCGCCGACTCGGGCTCGGTGGAGCTGACGCAAAATCCCGATGCCATGATCCGGGCGCTACGCAAGATCGAGGGCCGCGGCGAACTGCCGGGCGCGACGTCGGCGGTGATGGAGTTGTGCGTCGACAATCCGCGCGAAGGGTTCGGCGAGCTGTTCGACACTCATCCGACCGTGGAGAACCGGGTCGAGGCCTTGGTCAAATATGCCGGCGGGCACGACTGCGGCCCGATCGCGCTGGAGGCGCCGGTCGCCGAGACCAACGAGGACGCCGCTTCCGATCAGCCGCCGCCGGGCGGCGGCCCGTGGGGCGCTGCCGCAGACGCCGATACTTCTCCGGCGGCGCCACTCGACGGACCGCCCGCGCCGGATCAGAGCCAAGGCCCTTGGGGCCCGCACGGCAGTTAGCCGCAATCGCGTCACAATTGCCGCTTGGACTGTACGGCGCAGCGAGCTTTCGTCGGTCATTCGCACCCGCCATGCCGGGCTTCCAAACCGCGCGGCAGCTGTGTAGAACCGGCTCGTAGTATGGGTATGGGGACGCGACGCACCCGATTTGCCGCGTAGAGGCCCGCACAATGAGGGCTCCGACTCGCGCGCCAGCGCGTCAGCGAGGGAAGGCCATGGCGAAGCCAGCGATTATTCTGGTCGGCGCGGACAAGGGCGGCGTCGGCAAAACCACCGTATCGCGGACCCTGCTCGACTATTTCACCGCGCACCAGACCCCGACGCGCGCCTTCGACTCGGAGGCGCCCAAAGGCACGCTCAAGCGCTTCCATCCCGACATCACCGATGTCGTCGACGTCACCCAGGTGGCGGATCAGATGCGGATTTTCGACACGCTGTCCGACGCCAGCGTGACCGTGATCGACGTGCGCGCCGGATTGCTGTCGCCGACGCTGCGGGCGCTGCGCGACATCGGCTTTCTCGACGCGGTCAAGAAGGGGCAGTTCACATTCCTCGTCTATCACATCCTCGGCTCGTCGATCGCTTCGCTCAACGAGATCGAGGACACCGCGCAGTTCACCACCGACGCCAAGTATTTCCTGGTGAAGAACTACTTCAACAACACCACCTTCTTCGAATGGGACCAGGCCACCCATTCCAATTACTTCGACAAGCTCAAGGACGCCGTCGAAATCTCGATCCCCAAGCTCAACGAGATGGCTTACGAGCAGGTCGAGGTCGCCTCGGTGCCGTTCCTCACTTTCGTCGCCAACAAGGGGCCGCGGGGCGAAGCGGCCAATTACTCGTTCGTGCTGCGCGGCTATGTGCGCCACTGGCTCGGCAACGTCTGGGCCGAATACGACCGCATCAAGCTCAACGACATCATCTCGGTCGGGTCGGCACCGGCCAATCCGCGCGTGCAGGTCGTCCGTTCCTAGCCGTCCGAAACTGAATGGCGCAGCAGACGCCGCTCTATATCGTCGCATCGCCGCATCCGCAGGTCGGCAAGACGCTGCTGGCGCGGCTGTTGATCGAATACTTCCGCACCGGCGACCGGCCGCTGTTTGCCTACGATCTCAATCCGCACGAGCCGGCGCTGTCCGGCCATTTTCCGGAACTGACGCGAACCATCGACATTGCCGACACCCGCGGCCAGATGGAGCTGTTCGACCAGCTTATCGCGCGGGATTCGATCACGCGGGTCATCGACCTCGGCTATGCGCCGTTCCATCAGTTCTTCGCCATCATGAACGAGATCGGCTTCGTCGAAGAAGCGCGCCGGCGGTCGATCGAGCCGGCGGTGTTGTTCATGACCGACCGCGCGCCCGGCACGGTGCGCGCCTACGCCAAGTTGCGCGAGCAATCGCCGGCGCCGGCGCTGGTGCCGGTGCACAACGAGGCGGTCTCGGTGCACTTCGACAACGACGACTTTCCGTCCTCGCGCGCCCAATACCGCATGATCCGCATCCCGCGGCTCTCCCCGATCGTCCGCGGCATCGTCGACCGGCCTAAATTCTCGTTCGCCGCCTATCTGCAGGACCGGCCCGGCGGCCCGACCGAAGTCCACGGCTGGATCACCGCGATCTTCAACGAATTCCGCGAACTCGAACTGCGGCTGTTGATGGGACGGCTCACCTCCGCGCTGGGCCCGGCGGATTTGGAGCAGCCGGAATCCGGCGGAGCGTCGCGCGGCTGAGACGCGCGAAGCGGCTCAGAGACTGAGCTGATAACTCACCGGGACCCAGCGATAGCCGTTGGCGCCCTTCTCGATCATGCCGAGCGCCGGGAACGGCATGTGGAAGCCGGCCACGATCAGCTTGTCGGTCGCGGCCATGTCGAGAATGCGCTTGCGGGTGGCGGCGGCTTTTTCCTTGTCGTCGTCGACATCGAGCGTCCAATCCGGCCGCTGCACGGCGATCACGTAGTGATTGCAGGTGTCGGCCCAGATCAGGAGGCGCTTGCCGGCGCTTTCGACGTGGAACGCCAGCATGCCGGGCGAATGCCCCATGGCATCGACGGCATGGATGCCGGGTGCGACTTCGTCGCCCGGTTTGATGAACGTCGATTGCTCGGCGAGCGGCACCGCCAGCTTGACGAACAGTTCACGATTGAACTTGCGCGCTTCGCGCACGTTCTCGCCGCGCTTCCAGAAGTCGAACTCCGCGGCGCCGAATACGTAGCGCGCATTCGGGTAGACCGGCTTGCCGCCATCCAACAGACCGCCGATGTGGTCGGGATGGCCGTGCGTGGTCACGACGATATCGATGTCGCCCACTTGATAGCCGGCCTCGGCGAGCCGCTCGCGCAAATGGCCGTCGACCGCGCGGTTGCGCAGCTGCTCGAAATCGCGGCGCAGGAAGCCGTTGCCGGTGTCGAACAGCACCACCTGCCTCCCGGTATTGACCACGGTCGGCGTGAACGGATGGACGTAGCGGTTGGCCTCGATGCCGTTGGCGGCGCACAGCGCGCGCGCCTCGTCGGCGGAATGTTCCGGGCCGAAACTCGGATGCAGGCCCTCGCGGATCGCCTTGCTGTCGAGGGTGGTGGCGATCTCGAACTCGCCGAACTTGAAGCGGTAGATCGTCGGCTGCAGTTCGCCTTGCAGTGAAGCCGGCATGGTGATCCTTTCCAATGGTGTTACTTCAAACGCCGTTTAGTCGAGCGTCGGTTAGCTCGGTGAGAAATGGATCGACCCATTCGATCGTCATTGCGAGGAGCGGAGCGACGAAGCAATCCAGCCTTTTATGCTGCACTGGATTGCTTCGCTTCGCTCGCAATGACGAAGTGGGAGCGCCGACCAAAAGCAGCACCTAATGCCCCTCGAAGCTCACCAGCGTACGCACCGGCACGCCGAGCTTGCGGATCTTGTCGGCGCCGCCGAGCTCCGGCAGGTCGATGATGAAGCAGGCGGCCAGCACATTGGCGCCGATCTGGCGAAGGAGCTTGCAGGCCGCCTCCGCGGTGCCGCCGGTGGCGACCAAATCGTCGACCAGGATCACCCGCTCGCCCGGCGCGATGGCGTCCTCGTGCATTTCCATCTCATCAATGCCGTATTCGAGCGAATAACCGATGGACACGCGCTTGAACGGCAGCTTGCCCTTCTTGCGGATCGGCACGAAGCCGGCCGAGACCTGATGCGCCACGGCGCCGCCAAGAATGAAGCCGCGCGCTTCGATGCCGGCGACCTTGTCGATCTTGCCGCCGGCCCAGGGCTGCACCAGTTCGTCGACGGCGCGGCGGAACGCCCGGGCCTTGCCCAACAGCGTCGTGATATCGCGAAACATGATGCCGGGCTTCGGATAATCCGGAATCGAACGGATCGCGTCCTTGAGGTCGTTCTCGATTGCGGCATCGGTCATGGTCAAAGCCCCGTTTCACCCGGAAAAGCGCGCTTGCGGCGGGCGGCACTCTGGCGAACCATGGCCGCCGACGCAACCGGAGAACCCGCCATGAACGATGCCGCCCAGCGCATTGTGGTCGTCGACCTGCGCATTCCCTTTATTCGCCTGGTGCTGTTCTTCATCAAAGCGGCGCTCGCCGCCATTCCGGCCGCTATCGTCGTCGGCTTTCTGCTCATGCTGGCAACAGCGCTGGTGGCGGCACTGTTCGGCCACGGCGGCTTCGTCGTGATGCGGCAATGGTCGTTCTGACTGCGGCCGGTTGGCCGCGGCCGACGCACTCAGGCCTTGTATTCCGTCGGCGCCCGCGGCGTTTCCAGTTCGGGGTGCAACTCGACGTCGTGCCAGACCTTCTTCTTGGTGAAATATAGCAGGCCTGTGAACACGATCAGGAAGATCATCACCTGAAAGCCGAGCTGCTTGCGCTCATCGAGCTTCGGCTCCGCCGCCCACATCAGGAAGGCGGCGACATCGCGGCCGTACTGGTCGAGCGTTTCGGGCGTGCCGTCGGTGTATTTGACCTGGCCGTCGTGCAGCGGCTGCGGCATGCCGATGGCGCCGCCGGGAAAATATTTGTTGTACTGGCCGCCGGGCGGCAGCACGAAGCCTTTGGGGGGCGTCGTGTAGCCGTTGATGATGGCGTGGATGTAGTCCGGCCCGTCTTCCTGATAATCGGTAAACGCGTCGAACACGAATTGCGGGAAACCCCATTCGTAGCTGCGCGCCTTGGCGAGCGTCGACATGTCCGGCGGCACCTTGCCGCCGAGCGCGGCAGCGGCTGCCTGCGCATTGGCGAACGGCGGCGGGAAATTGTCGGAAATTTTTCCCGGCCGCTGGAACATCTGGCCCTGGTCGTTCGGACCGTCGGTGACCTGGAAGGTCGCCGCGATCGCCGCGGCCTGCGCCTCGGTGAAGCCGGGACCGCCAGGATCGGCGAGATTGCGGAACGACAGGAGCTTCAGACTATGACAGGTCGAACAGACCTCGCGGTAGATCTTGAAGCCGCGCTGCAGCTGTTCGGGATCGTAGGTGCCGAACGGTCCGGCGAACGACCAGTGCTGCCGCGGCGGCGGCGCCGCCTCCTGCGCGTGTCCGGCCGACATCCCGGCGCCCGCCAGAACGGCCGCCAGCGCGAATGTTGCCGCGATGTTGCTGGGCTGCCGGTTCATGGCCGGCCTCCCTGGCCGCCCGCCGGCGGCGGCGCCGAGGCGCCGATCGGAGCGCCGTGCTTGAGCACCGATTCGGAGATCGAGTTGGGCAGCGGCCTGGTTCTCTCGAACAGGCCCAACAGCGGCAGGATGACGAAGAAGAAGCCGAAGTAATAGGCCGTCAGGAAGCGCGCCGCCAGCACGTAGCCGCCGACCGGCTCCTGCGAGCCGAGATAGCCGAGCCCGACCACCGCGACGAAGAAGATCAGCAGGAACTGCCGGTACAGCGGCCGGTAATTTGCCGAACGCACCGCCGAGGTATCGAGCCATGGCATGAACGCCAGCACGAGGATCGAGGTGGCGAGCGCGGTGACGCCGAGGAGCTTGCTCGGGATCGCGCGCAAGATGGCGTAGAACGGCAGATAGTACCATTCGGGAACGATATGGGTCGGCGTCTGGCTGGGGTTGGCCGGGATGTAATTGTCGGAATGGCCGAGATAGTTGGGGATGTAGAAGATGAAATAGGCAAAGACGATGCAGAACAGGCCGACGAAGAAGGCGTCCTTGACGGTGGCATAAGGCGTAAACGCCACCGTATCCCTGTCGTCCTTCGGCTCAACGCCGGTCGGATTGTTCTGTCCCACCATGTGCAGCGCCCAGATGTGCAGCACCACCACGCCGGCGATGACGAACGGCAACAGGTAATGCAGCGAATAGAAGCGGTTGAGCGTCGGGTTGCCGACCGCGTAGCCGCCCCACAGCCAGGTGACGATGCCGTGGCCGACCACCGGGATCGCCGAGAACAGGTTGGTGATCACGGTCGCCGCCCAGAAGCTCATCTGGCCCCACGGCAGCACGTAGCCCATGAAGCCGGTCGCCACCATGAGCAGGAACAGGATGACGCCGAGAATCCACAGCACCTCGCGCGGCTCCTTGTAGGAGCCGTAATACATGCCGCGGGCCATGTGGATATAGACGGCGACGAAGAAGAACGATGCGCCGTTGGCATGGATGTAGCGCAACAGCCAGCCGTAATTGACATCGCGCATGATGCCTTCGACCGAGTCGAAGGCGAGATTGACATTCGGCGTATAGTGCATGGCCAGCACGATGCCGGTCAAAATCTGCACGGTCAGCATGAACGTGAGGATGCCGCCGAACGTCCACCAATAGTTCAGGTTGCGCGGCGTCGGGTAGGCGATGAACGACGAGTAAACGAGACTCGCGATCGGCAGCCGCCGTTCCATCCACTTCATGAAGGGGCTTTGCGGCTGATAGGTGGGATGTCCGCTCATAGTCAAACCCTAGGACATGTGGCCGATAGCGAAGGAAACGGAAAGGAAATCGCGGCGCGTGGGCTCCGCCGTTGAGATTGCAGTCACCGTCTCAACCCTCTTTCGTCTAGCCGCCCGACCGATCCGCGCTGCAGATCGCCCTTGCCTCCCGGCGCTTTCGCTGGCGAAAGACGCAAGGAGGCGCGCGGCGGATGGTCCGGTCGCACCGGCCTGGGGAAGGTCGGCCGCGACGCAATCCGGCGGGGTTCTATTGGCACCCTTGCCGCTTCAGTGCAAGTGTGGCTTCGCCGCGCCTCACACCCGCTCCGATCGACCGCCCCAAACCGGCAATGCGCATTGCGCTGTACCAACCGGACATTCCGCAGAATACCGGGACCATTTTGCGGCTATGCGCCTGTCTCGGCATCGACGCGCACATCATCGCGCCGGCGGGGTTTCCCACATCCGACCGCGCTTTTCGCCGCGCCGGAATGGACTATCTCGATACTGTCGCGCTGGTGCGGCACGCCTCCTGGCGGACCTTCGAAGCATGGCGGCAGAAATCGGGCCATCGCCTCCTTCTGTTCACCACCGCGGCGTCGTTATCCTACCTCGATTACGCCTATCGCGCTGACGACGTGCTGCTGTTCGGCCGCGAATCAGCCGGCGTGCCGGACGAGGTCCACGCCGCCGCCGATGCCCGTCTCGTCATCCCGATGCGCCCCGGCCTGCGCTCGCTCAATGTCGCGGTCGCCGCCGCCATGGCGGCGGGTGAGGCGCTGCGGCAGACCGGGGGAATTCTGTAGACCGCCGCATGCACTATAATGGGCAGCCTTTGCAATCCGACGAGTGCATGATGAACAACGGCGAGATTGACCGGCGCAAAAATCGCGCCCGCGCGTGGTTCGAAACGCTGCGCGACCAGATCGTCGCGGCTTTCGAAGGCGTGGAGGACGCCCTGCCCGCTGCCGCGCCGTTTGCGGATCGTGTCGCCGGACGGTTCGCGCGCACGCCCTGGGCCCGCACCGACCACAGCGGCGCGCCCGGCGGCGGCGGGACCATGGCGATCATGCGCGGCCGGGTGTTCGAGAAAGTCGGCGTGCATGTGTCGACGGTGTTCGGCGAATTCGCGCCGGAATTCCGCAAGGAGATTCCCGGCGCCGCCGACGATCCGCGCTTTTTTGCCACCGGCATCTCTTTGATCGCGCACATGCACAATCCGCACGTGCCGGCCGTGCACATGAACACGCGCTTTGTCGTCACCACCAAGGCATGGTTCGGCGGCGGCGCCGATC
>Ga0335074_10004001_pt1 | contig 20295 bp, 14 predicted proteins | sample Lox_Sample_23_FD_206715 | JGI IMG/M metagenome (GOLD analysis project Ga0335074, IMG submission 206715) | Soil microbial communities from Loxahatchee National Wildlife Refuge, Florida, United States - Lox_Sample_2.3 | ecosystem: Environmental > Terrestrial > Soil > Wetlands | place: USA... | reverse complement strand
ACCGGCATTTCATCCAATTCGACGCTGCAGTCACCGAGTTTCCAGGATTCACGTTTTTTTTCGAACCCGACGGTAACCTGAAAACCTAAAACCATCAGAAACTGCTCAGCCTGTTCCCGGGGCGCTGCGGTAAGATCAATTGAAGGGCGGTTGTGCATGACGCCGGTGGAATGCCCTTTCCATGTAACCAGCACGGTGGAAGCAGGGCCGCCATCATTGGCGATGCGCCGGATGCGAAGCGCGGAATCAGCCTGGCGCAAACGCTGGTCCGGAGTGTCGTAAAACGTATTGATTTCCAGAACGGAACGAACGTTGACGGCCCCGGCTTCGAAAAGCCGGCGGCGCAACTCCGCGGGATTTTTGATGTGTAATTTAATTTCGATTTCCCTGGGAATTGCTGCGATGGTGTTCATGTTCGGCTCCGGTTAATGAAACAGGGCCAAGCTCACTGTCTGACCGTGAATAAAATTGCGGCCGCCAACCGGACCGAGTTCACCGGCGCAGAAAAAACCGGCGACGGGAATTGGGCCGAGCGATTCCCGCACCAGTTGAATGTCGTGATGCGCAGCGCCGAACAAATTGGTTCCGCGGCCATTGCAACTGAACATCAGAGCGCCACGCGGGCGTTCGGTTAAAAGCAGTTCACCCTGCAAAAGCAGCTTGAGATCCTCGTCGGCGGTTTCGGCATCCTGCACGTGAAACTGGATAATCTGTCCGGAATGAACCATGTCCCCAATGGAAAGGCTTCCGGTGGGGCGGTGAATACCCAGAATATTGCGAACAAGAAAATCTCCCCGGCCAAATGTATCCTTGCGTGAATCGATCACCCGTCCGATCTGCAGGCCGCGCTGTTCCACGAGCCGGCGTTCCTGAGCGGAAATGTGCCCCATCATGTCGCGCACCATGCTCATGGCCGGTTTGTGGTTGAGTTGCTCGATGACGTTATCATGGCCGGCAGTGATGTCATAAACCGGTCCGATGGGGCGGCAGCCCTGGGAAACCACGCAGTCCACATTCAGCGGACCGGCGAACGAAACGCCGATAAGCCCGGAACTGAAAATATCGTCGTTAACCGCCAGGCGCGTTTCGCCGGGCCGGTCGATGCCGCTGGCCATTCCGCCGACGACGGGGGCGTTGGGAAATTCCTGCGAACACATGTCCAGCAACTGCACGACGGGGGTGGTAAACGGGTCGCCCATCATGATAAAGAGCCGCAAATCGAGGCCGGCTTCCAGACGGTTGCGCATGGTTTTGGTTTCGCCGAGGATTTCCGGCCACTCTTCATCGGCGAAGTGGAAGTGATCGACGGTGACTCCGGGGATGGACATGGCCATGGCCGACACACCGGCCTGGCGTTCAATTTCCAGTTCGCCGCCGAGGACGCTTTCGGCGGTACTGCCCATGATCAGCCGCGCTCCTGTTTTTTGCTTTAATTCGCTGATGATTTGCACGAAATGTTTTTGCAATGGAATGGAGACAAAAACCAGTAATAGATCGATCGGCGTGGCTTCCATACCCGTGGTAATCTGGCTGGTCAGATCCGCAATCAGCTTATCCGGATCAAATTCGCAGGCGATGGCGGATATCATGCGCATAAGTTTAGATTCCCGAGATACAATTTAAGGCATCGGAGCCTTGTTTAAAAGAGCGTATAGGAGCAAACATTAATTGCAAGCATTTATTGCGCCAGAATGGATGAAACATCAAGCCCCAGGCGTTTAGCCGCGGCAATAAAATCCGCCGGCGGCGGCTGAACAAATTCGCGCCATTTTTTTTCCGTGGGGTGCTTAAAACCCAGACGCCAGCTATGCAGATAAATACGCACTGCTGGTTTGTGCTCAGTGCGTTTGCCGGCGGGTGGTTTTTCCTGCAGCGTATAAATGTCTTCACCGACCAGGGGCGTGCCTAAAAACATCATGTGAGCGCGAATCTGGTGCAACCGACCGGTTTTAATATTTACCGCCACCAACGCCGATCGCCCTGAAACCGCAAGCGTGCGATAAGCCGACAGAGCTTCCTGACCGGAGCGCGAAACGATCACTTTTTTGACGCCGGTGTGTATTTCCTTCAGTCGCGCCTGAATAACGCCTTGAGCGGGGTCAGGCGTGCCCTGCACAATAGCCAGGTATTCTTTTTCGATCCGCCGGTTTTGAAAATCGTCGCGCAAAGCGTCATAAGCCGCCGGCATAAGGCCCACCAACAAAAGTCCGCTGGTTATTTTGTCCAAACGATGAAGTAAACCCCAGTCGCGGCGAACGCCGAGATTTTTCAGTTGGGGTCCGTATTTACTAAAAAGTCCGTTGAGCAGAGTGTCCCGCGTGTGACCCAGGCCGGGCTGCGTTACCAGGCCGGCGGGTTTGTCGACGAGAAGCAAATCGGAATCGGCATGGACGATATTAAAAGCAACATCCGGATTGGGACGAACGGGAGAAAAATTCGCCGGCGCAGAAGACATAAATAAGGCTCAGTGTATTCCTTTTTCACACAGCCAGCGTTCGGCGTCAATCGCCGCTCTACATCCCATGCCGGCGGCGGTAATCGCCTGGCGGTAAATCGAATCGGCGCAGTCGCCGGCGGCAAATACGCCTTCGACGCTGGTGAATGTACGAAAAGGTACCTTAAGCACAATGTATCCTATTTCGTTAAGTTCGATCTGTCCTTTAAGAAAACCCGTGTTCGGCGTATGACCGATGGCGGCGAACATTCCACCGCACTCAATGGTTTCGAGTTTACCGGTTTTGACGTTTTTGACGACCACGGCGTTTACGCCATGTTCATTTGTGCCGAGGATTTCTTCGACAACGCTGTCCCAGACCGGTTTGATTTTGGGGTGCGAAAGAACGCGCTGGGCCATGATTCTGCTGGCCCGTAACTCATTGCGGCGGTGCACCAGATAAACAACGCTGGCGAATTTAGCCAGATAGACAGCTTCTTCAGCCGCGGTATCGCCGCCGCCGACAACCACAACGGGAACGTTGCGGAATCGCGGTAAGGAGCCGTCACAAACGGCACAGGCAGAAACGCCGTTATTCTCGAATTTCTTTTCGCTTTCCAGCCCGAGGTAGTTGGCGCTGGCGCCGGTGCTGACGATCACGCTGTGCGCCAGAACCATCGATTCGCCTTCGTCGTTAAGTTCATTGACGTGCCAAACTTTGAAAGGCCAGGTTTTTAAGTCGATTTTATTGACATAATTATTTTTGACGCGCGTGCCGAAGCGCACGGCCTGCCGCTGCATAATGTCCATCATTGCCGGGCCGTCGACGCCGTCGGCGAAACCCGGGTAATTTTCCACGTCCGATGTAAACATCAATTGTCCGCCGGGCATGCGCTCCCGGCATGCACTGTCACCGGTCAATACCAGGGGATTTAAATTCGCCCGGGCGGAATAAATAGCGGCGGTCCAACCCGCTGGCCCAGAACCAATTATCACCGTCTTTTCCACATTCTCCGCCATGTTTAATTTTTATCCTTTCCAAATAAAACCCCATCGGCGAATCATTATAGGGCAGCCGCCGAAAATCGTGTCGAATCAGGTGGCCTCCTCAAGTAGACCCGGCCAAACTTGCGATTCGGCGTGGGCATGATACCGTCCCGAGCGGTGGGATACATGTATCGGCCAATTGAACGCCTTGGTCATGATGGAGTTTGTTAACACCGCGGCAGGCGTTCCCTGCGCCACACACGTGCCGTCTCGGCCCAACAACAGAACGTGCTTCATGTGCGGTAAAAGTTCCTCAAGATGATGCGTTATCATCACCAGCGCCGGCGGCGAAGAAGCCGTGTGCAGGCGATGCAGCGTCGTGAGAATTGTTTCCCGCGTGGGCAGATCGAGGCCCGCCGTGCATTCATCGAGCAGCAACAAATCCGGCTGGTGCACCAATGCCCGGGCGATCAGCACGCGCATACGCTCGCCGGTGGAAAGCGTCCCGAAAAGCTGGCGGCTGACATGTTCAAGACGCATTTCACGAAGCAATTGTCTCACGCGATCAAACTGTTTTTTAGCAGGCTGATAGTAGGCCAGCGTGAGCGAACCATAAAAGCCCGTGCAGACCACTTCGGCGGCAGTGATGTTTTCATCAAATGGGTAAACGCTTAGCGCTTCAACAAGGCTCACCCGGCGGCGAATTTCCCCGATCGGATGTTCGCCGAGTTTTTTCCCAAGCACGCTTACCTGGCCGCACGTAGGCCAGAGATAACCCAGCGCCAGTCGCACCAACGTGGATTTTCCGCTTCCATTGGCGCCAATGATGGCGCCCCAGCCGCCGGTGGGAAGCGTCCAGTTAATTCCGTGGAGTATCAGACGGCTGCCGCGGCGGAATTCGATATTTTCAAATTGCAGGGCGGGTGCGGCGGAAGTTTTTTTTACGGAGCGTTTCACCATGCTTTTTCCAACTGATGCACCAGCCGGGCGGCGCGCACGGTATTGCGCAGCAGCATGGCGACGGTCATGGGCCCCACACCGCCGGGCACGGGCGTGATCCAGGATGCAATCGGCGCGACGGAATCGAAATCAACATCGCCAACGGTTTTGGAAACGCTCTGGCCCGTTACATCTGTTGTACTGATGCGATTAATCCCAATGTCGATGACGATCGCGCCGGGTTTGACGTGCCGGCTGTCGATCAAACCGGCTTTGCCCACCGCCACGACCAGAATGTCCGCCTGCTTCGTATGGCAAACAAGGTCGCGCGTGTAAACGTGGCAGACGGTAACGGTGGCCCCTTTTTCCGTTAACAGCAAAGCCACAGGGCGACCGGCAATGCGACTGGCGCCCACGACGGTGACATCGGCCCCTTCAATTTTGGCGCCGGTGGATTCAATCAGCGCGACCGCAGCCAGTGCGGTACACGGGGCAATGATCGGATGACCGTAAAGCACATGCCCAATGTTGGCGGGGTTGACGCCTTCGACGTCCTTGATGACATCGATGCCAAATTGCGTCTGCTGTGTGTTCAGATGGTCGGGCAGCGGCAAATGAACCATGATGCCGGTGACCGTTTTATCCTGAGCCAATTTCACTAAAAGTGCGTCCAGTTCAGCCTGGGGGATGTTGGCAGGTAATTCGTGAAGTTTATAGGCAATGCCCATTTCCCGGCATGTACGCGCCTGATTTTCGGCATAAACCAGGGCGGCGGGGGAGTGACCGACAAGAATGGCCGCAAGCGTCACTGGATAACCAGCGGCACTGAGCTTTTTAACGTCCGCGCGCACCTGATCTTTGACGGTGGCCGCAAGCGCTTTACCATCAATCAGTTTTGCCGCCATGGATTCTCCTGAAAGCGAAGAGTTTTTGCCTTGCAAAGTATATCGGAGAGAGCGCAATTCATCACCGAGCGGGTGTTTTAATGGTTCATGAAGTCAAATGCCGAAGACAAGATTATGGGTCTCTAATAAAATAAGGCGTAACAGTTTTACGGAATGGGCAAATGGGATCAAATATTCCGGATATCAAAAACCTGGTGCTGATTTGTGTGACCTTTATTGGTCTGGCAATCATTGGTTTTGTCGCGGCGTTTGTTGTTCGTAAACGCCTGGTTAATCCACAGCAGAATCAGCTGAATATGGGCTTTTCCCTCGATCAACTCGATGAGCTTTATCAGAAGGGGGAGCTTAGTGAACGGGAATATAAACAGATCAAAGCCAGGGCGGCGCAAAAGGCCGCGGAACGGGTGCTGAAATCAAATGGCCAGTCTGCGGATAAAAATCTGAATAAAAAATCGGGATAAGAACCCCGGTCGCGGAATAGTCGTGCATTCGGGTTGTACCGCTGAATAAGATTTCGTAATATATTTATGTGCGGCCATCAGGCTGCGGACGATTTCGGCCAAGGGGCCGGATGAGGCATAGAATAGGCTATGGTTAATCAAACAGGCGGCACAACAGGCGGCGGCACCACCGGCCATGGTGGAACCGGCGGCGGCGGTTTTCGCGGTCGCAAGGTCACCAACTGCTCTTTTTGCGGTAAATCCAGTCGTGAAGTCGGCCCGATGGTCGAAGGCCCCAACGACATTTATATCTGCTCCAATTGCTCTGAATTATGTCAGAACATTTTCCGGCAGGAAAAACGCAAGGTCACCGGTACGCGCCCCGGCATCGGCCAGATTCCGCCGCCGCGCAAGCTCAAGGAATTCATGGATCAGTATGTGATCGGCCAGGACATGGCCAAGCGGGCCTTGTCAGTTGCGGTGCACAATCATTACAAACGGCTGGCGCATACCGAAGGACGCTCCACAGAAGACGTGGAAATTGACAAATCCAACGTGTTGCTGATCGGGCCAACCGGTTCGGGAAAAACGCTGCTGGCCAAAACCCTGGCCCGGTCGCTGAATGTGCCGTTCGCCATCGGGGACGCCACCACCCTTACCGAAGCCGGCTACGTCGGCGAGGACGTGGAGAATCTGCTGCTGAAACTTTTGCAGAATGCGGATTACGACCTGGAAGCCGCCCAGCGCGGGATCATCTATATCGATGAAATCGATAAGATCGGCAAAACCAATATGAATGTGTCGATTACACGCGACGTTTCCGGTGAAGGCGTCCAGCAGGCGCTGTTAAAAATGCTCGAAGGAACCATGGCCAATGTTCCCCCGCAGGGCGGCCGCAAGCATCCGGAACAGCAATATATCCAGATGGATACATCGCAGATTCTATTTATCTGCGGCGGCACGTTTGTCGGGCTGGATCAGATTGTGGCCAAACGGCTGGGCAAAAAACTCATCGGCTTTGGGTCGGAAGGCAGTGCGAATCGCGAAGATTTGCAGCGCCAGACGCGGTTTCTGGCCGACGTTACGCCCGACGATCTGATTGAATTTGGCATGATTCCGGAGTTTGTTGGGCGGTTGCCGATTATTTCGGCGCTGGCTCCGCTGACGGAAGAAGCAATGATCCAAATTCTCACCGAGCCGAAAAATGCGCTGGTCAAACAATATCAAAAGTTCTTTCAGATGGAAGGGTGCGAACTCGAATTCACTGATGAGGCTCTGCACCTGATCGCGACCAAGGCGATGAAACGCGACACCGGCGCCCGGGCACTCAGAAGCGTGATGGAAGAACTGATGCTGGACCTGATGTATCACCTGCCGGACCAGGCAGAACGCGGAAAATATGTGATCACTGAAGCGGTGGTTAGCGGCGAGGTGGGGCTCTTTGACACCAAACCGATTCCGCTTAAGGAAAGCGCATAATAGCCCGGTCAATGCGATAGTCTAAAGCGTCACGCCGTTTTTCCAGATGGCGATTTCGCGGCAGCCGTTAATTTCATTGCGGGTATGGGTTTCGCCGGAAGCGACTTTCAAAACCAGATTAAACAATTCATCAGCTAATGATTTTGGATCGGCATTCTCATTGGAAAGCCGGCCTGCGTCAAAATCAATCCACTGACCTTTTCGCTGAGCCAAAGCTGAATTGCTGGAAATCTTGATGGTCGGGACGGGAAATCCCATCGGCGTGCCGCGACCCGTGGTAAATAACAGTATATGCGCGCCGGCGACGGTCATGGCCGTGCTGGAGACGCCGTCATTGCCCGGTGATTCAACCAGCGCCAATGCGCCCAATCGCGGCCTGGCGGCATTGCCATAAGAGACAACCTGACGAATGGGCGAATGTCCGCCTTTTTGCACGCATCCGAGGGATTTTTCGGCCAGAGTTGTGATGCCGCCCTGAATGTTGCCGGGAGAAGGATTTTCATCGATGGGCTGGTTATAACGGCGGAAGTAATCGCGAAAATTATTGACCATGTCAAGTGTGTTGTTGAACACTGCTTCATCAGTGGCGCGCTGCAAGAGCACCTGTTCAGCACCAAACATCTCGGGCACTTCGGAAAGCAGCACAGTGCCGCCAAAATCCACAAGGCGGTCGGCGACCTTGCCCACCAGCGGATTGGCCGTGATGCCGGAAAAACCGTCGGAGCCGCCGCACTTGGCGCCGAGAATAAGTTCGCTCACCGAAACAGCCCGGCGTTTGAAAGTTCGGGCGTATTCGGAAAGCTCATGGATGTGTTTCAGACCGAGTTGCACCTCATCGCCGACTTCCTGGGCGTTAAAGTAGCGGATGCGCTGTGAATCCTGCGGACCCAGATGGTCGAGCATCAGGCGCATCTGGTTGTTTTCACATCCTAATCCCAGCAAAAGCACAGCGCCGGCGTTGGGATGATTAACCAGGCCGGCGAGAATTTTCTGTGTGTATTCCAGATCGTCGCCAAGCTGCGAACAACCGAACGGATGAGGAAACGCGTAAACGCCTTCAACGCCAAGTTCCACAAGCTGCTGATTGGCCGCGGTGGCGATCTGTTCGCTGGCGCGATTGACGCAGCCGACGGTATTAATAATCCAGATTTCGTTTCGCACAGCCGCACGTCCGTCAGGGCGGCGAAAACCCTGAAAGACGGGCGGGTTGGATGTTGCGGATTTCTCTACAGAAATGCGGGGATAAAATCGCAAACCTTCCAGGCGACCATTGATGTTCGATTCAAGATTGTGCGTATGAACCCAGCTTCCGGCCTTGATCGGCAAGCGCGCCACGCCGATTGAATAGCCATACTTTTTAACTGGCTCGCCGACGGCAATATCGTGCAGGGCAACTTTGTGTCCGGCCTGGATCATTTCATGAATGGTTAAATCGCCGATCTGCTGACCGGGTGAGAGAAGGTCCATGGCAACGGCAACGTCGTCGCCGGGATTAATCTGCAGAATTTTAGCCATTACGCTATTTTAACAGGAATAAATCGAAATCTTCGCTTTTCAATTATGAGCGAACCGCTTTGCGTGGTTTAGGCCGCGGCGAATATGCCTCGGGCGTTTCTTTCGGTTTGGGTGCTGCGGCGACTACCGGTAAAACACCCTGTGGGTGGGCGCGCTGAATCGCAGCTTTAACCAGCCCGAGGAACATCGGATCTGGACGCAGCGGACGGCTGGTCAGGCACGGGTGAGCCTGGGTGGCCAAAAAATATGGATGCACGGAAGCGGGTAATTCCAGCATTTGCATGATGGGCTGATTGGGTGCATGACCGCTGAAAATCAGGCCATGTTTTTCCAACGTTGGAATATAGCGCGGCTCGACTTCATAACGGTGCCGGAAACGCAGGCGTATAGTCGTGGCGCCATCATAGAGTTCGCTGATGCGGCTGCCGGGTTTGAGAATAATGTCCTTGCCGCCCAAACGCATGTTGCCACCGAGACCTTCGATTTTTTTCTGTTCGGGCAGAATATCGATGACGGGATTTTTTGAGCCAGGATCAAATTCGGTCGTATTAGCGTCCTGAAGGCCGCAGACGTTCCGGGCAAATTCGACCACTGCCATCTGGAAGCCCAGGCAAATGCCCAGATAAGGAACGTGATTTTCTCTGACCCAGCGGACACATTCGATTTTGCCCTCCGCGCCGCGCGAACCGAAACCTCCGGGCACAATCACACCGTGAACGCCGCGTAAAATGTCCCCGACGTTGCGCGAATTAATTTCAGTGGTGTCGATCCACTGGATATTGATCGCAGCGCCGGTGTGTACGCCGCAGTGCTCCAGGGCTTTGTCGATGCTGGCATACGCATCGCGGAGCATGGCGTATTTGCCGGTAACGGCGATGTTGATTTGCTTATCCCTGGGCACCATGAGCTTGTTGATAAACGACTGCCATTGACGCCGTGCGGCGTCTTCGGTGCGCTGATTCACGCGATCGTGCAAGTCCAGCAGGGTAAGCACTTCACGATCCAGTCCGGCTTCACGCAGCATTTCCGGCACCAGGTAAATACTGGGCATGTCGTGCATGGAAAAAACACGCCGCAGCGGCACGTTACTGAACATGGAAATTTTCTGGCGGACTTTTTCGGTTACAGGCGTGGGGCAACGGCATGCGATAATATGCGGCTGCAGGCCGGCCTGCATAACCTGCCGCATGCCGAGCTGGGCGGCCTTGGATTTTTGTTCGCCAAGTGATTGCGGCTCAATGATGTACGTGAGCGCGACGACGCAGACGGAATCTTCACCCTCTTCGTAAGCCAATTCACGAATCGCTTCGATAAAGTAGCCGTTTTCATAATCGCCCACGGTGCCGCCAACTTCGATAAACACGATGTCAGCGTCGGTGTTCACGGCCAATTCGCGCAGAGCGTGTTTAACTTCGCCGGTCACATGCGGAATCATTTGTACGTCCCGGCCGAGATATTTGCCCTGGCGTTCGCGATCTAAAATTCGCGTAAAGATCTGACCACTGGTGGTGAAATTACGGCGGGAAAGATTTTCATCGAGCATGCGTTCATACGTACCCAGGTCCATGTCGGTTTCCATGCCGTCATCGAGGACGAATACCTCGCCGTGGCGGAAGGGATTCAGGGTGCCTGAATCAATGTTCAGATACCCTTCCATTTTGATCGGGGCGACACGCAGGCCTTTATCCTTAAGGATTTTAGCCAGGCTGGAACTGAAAATACCCTTCCCCAGGCCGCTCATGACGGTACCCAGAACAATCACGAATTTGGTTCGGCCTTTTATGTAACCTTGGGGGTAGGGGGTGTAGAACTCTGTTTCCTGGGAACTATGCCCAACGGAAGCCAACAAATCCGAATTGGCGTCTTCACTCATGCAACTAAGATACTCAAATTGGCCCCAGAGGCAAACAGGTGGGGTTTAACGTCCTAGAAAATTTATTTCGCAAGCAAAAAAAGGCTTGCATTGACTTTATCCACATGGTATAAATACCTAGTGTAGTGTAAGCAGAATACTTAAATATATTTGCTTTTGCTACTTAGGCAAAAACTTGGGCTTTGGCTGGATTTGCGAAGGAGGAACCTCAGTATGGAAACAATGGAAACGGCCCTCAATGATTCGGTAAACCTTTTAGCCAATACACTTCGTCGCATGCCAAATGGCAAAGACATGGCGGCGAATATATATCGTCGGCTTTTTACACTGCGGGAATTCGATCCAGAGTTTTATGCCAAGGCAAACAAAATGGACGAACCGCAGGAATCTGATTCTGAATCGGATGCAATTGCCAAGATTCATCATCTGCGATTGGACGTCGCTTCCTAAGCAGGTTTACTGGTTCCTCATAGCTTCAAACTTGTGCTTGTCCAGAGTTCGCAATACGTATTCAATCCAAATTAAGAAAATTGAAAGTTGATTAGCTCGACATTCGTTTGACAAACGCCGCGTAGTCTTCCGGCGTGTCGATGCCATGATGTGCCATGGGTGCATCATGAACTAAAATTTTCGCGCCCAGATAGAGCGCACGGAGTTGTTCAAGTTGTTCGAGTTTTTCGATTTCACACTGAGGGGTCTGAGTCAGGGTTAATAAAAAATTCCGGCGATAGGCGTAAACACCCAGATGCTTGCGATAGAGAACCGCCAGTTCGAGGCGGCCGGCATTCAGAGTGATGCTGTCGCGGTCATGAGGGATCACGCTGCGCGAAAAATAAAGTGCAAAGCGGCGCTGGTCGACAACGACTTTAACAACGTTAGGATTAAAAATTTCCTCGCGATTTTCAAATGGCGCCGCGGCGGTAACCATTTGCACGTCGGTAGCCTCAAGCAGGCGTATTAAATCATCAATCAGTGCCGGATCGATTTCCGGTTCATCGCCTTGGACGTTGACAATTGAGGAAAACGACGAATATTGCGGCATGGCGGCGACCTGAGCGATGCGATCGGTTCCGGAACGATGATCGGGACTGGTCAACACAACCTGGCCGTCGAAACCACGCACAGCCTCGACAATTTGCTGATCGTCCGTAGCCACAACAATGCCGACAGCCCTCTGGGATTTGGCGGCCTGTTCATAGACGTGTTCAATGAGATATTTGCCGGTTTGGCGCATGAGGCTTTTACCGGGAAGCCGCGTGGATTTCAGACGCGCGGGAATGACAATTAATGCCGACACAATTCTTCCTTTACCAGTTTCCGATTACCGAGTAGTCCTCTGGTGTTCCTGAACAAGCTGGGCATAAGCTTCTTCCAGCGCCTGCGGAATCACACGCACCTGGCCCACGACGCTCATGAAATTCACGTCGCCGTTCCAGCGCGGCACGATGTGCATGTGCACATGACCAGGTACGCCAGCACCGGCGCAGCGCCCGATATTGACGCCAATGTTAAATCCCTGCGGATTCATGGTTTTGGCGAGCAGTTTTTGGCCGTATTGAACCAGTTCCATCATGCCGGAACGTTCCTCCATTGTTAGATCGGGCAAATCAGCCGCATGCCGGAATGGAGCGATAAGCAGATGACCATTAACATAAGGATAAAGATTCATCATCAAAAGGCCCGCTGCCGAACGGTGCACGACAAGTTGCCTGGAATCCTTCTCCGGATTTTTGGCCACGTCGCAGAGAAAACAGCCTTCCGGACCGTTGGAAACTTTTTTGATGTATTCGATGCGCCAGGGCGCCCAGAGAATGCCGCTCATATTATAGAGCCTCTAACAACATAAGCCGGGAGCCGCGTTGGGCCGCAAATGGCCCAGATGCAAGGCGGAGGCCCGAAGCCATATCTGAAAGATGATATAACGAGGGTCGACAACGCCGCAGATGGGCCATTTCCGGCCCAACCCTTCGGGACGCGGTGCCTTTTGGCCCCATATGGCGTCGCTTCTCCTCGCTGTATTGTATTCTAATACTTGCATCGTCGAAGCTCCTTGTCTGGGACCCAAATGCCCAGCGTCGCGGCCCCGTCTTATTTTGTTAGAGGCTCTTAGTCCTCGACGCATTAAACCTTGCGGTCTAGAATAACCCGACTTGTAATTCGAGCAAACACTTAAGCCTGACAAAAAGGAAACTGATCGTGACGGATAATAAACCAAATGCAAATCAATCCACAGCAACGGCGGCTGAAGGATGCGTCATCGTTATCTTTGGCGCCACCGGCGACCTGACCGCCCGCAAGCTGCTGCCGGCCATTTACAACCTGACCCGCGATGGACTATTGCCGAAGAACACCGTGGTGGTGGGTTTTGCCCGCAGACCCAAGACCGATGAACAATTCCGCCAGGAAGCCCTGGATAATGTGAATAAATTCTCGCGTTCTAAACCCGCTGATCCAAAAGTCTGGAACGATCTGGCCTCACGGCTTTATTACCATCAGAGCGCTTTTGAAAACCCCGATGGCTATAGCGCGCTGGCCCAGAAACTCGCGGGATTTGATAGACAATTTAACACCGGTGGACGAAGGCTGTTTTATCTATCCACCAGCCCGGCGGAATTTGTACAGATTGTCGAACAACTCGGTAATGCGGGGCTGGGAAACATCGATCCATTCAGCAGTACGGCGTGGCGGCGGATTATCGTGGAAAAACCCTTCGGTCGCGACCTTCAAACAGCCAAAGATCTTAATTACCAGATTAACCGCGTCTTCGACGAGTCACAGGTGTTTCGCATCGATCACTACCTGGGCAAACAGACCGTGCAGAATCTTCTGGTTTTCCGTTTTGCTAATGGAATTTTTGAACCAATTTGGAACCGGCGTTACGTAAGCCATGTGAAAGTCACTGTCAATGAAGCCATCGGCGTTGAGGGGCGGGGGGGATATTTTGACACCGCCGGCACGCTGCGCGACATGGTACAAAATCATTTGATGCAGCTTTTGACCCTGGTGACGATGGAACCACCGGTTTCGCTTAACGCCGACGCTATACGCGACGAAAAGGTGCGCGTGCTCAAGGCCATCCAGCTTTATAACCGCGATGAAGTGGCCCGGATGACCGTACGCGGCCAATATGTGGATGGCGTAATTAACGGCGTGCCTGTTCCCGGTTATCACGGCGAACGCGGCGTGGCACCGGGAAGCGCCACCGAAACCTACGCGGCGCTGAAACTCAACATCAACAACTGGCGCTGGCAGGGTGTTCCGTTTTATCTGCGCAGCGGAAAGTATATGAAGAAGCAGGGATCGGAAATATGCATACACTTTCATTCCGCTCCGGGCGTTTTATTTAATGCACCAGGAAGCAAATTGGCACGAAACGTGCTGAACTTGCGCATCCAGCCGCGTGAAAGTATTTCGATCCTGATGAACGCCCGTGAACCGGGAACCGTAACCAAACTTTCTCCGGTGCATATGGATTTTGAATATCAGACGGCATTCGGAAGTTATTCGCCTGAAGCATATGAGCGGTTGCTGCTTGATGCGATACTGGCGGATTCGACGCTGTTTATACGCCGCGACGAAGTGGAAAGCGCCTGGGCGATTATCGACCGGATTGAAGAAGCGTGGGCGACAGGGACCTCGCCTCTGGTTTATTACGCTCCGGGAACATGGGGGCCGCCAGAAGCGGATCAGTTACTGGCTCACGACGGGTTCAGTTGGGACACCATGCGCGCGGAAGATGGGGAAGTGCAGATTTAGGAGATAAGGGACAAGGAACAGATCATAGCGAAATAATATAGCCAGGTTTTTCTGTTCGAACATTTGCAAAAACAGCTTGAAGAGACCCGCTCTGCTTTCACCGCGACCCGCACCATTTTCGCCACATTTGCCTGTAAGCGTCTTCGACGTTGCGTGCAAAGCGTTTGGAGTCCATCAGAGGTGAACTTTCCAGACGTCGGCGCAAAGTGCCGCGGAGTTCTGTCAACCGCGGCAAATCATTGGCAAGCTTTACCGCAATGTCTACGTATTCGTCAGCCGTACGTGCGATAAGTTCCGGCAGACCGGCGTTTTTCAGAATACTATTTGCCCCTCGGCTCACGGCGATTTCTCCGGATAATGTAACCACCGGCACACCCATCCACAGCGAATCAAGCGTGGTTGTATGGCCGTTGTATGGAAAAGTATCCAGGACAATATCAATGCGATTATAAAGTTGAAGATAGTCGGCTCGCGGTGACCGCCCGACGAACATCAGTCGCTTAGGATCGACACCCGACCGTGCAAAAACTCCACGAATGTGATCTTGATGCTCTTTGCTGAAGGTTAGCATCAGTATTCGTGAATCAGTCGTTGCCGTTAAAACTTTGCTCCACAAACTCAGGATCCCGTCATTTAATTTACACGGGTGATTTAACGATCCAAAACACATCGGTCCATTTTGTTGCGCCGGCCTAGGAAGTGAATTACTGAACGGATTGTAACACCAGAAGCAATTCGGCAACCGTACTGTTTGCTCGCTATAGATGCTTAAGTCCGTCTCCTGGGGGTCCAGATAAGGGTCGGACAGGCGGTAATCAATGGCGTCGAGCCCGGTGCTGCCGGGATAGGCCAGCCAGGTTACCTGTACTGGAGCGGGTTTTCGCGCAAAAACCAGGAGGCGATTATTTGCCATATGCATACTCAGGTCGATCAAAATATCGATTTGATCACTGTAGATTTGTCGGGCAAGTTCTTCATCGCTTAGTTTAAGTACATCACGCCAAATGTCTGCCGAACGGCGCAGACGGTCCGTGTGCTGATCCGGACGCTTTACGCTGGCATAACAATAAACGGCAAAATGCTGATGATCGTGGGACTCAAAGAGAGGCGTCACAATGAGGGATCCTGTTTGGGCGTAAAAATCCGGCGACACATAACCAATGCGCAGCCGGCGTTCCGGGTCGTGATCATTTACGTGGGGCCTAATAAATTTTGTAAACGGTGCGGCGTGGATTTGATTCCATTGACGTTCCTGTTGATAAATCGCTCGGGCGTCAAAATCGGGATAAAAGTTCAGCGAGTGGACCAGGCTGCTGTGAACCTGGGCAAGATCGGGGTTGATTTGTAAACATTTTCGAAATGCATTCAGCGATTCCTCAATATGTCCTTGGTGTTTTAGCGCTATGCCCAGACCTTCATATGCATCAGGATGATCGGGGTTAATCCGCAACGCTTCACGATAAACCACGGCTGCTTCGTCAAATCGATCCTGACAGAGCATCGCAGCGCCAAGATTATTGAACGCCTCCACACAACTGGGCTGGAGTTTAATCGCCTTGTAATAGGCAGCGACGGCATCATTGCTGCGGCCAAGTGCTTGCAGTGCGATGCCCAGATTAACGTAATATCCCGCTTCTTTTGGATTTATGCTGATGGCACGCTTAATGAGTTCTATACCAAACTCTCGATTTCCCTTTTTTGCAGCAATCAATCCCATAAGATGCAAGGCGTCGGCGCTATTAGGTTGCCGAACAAGAATTTCGCGATAGATAGCCTCCGCTTCGGCAAGGTTTCCGGCCTGATGATAGCGCAGCGCCAGATCAAATGCCTGTTGAATGGTTAGCTCGGGCATTCATGGATAATAGCGGTAATGAGAGATAGGTCATAGCAGAAGATAGATTAAAAAAACGTGCTTTTGAATTCTTATTTTTTCTTTTCTCGGCGGAGCGCCATACCCATTGCACCTATAGCCAATAGCGCCAGTGAACCTGGTTCCGGCACTTCTGATGGTTCGGAGAACGTCAATCCGCCTCCGCCCACTGCTATTTCGCCCGTGATTTCTGTTGCACCCAGGCCGCGAACTACATCATCCAGATCCGCCGCATCCACACTGCTGCCGCCGTCAAAGGCGTACTTGCTCCAGACCGGATTGCCATTCGGATCCAGTGTCGAGCCGCCTAGTCCACGCACCACGTCATCCAGGTCCGCTGCATTCACCGAACCGGCTCCCAACCAGTCACCGTCCGCGCGTTCCAGAACTACAAAATCGTCGTCCGAGTAATTCAATACCGCCCAGACTGTGTCATTGGACGTGTTAATCCCGTAATCGCCCACCACGTCCTGGCCGGCGTAGGCCCCGTCGTATTCCACAGGCGTACCGCTGGTGTTCAGCAGCACCGCCGAGACAAAGGTGTTGGTTATCAGAGACTGACCATCGGCCGTCGTCGTGCTTGGGTTGTACGCCGCCAGCACGGGACTCAACGTTCCGTTCGTCGGAAGCACCGAGTAGCTCATCTGCAGGACATACGTATCCGAATTCGTACCGTTAATCGCCGCCACATCGCTGAGAAGTTGTGTGTTACCTGCCGGCGCGGTTATGAACTGCACCGACAGTGACGTCGGCGTCGTAACCGTTCCACCAAGGAACGTTACTGTCGTGTTCCGACCGCCGTTCTCGCTGGCCGTCAGACCCGTGTACTGGTTGCCTGTCTTGGAGATAAAGCTTGGCGTGCTGTTGGTCACGCCATAGGTGTAGTTCGTCTGATACGTGCTTGATGCACCCATGATCGACGTGTTGATGCTCAGCGGCGTATTCCAGGAGAGGCCGCCGGTCAGGGTCGGTAACGTGACCGAACTGAAGTTGTCATATACCTGACCCTGGATCACCGTGAAGTTGTCTCCGTTGGCCAGAGCTGCCGCATTCGTACCCGGCGAGGTGATCGTTTCTGTGCCGCCTAATGTCACACTCCCGCTGGCGCTTAACTGGTCATTGCCCGAAGAGTGTGTCACTTCCGCAACAAAGTTGCCGCCGGAATTGAACGTCACCGCTCCACTGACCGTCAGCGTTCCGATGGCATCGCCCGGTGAGAGCGTCCCATCGGCCCCTACCGTCACACTACCCGTGACATTACCTGTCCCTTCCAGGGTCTGGGTTGCCAATCCGCCCAGCGTAAAGCCACCAGAGACCTCCGAGACGTTAAACGTCGCGCCACTTTCCACGTTGATCGTCGAAGAGTCGGCGATCGATCCGCTGGCGCCTAATGCCAGAGTTCCGCCAGAAATCGTCGTCGCGCCCGTATACGTGTTGGCGGTGTCCAGCGTCAGACTGTCACTGCCTTGCTTAGTCAACGCCGTTGTCCCGGCAATGTTGCCACTGCCGCTGATCACGTAATTGTTATTGCTATTGTTGACCGTTACCGAACCAGGCTGGACGGTCGTATTCAGCGTTATGTTGTAACTGTTTGTGGAATTGTGGACGTCGTCAAAGACGACGTTGTCGTTACTAATTCCATTTTCCTGATATACCGCGGGGTTAATAGAATCGGGCACATCGTTCCAATTAGCGCTGGCGTTAATGTCCCAGAGGTCATTGCCGGAGTTATTGTTCCAATAAAGCGTCGTGGGAATCGACTCAGTGGGTCCCGAACTTGGCGTGGTGTTGCCGAAAATGATGTTCGGATCGAACGTGGCGCCGTTTGTACCTGGCGTTACATCCAACAGGAAATTTAATGACAAGAACTGATCAGGACCAAGTCCGGCGCCAATGGCACCCAGGTTCAGTGTGTCATCGTTGAAGAACGCACCGGCGCTGGCGAAGCTGGCGTCACTTAATTCCGTGGTCATTTGGCCATTCTGATCGATCGTAAACGTAACCGAGCCAGTCCCGGAGTAATTCGCCCCCAGCAAACCCACAAGCAGATCCTGCTGCGAGTTCGTCAAACCGGCCAGGTTGATGTACCAATCCGCTTCACTGTGATAGGTGGTTGGCGAACCGGTGGTCATATTGCTGGACGCCAGGGTCATCAGACCCAGGATCTCGCTGGCCGGTCCGGGCCCATCGCCGCCGACATCAAAGTTGCTGTTGACATTCGGCGAGTCGTTAAGGGCTGCAAGGGCGTCGCCGTTAGATGGCAGCGCCGATATAAATGCCGCCGCTTGAATTCCATTGGCAAGTGAACTGACCCGTGTTGGACCTTCAGTAATCGCAAATGCTTCGGTATGCGCGGCGACTGCACCGGCAATAACCGGCGCGCTGGCGAAGGCCTCTGCCGATATGATTGCTCCACCACTCGACGAAGCGAACGCTTGTGAGCTTCCACCCAGACCGGTCGCATAAGCATCGGCCAGGGCTGACCCGCCTATGCCATAGGAACCACCCCCGAGCCCACCCGAAGCATTAGCCGTAGCGTTGACGTTGTTTGACATCAGCCCGGTCGCGGTCGCCGTTGCAATCGCGTTGCCACCGTTACCATCATTGGGAATAACTATGACAATCATGTTGCGGATATTTTGGGGAAGCCCACCGGCTGTTGCTCCAAAAGTGCCGGCCTCATCATCCTCAAATGGGGGCTGTGAACCTGAGCCGCCGCTGCCGCCGTTCGCGTTTGCAGTAACGCTGACGCTGCCCGCGCCGTCACCCGTGCCGGTGGACGTTGCAGTCCCATTACCACCGTTACCACCGAAGACATAGAGAGTTGCCGCCGATATGTTCGGACTCTCACTACCACCGGTCAGTTGAATGCCACCGGCATATTCTCCACTTTGAACGAAACCGCCCAAGCCGCCGTCAGCGGTAGCCGTAACGCTGACGTTGCCGGAACCATCATTGACCCCAGTGGCTGTTGCTGAACCATTACCGCCGTTACCAGCGCTGCCATCAGCGTAATAAAACACATCACCACCGTTGGAACCGTTGCCCACAGCGTTGATTGTTAAATTGTAATTTCCGCCGCCGGAAATGGTTCCATTGGCTATGGCCGTTCCGGTGTTTCCGCTGCCAGCGTTAGTGAAAAAGCCGCTGTATATATTGCCGCCACTGGGAGCATAGTAGTTCGCGTACACGTTCAGGCTGAGGTTTGCTGCCACATTGATGGTCGATTCGGCATAGGCGATTCCGGAGTTCCCCGCATTAGGGAGGTAACCACCACCACCACCGCCTGCAGTGGCCTGATCAGTAACGGCAAGGGAACTCGGAGTCAAAGTGTCGATCCTGGTAAAGTCCAGGTCCATCACAGCATCGGCGTTGCCGGCCGTGCCGGATGTGCCGCCGTCGCTGCCGCCGGCGTCACCGCCAACGGCGCTTTGATTGAGCGTTAACTCCCCGCTGGTGGAAAATTCGGAAATAGCATCGCTGTCGGTTCCGTAATCAGCGGTTGTGGTGGAAAGTGTCGAGCTGACACCATCTCCGCCGTTGGCGCCGGAATTGCCATAGCCGCCGTTGCCGCCGGTTTGGTTGACACGAATGGATAAATAGCCGCCATCAGTGGAAAAGCCGCTGGCCGTTGCCGTGGCTATGCCGCCGTTACCGCCAGCATAGCCTCCTCCACTACCCGAGCCGCCATTGCCGCCCGTGGCGCTGGCGGTAATGTAAACACTGCCTGAACCAAACGCGGTGCCAGTAGCCGTCGCTGTGCCGTTGCCGCCTGCGACGCCGTTGCCATCCGAATAATTCTGGCCGCCGTTGGAACCGTTGCCCACAGCGTTGATTGTCAAGTTGTAGTTACCAGCGCCAATCACTGTGCCATTGGCAATCGCGGTTCCAGTGTTCCCACTACCAGGATTACCGGCGCCGCCATATAAGCTTCCTGCGCTTGCGCCATAATTATTGGCATACACGTTCAGGCTGAGATTTGCCGCCACGTTGATGGTTGATTCGGCATAAGCTGTTCCGGCGTTGGCCGCACTGGTGTTCGAAGAGGAACCACCACCGCCCGCATTGGCCTGGTTATCAATCGTCAGGGAACTCGG
>Ga0335074_10004000_pt1 | contig 20295 bp, 20 predicted proteins | sample Lox_Sample_23_FD_206715 | JGI IMG/M metagenome (GOLD analysis project Ga0335074, IMG submission 206715) | Soil microbial communities from Loxahatchee National Wildlife Refuge, Florida, United States - Lox_Sample_2.3 | ecosystem: Environmental > Terrestrial > Soil > Wetlands | place: USA... | reverse complement strand
TTCCTGAACGCCGTCCTTGGCCTCGCCTGAACCCTTGGTGCCCAGGTCCTGATTGTGGGACCTGGGAGCGGACGATCCGTCGCTGAGACGCTGACTCGCCGTATTACTCTGATCGCCCAAAACTTTGGGCTGAAAGCTGAAGGGAGTTAAACCATGTTCGTTCTCATGCGCACTGTTACTTATGCCACTCTTTTCATCTCCTTCGTGCTCGTCTACCTCCCCGCCCGGCTTCTCACTTGGGCAGGCATTGCGCGCCCTGCTGCACTCGCCTGGCCGCAGATTGTTGGTCTGCTGGTCGGAGCCTCGGGCGCTGTTCTGGCCCTATGGTGTGTCGGCGCCTTTGCATGGATCGGGAAGGGAACTCCCGCACCTTTCGACCCGCCGCGCCGCCTGGTCATTCGCGGCCCTTATCGCTTCGTCCGCAATCCCATGTATATCGGCGCCGCGTTCGCCGTTTTTGGCGCTGCACTCTTTTACAAGGCCATTCCGCTTTTCCTATTCGCCTGCGGCTTTCTCGTTGTCACCCATCTCTTCGTGTTGATCTACGAGGAACCGACACTCCGCCGCAACTTTGGCCGGGACTATGAAGCGTATTGCCGCAATGTGCACCGCTGGAGGCCGTGTTTCCCACCGAATTGAGCGCGCCCGCTGTCGGCTACACCGGTTTCCCAGTTACTGTCACGCAGAGCCTCAAACGATAAGTGGCTTTTTCACCAGAAAGGAGCTAACTCGGCGAAAGCAAGAATGACCCGCCAACTGTGAAACTGGAACCAGGCACAAGCCTGCCGCTGGCTCCCCTACTCCTCGCTCATCCGCGGCATCCGCACGATCCGCATCAGCATCCCGCCGTCCAGCCAGTGCAAAGCGCAGTGTTCGCAGGTCGACATCACCGCATGCCCGCCGCCAAAATAAAAATGCGTGTCCATCTGCTTGCGGCACTTTGGGCACATTACCTTCCGCTCCAGCTCGGCGTCATTCGCAGGCGCGGGGAACTCCCGTTCCTGGTGGAGTGTACGCATCTTTTCTACGAGCGGCTCAAACCAGTCCATCGGAACCAGGAGCCCGCGATCCGTCTTGCACGCGTCCACTTCCACTGCCGCAAGCACTCCATGCCAGAGCGTCGATCCACACGTCGGACACGTCATATCCGGCGCTTCATTGAGAAACTGCACTCCCGTGTCGTCAGCTTCCACGGCCACCACGAGTTTGCAATAGTCACAACGCAGGCTGGTATTGCCCGCGGCCAGCTTCAATGGCGCTCCGCACGATGGACAATTCATTGCTGCTTCCCACATTCAGGGCAGAACTTCGCGCCCGCCGGAACCGCCTTGCCGCAGTCCGTGCAGAATTTTGCGCCCGCGCCTGCGCCTGCCGCAACGCCGCGCGCCTGTCCCGCTTGCCCCGGCGAAGCTTGATTCATCAGGGCCTGCCCCATGGCTGCGCCGGCGCCCAGGCCCACGCCCATCCCCGCCGTGCCTCCCGGGTTCTGCGCCGCCTCTTCCAGCGACTCCGCCGTTTCGAATTGCGTCAGCCGCCCCATATCACCCGCCATACTCATCCCGATCCGCTGGTCCATCACTTTCTGCAATTCTTCGGGTAATGAAACGCTCTCAACCACGAACTGGCTCATCTCCAGACCCAGCCCCGCGAACCCGGGTTTCATGGCATCGCCAATTTTCCCGGCCAGCGCCGCCTGGTTCTGCGCCATATCCAGGAACGAAACATTGCTCTCGGCAAATGCGCCGGCCATCCGTTCCACAATCATTGCCCGCAGTTGGTCTTCGAGGTCCGATACGAAATAGACATCTCTCGTTCCGCTCACCTGCGTAAAGAACACTCGCGGATCAGCGATTCGGTACGCGTACGTCCCATATGCCCGCAATCGCACCGCACCAAATTCCTTGTCGCGAATGGTCACCGGTGTCCCCGTGCCCCACTTCTGGTCCATCTGCTGCCGTGTCGAGAAAAAGTACACGTCCGACTTGAACGGCGACTCGAAATCCTTACTCCAGTTCATCAAATCGGTCAAAATCGGCAGGTTCCGCGTGTTCAGCGTGTGCAGCCCCGGCCCGAACACATCCGCGATCCGGCCCTCGTTAATGAACGCCGCCATCTGCGTCTCGCGTACCGTCAACTGCCCGCCGTTTTCGATCTCCATGTCCTGCATCGGGTAGCGGTACGCCAACACGCCATCCTCCGTCTCGTTCCACTGGATGACGCGAATAAACTGCTTGCTGATGAAATCTCCCAGACTCACCTTCCCCTCCTGGAATCCCGATCTTTGCTCACAGGCACTCGTCCGCGATGGTAGCATCGCGCTTCGCGCCCAGGCACTCCCACTTTTGTAATGGGTATCCTCGCGGCCACCTTGCAACCCGCCAGTAATGAACTGAAGAAAAAGCCTCGACTGGCGGTGGACAAACTCGGGCACCGCTTTCCATTAAGCACCCCGCTCGGCGGCGATACTCGCGTCGCCTTCGGTATCATGTGTGCCTACTGCTGGCACTGCGGCCCCGAATAGCTTAGAAGCAGCTACTGAAGGCTGAAAGGCAGGAGCTAGCAGCAAGCAGCTAGAAGCTGTCTTTAAGCCCCGCACGCTCGGCATGCGCCGCCATCGCTGCCTGGATCGTCAACGCCAATTCGAGCGCCGCGCGCCCTTGCCGCGCCGTGACGCGCGGTTCGCGCCGCGTCCGCACCGCATCGAGGAACGATAGAATCTCCAGCCGCAACGGCTCGCCCGGAGTCACCTCCGGCTTTACGAAGCTTAGCCCCGGCGCCGGCCCATCGTGCGACGGCGCGAGAGATACGGCCACAGGTCCCGCTAGTTCCTTCGCAATCTCCTTCAGCTTTTCGGGATCGTTCTTTGCGGCCAGCACCTTCATCATCAGCGCCGGTGGAATCTGCCCCGACCCGATCAATTTTTGGAGTACCGCCTTGTCCAGTTTTCCCGTCGCCAAAAACTCCGCGGCCGCCTGCGCAAATGCCCCATCCGCCCGTTCCCGCTCCGATGCCTGCCCCGTCGCAGTTGTTCCACCAACTCCGCCAACCTCGCTAGCTCCGCTGTCGATCCGGATCACCAGCACATCCCGTCGCGCATAATCGATCGAAACATACTGCTGTGGCTCAAAGAATCTAAGCTTTCGCACCCGCTCCGTCGACACGCGCGAGGCCGTAAAGTTCGCCACGCAGCCACTCTCGAATTCCACGCGCACGTTGGCAATGTCCACCTTAGGCGAAACAACCGGCAGGCCTACCGCGCGCACCTCGCGCACCGCCGATTTGGTAAACGTCAGCACAATGTCCAGATCGTGGATCATCAAGTCCAGTACGACGTCCACATCCAGAGACCGCGGCGTGAACACGCTCAGCCGGTGCGCCTCAAAAAACATGGGGCGCTTTAGATTCGGCTCCACAGCCAGCACCGCGGGATTGAACCGCTCCAGGTGCCCCGGCTGCACGATCCGCGCCTTACGTTCGGCCAGCGCAATAAGGTCGTCGGCTTCGCTCAGATTCGACGTCAGCGGTTTCTCTACCAGTAGGTCGAGCCCCGCATCCAGCAAAGCCGTCGCCACCTCATGATGCTTTACCGTCGGCACGGCCACGCACGCTGCCTCCAGCTTCAGGTCGGCGCGCAGCAGCTCATCCACGCTCGCAAAAACGGGAATCCCGTACTGCTTCCTTGCCTCTTCTGCACGCGCCGTGTCCGGTTCAATCGCTGCGACCAGCGCCGCGCCTGCGGCCGCCGTTTCCAGCTCGCGCAACACGCGCAAGTGATTGCCCCCGAATGCTCCGGCGCCGGCCACAGCCACGCGCAACTGCCTTTCGCTTGCTATTTCGCCGCCTCTTTCTATCGCAATTTCCCCTTCTGCGCGTCAATTGACAACGTCGATGAGTGTGCCGGGTCCCTCGCACATCGGCCCGGGAGAAGGGAAGGAAGAAACTCTGCCCGGCAGCGTGCTCACGTCTCGATTTTGAGACGCGGAAAAGCAAAGATTATTTCAACTCCATGCGAGGAGAGGAATCTTCGCTAGTTCCGTTGCCTCATTCCCTCGCTTGCACCACCTTCAGGCACCGCGAGTACAACGCGAGTAGCTGGTTCACGTGCTCCTCAGGCTTCGCCGCGCCCGCTCCGCTGAATCCTGTCGATGGCGCAGCCAGCCTTCCAACTCCTGCCGTTCCTGCAACAAATTTCATCAAATCCAACGCGATGTCCTCATTGCGTCGGGCGCCGAGGCCGTTCATCTCCGGTGTCTCCATAAACCAATTCTCCGAAGTCCGATGCTAGCAGATCAGCCGTCTTCGACTCGCCGCCATCGACGAAATGAGGTTGCTCTATCCTTTTTCAGCCGGGGCAGTGGCGGAAAAAGGCGTGCCTGTCGCCTCCGTCGGCGGAATGGCTGGCCTCTCGGCAGCGTGAGTTCAGTCACCTCTCAGCGTCAGATCCGGCGCTACAGTCCGACAATGTGCTCCCTAGAAGCTGGTCTTTGCGGATCACCAGCCGACAGTAACCACAGCCTGGGCGCGCAGATTTCACGGCAAGTGGGCCACCATGCATTCTCATCTCGTTAAACTCCGGATTCACTGCCTTCGCACCAATCTGGCCATTCGCCGTATTGAGTGCCAGACCCTTGCTCGCCAACTCGACCTGGCCGGCTCATCCGCCGAGCAGGACGCCCTTATTAAGCTTCGTTCGGCGAACGCGATGGAGGAGACGCGCGCGCTGCAGCTCGAACTCAATCGCCTGCTCGCCGGTTAAACACGAGCTCTGCAAGCCCATTCAACCTGCCACCCATCCGCCAGTGTTCACTTGCGGACGCTCTTTCTCAATTCTGGACAGCTTCGCTGCTCCGCCGGCCGCCATTCCTCCTGAAACCGCTTCGTAATACTGGACTTGCACTTCCCGTCGCGCTGGCCCTGCAAATGCTCCATCATGGAAGAATTCGTCTGACCCTGGAGGATCGATGACGGCATTTTTCTCCGACCTGCGTTTCGCTTTCCGCCAGTTGCGCAAATCTCCAGGGCTCACCTTGCTTGCTGCCCTCACCCTCGCCCTCGGCATCGGCGCCAACGCCGCCATGTTCACCATCATCGAAAATGTGCTTCTCCGTCCGTTGGCTTATCCCAATGCCGCCCGCCTGGTCTTCGTCGGCCCCGGCGGCGCCAGCCCGCAGAACTTTAGTTCGACTTCATACCTTAACTACCGCGACATTCACGACCAGTCCCGCCTCTTGGAACAGGTGGCAGGCTACTCCCAGGATGTCAGTGTCGTCGAAACCGGCGATACATCGGAAAGCGTGATCGCTCCACGCGTCACACCCAATCTTTTTTCCATGCTTGCCGCGCGCCCCCTGCTCGGCCGCGTATTCAACGATGCCGAAGGCAAAGCCGGCGGTCCCGGGGTCGCCATACTCTCTGAAGGCCTCTGGCGCGGCAACTTCCACGGCGACCCTGGCATCGTCGGTCGCATCATCCGCATCGGCGGTCAGTCGCGCACCATTATCGGTATCATGCCCAGTTCCTTCCACTTCCCTGACGAGATGGGCGCCGATGTTCAGAAAGGCATTTGGCTTCCGCTTCAGCCCACCCCGGAAATGCTCAAAGATCGCGGCTACGATTTCTTCAATGTCATTGCCATGCTTCGTCCCGGCGCCACCCTGCGTCAGGCGCAGCAGGAACTCGACGCCATCGCCGCGCGGATTCCGCGCACCAAAGATGGTGGCCCCATCAACTTCCATACCGCCTTCTACCAGGAGTTGCTCACGGGCCCCGTTCGTCCCGTTCTCCTCGCGCTCTTCGCCGCGCTCGGCCTGGTCTTGCTCATCGCCTGCGCTAATGTCTCAAACCTTCTTATTGCGCGCTGCATCGCTCGCCGTCAGGAATTCGCAGTCCGATCCGCTCTCGGCGCCAACCGCCTACGCCTTATCCGCCAGGTGCTTGCGGAAGGGCTGACCCTCAGTCTTCTCGGCACCATCATCGGCATCTTCTTTGCCCGCTTCGCCATGGCCGCTGTGCGCAAGCTGCCCCAGGACCTCATCCCCCGCGCCGGTGGCATTGCCATTCACTGGACCATCGTATTCGTCCTCTCCGCCATTGCCCTTCTCGTCACGGTTCTTTCGTCGCTGCTCCCTGCGCTTCTTGTCGCCCGCGCTCATCCCCAGGCCGCTTTGCAGGCTGCTTCGCGAGGACTTGGCGTCCGGTCAGTCGGCGGAAAGCTCAGCGGCTTCCTCGTCGCCGGCGAGGTCGCGCTTTCAACCTTGCTGCTCGTGGGCACAGGACTTCTCTTCCGCACTCTCTGGAATCTCGAACAGACACAGCTCGGCTTCGTGACCGAGCACGTCACCACCTTCAGCGCCATGCCCGCTGATGCTGCCGGCTTTTCCGCCATGGCCGTCTCTGAAGACACTGGCAATGCTCCCGTATCCGTCGCCACCCTGGTCTATCAGCCTGTTCTCGACCGCATGCTCCACGTTCCGGGTGTGGAAGACGCTGCCCTCATCACCTCGCCGCCACTCTCCGGCCTCGGCGTGCAAAGCAGTTTCGAAATTGTGGGCCAGCCCAAGGATCCGAGGCTGCCAATGCAAGCCGGCGTTTCCGCCGTCAGCGGCGATTACACGCATACCATGGGCACTCCGGTCATTCGTGGCCGCATGATCGGCGGGGGCGACACCGTTACGACTCCCTTTGTTGCGGTCGTCAACGAGACTTTGGTGAAGCAGTATTTTCCGAGCCAGGATCCGCTCGGCAAGCAAATCAATCTCGGCGGCAAAGATACCGGTATGATCCAGCCCTACACCATCGTCGGCGTCCTCGGCGATCAGGCGAATAAAACTGTCGGCGGTGCTGTGCAGCCAAGTATTCTTCTTCCCGCCCAACAGATCCCCACTACCTCGCTCTTTTACCAGGCTCTCCTCAAAACCGTCGTCAACTTCGTCGTCAAAACGCGCGGCAACATCCCTGTGGCCGCCGAAATGCGTGCCGTCTTTCACCAGGCCGCGCCCGGCTACGCCCTTGACGAATTTCAGACGATGCGGGAGGTCGTCGAAAAACAAACCTTCAGCCAGCGTCTTGGCCTTTATCTTGTCGGCTCCTTCGCCGGTCTCGCCATTGCCATGGTTATCGCCGGCCTTTACGGCGTTCTCTCACAACTGGTGAGCCATCGCCGTCGCGAAATCGGCGTCCGCATGGCCCTTGGCGCCACACGCCGCAGCGTCGTTCAACTCGTGCTCCGCCAAGGCTCCATCCTGGTCGGCGCGGGGCTCTTCGCCGGCCTTGCTCTGGCCGTTGCTGCCGGCCGCCTCGTCGGGAGCTTCCTCTATCGGGTCCATCCTCTCGATGCATCCACCTATTTCGCTGTCGCTCTCGCGCTTGTTCTTATCGGTCTTCTCGCCGCGCTGATTCCCGCCCGCAAAGCCGCATCCATTCAGCCAATGCAGGCCCTCCGCGAAGAGTAGCCGGCGTCTTTAGTCGTTTCAGAGAGCGCGCCTCACGCCTTGATTATGAGACGCGGGATCGAAGCGAACTCGCTTTGGCCGGGGCAACCCATCCAAGCTTTGATTGGGGCAGGCTGAACCATCCTCTGAACGGGCGCACCCCACTCCGCTACTCTAAGTACAGATGCCCCTCGCCACCCTCTCCCTCGGCGCCAACCTTCCCAGTCCCGCCGGCCCTCCTGACGTCACTCTCGCGGCCGCTCTCCATCGCCTCGCCTCTGTCGGCAAGGTCATCGCCAGTTCAGCGCTTTACTCCACCGCGCCCGTCGGCTTCACGAGTCAGCCCCGTTTCCTCAATGCCGCAGTCACACTTGAAACCTTGCACTCCCCGCTCTCGCTTCTCTCATCACTTCTCGAAATCGAGCTCGCCTTCGGCCGCGACCGCCTCTTCGCCATCCCCGACGGTCCGCGCACCCTCGATCTCGATCTCGTTCTTTACGACGACTTCGTCCTCAGCCTTTACGGACTTGAGCTCCCGCACCCGCGATTCGCTCAGCGCGCCTTCGTCCTCATTCCCCTCAACGAAGTCGCCCCGCGTCTTCACGATCCCCGTTCCGGCCGCACCGTTGCCGAGATCCTCGAGGCTTTCCGCCGGACCACCGAACCGCTTGATTCGTCCGTCGTTCCCATCGAAAGCCCGCACTGGCCCGCGCATCAATCCTGATCGGCCGCTGGCATAAAGCCGCTTCGCTCCGCTCGTTCCTATCGTGGCGCCGTCGCGCCTCTGCAAAGGCCACTCCGCAATTGTCGTCAATCCTTCTGCGTATACAGCGCCCATGCCGTCGCCAGATCCTGCACCACGTGGCCTAGCGATTTGTAGACCGTAATCTCCTCTGCTGAGCGGCGTCCCTCGACCTTGCCCGCCAGCACTTCGCCAATTTCGCCGGCAATGTGCTCGTCGTTCACCAGTCCGGCCTCCTTCGCCCGCAGAAACTCGGCGCCCTGCTTCAAAACCCCTTCGCGGCTATCGGCAACAAAACGTGACCGAGCCACAAGATCATTGTCGACCTCTACCGGCCCCGCATAGCTCGATCCCACCACATTCACATGCGTGCCCGGGCGGATCCACGCGCCCTTCAGGATCGGCTCGTTTGCCGATGTCACGGTGCATACGATATCTGCCCCGGCAACCGCTTCTCTCGCGCTGCCCGCCGGCGTCACCGGTACGCCCAGTTCCGCCCGCATCCGTACCGCAAATTTCCCCGCCCGCTCCGGCGATCGTCCCCATACAACCATCGATTCAATCTTCCTGACCTTCGAAATCGCACGCGCGTGCGTCCGCGCCTGCTCGCCATATCCCAGCAGCGCCAGGCTGCGCGCGTTCTCCCGGGCCAGCGCATCGGTCGCCACCGCGCTTGCTGCGGCCGTTCGAATCGCCGTGATTTCGCCCGCATGGACCGCGCACACCGGTGCACCGTTCTCCGGCTCGAAAAGGATCACCAGTCCCTGGTGCGACTGGATTCCCTGCTCGAAGTTTCCTTGAAACACGCTGATCAGTTTTGCGCCAAATGGCCCCTGCGCTCCCATCGCACCCGGCATCACCCCAAACAATCGCCCTTCCGAAAGCGGGAGAATCGATCGCAACAGTTGCTTCGTCTCTCCCGCTGAAAATGCGATCATCGCCTGCCGCACAATGGGAATGCACATCTCATACGTCAGCCGCCGGGCCACTTCCTCACGATCGATGAATCGCATCTGTCGCCTCCTTCTCTCTCACTTGGGCGTGTCGAGCTTCTCGTCCACTCTCAACCAGAGAGTCTATCCGCAAATCCTGCCGATGCTGCACAAGCTCCGCCATGTCAGAATTGCTTTGAGGCTCCCCGCGGCAAACCGAGAACACTTCCCGCCCATGCAATGCCCATCGCCGTCAAGGTCGAAAGCCATCTTTGCCGTGATGTTTTGCTTGGCGCTTCTGCCGTCGGCCTCGTGTGCGCAAACATCCGCTCCCATCGCAGTCACTGTCGAAGATGCATCCGGCGCGCCTCTCGCCGGCGCAATCATTACCGGGAGCGCCGGCCGCCGCATCGGCCTCACCGATCGAGCCGGCGTATTTCCCGTTGTCTGCACCGCGCCGTGCCGCATTACTGTCTCCGCACCCGGTTTCGCATCCCGATTGCTTCTTCTCAATGCACCAACAACGATTCGCCTTCGACCTTTCGCCGGCGCAGAGCAAGTCACAGTGACCGCCTACCGCGCCCCGCTCGGAGACCTCGAAAGCCCAGCCTCCACGCGTGTCCTCTCGCAACAGGCGCTTGCCACCACCGCCGCCATCACCCTCGACGATCAGCTTCGCCAGCTTCCCGGCGTCGAGCTTTTCCGCCGCTCGCCTTCGCTCGTCGCCAATCCCACCTCTCAGGGCGTCAGCCTGCGCGGCCTTGGTTCGACTTCCGCCAGCCGCACCCTCGTCACGGAAGACGATGTTCCGCTCAACGATCCACTCGGTGGCTGGATTCACTGGCAAGAGCAGCCCGCCCTCTCCATCCGTGACATCGAACTCGTGCGCGGCGGCGCCAGCGATCTTTACGGGTCAAGCGCCATCGGCGGCGTCATCAATGTCGTCCCTGTGCGCCCTTCCGGCAATTCCGCCGCCCTCACTTCCACGTACGGCGAAGAAGGTACTTACGACTCCAGCGCCCTTGCGCAAACCAGGCTCGGCGCATGGGGCCTGCTCGCTTCAGCAGGCATGATCGGCACCGACGGCTACATCCAGGAGTCGCCCTTTCAGCGCGGCCCCGTCGACCAGCCCAGCAACGTTCATAGCCAGAACTCCCTTCTCTTCGCTGACCGCATCTTCGGTCCGCTCCGTCCCTTCGTTCGCTTCAGCGCCTTCAACGAACAGCGCCACAACGGAACGCCCTACCAGATCAACGCCACGCGTCTTTTTCGCTATGCTACCGGCGCTGATTGGTCCGCAGCGCAGAGTGCTTCACTCGCGCTCCGCCTCTACGGCTCCGACGAACGCTACCGCCAGACCTTCTCCAGCATCTCCAACTCGCCCGGCCTCGCCAACCCCGCCTGCTCCTACCGTTGCGGCGAAATTCCCACGCGCTACTCCTATGTTCCCACCAACGAGCTCGGCGCCTCCCTCCGCTGGAGTCAGCCAATCCGCGCTGGACTGCTCTTTCTTGCCGGCGCAGATTCTCACGATGTGCGCGTCTGGGACCGCGAGCAGACTTACGGCTCCTCGGCCGCGCTCACCAATCTCCATGACCATCAACGCGACTCCGGCGCCTATTCCGAGCTCATGGCCACACTCAACGCCTGGACCGCGATCTTCTCCGCGCGGGTCGACTGGTACCAGAATTTCGACGGACAGCGCTCCGCATGGACCGGTTCTTCATGGGTTCCAGCCTCCACACAGCCGCCGCAGCAAACGCAAACGCTCTTTGATCCGCGCCTCGGCCTTTCGCGCAAACTCAGGCGAAACTGGGCCATCTCGGCCTCCGGCTTCCGCGCTTTTCGCCAGCCCACTCCCAACGAGCTCTACCGCTCCACGCAGGTCGGCAACGAGCTCACGCTTCCCAACAACAATCTGCTCAGCGAGCGCGCCACCGGCTGGGAAACCGGCCTCGCCTCCCAGCGCGCCTGGGGAGTCATTCGCGCCAGCTATTTCCTCACTCAGGTGAGCCGCCCCATCACGGCGTTGACCATCAACCCGAATTCTTCACCTATCCTGCTTATGCGCCAGAATCTCGGCCAGATCGAGAGCCGCGGCGTCTCGCTCGATTACGAGCTGTCACCGCTCCGCTGGCTTGCCCTAAATGGTGGCTATCAGTGCGCCCATGCCGTTGTCTCGCGCGGCACGCTCGACTTCGGCCGGTGGATTCCCGAAGTCGCGCGCAACCTGGCCACGCTCAATCTCCGCGCTTCGCTCCCTCGTCTCGGGACGATCAACCTTCAGTCCCGCTTAAGCGGACGCATGTACGACGATGACGCCAACACCTATCTTCTCGCTGGTTACTTCCGCCTCGATGCCTACGCCGCACATACCTTTCGTTCGCGATTCGACCTCTTCGCCGCCGGCGAAAATCTCACCGGCCAATCCATCGAAGTTTCCAAAACTCCCACCACGACTTTCGGTCAGCCCCGCGCCGCCCGCATCGGCTTCACCCTCCGCCTCCGCCCCGCAAATCGCTAGCCTGGGGCTGCTCCGATCGACAGAAACTCCACCCTCCGATTGAGTACCACAGAGCGGCTTACTCGTTCGCAACCTTCCTTCGTCCACCGTGTTTCCTCTGCCATACGCGGCGAAAAATGAAGTAAGCCGCAAGAAAAAAGGAGCGAGACACATGAAACTCTCAACCTTCGCATTCGCAGCGGCTGTACTCTTCGGCGGAGCGGTCATCTCGCAAGCGCAGATGCCCAACCGTTATGACCACGTCGCACAACGCCAGATCAACCAGCAGCATCGTATCGCCGCGGGCGTACGCTCCGGCCAACTCACTCGCGGTCAGGCGTTCCGCCTCGAGCGCCGCGAGGTTGCGATTCATCACGAAGTTCGCACCATGCGCGCATTCGATCATGGCCGCCTCACTCCATATGATCGCCGCGTGCTCTACCGCCAGCAGAATCGCATGTCGCGCCGCATCTACCGGGATCGCCGCTTTTAAGGTGTTGTACTGAGGTTGCTCAGTTCTCTACGCCGTTGCTGAAAGATGCCAGTGGTTCGCGCTCGCGGCCACGGACATCGTGTTTCCGGCTGCCGCAATTTCACAAGTAGAATCTACGTGTGGCCCCCACACTCACAGTTCTGAATGCAACCGCTGCCGGCGGCCGCCGCGCGCGCCTCGTCCTACCGCATCAGACCGTCGAAACGCCTGTCTTCATGCCCGTCGGCACGCAGGGCACCGTCAAAGCCGTGCCGCAGGGCATGCTCGAATCCCTCGGCGCCCAAATCATCCTCGGCAACACCTATCATCTCTATCTGCGACCCGGCCACGAGCTCATCCGGCGCATGGGCGGCCTGCATCGCTTCGTCAGTTGGCCGCGCGCCCTGCTCACTGACTCCGGCGGATTTCAAGTCTACTCGCTGAGCACTCTGCGCAAAGTTACTGAAGACGGCGTCCGCTTCCGCTCCCACCTTGACGGCAGTTCGCACTTCTTTACGCCGGAGCATTCTATCGATGTACAAATCGCTCTCGGCGCCGACGTTATCATGGCCTTCGACGAGTGCACTGAGTATCCCGCATCGCGCGCCCGTGCCGAAGAAAGCCTGCGCCTCACCATGGCCTGGGCCGAACGCTCGCTCGCTTACTTCCACGCCCACTATCCTGAAGTTCCCTGGTTTGACGCACAGACCCGCTGCATGCAATGCTTCGCCGTCATCCAGGGCGGCATGTACGCCGATCTCCGCCGCCAGTGTGCTGAGCGCCTCGTTGAAATGGACTTTGACGGATACGCCATCGGCGGCCTCTCGGTCGGCGAGCCGCGTGAACTGACCTTCGAAATCATCTCCGAGGTTCTGCCGCTTCTGCCCAAAGATAAACCGCGCTATGTCATGGGCGTCGGCTATCCCGACGAGATCGAGCAGTACGCGCGCATGGGCGTCGATATGATGGATTGCGTTCTGCCAACGCGCGCCGCGCGTCACGCACTGCTTTTCACCAGCGAAGGCCGCCTCAACATCAAAAACAAACAATTCGCAGAAGACCAGAACCCGCCCGACCCCGCATGCAGTTGCCCCACCTGCAGCCGCTATTCGCGTGCCTACCTGCGGCACCTCGTGCAGGCCGGCGAGCCGCTGGCTGCCACGCTCAACTCCATCCACAATCTCGCGTTTTATCTGGGCATCATGCAGCGCGTCCGAGAGTCTCTCGAAGCTGAAAATTGATGGCTGAAAGCTGTCGGCCTTTCTCAGCTCGGCGTTATCGGGTAGTTCAAATTAAACGGGAAGATCAGCTCTGCCTCGGTCGCCACCGGATTGCCATTGACCGTCGCCGGATGGAACCGCCAAGTCTTCACCGTTTCCAACACCATTTCATCCAGCGCGTTGCCAATGCCTTTCACCAGGGTCGTTTCCATCACGTCGCCCGCCGCGCTCACTTTTACGTCGACAATCACTTCCTGGCTCGAACTCGGCAGCAGCGAACGGTCTGTCACAACAGGCCGCGGCGAAAAAACCGGAAACGCCGGATTTGCGTTTTTCTGATCTGGCCCGTTTCCCGCCGCCGTGCTGTCAGGTGCGCTTACCGGCGCGCCCGCCGCCGGCGCGGGATTCCGGTTCATCGCCAGATCCGTCGTCGGCTGCTTCACATTTTGTGGGTGCCTTTTCCTGCCCGGTGGCGCCGGCGTCCACTCCGCCTTCGTCCCGCCTGCGTCGAGCAGCATCGCCCGATAAAATCTTGCCGGCTCCTGTTCCACCACCAATGTCTTGCGCTGCCGGTGCCCCACCATCAGCACAACCAACGTGATCAACACGTGCAGCGCTGCCGACACAGCCAGAAATCGCACCATCCTCCTGCGAAACCGCGCCGCGATGCGCATCCCGCCTCCACGCCGTGCCGTCTTTCAAGTCTGCCATAGATTTTGACGGCAGCGCCGGCAATTCGGCTGCGATCTCTCCTCCCGGCCGCTGCTTCAGCGTATCGCGTTCAGCCGTCGCCCCGCCGCCATCCTTTGCATCACCAGCACGAGAGTCACCGCTGCGCTTACCCAAAGGATCACGCCCGTCCCCAGCGCAGCTGCCCCCTGCAACGACTCCTGGCTAAAGAGAAAAGCACTGATTGCGCCCCAGCTTACGAGCACCGCGCCGGTAACATAGTGCATTCGGTAGTGGAATAGGTGCGCTAAAGGAAGAAAGTGCAGGCCTACGATCGCGGTCACCGCCGAAGCACCATAGGCATCAATATGCGAGCGTGAGAATCCCACCACCACCGCCACGATCGCCGTCCCCTGAATTGCATTGATCCAGACAAATTTGCGCATCATCGCGGGATCTCCGGCCGTAGCCGGCCAGCGTTTCGCCTGGCGCGCCACATAAACCGCCGGCGCCAACAGTGCTATCGCGCCCAAATCCAGCCCGATGGCCGAGCCCGCCGCGATCCTGTGCATCGCGGCCAGCGACCAGAACAGCCAGCCCAGCCCAAAACTTGCTTCAATCATCGCGCCAATCGCGGTTCCGCGAACACGATTCGCCGTCAACTCCGCCTGCATCGTGAACCTCCCTGGGGAAATCTCTACCTTCAAATCGCCGCATTACCCAGCAACTGCTTCAACGCTGCCACATACTCGCTCAACGCAACTCGCCCGGTTTCCGTCATGCGATACAAGCTCTGCGGCTTGCGCTGCACAAACTTTTTCTCGACAGAGACGTATCCAGCTTCTTCGAGCTTTAGGAGTTGCGCCCCCAGGTTGCCGTCGCTGGCGCCGGTCTTCTCGCGCAGCCACGTAAACTCTGCTTCGTCCACTCCCATCAACAAAGTCAACAAAGCCAGCCGCAGCTTGCCGTGCACTACCGGATTCAGATCCGGCAACTCAGGCATGGACCGCTCCACTCGCTCTCCGGTCCCGTGCCTCCAGCACCATGGCGTAAATTCCGAAAACAATCTGGCATAGGAAGATCGCCACCAGAAACGCAATCGTGCTTTGCGTAACCGTGCCAAACAAGGAAGCCGCCGATGCCAGCCACCACACCACGGCGCATGCAAACTGTGCCTTCCACTTCAGCAGCAGGCCCGATGCGGCATTGGCTGTCCCCAGCAGCGATGTCACCACTGCAACGTAGACCTGCTGGTCACCCCTGCCGCTCAGCCCCATCGGGAGCAACAGCGCGAACATCGAAATTCCCATAGCCGTCCAGATTGACATCATCGCCCGCCCCACTGTGGTCATTGGCGCCTTTGCACCGCTGCGCATCCGCCTGAAAAGACCCCAGGTCAGCAACCACGTGCCGATCATCGTCACCGGCCATGCCATATAATGCTGGCCCCAAATCGGCCCGCCAAGCATCCCCGATGACCACCCGATGGCCACGTAAAATGCCACTCCCCACAGCACAATCGTCCACGACCATCGCTTGGTGGTCCGCCGCCCCTCGGCAAGCATGCTCTCAATCAGCTCCAGCCGCTCTTTCAGTTCCAAATCATTCGCATTCGTCCCCACCATCCACCTCCTTGCTCCCTCACTCCCTGTCTTCTCGTTTCCTCGCTCTCTTGTTGCCTTACTCCTTGCCTCACGCTACTTCCCACCGTCTCGCCACTCTCCGCGCCACCAGAAACAGCGCCACGCCCACCGCGAGCAGCACGCTCACCTGCGGCCACAAATCCGTCACCGGCAAATCCCGCCAGAACACTTTGGTGAACCCATCAATGGCCCACGCGTTGATCGTCAGCAGTCCCGCCTTCTGCATTGCCTCCGGCATAAAATACCGCGGGAACATGCTGCCGCCCACTGACGACATCACTAGGATGACCAACGTCGAAAGCGCGCCCAACTGCGCCCGCGTATGGCATGCGCTGGCCAGAAGCAGACCGAAGGCCGCCACTGCAAACGCCGTGCACAGGCCCATCACGATGAATCCCGGCAGGTGGCTGAAGAAATCCAGCTTGAACACCGCCCATCCCCACAGAAACATCGCCGCCAGTTGCACAAACGCCAGCAGCGTGTTGAACGCCAGCTTTCCCCCCAGCAGCTTGGTCATCGTCACCTGCGTGCTCAGCACCCGCTCCAGCGTGCCGCTCTCCGCTTCATCCAGCAACGCGCCCGCTGACCCGCTCGCCGTGAACAGCAGAAACATCACGCCGATTGCCGCCGCGTAAAACGAAATCATCGGGCTCTTCTTGTTCTCTCCCACCACGGCGCGCGTCTTCACGCGGATCATCCCCACGCCGCTATCGCCCGACCCGCCCACCGCGCTGCCCACCTTCCCCTCAGCCACCTCCTTGCGCAGGTCCGCCAGCCCATCCTCCACCACTTTCTTCTGTTCTGGCGTAAACCCGCCGATGTATTTCTCTGCCGTTTTCATGCCCTGTTCGGCCATCACAGCCGGCATCGCCGTCATCGCGTCCTTCTGCAGCATGCCTATCACCACCTGCGGAGCAATCATGTCGCTTTGGTCGTTCAGCAGTTCCACAGTGCTTTCCCCCGCATCCGGCCCGAACGCGATCGGGTGTTGCCCGAACCCGTGCGGAATAATCAGCGCCACTGGCGCATCCCCCGCCTGCACCGCCTTCTCCGCCGTGGCCGCAGTATACTCAGGACCCGCCGGCGCGCCTTTTTTCGTCACCGGCGTGCGATGCACCCACAGCGAACTGTCCTTCTCCAGCGCCTTCACCAGGTCCTGCGAGGCTTCGCTTTTATCCTCGTCCACCACGATCAACGTGACTCGTGGTGTCGTGTTGCTCTGTCCGCCGAAGATCGCCGCGAAGATCGAGAAAAATGCCAGCGGCAGCACAAAGCTCAGCACCAGCGCCCCCCGGTCCCGCCGCAATGCAATCAAAGCTGTCCTTGCAATATGCAGAATCAATCGCGTAGCTCCCTTCCCGTCAGGTGCAGAAACACGCTTTCAAGGTTGGGTCGCCGCAGCGACACGTCCACCAGCTCCAGTTGCGCGCGCGTCGCGTCGTCCAGCAGCCGCGCAATCTCCGTCGCCTGCTCCACCGTGAACTCCGCCGTCCCGTTCTTCAACTGTCCGCCATTCCGTTCCGTCCACGCGCCGATCGCAGCTTCATCCCCTGAGAACCTCGCCAGCACCTGGCTGCGCATGCCAAACACCCCGCGCACCAGTTCTTCCTTCGTTCCGGTCGCAATAACCCGTCCGTGATCGATAATGGCGATACGGTCGCAGAGCCGTTCCGCTTCTTCCATGTAGTGCGTGGTGTAGATGATCGCCGCTCCCTCGTCGCGCAGCGCCTCGATCATTTCAAAGATTCGATTGCGCGACTGCGGATCGACACCCACCGTCGGCTCGTCAAACAGCACCACGCGCGGCTTGTGCAGCATCCCCGCCGCCATGTTCAGCCGCCGCTTCATTCCGCCCGATAGATTCTTCGCCAGCTCCCCCGCCCGGTCCTCCAGCGCCGCCCAGTGCAGGCACCAGGCAATCGCTTCGTCGAGCTTCGCGCCCTTCAGTCCGTAGTAGCGCCCGAACGCACCTAAATTTTCCGTGCAGCTGATCCGGGGATAAATCGCCAACTCCTGCGGTACCCAGCCCAGCGCCATCCGCGCCTTGGTCGAGGCCGCCGCCGCGCCGAACACTGCCACGCGCCCGCTTTCGGGAATCACCCGCCCAACAATGCTGCGGATCAACGTGCTCTTTCCCGCTCCGTTCGGCCCCAGCAGACCCAGGCACTCGCCCGGCCCCACCGTCAGGCTCACGTCATTCACCGCCATCACGTCCCCGAACTTCTTCACCAGCCGCTCCACCGCCAGCGGCCTCGCTGGTTCCGCTTCTTTCGCACGCATCACCATTGCTCTCTCGTTTCTTCCCAAATCGGTCTATCGAGTACTCTATAATACAGAGTACTCGATGTCAAGAGAACTATGCATCCTTCACGAGTAGTTCCAATAAATGGCTGAATTTGCTTGCCTTATTCGAATTCAATCGAAGATGACGCGCCGGTCACGGCGCAGCAGCACACTGATAGAGGTCTCCGGCAGGGGTGAGCTGGCCGACCCCAACGGTCCCGGGGCGTCCGCACAGGCGTGCTTGGTAGAGAAGGGAATCAAGGCATGTTTGCCTTCGCCGATCGATGCACCAGGGGCTCACAGCCACCCTTTATTACGCGCAATCCGCGCTGCCTCAAATCGGTTGGCGGCCTGCAATTTCGAGATTGCTTCGGATAAATAATTGCGCACCGTTCCTTCGCTCAGTCGCAGCGATCGCGCGAGCTCCGCGGTCGTCTCGCCGTCGCCGGCTCGCCGCAAAATAAGCCGCTCCCGGTCCGTCAGTGGATCCTTTTCTGCGCTCCAGATCTGAGACGCCAGTTCGGGATCCACGACGCGTTCCCCGCGGCTCACCCTCCTCACCGCTTCAGCCAGCTCTTCTGACGGCCGGTCCTTCAGCAGGTAGCCGGATGCTCCGGCATCCAGAGCTCTCCTTAAATACCCGGGCCGCGCAAATGTCGTGAGGATCAGCACATGTGTTTCCGGGTAAAGCTCCTTCACGCGCGCCGTCAACTCCAGTCCTGTCATCTTCGGCATCTCAATGTCTGCAACCAGAACCCCGGGCCGATATTTTCCCACAGCCTGTAGCGCCTGTTCGCCATCCGCAAACGATCCCAGCACTTCGAGATCTGGCTCAATCGAAAGCAGCGCTGCCAGCGCGCCCCTCAGCATGCTCTGGTCCTCGGCCAGCACCACTCGTATCTTGTGCATCACAGGGTTTCCGCCTCTCCCAAAACCTGCGGCGGCGCTTTGGCTTGTGATGCGTTATCCGCCGGCAGCGTGATCACGAGGCTCGTCCCCGCATTCGCTGCGCTGGTTAGCTTCACCATCCCGGACATCGACTGAATCCGCTCCCGCATCCCGCGCAGCCCGTTGCCTTCAGCAAACGGTCCGCCTACACCGTCGTCCTCAATCGTGAACTGAATGCTCCCGTGGCTTTCGCCAAGCGCCACGTGGCACTCGGTCGCACGCGCGTGGCGCACGATGTTCGTCACTGCTTCGCGCAATGCCAGGCAAAGCACATTCGCCTGGTTCGCTGAAATCCTCACCGCCGCGAGATGCGCCGTCATTTTCACTCCGGCAGAAAGCAGGCTCTGCCTCGCGCGGGCGATCTCCACGTCCAGACCCTCGCTTCGGTAACCGGCAACGGCCTGCCTTACTTCGGTGAGAGCAGTCCGTGCCGTCTGCTCCGCTTCCACAATCTCCTGCCGCGCGCGCTCCGCGTCGAGCGATAGCAACCGCCGGGCAAGATCGAGCTTTACCGTAATTACCGTCAGCGTATGGCCGAGCAGGTCGTGCAGGTCACGCGCGATGCGCTCCCGCTCAGCTTCCTTTGAAAGTCGCTCGATCTCGAAATTGGCCTGCTGCAGCAGCGCATTGGCCCGCGCTTGTTGCGCGAAGGCAAAATTGCTCAACCCAAAAATCACACAGATGAACAAAATGTCTTCCGCGGTGGTTAACGAGCGGCCCAGGTACCGCGTCTCGGCCGCCACTCCCGCCATCATCGCCACCAGCACCAGAAACAGCGTGCGCAAACGAGCGGTGAAAAGGCAAAGCATTGCGAATGGATAAACAAATACTCCATAGGCTTGCTCGCTCCGCCAGTAATAGACAAACGCGATGAGGAAGAACAATACAAACGCCACCGACTGCCGGTGTCCCGTAAGCTCCGCGACAAGAAAATAGAGAATGAGAAAGGCCGCGTAAAAAACTGCAAACTCCATCCAGACCGCAATGGAGTGCCGGTGCGCCGGCGCCACGAAGAAATACACTGAATAAAGCAGCGCCACCCAGCGCACGATCCAGCGCCGCTGGAAAAACCCCCGCATCGCATCACTGCCCTGCGCGCCTGCGGCAGCCGTCTTTTCCACCCGAGGATAGTTCCGTCCCTCGCTCATCTTTTCATCTTCCCACCTGGCAAATGGCCCCGGTAGCTCCCGCTGTCATATCGAACACCTGACGCCTGTCATGGTGACGCCTGTCATCTTTCATCAATGACGTCCGCTACTGTTTTTCCCCGGCACGCCGGAGCATCCTACTCTTACCGTTGGGCGAAGCGCGAGCCAATTCCCCGGTCTTCCCGCGGAATCAGGAGGTCGGCAGAACGATTATGAATCTCGAATCCATTTTCAATGTACTGGCAGGTTTATGGGCCGCGGGAGAAATCCTTCTTATCGTGATCACTCAAACCCGCCGCGGCGAG
>Ga0335074_10003999_pt1 | contig 20296 bp, 15 predicted proteins | sample Lox_Sample_23_FD_206715 | JGI IMG/M metagenome (GOLD analysis project Ga0335074, IMG submission 206715) | Soil microbial communities from Loxahatchee National Wildlife Refuge, Florida, United States - Lox_Sample_2.3 | ecosystem: Environmental > Terrestrial > Soil > Wetlands | place: USA... | reverse complement strand
GCGCCGACGCCGACGAACAGCTCGACGAAGCTGGATCCGGTCACCGAGAAGAACGGCACCGACGCCTCCCCGGCCACCGCCCGGGCCAGCAGCGTCTTGCCGGTTCCCGGCGGGCCGATCATCAGCAGCCCGCGCGGCGCGACCGCGCCGGCCCGCTGATACCGACCCGGGTTACGCAGGAAATCGATCACCTCGCCGACCTCGGACTTGACGCCCTCGTACCCCGCCACATCGGCGAACTTGGTGCTCGGCCGCTCGGCGTCAAACACCTGCGCCCGGGACCGGCCGATACCGAGAGCCCCCAGGCCGGGTGCCCCGCCGCCGCCCCGGGACATCCGCCGGAACAGCCAGAACACGACGATGATCGGCAGCAGCAGGAAAAGCCAGTACAGGATGTCGGTGCCGATCCCGGAGCTGGGCGGCGTGGCGGTCACGGTCTTGACGCCGTCAGCGGCCAGCTGCTGGCTGAACTGCGGGGAGGCCGAGCCGGGAATCACGGTCGTGTAGGAAGAGCCGTTGGTCAGCTGGCCCGAGACCGGGGTGTTCGAGCCACTCGCGCCGTTGGCGAAGTCCACCGTCTTGATCTTGTGGGCGTGGACGTCGGCCGTGAACTGCGTGTAGCTCAGGCTGACCGGGCTCTTGATGTTGATTCCGGGCAGGAAGATGTACAGCAGCACCACGGCCAGCAGCGCGATCGGCCACAGCCAGTGCCGCCAGGCCGGGGGCGGCGGAGGAGCGGAGCCGACCGGCTTGTCGCCGGGAGGCGGAGGCTTCTGCTGCTTACTCATGGGTCATTCTTACGCTGTTTATGAACGGGAGTGTTAATTAACCCGCTGGCGAGGTTCGCCATGGCTGCGGCGCCGTGGTCAACCCGGACAACCTGGCCAACCAGATCGAGGGCGCGGCGATGATGGGCCTGGGCGGGGCGCTGTTCGAGGCGATCGAGTTCGCCGACGGGCAGATCCGCAACGCCTCCCTCGCGCAGTACCGCGTGCCCCGGCTACCCGACCTGCCGCAGATCGACGTGGTGCTGGTCGACCGCCCCGACCAGCCGTCGGCGGGCGGCGGCGAGACCCCGATCGTGGCGGTGGCGCCCGCGATCGGCAACGCGATCTTCCGGGCCTGCGGCGTCCGGCTGCGCTCCATGCCGCTGGCCCCCGCGGGCGTGGTGCCGGAGGCGCGCAAGGAACACGGTTCCGCGTCCCGGTGACGATCGTCCCGGCGTGGACCGCGGGCCGGGGGCGCCGGGGCCGCGGCGGCGACCTCAGGTCCGCGACAACCCCCGCCCGGCCGTGCCCGCGGTCAGCGAGCCGCCGTCCGCGCAGTAACCGTCATAAAAATGGCAATAAGTATTTTTTACGCCCCGTCTCGGCCGGATCTGGCCGCGAACCGGCGCATCTGGGCCCGGCGGCGCAACCCCGCCCCGGCCCCGCCCAGCGGCCAGCTGCGGTCCCGGCCGGGGCGCAACCCCCCGCCACCCGGCGCCGCTGGTGCGGCGTGTTTTAGGTTGCCTAGATGGCGATGAGTGAGATCCGGGAGCCCGTGGCGCTGCCGACGGTCATCGCGGTGCGCGGCGCCCGGCACAACAACCTGCGCGATATCGACGTTGATGTGCCGCTGTGGCGGACGGTCGCGGTGGTCGGGGTGTCCGGGTCGGGCAAGACGTCGCTGGCCATGGGCACGCTGTTCGCCGAGGGCATGCACCGGTTCCTCGAGGGTTTGAGCACCTACAGCCGGCGGCGGCTGACCCAGGCGCAGCGTCCGGACGTGGACCGGATCGAGCACCTGCCGTCCGCGCTTTCCCTGCGCCAGCGCCCGCCGATTCCGGGCCCGCGCAGCACGGTCGGCACGATGTCGGAGGTGCTCAACGTGCTGCGGCTGATGATGTCGCGGCTGGGCTCGCACCTGTGCCCGAACGGTCACCGGATCGAGCCGTCGATCGCAACGCAGGACATGGAGATCGTCTGCCCGGTGTGCGGCGTTCATTTCCAGCCGCCGAGCGCCGAGTCGTTCGCGTTCAACTCCTATGGCGCGTGCCCGGCGTGCCAGGGTCTGGGCGTTCGGCCCGAGGTCAACGTCGCCGCGCTGGTGCCCGACCCGGACAAGACGATCGAGGACGGCGCGGTGCTGCCGTGGAACGCGGGCGCCCGGCGGCTTTACCAGTACGCGGCGCGCGAGCTCGGCGTGCGGCTCGACGTTCCGTGGCGGTCGCTGACCGAGCGGGAGCGCGAGATCGTGCTGCACGGCGAGCCGGTGCAGCGCCTGGTCCGGTTCCAGTCCGGGCGCCAGCACCGGACGGTCGAACTCAACGTCACCTACGAGAACGCGATCGCCACCGCCCGGCGGTCGCTGGAGGGCGAGAGCGAGCAGGCCCGGCGCCAGGTCCAGCGGTTCTTCATCATCCGCACCTGCTCGGTGTGCCACGGGACCCGGCTGCGGCCGGAGGCGCTGACCTCGCTGCTCGGCGGCAAGAACATCGCTCAGATCAGCGAGCTCCAGCTCGACCAGTTGCACGGCTTCGCGGCCGGCCTGCCCCCCGGGCTGCCCGCCGAGCTGAAGCGGATGACGGACGGGCTGCTCGCCGAGCTCAACGGGATGCTGACGCCGCTGCTCGAGGTGGGCCTGGGCTACCTGACCCTGGACCGGTCCGGCGCGTCGCTGTCCACCGGGGAACGGCAGCGAATCGAGCTGACCTCAACGGTTCGCTCCAGCACCACGGGCATGCTCTACGTGCTGGACGAGCCGTCGGTCGGCCTGCACCCGAGCAACGTGGTGGGGTTGCGCAAGACGATCGCGGCCCTGGCGGGCAACGGCAACACCGTCGTGGTGGTGGAGCACGAGCGGGACATCATCCGGGCCGCGGACTGGATCATCGAGCTCGGCCCGGGTGCGGGCACGCAAGGCGGCACGGTGATCGCCCAGGGCCCGCCCGGCCACCTGGAAGCCGACCCGCACTCGATCATGGGCCCGTTCCTGGCCGGCGCGATCGCGGTGCGGCGCGGCCGTCCGGAGCCGGACGGCCAGCGCGGGGAGATCACCATCGAGATCGGCGACCTGTACAACCTGCACGACCTCACCGCCGCCTTCCCGCTGCGCCGGATGACCGCCCTGGCCGGGCCGTCCGGCGCGGGAAAGACCGCGCTCGTGCTGGACAGCCTGATCCCGGCCGCGAAGGCGCTGCTGAGCGGCTCGGCGCTGCCCGGGCACGTCCGCCGCCTGGACCTCGGCGGCACCGGCCAGGTCGTCCAGATCGACGCCTCGCCGATCGGCCAGAACGCCCGGTCCACGCCCGCGACCTATTCCGGGGCGTTCGACCAGATCCGCCGGGTATTCGCCGACTCCCCGTACGCGCGGCGGCGACGCTGGAAGCCGGGGCACTTCTCGTTCAACACCCGCGAGGGCCAGTGCCCGACCTGCCGCGGCCTCGGGCACATCGACCTCGACGTCCAGTACCTGCCCGACATCAGCGTCGAGTGCCCGACCTGCCACGGCGCCCGGTTCAACGACGCCACGCTGGCCGTCCGCGTCGACGGCCTGACCATCGCCGACGTGCTCGGGCTGAGCGTCGCCGAGGCGCTGGAGTTTTTCGCCAGCCGGGCGGCGGTGGCCGCCGCGCTGCGCCCGGTCAACGACGTGGGCCTGGGTTACCTGCTGCTCGGCGAGCCCACCCCGTCCCTGTCCGGCGGCGAGTCCCAGCGGCTCCGGATCGCCTCCCGGCTGCGCAGCAGCCAGCAGCGGACGCTGTACGTGTTCGATGAGCCGTCCACCGGCCTGCACCCGCTCGACGTCGCCACGCTGGTGAGCGTGTTCGACCGGCTGCTGGAGGCGGGGGCCACGGTCATCGTCATCGACCACGACCTGGACCTGCTCGCCGCCGCCGATCACCTGATTGACATGGGCCCGGGCGGCGGGCCGGACGGCGGGCACATCGTGGCTTCGGGCTCGCCTCCTGATGTCGCACGGGACCCGGGCAGCGTGACCGGGCCGTGGCTGGCCGAGCAACTCGGCCTGCCCGCGCCCGCCGCCGTCCGCGACCCCGAGGTCGCGTCCTAGTCCGCGGGCCACACCGCAGCTGATCCCGCCTCCCCGTCCGCTGGTCACACCGCACCTGATCCCGCCCACCGCACCCGAGCCCGCCCGCCGCGCCCTTTGAGCTGCGGTTTTTCCGTAGCTCTCCGGCTATACTCGCCCGCTTCGGCCGATAGCTCCAGCCCGCGCAAGGGAGCTTTCATGAAAAATCCCCTCCGGCGCGCCCTCCTGCCCGGTCTCGCCGTCAGCGTCGCCATCTGCCTCGCCGCCACGGTGCTGGCGGGCCTGGTCCGCGCGGCGCCGGTCCCCGCCATGGCGGACTCCGCCGGCCGGGCCGCCACATCGCAGGCTCTGTCCGGGCCGCAATGCAGCGTCGGCTATCTGCAGCCGAGGCTGCACCTGCGCGGCGTCCAGGTCGACTCCGCCGGCGTGAACGCCACCGGCGCCTTCAGCGCGCCCGGGCAGCCGCCGGTCACCGGGCTGCCAGCGTTCTGCGACGTCACTCTCACTCAGCCCGACCGGGCCGGTCACCCGATGGACATCGAGGTCTGGCTCCCGTCCCAGTGGACCGGGCGCTTCCAGGGTGTCGGCGGCAGCTACTACACCTGCGGCGTCAACCACTCGGAGCTGGCCTCGGCCATCGAGGGCGGCTACTCCGCGGCGTCGACCGACTGCGGGCTCCCGGCCAGCGGCGCGCTGACCGGAGCCTGGGCGCTCCGGCCCGACGGAAAGCTCAACTGGCCGCTGATCGACGACTTCGCCTACGCCGGCATCCACGACATGTCGGTGGCGGGCAAGGCGGTGACCCGGGCGTACTACCCGTCGCCGCTGCGATACTCCTACTTCAACGGGTGCTCGACCGGCGGCCGCGAGGGCCTCATGGAGGCGCAGCGGTACCCCGGTGACTACAACGGCATCGCGGCCGGCGCACCGGCGATCAACTGGACCAGGTTCGTCCCGTCCGGTATCTGGCCTCAGCTGGTGATGAAGGAGTCGAACGACTTCCTGCCCGGCTGCATCGAGAACGCCTTCACCGCGTCGGCCGTGCGGGCGTGCGGCTCCGCCGGCGGCGTCATTACCAACCCGTCGGCGTGCGACTGGAATCCCGCCGACCTCGTCGGCGTGCGCACGCCCTGCGGCGTCATCACCCGGGAGGACGCCGCGGTAATGGAGAGGATCTGGCAGGGACCGGTGAGCACCACGGGCAAGAAACTGTGGTACGGGCTGGAACGCGGGGCCAGCCTGGCCACGCTGGCCGCGACGACCACCGGTCCGGACGGTGTGACCAGCGGCATCCCGTTCTCCATCGCGGTCGGGTATCTCGGGACCTGGCTGCTGAGAAACCCATCCTGGAACTGGCAGACGCTGACCTACGCACAGTTCGACGAGCTCTTCACGCGCTCGGTCAGCGAGTTCTCCGACGCGATCGCCACCGACAACCCCGACCTGTCGGCGTTCCGGCACGACGGCGGGAAGATCATCATCTGGCACGGGCTCGCCGACCAGGAGATCTTCCCGCAGGGAACGGTCAACTACTACCAGCGCGTGCGGAAGGCGATGGGCGGCTCCGCCGCCACCGACTCGTTCGCGCGCCTGTTCCTTGCCCCCGGCGCACAACACTGCGCCAGCGCGGCTGGCCCGGCGCCGGCGCCGGGCCAGCCGCTCGCAGCCGTGGTCAACTGGGTCGAGCTCGGGACGGCTCCCGCGACGATTCCCGGCGAGACCATCGACCCCGCAACCGGCGGCGTGGCCAGCTCGCGCCCGCTGTGCCTCTACCCGGGGCTCGCCCGATATACCGGGCGCGGGCCCGCCACTGCGGCCAGCAGCTTCGCCTGTGCCAGCTGACCGCCCATATCGCGTGCGAAGCGGTGTCTGGACAGAGGTAGGGCGATCCATGGAGGAGTGATGATCACGACGAAGGTAGTTTTCGGGAACCATGCGGCGCTGCGGGTTCCCCGGGCCGAGCGGGACCGGCTGCGCCGCTTCTACCGCGACGTCCTCGGCTGCGAGATCACCCGCCAGGGCGACCAGAAGGACGACGTTCGCCTGGGAGACGACTTCTACATCGCGTTCATGTACGAGAACGACGACGCCGCTCTGGATGGGAGCCAGGGCTTGAAGGCCATCTACCTCGAGCTGAAGACCGACAACGTCGATGAAATGCGGCGGAAGATCGTCGCCTTCGGGGTCAGGGTGCTCGACGTGCCCGACCCGCACCTCTACTTCCAGGCCCCAGGAGGACAAGTCCTGCGACTGGTCGGAATCGACGAGGACCTCTCCAAATATGAGGGGACCGACCACGGCGAACAGTTCGTTGGCCGCGCGTTTGAGGCGAACGCACAAGCGTAGGAGCGCGGCCCGCGGTCGGCGCCGCGTGGCGCCGGCCGGCAACTCGATGATCGCCCAGGTGGCGGTGCCCGCAGGCGCTCTGATATGCCGGTCCTGTCGTCAAGGGCGGAGGTGCCGGGCAGTGGTGTCGTTCAGTGATCAGGTTGAAGCTCGCCGAGTGGCGCTGGAGGGGCGGCACCGCCCGTGGCGAGGTCGCACCCTCGCCGCCATGTTGGACTCGGTCGCCGCCGAGTACTCTGACCGGCCGTTCGTGATCACCGAGCAGGGCTCCTGGAGCTACGCCCGCCTCGCCGACTGGTCGCTCCGGCTGGCCCGGGGACTCGTCGCCCGCGGCGTGCAACCCGGCCAGCGAGTCGCCCTGTTCCTGCCGAACGGGGCCGAGATGATCGCGGCCAGGTTCGCGGTGGCGCGGACCGGCGCGATCGCGGTGCCGATCAGCGTCCGGCTGCACGCCGAGGAACTGGCCCGGCTGCTCGAGCTGTCGCAGGCTAGCGCTCTGGTCACCATGGAGCGCTTCCGGGAAATCGACGCGCTGGCCGCGCTGGACAAGATCGTGCCCGGCTGGGACAAGCCCGGCGGCCAGCAGGCCATGCCGCAGTTGCGGCTGATCGTGACCGCGCCCGAAGAGACTGTGGCCGATGGGCGGCCCGGCGCCGTCACGCTCCGCGAGCTCGAGCGGGACGCCGATCCCCGGGTTGACGCCGAGCTGGCCGCCCGGGCCGCCGCCGCCCGGCCGGACGAGACCGCCACGATCTTCTACACCTCCGGCACCACCGGCGTGGCCAAGGGCGTGGTGTCCACCCATGAGATGGAGCTGCGCAGCGCCTACGGCTCGGCGTATGCGCGCGCCTTCGAAGATGGCCGGCGCATCTTGTTCGCGCTGCCGTTGAATCACGTGTTCGCCTATGTTGAGGGCCTGCTGGCCTCGATGTTCGTCGCGGGCGCCGTGGTCGTGCAGTCGGCGTTCGACCCGGCCGAAACCCTGGCCGCGATCGAGAAACACCGGGTCGGGGAGGCGCTGTTCGTGCCGACGATGAGCCTGGCCGTCATCGCGGCCGCCCGCACGGCCGCCCGCGACCTGTCCTGCCTGCACTCGGTGATGTCGGCCGCGTCGTCAGCTCCGGCCAGCCTGTGGCAGGACCTGCGGGAGCTGCTCGGGGTCGAGCAGCTCGTCACCGCCTACGGGATGACCGAGACCTCGGCCGCGACCACGTTCACCCGGCCGGGCGGCCCGATCGACGACCTCGTCGGTACCGTGGGGTGGCCCAAGCCCGGCGGGATCGCGGGCGACCCGGAGCTGGGCGGCCGGCTCGCGGAATACAAGACCGTCGATCCGCTGACCGGCGCCGATGTCGAAGCCGGCCGGGAGGGCGAGCTCGCGGCCCGCGGCCCGATCGTCTCTCCGGGCTACTTCGAGCAGCCGGCCGCGACCGCCGCGGTCAGGCTGCCGGGCGGCTGGCTGCGATCTGGCGACCTCGGCTACATCCGGGCCGACGGTGCCTTGATCCTGACCGGCCGGGCCAAGGAGCTGTACAAATGCGGCGGCGAGCTGGTCATGCCCACCGAGGTGGAGGACGTCCTCACCCGGCGGCCCGACATCGTCCAGGCCTACGTCGTCGCCGTGCCCGACGAGACGATGGGCGAGGTCGGCTGCGCATGGGTGGTGCCCGCTGAAAACGCCCGGCTGGATCCCGACCAGGTGATCAGCGACTGCCGCGCGAAGCTGGCCCGGTTCAAGGTGCCCGCGTACGTGCTCACGATGGCCGCCGGCGAGCTGCCGCTGACCGTGTCGGGGAAGGTGCAGAAGTTCCGCCTCGCCGAGCGGGCGATCGCCGACCTCGGGCTATGACCGCAGCGGCGTGGTCGCAGGCGTCTCCGGTCAGCAGCGCAGCGCCACCCGCCCGATGACCCCGCGCGCCGCCAGCATCGCGAGCCCGGCCGGCGCCTGGTCGAACGGCAGCTCGCGGTGAATCCAGGGCCTGATCTCGCCCCGGGTGTAGAGCTCGACGAGCTCGTCGTGGACCTGGCGGAGCAAGGCGGGATTCTCCCGCCGGTACATGGCCAGGTGCAGCCCGGTCACCGAGTAGTTGCGCAGCAGCAGGTGATTGGCCGGGATCGCGCCGAAGGAGCCGCTGGTGAAACCGGTCACCACGATCCGCCCCTCGAAGGCGGTGCAGCGCCGGATCCATTCGAAGGCCTCTCCGCCGACCACGTCAACGATCACATCGGCCCCGCGGCCACCGGTCACCTCCCTGATCCGGGCCACCGGGGCCGGCTCCGCGCCCAGGTCGAGCACCTCGGCAGCGCCAAGCTCGCGGCAGGCGGCGAACTTGAGCGGGCCGGTCACCGCGGCGATGACACGAGCGCCCGCGGCCCGTCCGACTTGCACGGCCGCGCTGCCCACGCCGCCAGCTGCCCCGGTGACCAGCAGAGTCTCGCCCGGGCGGAGTCGGGCCCGGTGATGCAGCGCGACGTACGCCGTCTGGTAGGCGATGTGCAGGACCGCCGCCTCGGTCACCGGCATCGCGGCTGGCACCCGGTACACCTGCGCGGCGGGCACCGTGATCATCTCCTGAAGCGCACCGTTCGGCAGTTCCGGCACGACGAGGACGGGGTCGCCCGGCGCGAAGCGCGCGCCGTGCCCTGCCTCGGCCACGACGCCCGCGGCCTCATATCCGGGACAGAACGGGAGCGGCGGCCGTTCCTGGTAGCGGCCCGCGCACAGCAGCAGATCCGGGAAATTCAATCCGGCCGCGCCGACGCTGACCAGCACCTCCCCCGGCCCCGGCCGCCGCACCGGCGACGTTTCAAGCCGCAGGGCCGCATCCGGGCTGCCGAGCGCCCGGACCCGCCACACCCGCGCTTCGGTCGGCGAGCCAGGCATCAGCCCATGCTAGGGGGTGCGGGGACGACGCTCAGTAGGCTGCCGGTGTGGCAGCCATTGACGACACTCCGGCGGCTGACGGCTCGGGCCGGGTGCCCGCCGCTCGGCCCGGAGCGGTGCTGGCGGGCGCAGGCATGGCCCTGCCCGCCCACGTGCGGTCCAACGCGGCCATCGCCGCCCGGCTGGGCGTGAGCGAGGAGTGGATCACCCGGCGCACCGGCACCAGCGAGCGGCACGTCGCGGCGCCCGGCCAGCGGCTCGACGAGCTCGCGGCGCAGGCCGCGCTGGCGGCGCTCAATCAGGCTGGGGTAGCCGCGCGCGACGTCGACGCGGTCCTGGTCGGGACGACGAGCGCCGAGGAGATGAGCCCGCACGCGGCGCCATTGGTCGCGGACGATATCGGCGCCACGGGCGCGGCTGCGATCGACGTGAGCGCCGCCTGCACCGGCTTTCTGTCGTGCCTGGTCATGGGGGCCAGCATGATCGAGTCCGGCCGGGCTCGCACCGTGCTGGCCATCGGGGCCGACCTCCTCACCCGGTATCTGGACGAGGATGACCGGGGCTCGGCGATGCTGTTCGGCGACGGCGCGGGCGCGGTGGTACTGACCGCGGGTCACGGGGCGTCCGGGGTCGGCCCCGCCATTTTGTCCTCCGATGGCAGCAGGCGGGAGCTGATCCGGCTGGCACGTGACGAGCTGCGGATCCGGATGGACGGCCCCACCGTCTACCGGCACGCGGTCGAGCTGATGACCGAGGTCGCCGAGCAAGCAGCCGGCCGCGCCGGCCTGGCCATCGCCGACATCGACCTGTTCGTCTTCCATCAGGCGAACAGCCGGATCATCGAGGCCGTCGGGCAGCGGCTGTCCTTGGATCCGGCCCGGGTGGTGGACGTCGTCGGTTCCTTTGCCAACACCTCGGCGGCCTCGCTGCCGATTGCCCTGGCCGCTGCCGAGCAGGACGGGCGGCTGCACCAGGGCGATCGGGTGCTGCTGGCCGCCTTCGGCGCCGGCCTGGTCTGGGGCGGCGTGGTGGTCACCTGGGACGGCACGGCCGCTCGATGACCGACGGGCCTAATGCGGCGCGAGGCGGCCGGCCACCTGGGCCATGAGCGAGGAGCCGACCGACTCCTGCACGCTGCGGGCGAACAGCCACTGCCGCACCCGGCCCGCATCCAACCCGGCCAGACCCGCCATCCGGTCGGCCAGAGCGGCCGGGTCGGCGGCCAGCCGGTCGTCGCAGTTGAGCATGTGCTGCAGGACGTCGTAGGCCGGATCGCCGACATAGGGCTTGGGGTCGATGACCAGCCACGGAGCCCGTTGTGCGGCCAGGACGTTGTCGCCGTGCAGATCGGTGCACAGCAGCACGTGCGCGCCCGCGCTGCCGGGCAGGGCGCGGAACAATTCCATTCCGGCCCGGGCCAGGCCGGGATCAATCCTGTCGGCCGGACCGGCCGACGCGTAGTCGCGCTCGAACTCGTCGGCCCAGGCCGCGCACATCTGGGCCAGCGGGCGGAACGGGTAGGCCTGGTGCGGCCGGGTCCACAGCCGGCGCAGCAGACCGGCCACGACACGGTCCTGCTCCGGCCCGGGCAGGAGCTGGCCCAGCGGCGTGCCCGGCAGGCACCGCTCCATCAGCAGCGCGTAAGCGGATTCGCTTTCCTCGGCGGCATGGAGCGCGACCGTCCCGTGGCCGTTCCAGACCCGCAGCCCGGCGGGCTCGTCCCGTTCCTCGCCGCCGGCAAACCGGAACCCGACCTTGAGCACCAGGTCACGCCCGGCCGCGTCGGTGGCCGGCGCGGTCCACGAGCACTGCCCGCCCGGCTGGAACGGGTCGCCGACCCGGAGCTCCCACCGGCCGGCCAGGTCGGCCACGACCGAGGGCAGGACCGCGATCCAGTCGCGGACCCCGGCGTGCCGGGCGGCGGTCTCGCTCAGGTACCTGGGCACCGGGAACGCCTGCATGACCGCACGGTGCCGACTGTGCGAGCCACCGTCAACTGCATTTCGGCCGTGCGGAACGCGGATGCGGCCCGGATACGCTGCGGTCATGACGAAGGGCGCGGCTACGACGGACCGCGTCCTCATCTGGGATTTCGACGGCACGCTCGGCCACCGGCCCGGGCGCTGGTCCGGGGCCGTCGCGGACGCGCTGACCGATGTGCTGGGCCCGCACGACTTCGGCCCGGGAAAGATCTCCGGCGAGATCGGCCGCGGCTTCCCCTGGCATACGCCCGACGTGCCGCACCCGCGGCTCGCCGACCCCGACGCCTGGTGGCGGCATATGTCGCTGGTCGTGGCCGCCGCGCTCGGACGGCTCGGGGTGGACGCCGCCGCAGCCGCCGCGGCCGCCGAACGGGTCCGTTCCCACTACACCGACCTGACGGGCTGGCGGCTGTTCCCCGACGTGGTGCCCGCCCTCGCCGCGCTGTCCGGGCTCGGCTGGCGGCACCTGCTGCTGTCCAACCACGTGCCCGAACTGCCGGAGATCGTCACCGGCCTGGGCCTGAGCCCGCATCTCGAGGCGATCGTGAACTCGGCCGCGACCGGCTACGAGAAGCCCCATCCGGAAGCGTTCCGGCTGGCGCTGGAGCGGGCGGGCCGGCCGGCCACGGCCTGGATGATCGGCGACAACCCCGTGGCCGATGTCGCGGGCGCCGTCAGTGCCGGGCTCCCCGCGATCCTGGTCCGGACCCGCCCGGCCGACGGCGGCCGTCACGTGACGGACCTGGCCGAATTGGTGGAGATGATCAGCGGCTAGCGGCCTAGGCTGCGGCCGGCTCCTCACGCCGGACGACGACCAGGGCCATGTCGTCCTTCAGCGGCGCGGCCGCATAAGCCAGCAGATCATCGGTAATCGTCCGGACCAGTTCGGCCGGGGCCTCGTCGGTCCAGGCGGTGACCCGCTCGGCGAGCGGATAGAACGCGCCCCTGCGGTCGCGGGTTTCGGTGACCCCGTCGGTGTACAGCAGCAGCCGGTCATCCTCGCCGAACGGGAACGTCGCGGGGACGTAGGGTTTGCGCGACAACCAGCCCAGGCCCAGCGGCGGCGCGGGCTCGGGCACCTCCAGCGCGGTCGCCGCGGTGCCGTGCAGCAGCAGGGGCGCCGGATGCCCGCAGCTGATCAGGTGCACCACCGGCTCGTGGTCGGGAATGTCGGCCAGGACCGCGGTGACAAACCGCTCGCCGATATCGATCGCGGACCCGGCATTTTCCATCGCGTCCCACCGGACGGCACCCTCCAGGTAGGTAGCCAGTTCCGGCAGCGGCAACTGGCGGTGGGCCAGGGCGCGAAACGCGCCGAGCATGGCCGCGTTGTCGCTGATCGAGGCGAGTCCCTTGCCCCGTACGTCGCCGATGACCAGGCGGGTGGATCCGCGCGTGCGCGTGACCGCGTACAGATCGCCGCCGATCTTGCTGTCCTCGTCAAAGGCGCGGTACGCCGAGGCGATGGACACCGGCCCGGCCCGTTTCGGCAACGGGCGCAGCAGGACACCCTGCGTCGCATCGGACACCCGGCGTACCCGCATGAGTTCCCGGTGACGCCGGGCCCGGAACGACGAGAACGCCACCAGCAAGACCGAGAGCAGGACCAGTGAGCCGATCTCGACCAGGACGCTCTCGGTGGTCAGCGTCTGGCGATCGGCCCCGGCGATGATGAGGGCCACCACGGCCAGGCCGCCGACCAGGGCCGTGATGCCGGGACCGGCGATGGCGGCGGTCAACGCCAGGGCCACGACCAGCAGGTGGGCGAGATGAACGTCCGGGGGCAGGAAGTGGTCCGCGATCGGGATCGTTACGATCAGCAGCAGCGGCACGACGAGCCACGCCAGCCCGGCGGACCGCACGCCGGATCGCTCAGACCGCGCGCCGGGCCCCTCGGACCGGGCAAATCTGTACCACCACCGCATCCCTGAACCAACGCGGCCGACCGCGCCGCTCATTCCGGGTCCCCGTGCTTCCTCCCAGGTCAGGCGGCTAGCAAGCAGGCAGGCCAACTCCGCAAAAGGGATTTGATCACCGGAAGTGGCGGTTGATCTCGTTGGCGTACCGGCGACCGAGCGCGTCCTTGTTCTCCGTGATCCATCGGGTAACAGAGATCTGGCCGGTGGCCGGCCCGTCGGTGTCCGCGAGCCCCTCGGCCATCGCGCGGTACTCGTCGCCGGTCAGCAGCGTGTCACGCAACGCCAGGCCAAGGACCTTGGCCGCCACGGGAATGAGCTCGCCCGGCACGCGGACGATCCGGGAATGACTGCCGATCGCTTCCCTGATCCCGCTGGCCAGGCCGTAGAACGTCGGCCGGTCGGGTCCGACGGCGTCGATGACGGACGTCGAACCCGACGACCCGGACTCGACGGACAGCCGGGCCAGGTCATCGACGTGGATCGGACGGAGGCGGTACTCACCGGTGCCGCCGACGGCGAACACCGGGAAGCGGCGCAGCAGCCACGCGATGTTGTTGATGAGAACGCCGTCGCCGCCGAACAACACGGCCGGCCGCAGAACCGCATGGGAGATGCCCGACTCGGCCAGGGCCAGCTCGACCGCGGCCTTGCCCCGGAAATACGGATAGCGGGACGCGGCGCTCGGGTGCGTGATCGAGATGTGGACGATCCGCTGAACCCCCGCTTGCCCGGCCGCCTGGATGAGCACCCGCGAGTTGGCGACGGCGGCGGCATGGTCGACATGCCCCCGCGCGAAGCGGACCCAGTAGGTGTTGTAGAGCGTCCGTGCTCCGCGCAGCGATTCGGCCAGCCCGGCGGGATCACCGAAGTCCAGGCGCCTGACCTCGATCGCCGTGTCCCGCGGGGCGCGATCCGGATGGCCGGTCAGCGTCCGGACCTGGCGGCCGGAGGCCTGGAGCTTCCGCACGATCGCCGCGCCTGAATAGCTGAACGCCCCGGTGACGACGTCGAACTCATCCACACGACCACGGTAGTCCCAGCAGCCCGGGCCGCGATCTCATGCCGACGTGACCCATGACAGCACCGACCGCACCAGGGGCGCCCTGGCTGTCGTCCACGCGTTGCGGTCCTTGTACGGCCAGGCATAAACCGGGAAGCCGTTCCTGACCAGGCCGAGCAGCCGGGGCTCATCGAGATCGTCGGCGGCAAAGTCGTACAGCGCCTGCATTTTCGGCAGGATCACGCCGTAGTCGATGAGGCGCCCGCCGTAGTTCTCCAGCGCGAGGATCCGGTCGATGCTGAACTCGGTCAGCGGGTACCGGTCGGGCAGGATGTTGTGCAGGGACAGGAACAGATCGGCGCCCCGCCAGCGCGGATCGCCGATCAGCCGTCCGGCCGGCGCGAGCCGGCCGATGGCCAGCCGCGGCCGGATGACCAGGGCATGCACGTACACCAGCCGTGCCATCGCCACGTCCATGAAGAAGCGCTCGACCTGCAACTCTGATTCGCACAGATGGCGATGCTCGAGGTACGCGGCCACGATGCTCGCATTGTGCGCCCGGTACCAGGTCCTGGCCGAGGGCGCGTGAAGGAAGTCGCCCCAGCGCGCCACGGCGGGCTTGCTCGCCGGTCCGGGCCTCCCGGCGGCCAGCCGGTCGGCTTCGCACGCGTCGCGCAGGAGGCTCTCGTTGACCGAGCGCCACCACCCGCTGCCGGGCCGCGCCGACCCCCGCGGCGCGAGCACACCCCGGCTGACCTGCCAGCGCATGAACGCAAGCTCGGCCCGGCGGTACGCGCGGATCGACGGGCGGCCAGGCCGGTCATCGTAGAACCCGCCCGCCAGGTCCAGCCGTTGCGCCGGATCGTGCCGGACGGCTGCCACCATCGTGCGGGCTTCCTCTGCGGCATCTGGCACGGCGCGGGCCTCAGTTGCTGATCGATCCGGATTCTGCTGCTGGCGTCCTTGAGTGTCCTTGCCCGCAAAATACCGAGGTCAAAGCGAAGCCAGCCCGGGGTACTCGCGCACGCGGGTCTTCCGGCTGCCTTCCGCCGCGCCGGCCCGGGCGCGCGTGATTTGTCACGCGGGTGATAAACGGCCTGTCCGAAACGGATAAACATCGTCGCGCGCGGTTGCTTCCATCGTGACGCAAGTTTTTTATCGAAGCAGACGGGAAAATGGCGAGCACCGGGAGCCGGCATGCACGTTCGAGTCAGCAGATCGCGCCTCATCGCCGTCGTGGCGGCCGCCCTGTGCGCCGCGGCGATGCTGCTGGCCGGAGCACCCGCGGCGGACGCGGCCACACCGGTACTGCCATCGCAGGACCCGTTCTACGCCTACACGGGATCAACCCCGCTGTCGCAGATTGCGCCGGGCACGGTCCTGAAAACCCGCAGCGTCAGCCTCTCGATTGACGGCCTGACGGTCCCGGTATCCACCCATCAGGTGCTGTACCGCACAACCGGTGAGCTCGGCCAGCCGGCCGTCACCGTGACGACGATCATCAAGCCGCTGATCTCCCTGATCGGCACGAAGATCGTCGCCTATCAAACGGCCTACGACGCGCTGGGATCGGAATGCGATCCTTCCTACACGCTGCAGGGCGGCAACCCGAGCGACTCCACCGCACAGGAGGAAGAACTCGCCATCGCCGCCTATGTCATAGCCGGCTTCACGGTCACGGTGCCCGACTACGAGGGCACGAACCTGGACTGGGGTGCCGGCCAGGAGTCCGGTTACGCAACGCTCGACGCCATCCGGGCCACGGAGAGCTATATCAAGGCCTCCGGTTCCACGGAGGTCGCGATGCTGGGTTACTCCGGTGGCTCGATCGCCACCGAGTGGGCGAGCGAGCTCGCGCCGAGCTACGCCCCCGCACTGCACATCGTCGGCGCGGCGGCCGGCGGCGTGCCGGTCGACTTCGCGCACAACCTCACCTACATCAACGGCGACGACGACTGGTCGGGCGTCATCCCGGCGGTCCTGGTCTCGCTCGGGCGGGCGTTCGGCGTCGACATCACCCCGTACCTGTCGTCGTACGGTGAGCAGCTCACCAGCCAGGTCAGTGGCGAGTGCATCGCCGACTTCGCCAGCTCTTACCCGGGGCTGACCATCCAGCAGCTGCTGCTACCGCAGTACTCCAACCCGTTCGAGGTCCCGGTCCTGGTCAACATCCTCAACCACCTGATCATGGGCACCTCGGGCGGCACTCCCGCCGAGCCGCTGCTGTTCGGCGTGGGCGACTCCGACGGAACCGGCGACGGGATCATGATTGTCGGCGACGTCGAGGCGCTGGCCCACGAGTACTGCCAGCGTGGCGTGCCGGTTACCTTCACCGTGTACCCGGGGCTGCCGCACAGCGACGCGGCCGTGCCCTTCGAGGCCCAGGCGCTGTCCTTCCTCGAGGGCCTGTTCAACGGGCACGCGGCGGCCAACGGCTGCGCCTCGATCGGCCCGGGCAACTCCCTGGCGCCGCTGCCCCAGCCCGCGTCCTAGGTCGGGCGTTACCGGACGTCCAGCCCGGTCGCGGCGCGGCCGATAATCATGCGCTGGATCTCCGACGTGCCCTCGAAGATGGTGAAGATCTTGGCGTCGCGGTGCCAGCGCTCGACCGGGTACTCGCGCGTGTAGCCGTTGCCGCCGAGGATCTGGATCGCCTGCTCGGTCACGCGCACCGCGGTCTCGCCCGCGACCAGCTTCGCCATCGAGCCCTCCGCGTGATTGAACGGCTTGCGGTTCCTGGCCATCCACGCCGCCCGCCAGGTCAAGAGCCGGGCCGAGTCGACGGCGGCGGCCATGTCGGCCAGCATGAACGCGATCCCCTCGGTCTGCCCGATCGGACGGCCGAACTGGACCCGGTTCACCGAGTAATCGCGGGCGTACTCGAAGGCGGCCCGGGCCACGCCGACGGCCATCGCGGCCACGGCCGGCCGGGTCGCCTCGAAGGTCTTCATCGCGGCCTGGCCGCGGCTGCTGCCGCCCTCCCTGACCTTGGCCAGGCGGGCGTCGAGCCGCTCCTTCCCGCCGACCAGGCAGCGGCCGGGCACGCGCACGTCGTCGAGCACCACCTCGGCGGTGTGCGAGGCCCGGATCCCGTGCTTGCGGAACTTCTGCCCCTGGGACAGGCCCGGCGTGCGCGGCGGGACGACGAACGTGGCCTGGCCGCGGCTGCCCAGCGCCGGGTCGACCGAGGCCACCACCACGTGCACGTCCGCGATGCCGCCGTTGGTGACCCAGGACTTGGTCCCGTTCAGCACCCACTCGTCGGTGGCCTCCTGGTAGACCGCGCGGGTCCGGATGGCCGCGACATCGCTGCCGGCGTCCGGCTCGGACACGCAGAACGCGCCCAGCTTCACGTCGCCGGCGTCGCCGAACATCGGCGGCAGCCACTCGGCCATCTGCTCGGGGGTGCCGGTGCCGCTCACCGCCACGGCGGCCAGGCCGGTGCCGACGATCGACAGCGCTATCCCCGCGTCGCCCCAGAACAGTTCCTCCCAGGCCACCGGGATGCCAAGGCCGCTCGGCTCCAGCCATTGCTGGGCGAAGAAATCCAGCGAGTACAGCCCGGTCTTCGACGCCTGCTGCAGGATCGGCCACGGCGTCTCTTCCCGCTCGTCCCACTCGGAGCCGGCGGGCCTGATCACGGTCTCGGCGAACTCGTGCACCCAGTCGCGCATCTCGCGCAGGTCGGGGCTCAGATCCATGGAAAAGCCGGTGCCGGCGTCCTGCTCGCTGCTCATTGCGCTCCTCGGCGGGTCCAAGTTACTCAAGAGTAACAGACACAGATGGCTGGCGCATCAGCCTGGACGGGGCACGGCTTATGCTGACTCGGGCGAGATCAGCCCGCGACCGAGGGAGCCGCATCGACATGGACTACGGCAGCTACGATTGGCTGCTCTTCGAGCGGCGCGAGCACGGCGTGCTCCTGGTCACGATGAACCGGCCGGAGAAGTACAACGCCGCGCACGAGGAGATGCACGGCCAGCTGGCCCGGGTGTGGACCGACATCGCCCGCGACGAGGAGACCCGGGCCGTCGTGATCACCGGCGCGGGCAAGGCGTTCTCGGCCGGCGGCGACCTGGCCATGGTGCGGCGCCAGATCGGCGACTACGGCCGGGTGACCAGCATGCTCAGCGAGATGAGCGACCTCGTCTACAACATGATCAACTGTCCGCAGCCGATCGTCTCGGCGATCAACGGCGTCGCGGTCGGGGCCGGCCTGGTCGTGGCCCTGCTCGCCGACATCAGCATCTGCGCGCAGGACGCCCGCCTGGGCGACGGCCACGTCAGGCTCGGCGTGGCGGCCGGCGATCACGCGGCGATCATCTGGCCGCTGCTGTGCGGGATGGCCAGGGCCCGCTACTACCTGCTCACCGGCGAGATGGTCACCGGCACCGAGGCGGAGCGGATCGGCCTGGTCAGCAAGGCCCTGCCGCCCGAGCAGGTGCTGGCGGAGTCGCTGCGCGTGGCGACCGGCCTGGCCACGGGGCCCCAGCTCGCGATACGGCTGACCAAGCGCGCGCTGAACGGCTGGCTCAAGACCGCGGGCCCGATCTTCGACCAGTCGGCCGCGTACGAGATGCTGACGTTCATGGGCGAGGACGTCAAGGAAGGTGCGGCGGCGCTGATCGAGAAGCGGCCGCCCGTATTCCCGTGACCCGGACCGCGGCCAGATTCACTCCCGTTCGTGGCGTTCGAGAAAAGAAAAGACGTCGGCCTGATCAACTCCAGGAAAGCTGCCCGTGGGCAGGGCGGAGAGGATATGCGAATGCGCCCGCGCCGACGGCCACGCCTGGCCCTCCCAGCGCGCCGCGAGACTCGCGGGCGGGCGCTGGCAGCATTCGCCGTCCGGGCAAGCCGAGCTCAGCCGCCGGAGCGTCTCCCGGCCGCGGAACCAGCGTGAGTGCTCGTAGGGCACGCCGAGGGTGATCGCGAACCCGACCTCGCGGCTCTGGTCGATGAACGCGGCGCACCAGTAGGTCCCCGACGGCGTGTCCGAGTACTGGTAGTACGGGCTGAACCGGTCGTCGGCGGTGAACACCTGCCGGCCCGACCACTGGCGGCACATCCGCTGGCCCTCGATCGCCCCGGTCGCGTCGGCCGGGAACACCACCCCGTCGTTCTCGTAGGCCTTGTAGATGATGCCGCCCGAGTCGTTCTTGACGAAGTGGCACGGCAGCCCGAGGTGGTGCGTGGCCAGGTTGGTGAACCGGTGAGCGGCCATCTCGTAGGACACCGAGAAGACGTCCCGCAGGTCCTCCACGGACAGGCTCCGGGCCTGCGCCGCCTCTTGCAGGAACGCGGTGGCCTGCTGCTCAGGGACCAGGACCGCCGCGGCGAAGTAGTTCGCCTCGACCCGCTGCCGCAGGAAGTCGGCGAAGTCGCGCGGGGCGCTGTGCCCGAGCACGAAGTGACCGAGGGTCTGCAGCAGGATCGTCCGCGGCGAGTGCATGCCCATCGACTCCTGCTTCAGGTAGATCCTCCGGTTGCGCAGGTCGGTCACGGACCGCACGGAGCGGGGCAGGTCCCTGACGTAACGGACCGAGAACCCGTGGTGGTCCACGACCGACAGCAGCATCCCCTGGGACAAGGCCCCGCCGGCGTAGCCGACCGTGGCCAGCGCCGATGCGGCCTCGGCCTCGATCTGCGGGAAGTAGTTGCCGCGCTCGCGCATCATCGACCGCAGGTCCGCGTTGGCCGCCCGGGCCTCCTCGGGCGTGGCCGTCGGCTTGGCCCGCTGCCGGCGCAGCTCGGCGTGCAGCGCGACGACGTGCTCGAGCATGTCGTTCGGCACCCGGGCGCCGACCCGCAGGTGCGGCAGGCCCAGCTCGCGGTAGGCCGGGTCGCGCTGCGCCTCCTCCAGGGCGATCTCCAGCTGGGCCCGGCGGCTCGGCGGCTGGCGGCGCAGCAGCTCCGCGGCCGGCACGGACAGCGCCGACGCCAGGGCCTCGATCAGCGACAGCTTGGGCTCGCGGCGACCGTTCTCGATCATCGACAGGACCGAGGGAGCGCGGCCGACCCGCTGGCCGAGCTCGGCCAGGGTCAAGCCCTTGGCGCGCCGGGCGTGCCGGAGCCGCTGCCCGAACAGGCCGAGATCAAGAGCGCTTTCGGCGAAGGAAGCAGAATCTTCTTCTGC